>OFMG01000003.1_pt1 | contig 339776 bp, 347 predicted proteins | sample 1541751 | NCBI WGS metagenome assembly OFMG01 (sample SAMN04209232, study PRJEB22552) | human gut metagenome | biome: gut; material: feces | host: Homo sapiens | place: USA: Oklahoma
ATATATCGGCATTTACCAACTTATGAAAAGATAATCAGAAATTTAGTAAGTTTTTTGTATAAATATATAATTAAAATGGAAAATATGGCTAATGTGTGTTATACTAAAGTGTACTAACTGCAAAGCTGAGTGATCTGCCTGTTATTTTTCTAAATGCAGAGGGAAAAAATAGCGAAACAGAGAAGCAGAAAGCTTGTATATCAATTTGACAAGGAAGGTGAGCAATTGGAAAACTACACCAAGTATAAGTTAAAAAGTAACGATGAACTGGCAGAATTATTGGCCGATAAGGATCATTTGTTCGTTGTTGCCTGTAACAAGTGTTTCAAGGAATTTGAAACCATTGAAGAACCGGAATGTGGTGAGTTTGAGAAATTTGCTGCTGAACAGGGAAAAACAGTTACGGGCAGTGTAAAGGTTGATTTCCTGTGCAACAAAACTCAGACTGAGAAAAAATTACAGGATATCATTCCGGAGGGAACAGAAAATGTTATTGTGATCTCCTGCGGACTGGGTATTCAGACAGTTGCAGACCTTGCAGGCAAGCCTGTATATGCTGCCAGCAACTCTCTGAACTATACCGGACATCACGGAATGGCTCTGACCAAAAAGAGCTGTGATGCCTGTGCACAGTGCTATCTGAATCTTACAGGAGGAATCTGTCCTATCGTTGACTGTTCCAAGAGTCTTGTCAACGGACAGTGCGGCGGTGCAAAGGACGGTAAATGTGAGGTAGACGGAAACAAAGACTGCGCATGGGAAAAAATTTACAGAAGACTTGAAAAACAGGGTCGTCTTGAGGAATTTTTAAACCAGCCGGTGCAGCTTCGTGATTATTCCAAAACCAATTTCAAGGTGATCAATGATTATGTAAAAGCTGTCCGCGAAGAACGATTCGCAGGCTACTATGGCGGTGTTCATCCATCAGAGCGTAAAGAATTCAGTGAGCATCTTTCTCTTAAGAGATTTCCGGAGCCGAAGACAGTTGTTATTTCCATGTCACAGCATCTTGGCGCTCCTGCAAATCCGATTGTGCAGGTGGGCGATACCGTTAAGGTAGGTCAGAAGATCGGTGAAGCATCAGCCTTTATCAGTGCGCCTGTACATTCCAGTGTCAGCGGAACTGTAGTTGCAGTAGAACCGCGCCTCCATGCCACCAGAGGCGGTGAGGTTATGGCTGTTGTCATTGAATCTGATGGAAAAAATACTCTGCATGAATCTGTAAAACCACATAAAGGATACGAGGATCTGACACCGGATGAGATCATTGAAATTGTCCGTGAAGCAGGAATCGTAGGTATGGGAGGCGCCGGTTTCCCGACTGCTGTTAAATTAAAACCAAACAAACCGATTGAAGCAGTTCTTCTGAACGGATGCGAATGTGAGCCTCTTCTGACTGCAGACCACAGAGTGCTTCTGGAATTTGCAGATGACATTATCTATGGTCTGAAGGCAGTGCTTAAGACTGTTGACGCTCAGAAGGGTATCATTGTGATCGAGGACAACAAGCCGGATGCCATTGCGCTGATGGAAGAGAAGCTTGCTGACTGCGACAATATTGAAGTGGTGACTGCTAAGACCAAATATCCGCAGGGAGCAGAAAAAACTTTGATCAAGCGTGTAATGGGAAGAACCGTGCCAAGAGGCGGGCTGCCGGCAGATGTAGGAGTGGTTGTCAGCAATATCAGTACCGTTAAAGCGATTTCTGACGCGATCCGTACAGGAATGCCGCTGATCGAGCGTGTGGCTACCGTAACCGGAGAGAAGATCAAAAATCCTGGAAACTATATTGTCAAGATCGGTACCAGTGTGAAGGAAATGATCGACTACTGCGGCGGAACGACAGATGACGATGTTATGATCAAAATGGGCGGACCAATGATGGGATTTGAGCTTACCGATCTCAATGTTCCTATGATGAAGGGCTCCAATGGAATCATTGCCATTGATACTGACCAGACTCAGCCAATGGAGTGTATTAAATGCGGACGCTGCGTAGACGTCTGTCCAATGGAACTTTCACCGCTGTATTTTGCAAAATTTGCGGATGAGCAGAACTGGCAGGGTATGAAAGACATGAACGTAATGGATTGCGTGGAGTGCCGTTCCTGTGAATTTATCTGTTCCTCCAAGATTCCGTTGGTAAGCAAGATCAAAGCCGGAAAAAATGCGATAAGGGAGATGAAGTGATATGCTGATTACTGAACTGAAATCAAAAGAGACTATCGCATCACTGGTGGACGGAAAAAAAGTTTTTATGATCAACTGCCAGGGATGTAAGGAAGTACATTTCCCGGAAAAAGAATCCATGGAACTCCGCAAGGAGCTGGCTGCTGACGGGAAGTTGACAGGTTTTATTACAACCGACTATATCTGTAATCCGGAAAACATGAAGCTGCGTCTTGAAAAACATATGAGCGAAATTCAGGAGGCTGATGCTGTTCTGGTACTTTCCTGCGGAGTAGGAGTACAGACAGTTGCAGAATATCTTGAAGACAAGCCGGTATATGCAGCCTGTGATACATATCCGCTGCCGGGTTTTCAGGGTGTGACTCCTCTGGAATATAAATGCGACCAGTGCGGAGAATGTTATTTGAACTTAACCGGAGGAATCTGTCCTATCACTGCCTGCTCCAAGAGCCTTGTCAATGGACAGTGCGGTGGCTGCAAGGATGGAAAATGTGAAGTGGACAGCGAAATGGAATGCGGCTGGGAGCGCATTTACAGACGTCTGGCACAGATCGGACGCCTGGATGTGCTGAAATGCCCCACACAGATCCGTAATTTCGCAACGGATGATGAAGTGTCCAAATAAGACAACGGTTAAAATTTATAGAGTAGGAGCAATGTACGATGAAAATTACTGAAGCATTTGAACGTGGTGAATTTGCAGTAACAGCAGAAGTAGGACCGCCGAAAGGGATTCATATTGAGGGATTGCTGGAGGAAGCAAAAACATATTTAAGCGATATTACAGCGGTAAACGTAACAGATAATCAGTCTTCTGTTATGCGTCTTGGTTCTCTGGGCGTATGTAAGGCTCTGAAGGATGAAGGCCTTACCCCTATTTTCCAGCTTACCTGCCGTGACAGAAACCGTATTGCGCTGCAGTCTGATCTTTTAAGCGCAGCAATGCTGGGAATCGAAAACCTTCTGCTTCTCACAGGCGATCATACAAAAATGGGTGATCACCCGCAGGCAAAACCGGTATTTGACTTGGATTCCGTATCTCTGATCCATGCGGTAAAACAGCTGGAATCAGGTGTTGATCTGGGTGGAAACCAGCTGGTAGGCGAGCCGCCCAAATTTGCAAAAGGCGCTGTTGTATCTCCGTGCAGCGACTCTGTTGATGCGCAGCTTGCAAAAATGGAACGTAAAGTAGCTGCCGGAGCAGACTATTTCCAGACTCAGGCTGTTTTTGAGCCGGAAAAATTTATTAAATTTATGGAAAAAGCAAAACAGTTCGGAAAACCTGTTCAGATCGGTATCATCATTCCGAAATCAGTGGGAATGGCAAGATTCATGAATGCCAATGTTGCAGGCGTTCATGTTCCGGAAGATATGATCAATGAACTGAAAGCAGATAAAGAAAAAACAAAAGCCGGTATTACCGGAGTTGAGATCGCTGCCCGTATTATCAGAGAATGTAAGCCATACTGCCAGGGTGTACATATCATGGCATTAGGCTGGGAATCCAAAGTTCCGGAAGTTCTGAAACTGGCCGGAATCTGATCAGTCCCGGAGCTGCAAAAACAATAGATTTCCCAAATTGAAGGAGACTGTGGTTGTTTGAAAACCACAGTCTCTTTGTCTTATCATGAGAAAGAAACGGATAATTATTCGATTGGCTGTGTATCCTGAAGTGCCAGATATCCTTCTTCTCCGGTACGGATCTTGACAACATTTTCGATGTCATAGATAAATACCTTGCCGTCTCCGTACTGTCCGGTATGAAGCACTTCTTTGGCTGCTTTCAGAACTGTCTGAACCGGAACCAGACTGACAACAATTTCAATTTTAATTTTTGGAAGAAGATTCATATCCATTTCAATACCACGGTAATAGGTTCGAGCTCCTTTTTGTACCCCACATCCCATCACATTAGTGATAGTGATTCCGGTGACCCCGATTTCATTCATGGCATGCATGAAATCTTCCAGCTTATTCTGACGGGTGATAATAACAATTTTAGTCAGTTTGTGAACTCCCTCTGCGGGAATTTCCGGAATGGCTTCTGCAGGAGCAGAGGCGGCAGAATAATTCGGGACAGAAGCTTCTTTTGTTACGCCCATAGGTGTAGGAACCGGTGACATGGTATCATGAACAACAAATCCATCATAAGCACTGGCAAGACCATGCTCTTTTCCGTCAAGACCTGCAATTTCCTCTTCCGGAGAAACACGAAGTCCCATAGTATGCTTCAGTGCCTGGAAGATGATAGTCATAGTAACTGCTACCCAGCCAATGGTGATGCACATACCAAGAAGCTGTATGCCGAAACCATGGAAGCCGCCTCCGGTAAGAAGTCCTTTCCAGCCTGTTCCTGTTCCGTCAGAAAACAGACCAACGGCAAGTGTACCAAAGGCTCCGTTTAAGGCATGGACACCAACTGCGCCTACCGGATCGTCAATTTTCAGAACCTTATCAATAAATTCAATACCAAATACAACTACAAAACCGGAAATGATGCCGATGATCGCTGCAGAAGCCGGAGAAACGGTATCACAGGCTGCTGTAATTGCCACAAGACCTGCAAGAGAGCCGTTCAGAGACATGGAAACATCAGGCTTTTTGTAACGAAACCAGGTGATAAACATAACAGCTACTGTGGCAACTGCCGCAGAAAGGTTGGTATTTACAAAGATTTTGCCGGCACTTACAATAGCATCGCCTTCCATACTGACAGTAGAAGCACCGTTAAAACCAAACCAGCAGAACCAGAGGATGAAAACACCAAGTGCGCCGACGGTCAGGTTGTGACCGGGAATGGCTTTGGATTTTCCGCTTTTTGAGTATTTTCCGATACGGGGTCCGAGAATGGCTGCACCGATCAGTGCTGCGATACCGCCTACCATGTGTACTGCACAGGAGCCGGCAAAATCATGGAAGCCCATCTGGCTGATAAATCCGCCGCCCCAGATCCAGTGTCCTGATACCGGATATACAATAAGGCTGATCAGAAAACTGTAGACACAGTATGCGGAAAATTTGGTACGTTCTGCCATTGCGCCGGAAACTATCGTGGCGGAAGTGGCACAGAAAACAGTCTGAAAAATAAGAAATGCCCAGAAAGGTACACCATCCGGAAGCATTGCATTACCATAGTTCGCTTCAGATGCAATTCCGTGGATGGAACCAAAGAATCCGTTTCCTGTACCAAACATGATACCGAATCCGATAATCCAGAAAGTCGGTGTACCAATACAGAAATCCATCAGATTTTTCATAATGATATTTCCTGCATTTTTGGCACGGGTAAAACCTGTTTCTACCATTGCAAAACCAGCCTGCATAAAGAAGACAAGCGCGGCACCTATCAGCACCCAGATCGTGTTTACTGCTGAAAATTCCATAATAAATCTCCCCTTTTCCTTTTTATATCGAAAAAGCGCGGGAAAATCAGATTTTCTCGCGCCTTTACGAAGCTTTATAATATGTAAAACAGAGGATATCCGTTATGATGTATGACGAATGGATGAGGAAATCGATAATCAAATTGAGCAAGTCTGACTTGCAGGATATCCTCTGTATTTACCAAAGTATAAAATTAATAATGTTGATCGCTGTTTATACAGAAAACAGTAGTTTTCCATAGGTCGGATATGGAAGAACAGCTTCAGGAAGCAGTGTTTCCGCTTCATCCGCAAAGCTGCGGAGTTTATCCATATCTGCGAGGACTGTTTTCTGATACATTCTGGCACTTTCCAGAAGATCCGCTGTTTCCTGAGCCCGGGCGGTATCTGATTTCAGGGCGGAAAGTTCTGTCATCATATTTTCAGAAAGTGCCGTCAGTTTTTTCAGAAGTTCAGCTTCGCCGGAGACAGAGATATCCGGAACGACAGCCTTCTTCAGACTGGCTGTGTGAGCAATCTGTTCCATATAGGTGCAGACAGCCGGGATCAGATCCTTCTGAATGATCTCTGCCATAGTGCAGGATTCAATGTGAAGTGTTTTCACATAGTTTTCAAGCTTGATCTCATAGCGGGAATAAAGTTCGGGTTCTGTAAAAATTTTATGTGAGATCAGAAGCTCTTTATTTTTAGTATCTGTAAAATGAGGCAGAGCATCCGGTGTGGAAACCAGATTATAAAGTCCGCGGTCTGCGGCTTCCTTAAGCCATTCATCTGTATATCCGTTTCCGTTAAAGATAATTCTTTTGTGCTCAGTCACCGTTTCTTTCAGAAGATTGTGAACAGCTGTTTCCATTCTATCAGCAGGGACCTCCTTAAGCTGTTCTGAAAACTGATGAAGTGCTTCTGCAACTGCCGTATTCAGGATGATGTTGGGGTTTGCCACAGAGGATGAGGAACCCAGCATACGGAACTCAAATTTATTTCCTGTGAAAGCAAAAGGAGAAGTACGGTTTCGGTCAGTTGTATCTTTAATGAAATGCGGAAGTACCTTGGCACCGATATCCATCTGCACAGAATCATGACTGCTGAAATATTCATCATTTTCAATTGCCCTGAGAACGTCGGTCAGCTCATCCCCAAGAAAAATGGAAACTACAGCAGGCGGTGCCTCGTTGGCGCCAAGACGATGGTCATTTCCCGCGCTGGCAACTGAGATACGGAGGAGATCTGCATAGTCGTCCACGGCCTTGATAACAGCTACCAGAAATACCAGAAACTGTGTGTTTTCGGCAGGTGTTTTGCCGGGATCCAGAAGATTTACGCCGGTGTCGGTGATCATGGACCAGTTGTTGTGCTTACCGCTTCCGTTGATTCCCTCAAAAGGCTTTTCGTGAAGGAGACATACCAGATCGTGGCGGTCAGCAACCTTTTTCATGATTTCCATTGTAAGCTGATTGTGGTCTACGGCAACATTGGTGGTATCAAAAACCGGAGCAAGTTCATGCTGTGCCGGAGCAACTTCGTTATGTTTGGTTTTTGCAGGTATTCCCAGTTTCCACAGCTCTTCATCCAGATCGTGCATATAGGCAGATACACGGGGTTTCAGAGTTCCGAAGTAGTGATCCTCCATTTCCTGGCCTTTTGGCGCCGGAGCGCCGATCAGTGTACGGCCGCAGAAAATCAGGTCTTTTCGCTGATTGTAAAGATTCTTATCTACCAGAAAGTATTCCTGCTCCGGACCTACGGTGGTATTGATATGCTTTATCTCGTTATTTCCAAGAAGATGAAGAATCTTCACGGCTTCTCTGTTCAGCGTATCCATGGAACGGAGAAGAGGAGTTTTTTTGTCCAGAGCCTCTCCGCTGTAGGAACAGAAAGCCGTCGGAATATAAAGAGTACGATCTTTGATAAAAGCCGGAGAAGTCGGATCCCATGCAGTGTAGCCTCTGGCTTCAAAAGTTGCACGAAGTCCTCCGGATGGAAAGCTGGAGGCATCCGGCTCTCCTTTTACCAGTTCCTTTCCAGAAAAATCCATAATGATCTGTCCGTCTCCTGCAGGAGAAATAAAACTGTCATGTTTTTCGGCTGTAAAATTGGTCATTGGCTGGAACCAGTGAGTATAATGGGTTGCACCGTTTTCAATGGCCCATTCTTTCATTGCAACAGCTACAGAATTGGCAACATCCAGTTCCAGATGCGTGCCGTTCTGGATGGTTTTGCGCAGAGCCTTGTACATATCCTTAGGTAATTTGTTCCTCATGATCCTGTCGTTAAAAACAAGGCTTCCATACAGTTCGGGAATATTTTTTTCCATAAAGAGTTTCTCCTTTCAGGTATAGGTTTCAGAAAATAAAAAAGACGCCTCGGATCCTGATGGTCAAGATCCAAAGCGTCTTTGCTTATGTGAAGTAGTATACACAAAAAATTACGGTTGTCAATAACTTTTTACAAAAAACTTGACAAAAAATTTTATCACACTATAATGGCAGTGTGAAATAGAGAGGAGGACATAAGATGGCAGAATTAAAAGAAGCCTGTGGTGTGTTTGGAATTTATGACCTGGATGGAGGGAATGTGGTACCGGCTGTTTATTATGGTCTTACGGCACTGCAGCACAGAGGACAGGAGTCCTGCGGACTTGCAGTTTCCAATACAAAGGGAGAAGCTGGAAATATTCAGTTTCATAAGGATCTGGGGCTGGTAAGTGAGGTGCTCCGCCGGGAAACACTGGAAAAAATGTCAGGAGATCTGGGGATCGGACATGTGCGGTATTCTACTACCGGAGCTTCTGTGGCAGAAAACGCGCAGCCTCTTGTACTGTCTTATATTAAGGGAACACTTGCCCTTGCCCATAATGGAAATCTGATCAACACAAAAGAACTGAAATGGGAACTGATCCAGAATGGGGCCGTTTTTCATACGACAACAGATTCTGAGGTAATCGCTTTTCATATTGCAAGAGAAAGAGTTCATTCCGATTCCGTAGAGGAAGCAGTTTTAAAAACAGCGCGAAAATTAAAGGGGGCTTACGGTCTGGTGATCATGAGTCCAAGAAAGCTTATCGGTGTCCGCGATCCTTATGGACTGAAGCCTCTTTGTATTGGAAAAAGAGATCACACGTATGTGCTTGCTTCCGAAAGCTGCGCACTGAATTCTGTAGGTGCTGAGCTTGTCCGTGATGTGGAGCCGGGAGAGATGGTGATCATTTCCCGGGAGGGGATACGATCCAACCGTGAGCTTGCCGGAGAAAAAACTGCACATTGTGTATTTGAATATATTTACTTTGCCCGGCTTGACAGCGTTCTGGACGGAGTTGGAATTTATGATGCCCGTATCCGGGGTGGAAAATCTCTTGCAAGGTCCTATCCGGTGGAGGCGGATCTGGTTACCGGCGTTCCGGATTCCGGCATTCCGGCGGCAAAAGGCTACTCAGAGGAATCTGGAATTCCCTTTGGTCTTGCCTTTTATAAAAACAGCTATATAGGAAGAACCTTTATTAAACCTACGCAAAAGGAAAGAGAATCCAGTGTACATATGAAACTCAGCGTACTGGAATCAGCAGTAAAAGGGAAAAGGATCGTTCTGGTAGATGATTCCATAGTAAGAGGAACCACCATTGCCAATCTGATCCATATGCTGAAGAAGGCAGGAGCCAGAGAAGTTCATGTAAGGATCTCGTCTCCGCCTTTTCTTCATCCCTGTTATTTTGGGACGGACGTTCCTTCCAACGATCAGCTGATCGCATCCATCCACAGTACAGAGGAGATCTGCCGTATGATCGGCGCCGATTCTCTGGGCTATATGAAGCTGGAATATCTGGAAGGGATGGCAGGGGGACTGCCTTTATGCAGAGCCTGCTTTGACGGAAATTATCCCATGGAGATCCGATAAGAGCGAATCGGAGCTTTTGAAATTTGCTGACTTGAAATTTTGTTAAAAATATCTTTACAAACGAAAAAAAATAGGTTATAGTAGGGAACATATTTTAAACAGATCAGTAATATCTGACAAAGGCGTCAGAAGCTTTGGGGCTTACCCTCCCCTTTCAGGCTTCCGACGCTTTTTTTATGATCTGGAGGAGGAAATCGAAGATGGTAAAATATGTATTTGTTACCGGAGGAGTGGTATCCGGTCTTGGAAAGGGAATCACAGCAGCGTCCCTTGGAAGGCTTCTGAAAGCCAGAGGATATCAGGTGACCATGCAGAAATTTGATCCCTATATTAATATGGATCCGGGAACTATGAACCCTATCCAGCATGGAGAAGTATTTGTTACAGAAGACGGAACAGAAACAGATCTGGATCTTGGTCACTACGAACGTTTTATCGATGAAAATCTGGACAAAAATTCCAATGTGACAACCGGAAAAATATACTGGTCTGTTCTTCAGAAGGAAAGGCACGGAGATTTTGGAGGAGGAACCGTTCAGGTGATACCTCATATTACAAATGAGATTAAAAGCCGCTTTTACCGTGCAAAAAAACAGGATGAGGACCGAATCGCCATCATTGAGGTGGGAGGAACTGTAGGGGATATAGAAAGCCAGCCTTTTCTGGAGGCAATCCGCCAGTTTCAGCAGGAGACAGGACACGAAAATGCTGTCCTGCTCCATGTTACTCTGATCCCATATCTGAAAGCATCTGGAGAAATGAAAACAAAACCTACCCAGGCAAGTGTAAAGGAACTTCAGGGAATGGGGATCCAGCCGGATGTTCTCATATGCAGAAGCGAATATCCTCTTACCGAAGAAATCCGGCAGAAAATTGCCCTGTTCTGTAATGTTCCGGTCAGCCATGTACTGCAGAATCTGGATGTGGAATATCTTTATGAAGCGCCTCTGGCAATGGAAAGAGAGAAACTGGCAGATGTAGTGCTGGAAAGCCTTCGTATGGAAAACAGAAAGCCGGATCTTCGTGACTGGGAAGCGATGGTGGCAGATCTCCGGGCTCCGGAAACAACGGTGGACATTGCCATCGTTGGAAAATATACGCAGCTCCACGACGCATATTTAAGTGTAGTGGAGGCATTGAAGCACGGCGGGATATCCTGCAGGGCAAAGACAGAGCTTATATGGATTGATTCCGAGGAATTAAATGAAAAAAATATGGATCAGTTGCTCCATACAGCGGACGGGATCCTTGTTCCCGGCGGCTTCGGAAACCGGGGAACCGAGGGTATGATTCTGGCAGCACAGTATGCAAGGGTTCACAGGATCCCCTACCTGGGAATCTGTCTGGGAATGCAGATGGCTATTGTAGAATTTGTCCGTCATGTACTGGGCTATGAGGATGCAAACAGTATAGAACTGGCTCCTTCAACAGGTCATCCGGTAATCGCGCTTATGCCGGATCAGGAAAAAGTGGAGGATCTGGGAGGAACTCTGCGGCTGGGAAGTTATCCCTGTATTCTTGCAGAGGGCTCCAGAGCAGAGGCGCTTTTTGGAACAAGGGAGATCAGGGAACGCCACAGACACCGCTATGAGGTCAGCAATGCGTATCGGCAGGAACTGTCAGAGAACGGAATGGTGATCGCCGGAACATCTCCGGACGGAAGAATCGTGGAAATGATTGAACTGGAAGATCATCCGTTTTTTCAGGGAACGCAGGGACATCCTGAATTTAAGTCACGACCAAATCATGCGCATCCTCTTTTCCGGGGATTTGTGGAGGCGGCCAGTGCACACAGGAAGGAAATGAGGATATCTGATTAAAGATACAGGAGGATGAGGATTATGAAAGAAGTGAGAAAGGAAGAACAACAGGGGCTTTATCGCCGGGAGTTTGAACATGATAACTGCGGTATCGGTGCAGTAGTAAATATTAAAGGCAAAAAAACACATGAAACAGTTGCCAATGCCCTGAGGATTGTAGAGCATCTGGAACATCGTGCAGGAAAGGATGCAGAAGGCGAGACTGGTGACGGAGTAGGGATCCTTCTGCAGATTTCCCATAAATTTTTTAAAAAAGTATGCAAAAAAGAGGGATTTGATATTGGCGGAGAAAGGGAATATGGAATTGCCCAGCTGTTTTTTCCGCAGCATGAGATCCGCCGTGCACAGGCGAAAAAAATGTTTGAGATTATTCTTGAAAAGGAAGATCTGAAGCTTCTGGGCTGGAGGACGGTTCCGGTATTTCCGGAGGTTCTGGGAAGTAAGGCAAGAGAATGTATGCCCTGTATCATGCAGGCATTTATACGGAAACCCCAGGATGTGGAAGCCGGAATCAGTTTTGACCGGAGGCTTTATATTGCCCGTCGGGAATTTGAACAGAGCAATGATAATACCTATGTGGTGTCCATGAGCAGCAGGACCATTGTGTATAAAGGAATGTTTCTGGTGGGGCAGCTTCGGACTTTCTTTGCGGATCTTCAGAATAAGGATTATGAATCTGCCATTGCAATGGTCCATTCACGGTTCAGTACCAATACCAATCCCAGCTGGGAAAGAGCACATCCAAACCGCTTTATTGTTCATAACGGAGAGATTAATACCATCCGTGGAAATGCAGACAAGATGCTGGCAAGAGAGGAAAACATGGAATCTCCCTATCTGAAAGGAGAACTTCACAAGGTACTTCCGGTGGTGAACCGAAACGGTTCTGATTCCGCCATGCTTGACAACACACTGGAATTTCTTGTTATGAGCGGTATGGAGCTTCCTCTTGCGGTTATGATCACGATTCCGGAACCCTGGGCATACAATGATACAATTTCCCAGGAAAAAAGGGATTTCTATCAGTACTATGCGACAATGATGGAACCCTGGGACGGCCCGGCTTCTATTCTGTTTTCGGATGGAGATGTAATGGGCGCAGTTCTTGACAGAAACGGTCTTCGTCCTTCCAGATATTATATTACTTCTGACGGATATATGATCCTTTCTTCTGAGGTAGGTGTGCTTCCGGTACCGGAAGAAAATATTGTTCTGAAGGAGCGCCTCCATCCGGGAAAAATCCTTCTGGTAGATACGGTTCAGGGCAAGGTGATCGACGATAATGAGCTGAAAGAAAAATATGCCAAAGCGCAGCCGTACGGAGAGTGGCTGAACAGCAATCTGGTACGTCTGAAAGATATCAAAATCCCCAATGTCCGTGTGGAGGAATATACAGAGGAGCAGAGGGCGAGGCTTCAGAAGGCTTTCGGCTATACCTATGAGCAGTACCGGACTTCCATCAGAAATATGGCGTTAAATGGAGCGGAAAGCATCGGAGCCATGGGAGCTGATACCCCTCTTGCGGTTCTGTCCAGAGAACACCGCCCTTTGTTTGATTATTTTAAACAGCTTTTTGCACAGGTGACAAATCCTCCCATTGATGCTATCCGTGAGGAAATTGTTACATCTACCAGTGTTTATGCAGGAAAGGACGGAAATCTTCTGGTGCAGCAGCCGGAAAACTGTCGTGTCCTGAAAATCCTGCACCCGATCCTGACCAATACGGATATGCTGAAGATCAAAAATCTGAAGCAGGAAGGCCTGCGGTCCGCCGTTGTATCGACTCTCTATTATAAGAGCACCAGACTGGAGCGGGCAATGGATCGTCTTTTTGTGGAGGTGGACAAGGTATTCCGGGAAGGCGCCAATATTCTGGTGCTTTCAGACCGGGGAGTAGATGAGAACCATATGGCGATCCCGTCTCTTCTGGCAGTTTCCGCGGTGCATCAGCATCTGGTAAAAACCAAGAAAAGTACTTCTCTGGCTATTATCGTAGAATCCGGAGAGCCCAGAGAGGTTCATCATTTTGCTGCTCTTCTGGGATATGGTGCAAGTGCAGTCAATCCGTATCTTGCCCAGGAAACCATCCGGGAGCTGATTGATAATCACATGCTGGACAAGGACTATTATGCGGCAGTAGAAGACTATAATCATGCAGTACTGAGTGGAATCGTAAAGATTGCGTCTAAAATGGGAATCTCCACGATCCAGTCCTACCAGGGATCCCAGATCTTTGAGGCGGTAGGTATCTCCAAAGAGGTGATCGATAAGTATTTTACCGGAACCGTAAGCCGGATCGGCGGTATTACTCTGGAGGATATTGAGGAAAATGTGGAAAAACTCCATTCGGAAGCCTTTGACCCTCTGGGGCTGAATACGGATCTGACTCTTGACAGTGTGGGTGCGCACAAAATGCGCAGTCAGGGAGAAGAGCATCGCTATAATCCAAGAACCATTCATTTACTCCAACAGTCTGCAAAATGCGGAAGCTATGAGATGTTTAAAGAGTATACAAAACTGGTAGATAAGGAGAATCACGGATCTTTAAGGGGACTGATGGATTTTGTTTATTCAGAAAATCCAGTCCCTCTGGATGAGGTGGAAAGCGTTGAGGAGATTGTGAAGCGCTTCAAGACAGGCGCCATGTCTTATGGTTCCATTTCACAGGAAGCCCATGAGACCCTTGCTATTGCAATGAATCATCTTCATGGAAAGTCCAACACAGGTGAAGGCGGGGAAAGTGAGGAGAGGATTGCTTCCTCCGGATCGGCGGATGACCGCTGTTCTGCCATCAAACAGGTTGCCAGCGGACGATTTGGCGTGACCAGCCGTTATCTTGTATCGGCAAAAGAAATCCAGATCAAGATGGCGCAGGGGGCAAAACCGGGCGAGGGCGGACACCTTCCGGCAAAGAAGGTTTATCCATGGGTTGCAAAAACCCGCCATTCCACTCCCGGAGTAAGTCTGATCTCCCCTCCGCCGCATCATGACATTTACTCCATTGAAGATCTGGCCCAGCTGATCTATGATCTGAAAAATGCAAATAAATTTGCGGATATTTCGGTAAAACTTGTATCAGAGGCGGGAGTAGGAACAGTAGCTGCCGGAGTGGCCAAGGCAGGAGCCCAGACTATTCTGATCTCCGGATACGATGGAGGAACTGGAGCTGCCCCCAGAAGCTCCATACACAATGCGGGACTTCCATGGGAACTGGGACTTAGTGAAACTCACCAGACACTTCTGAAAAACGGACTTCGCAGCCGGGTGCGTATTGAAACAGACGGAAAGCTCATGAGCGGACGTGACGTTGCCATTGCGGCGCTTTTAGGAGCAGAGGAATTTGGATTTGCCACAGCGCCTCTTGTAACCATGGGTTGTGTGATGATGCGAGTCTGCAATCTGGATACCTGTCCTGTAGGTGTAGCTACACAGAATCCGGAGCTTCGGAAGCGTTTCCGGGGAAAACCTGAATATGTGGAAAATTTCATGAAATTTATTGCAGAAGAGCTGCGGGAATATATGGCCAGACTGGGCGTGCGTACCGTTGACGAGATGGTAGGAAGAAGTGATCTTCTCAAGGCGGCGGACAGGGCTGACGAACCGCATATCGGAAAAGTAGACCTGAGCGCTATCCTGGATAATCCTTACACAGGCAAAACACAGAAGGTGACCTTTGATTCCAGGGCTGTTTATAATTTTGAACTGGAAAAAACGTTAGATGAAAAAATTCTTCTGAAAAAATGTATTCGGGCTGTCTCCGGCGGAACAAAGGCGGAATTAAACGTGGAAGTGACCAATACAGATCGTACATTTGGAACAATCCTGGGAGCAGAAATTACCAGACAGAACCCAGCAGGTCTTCCGGATGATTCCATTGTAATCAACTGCAAAGGTGCCGGCGGACAAAGTTTTGGAGCGTTTATCCCAAAAGGTCTGACGCTTTGTCTTACCGGTGACAGCAATGATTATTTTGGCAAGGGGCTGTCCGGCGGCAGGCTGATCGTAAAAGTTCCGGAAAAGGCCGGATATAAGGCAGAAGAAAATATTATTGTGGGAAATGTGGCTCTTTACGGCGCCACAAGCGGAACCGCCTTTATCAACGGCGTGGCCGGAGAACGGTTTGCAGTGAGAAATTCCGGGGCCTGCGCTGTGGTAGAAGGTGTAGGCGAGCACGGCTGCGAATACATGACCGGAGGCCGGGTTGTGGTTCTTGGAAAGACCGGCAAAAACTTTGCGGCGGGTATGAGCGGCGGCATCGCTTATGTACTGGATACAGAGAACATGCTTTACCGGAATATCAATAAAGCGATGATCTCTATCGAACAGGTGGAAAATAAATATGACAGACAGGAGCTGAGGAATCTGATCGAGGCCCATGTGAAGGCGACTGGGTCAGAGCTTGGTAAAAAAATTCTGGATAACTTTGCATATTATCTTCCTCATTTTAAAAAGCTGATTCCGGATGAATATAAAAGGATGCTTACTTTAAGCGCCAAGCTTGAAGAAAAAGGTCTTACCGGTGAACAGGCACAAATGGAAGCTTTTTATGAAAGTATCGGAGTAAAACATTAAGGAGGAAGCTATGGGAAAACCAACAGGATTTTTGGAATATAAAAGAGAAAATGCAAAGGTACTGGCTCCTAAGGTGAGAATTGCGGACTTTCATGAATTTCGTTTCCCTTTAAGCCTCGAAAAACAAAGACTGCAGGGAGCACGCTGTATGGCCTGCGGCGTTCCCTTCTGCCAGTCAGGCGCAATGATCGCAGGAATGACTTCCGGTTGTCCTCTGCACAATCTGGTGCCAGAGATAAATGATCTGGTATACACAGGGAACTGGAAACAGGCTTATTTAAGGCTGACCAAGACACACAGCTTTCCGGAATTTACGTCCAGAGTGTGTCCGGCTCTCTGTGAGGCTGCCTGTACCTGCAATCTGGACGGAGAGCCGGTGGCAACCAAAGAAAACGAAAGAGCCATTATTGAAACCGCATTTGCAGAAGGCTGGGTGAAGCCTCAGAAACCAAAGGTTCGTACCGGAAAAACAGTTGCAATCGTAGGAAGCGGACCAGCCGGTCTTGCAGCGGCGCAGGAGCTGAACCGGAGAGGACATACGGTGGTTGTTTATGAAAGAAGCGATCGTCCCGGAGGTCTGCTGCGGTATGGAATTCCAAATATGAAGCTGGAAAAATCTGTAGTAGACCGCAGAATCCGTCTGATGGAAGAAGAAGGTGTAATCTTTAAAGTAAAGACAGACGTGGGAAAAGATGTCAAAGCAGAGGAGCTTCTGAAAACGTATGACAGAGTACTTCTGACCTGCGGAGCTTCGTCTCCCAGAGATATCAGAGTGCCGGGAAGAGACGCAAAGGGAATATGGTTTGCCGTAGATTTCCTGGGAACAGTAACCAGAGCTCTTCTGGACAGTGATTTTACAAAGATACCATATGAGATGGCCAGAGACAGGCATGTTCTTGTGATAGGCGGAGGCGATACCGGAAACGACTGTGTGGGAACAGTGATCCGTCTGGGAGCCAAATCTGTTACACAGCTGGAAATGATGCCGAAGCCTCCGGCTGAAAGAGCTGCTGATAATCCGTGGCCACAGTGGCCGAGAGTTCTGAAAACCGACTATGGACAGGAAGAGGCCATTGCTGTCTTTGGAAAGGATCCAAGAGTATACCAGACAACGGTTACAGAGTTTATTGCCGACAAAAAAGGGAATATTTGCAAGGCAAAGACAGTTGGACTGCAAAGTAAAAGGGATGAAAAAACAGGAAGGATGATCATGATTCCGGCCGAGGGAACGGAGAAAGTGATCACTGCCGATCTGGTTCTGATCGCAGCCGGATTTCTGGGAAGCCAGAAATATGTGACAGATGCTTTTCAGGTAGCTGTAAATGAAAGAACCAATGTGGAGACGGCTCCGGACGGCTATGCTACGACGGTTCCCCGTGTATTTGCAGCAGGAGATATGCGCAGAGGACAGTCTCTTGTTGTCTGGGCAATCCGGGAAGGAAGAGAGGCTGCCAGAGCTGTGGATGAATCTCTGATGGGATATACCAATCTCTGATTCTGTGAAGAATTTTGTCGAAAGTTTATAGGAGATCTTCTTCAGGAATTTGTTGACAAAGGAAAAACACATTGCTATAATACCTGCATGAACAAAGGCGTTCTTTCAATGGGGATACTGTTGGAAGTGCGCCTTTTTTAATTTAGCGATTAAGGAGAGAATAACATGGGGAATTATTCCAGAAAGGAAATATTACAGCTGGTTGAAGAAGAGGATGTGGAATTTATCCGCCTTCAGTTTACAGATATGTTTGGTGTTATTAAAAATATCGCAGTGACATCCAGAGAACTTCCGCGGGTACTGGATAACAGATGCAGAGTAGACTGGACACTGATAACAGGTGAATGTATGGAGAATGAGGCAGAAATGTTTCTTTACCCGGATCTTGATACGTTTGCAATCCTTCCCTGGCGGCCTCAGCAGGGAAAGGTGGCCAGATTTCTGTGTGACCTCTACTGTGCAGACGGTACACCGTATAAGAACAGTTCACGATATATCCTGAAGCAGAATCTGGAAAAAGCAGGAGAAGAAGGATATACGTTTTTTGCAGATCCGGAATGTGAGTTTTTTCTGTTTCATACAGACGATAATGGAATTCCCACTACTGTCAGTCATGAGCAGGCAGGATATTTGGATGTGAGTCCTCTGGATCTTGGAGAAAACGCACGGAGAGACATGGTTCTTACTTTGGAAGATATGGGGGTGGAGGTAGAATCCTCCCACCATGAAAAAGCACCGGCACAGCATGAAATTGATTTCAGATACGGGGAAGCGGGCAGGATCGCCGACTGTGTCATGACTTTTAAGATGGCAGTCCGTACAGTTGCCAGACGCCATGGACTCCATGCAACTTTTATGCCAAAGCCCAGATCAGAGTTTAATGGTTCCGGTATGCATCTGAAATTTTCTCTTGTAAAAGACGGACAGAATATTTTTGAGTGTAAGGAGACACCGGGGAAAATCAGTGATGCGGCATTTTATTTTGCAGGAGGTCTTCTTGCACACAGCAGAGAAATGGCGCTGATCACCAATCCGCTGGTGAATTCTTACAAGCGCCTGGTTCCCGGATACGGGGCGCCTACTGAACTTACCTGGACAGATTCAGATCAGAAATCTCTTGTAAGGATCCCGTTTTTCAGAGGACAGGAGTCCATGGTAGAACTGAGGAGCCCGGATGCTGCGGCAAATCCTTATCTTGTGCTGGCGGTATGCCTGGCAGCAGGGATGGACGGTATTCGAAAACGGCTGGTTCCTCTGAAAGCGGGGGAAACGGAGAATCCGGACTGTCTTCCGGAGACTTTGAAAGAAGCAATCGATATTTTTGAAAACAGTTCCTGGATCAGAGAAATCCTGGGAGAGGATTTCTGCAGGATTTATGTGGAGTCTAAGAAAAAAGAATGGCTGAGATATACGCGGCAGGTAACAGACTGGGAGGTTGAGGAGTATTTGTACCGTCTGTAGCCCGTAAAAAGGAATCCGGGTTTTGGAAGGATTAAGGAGAGGAACATATGGACAGCATTGTGATCGCATTACCGAAAATTGAAGACGCAAAGAAGCTGCGTGCGGTTCTGGAACGGCATGGTTTTTCGGTGGCGGCAGTGAGCAGTTCCGGATCAGGCGCTCTTTCTTATTTATCGGAGCTTGGAAATGGTGTGCTGATATGTGGACGCCGGCTTTCTGATACAGGATATCTGGAGATTAAGGAATGTATGCCGGAGGGATTTGAAATGCTCCTGCTGGCATCGGCAGGGTTTATATGCCAGGTACCGGATTCTGTCCTCTGTGTGGAAATGCCTGTCAAGACCTGCGATCTGATTAATACTGTTCATATGATGCTGACTCAGCAGGAACGACGCAGAAGGAAAGAAAAGAAAAAAAACAAGAACAGAAGCTGGAAAGAGCAGAATTATATTTCCAATGCAAAACTGATCCTGATGCAGAGAAACCACCTCAGTGAGGAGGAAGCATATCGCTATATACAGAAATGCAGTATGGATTCAGGAACGAACATGGTGGAAACAGCCCAGATGATCCTGATGCTGTTTTTTGAGGAATAACGAGGAGTAACATGAAAAAATAATAAGCCACTGACGTAATGGAGGATGAGGATATGGAATATACGGATGGGAAATGGAAAAAAAACAGTACGGACTGGGATGAGCTTATGAGTACTTCCCTGCTGGACCGGGAAGCAGTGATTGAAGGAGCCGTTCACAGCATCCGAAATATGGGCGATGTGGCTTTTATAATATTGAGAAAAAGAGAGGGGCTGTTTCAGACTGTTCTGGAAAATAAAATTCCGGACTGTTCAGTTCATCAGCTGAAAGAAGCAATGACTGTACAGGTGAAAGGAATTCTGAAAAAAGAGGAGCGGGCTCCTCATGGACGGGAACTGAGGATCACAGGTGTGAAGATATTGTCTTTCCCGGTAGAATCTATGCCTCTTGCCATAGACAAATGGAAACTGAATACTTCGCTTGAGTCAAAGCTGAATATGCGTTCCGTTGCGCTTCGAAATATCAGGGAACGTTCCAAATTCAGGATTCAGGAGGCTCTTGTGAGAGCTTTTCGGGATTATCTTTATGAACATGGTTTTACAGAGATCCATACCCCAAAATTAGGAGCCAGAGGAGCAGAGGGCGGAGCAAATGTTTTTAAACTGAGTTATTTTCATAAGCCGGCTGTTCTGGCGCAAAGTCCGCAGTTTTATAAACAGATGATGGTGGGAGTATTTGACAGAGTGTTTGAAACAGGTCCTGTATTCCGGGCGGAAAAGCACAATACCAAACGTCACTTAAACGAATATACCAGTCTGGATCTGGAAATGGGATATATAGACAGCTTTCAGGAAATCATGTCCATGGAAACCGGATATCTTCAATATGCCATGGCTCTTTTAAAAAAAAGTTATGATAAAGAACTGTCTTTATTGAAACTGGAGCTTCCAAATGTAGACAGGATTCCGGCAGTACAGTTTGAGAAGGCAAAAGAACTTGTTTCAGAAAAATATAACAGGCCCGTCCGCAATCCTTACGATCTGGAACCGGAGGAGGAAGCTCTGATCGGAAGGTATTTTAAGGAAGAATATAATTCTGATTTTGTATTTGTCACTCATTACCCGTCAAAAAAGCGGCCGTTTTATGCAATGGATGATCCGGCAGATCCGCGTTTTACGCTGAGCTTTGATCTTTTGTTCCGTGGTCTTGAGGTTACAACTGGAGGACAGCGCATTCATGATTATCAGCAGCTTACCGCCAAGATTGCAGACAGAGGGATGGAAGAAGAAGGCATGGAACAGTATCTGGATGCTTTTAAACATGGTATGCCGCCTCATGGCGGATTGGGGATTGGCCTGGAACGGCTGACGATGCAGCTTCTGGGAGAGGAAAATGTCCGTGAAGCCTGTCTGTTTCCAAGAGACATGAACCGTCTGGAACCCTGATCCGGATACAGGAAAAATATTTCAGGTCAACAGGGAATCAAAAAGCAGAAAAGAGGAATATCCATGGCAAAGATCATAGATGATGAAACAATGGAAAATGTCTGCCTTCTTGCAAAGCTTTCTCTGGAAGAGGAAGAACGGGAGGCCGCACGGGCGGAAATGCAGAAAATGCTTACCTATGTAGAGAAGCTGGATCAGTTGGATACAGAAGGTACAGAGCCTATGTCCCATATTTTTGGCAGTGAGAATGTGTTCCGTGAGGATGAAATCGTAAATGAAAACCAGAAAACTGCCATGCTGTTTAATGCGCCAAGAACAAAAGACGGCCAGTATCATGTGCCGAAGACAATAGGATAGGAAGTGACATAAATGGAATTAAGCCAGATGACTGCACTGGAACTGTCCCGTAATATCAGGGGAAAAAAGATCTGCGTTTCAGACAGTGTAGAAAGTGTGTTTCACCAGATCAGAAAAAAAGAAAAGAAAATTCATGCATACCTGGATCTTTATGAAGAGGACGCATATAAGAGGGCAGAGCAGGTTCAGAAAGGAATTGAGCAGGGAATCTATACAGGTCCTTTGGCAGGAGTACCGATCGCGGTAAAGGATAATATCTGTATCAGAGGTAAAAAGACAACCTGTGCATCCGGAATACTGGAAAATTTTATTCCTACATATCAGGCTGAGGTGATCGACCGTCTGGAACAGGCAGGAATGATCCTCATAGGAAAAACGAATATGGACGAATTTGCCATGGGAAGTACAACAGAAACATCTGCTTTTGGTGTTACGGCAAATCCGTGGAATACAGAGCATGTACCGGGCGGTTCATCAGGGGGTTCCTGTGCGGCAGTTGCGGCCGGAGAGGCATATATGGCTCTTGGATCCGACACAGGCGGTTCCATTCGTCAGCCCAGCGCTTTTTGCGGAGTGACCGGAATCAAGCCAACCTATGGAACCGTATCCCGATATGGTCTGGTGGCATATGCTTCTTCTCTTGATCAGATTGGTCCTGTGGGAAAAAATACAGAAGACTGTGCTGCTCTCCTTCAGGTAATTGCCGGATATGATCCAAAGGACAGCACTTCTCTCAGGAGAGAACTTCCGAAACCTGGGCTGACTTCAGGGAAAGATCTGAAGGGAATGCGGTTTGGCGTTCCTGAAGAATATATGGCAGAGGGAATGGAAGAAGGAGTCCGCAAGGTTTTTCTTGCTTCTCTGAAGCTTTTGGAGGAACTGGGAGCTGAAGTGGAATTTTTTTCCATGAAAACCACGGAATATGTAATCCCGGCATATTATATCATTGCCTGTGCAGAAGCAAGCTCCAATCTGGAAAGATTTGACGGTGTAAAGTATGGATTTCGTGCGGCAGAATATCAGGGACTTCATGATATGTACAGAAAAACAAGAACGCAGGGGTTCGGAAAAGAGGTAAAAAACAGAATCATGCTGGGCTCATTTGTTTTGAGCTCCGGTTATTATGACGCTTATTATCTGAAAGCATTAAAGGCAAAAGCTCTGATTAAAAAAGAATTTGACCAGGCCTTTGAGAAGTATGATGTGATTCTTGCTCCGGCGGCTCCCCATACGGCTCCAAAGCTGGGAGAAAGCCTGAAAGATCCTCTTACCATGTATCTGGGTGATATTTATACAGTAGCAGTAAATCTCTGCGCCCTTCCTGCCATTTCCCTTCCGGGTGGCTTTGACAGAAAAGGGCTGCCCGTAGGATTTCAGATGATTGGCCCTTGTTTTGGAGAAAATACGCTGATCCGGTCAGCGGCTGTATTTGAAAATGCACGGGGGAAATTTCCATCAGCAGAAAAAGGAGGCACAGAGGTATGAGACAGTATAAGACCGTGATCGGACTGGAGGTTCATATAGAGCTTGCCACAAAAACCAAAATTTTCTGCGGCTGTTCTACGGAATTTGGCGGAGAGCCAAATACCCATACCTGTCCGGTATGTGCCGGGATGCCCGGTTCTCTTCCGGTTCTGAACCGTCAGGTGGTGGAATTTGCACTGAAAGCCGGAATTGCGGCAAATTGTCAGATCAATCAACTATGCAAATTTGACCGGAAAAATTATTTTTATCCTGACAATCCGCAGAATTATCAGATATCACAGCTCTATCTGCCGTTGTGTCATGATGGATGGATAGAGATTGAAACCTCAGCCGGAAAGAAAAAGATCAGGATCCATGAAATACATATGGAAGAAGATGCTGGTAAACTGATCCATGACGAATGGGAAGACTGTTCACTGGTAGATTATAATAGAAGCGGAGTACCTCTGATCGAGATTGTTTCCGAACCGGATATGAGAAGCGCTGAGGAGGTTATTGCATATCTGGATAAACTTCGCTGTATGATGCAGTATCTTGGAATTTCGGACTGTAAGCTTCAGGAAGGTTCCATGCGTGCAGATGTCAACCTTTCTGTCTGTGAGTCAGGAAGCGATGTCTGGGGAACCAGAACAGAGATGAAGAACCTGAATTCTTTCAAAGCCATCACAAGAGCGATTGAAGCTGAACGGGAGAGACAGATCGAGCTTCTTGAAATGGGAAGGCCGGTAATTCAGGAGACAAGGCGGTGGGACGACAATAAAGAAAGCTCTCGTGCCATGAGATCAAAGGAAGACGCTAAGGATTATCGATATTTTCCGGATCCGGATCTGCCGCCGGTTCATATTTCAGATGAATGGATTCAGAGAATCCGTAATACGCAGCCACAGCTGCGGGAAGAAAAGCAGCAGATATATCAGGATGAGATGGGACTTTCCGATTATGATGCCAGAGTTTTGACGGAATCGGCACATCTGGCTGATCTTTTTGAAAAAACAGCAGAACTCAGTCAGAATCCCAAAAGGACAGCAGCATGGTTTATGGGGGAAGTTCTTCGCCTGATAAAAGAATACGGTACAGAACCGGAAAAGGTTTGTTTTTCGCCGAAACACCTTGCACAGCTGATTTGTATGGTAGAGGAAAAGAAGGTCAGCCCTGCCAATGCAAAAAAGGTATTTGAGCATATCTTTAACGAAGATACAGAACCGGAAGTTTTTGTCCGGGAACATGGTCTGGGGATCGTGCAGAATGACGATCTTATGCAGCGTGTGGTTCAGAAGGTTCTTGCAGAGAATCCGGGTCCTTTTTCAGAGCTTCTGGGAGGTAAGGAAAAAGTATTCGGTTTTTTTGTAGGCCAGATGATGAGAGAATTGAAGGGTACAGCAAGCCCTGAGGCGGTAAGGGACGCCCTTACGGAAGAAATAAACAAGAACAGGAGATAGAATATGGTAACAGTAAATAGAAACTATCTGAAACTGCCGGGCAGTTATCTGTTTTCCACAATTGCCGGAAAAGTGTCCGCTTTTCAAAAGGAAAATCCGGAAGCCAGAATCCTTCGCCTTGGAATTGGAGATGTGACACAGCCTCTTGCCCCGGCAATTATTGAAAGTCTTCACAGATCAGTGGATGAAATGGCACATCAGGAAACTTTCCGGGGGTATGCACCGGATCTGGGCTATGAATTTTTGAGAGATGCCATTGCAAAGAATGACTACAAAGACAGAGGATGTAACATTTCAGCAGATGAGATATTTATTTCTGACGGAGCAAAAAGCGATTCCGGAAATATCCAGGAGATCTTTGGGGCAGATAATAAGGTGGCTGTCTGTGATCCGGTTTATCCGGTTTACGTGGACACCAATGTGATGGCGGGAAGGACCGGGGCTTATAACAAAGAAAAGGAAAATTTTGACGGAGTGATCTATATGCCCTGTCTGGAATCCAATGGATTCCTTCCCGAGATTCCGGAAGAAGTGCCGGATCTGATCTATCTTTGTTTTCCGAACAATCCAAGCGGCGCTGCCATTACCAGGGAAAAGCTTCAGGAATGGGTGGACTATGCCAATCGTACAGGTGCAGTGATTATTTATGATGCAGCTTATGAGGCGTATATTACGGAAACAGATATCCCTCACAGTATTTATGAATGCAACGGGGCAAGAACCTGTGCGATTGAGCTGCGCAGCTTTTCAAAAAATGCCGGATTTACCGGTGTGCGTCTTGGATTTACGGTGATACCCCGGGAACTGGTTCGCGATGGAGTGTCGCTTCACAGGTTATGGGCACGACGTCATGGAACCAAGTTTAATGGAGCTCCTTACATTGTTCAGAGAGCCGGAGAGGCGGTGTATTCTCAGGAAGGAAAAAAACAGCTTCGGGAACAGGTGGCATATTATATGAGAAATGCCCATTATATCTACAGTGAACTGAAAAAAGCCGGATATTCCGTCTCCGGAGGAGTGAATGCTCCTTATATCTGGCTGAAAACACCGGATCAGATGTCCTCCTGGGAGTTTTTTGATCATCTTCTGAGAAATGCGCATGTAGTGGGTACTCCAGGATCCGGATTCGGCGCTCATGGAGAAGGCTTTTTTCGTTTGACAGCATTTGGTTCCTACGAAACCACGCAGGAAGCAATCCATCGTATAACACAGATTTAAAGAAACAGAAGGCTGCAGGTCTGTATATGACCTGCAGCTTTTTGTTTGCGCGCCATGGGCGCGCTCTAATGGGTGAAAGTCCCGAACACGCCTAGGCAACGAGGAAGTGTATAGCCGAACAGCAAGGGTGTCCATCGTGAGGTGGAATCTGAAGGAAGCTGTAAGCAAACTCTTGGTCCGACGGACAGAAATCACATAGAAGGCTCGGAAATACGGATAAGTCTGCAAAAGAAGATGAAGTCCAAAAGTTGCTGGAAGTACGAGTAAATGTGGCGGATAGATGAGAGGAAAGAGCGTGTGTTATTCAGCAAATTTGTATTCTTGTGTTTCCACAAGTACTTCCTTTGAGTTTTTCAGGAAAGGATTGAATTCCAATCCGTATCTTGCAGTGTAATCCATAATCATTCGTCTCCTTTGCATAAGCGTACTTTTTTCTTTTTATCAATGCGTTTTCCGTTTTGTTGAGAAGCCGGATCGGAGTCAGCATCCCGTCAGTTTCCACAATGAAGATCTCTTTCATATCCGGGGAATAGCGAAGGCGGATACGCTGCCGTGCAAAACGGTAATCCACTTCGTATTCGATCTGGTCGATGACGATCACACTGTCAGCAGATACCCGGCGTTCAATCTCCAGAAGGAAATCCTGCCGGAGGCTTTCCTCTGAAAGTCTCCGGATCTGTTCCGGCTCTGAAAAGAAACGGTCCAGTGGGGACAGCCCGCGAAGGGATGAATGTGGGGCTTGGTTGTATCTCTGGACAAAAGCATGCAGGCTTCCCCTCAGTTCTTCCAGTGAATGGAAATCCCGCATATCAAGGGAGGCCATCCACTGATCCTTCATGGTCCGGAACCAGCGCTCAATCTTGGCTTTTCCGGTTGGCGTGTATGGCTAGTAACTGAGTGTGGTGCCGATCCTTGCGGCAGGGAGTTCCATTTGTTTGTTCTTATAAGATTTTCCATTATCAAAGTTGAAAATCTTGGGGCGCCCATACTTTGCTATGGCTGATCTCATGACCGACATCAGGTTGATAAAGTTATCATTGTAGAACACATCGATCCCGGTAATGAACCGGCTGGCATCATCGATCAGTGCAATGATATAGATCCGGTGTTTTTTGCCATCAGGCATCGTAAGACGGGGACCGACACTGCTATCCCCACACCAGACTTCGTTGATATGGGGGCGTTCGTAGCGGCGCATATCCCTGTTTGGTGTCTGCCGCAGTTCCATCTGGCCCCATAAGTCCTTTTGCAGAGATTTCTGCGAAAAAAGCGGTTTTGCTTGGATAACGTTCATCAAGTCCCGCAATGATAGGTGCGATGGCACCATAGCGCATCAGGGCGACTTCCTGTTGTTTTTCCTGCTTCATAAGTTTTATATACCTCCTTTTTCTTAAGGATAAGGGATAAAACAGGACCTGTCGTGTAAGGTTATGTTGGCAGGAAAAAAGCTTATTGGAGGTTGATTTAATCTGCATGAACTGTCTGGAAAAGAGGGAAAAGCATGCTGAGACCAGGCTGGGGATATCAGGGAAAGGAAGCCTCATGGAGAGCAGCCGCTGTTTCCAATGTAAGCGGTAGTTCCGGATGATGGATTTCAGGTTGTTTTCATCCACGAGGTACTGCTCTGCCAGTATGTTCCGGAATCCGATTTCATGCTCATAAGCATGAATCAGACGGACGTGCAGAATCAGAGGGATCAGTGAATAAGGGATCATGGATGAAAGTAACAGCGCATGGGTATGCCCGCAGACCTTGCAGTACACACGAACGACAGAAAGTGAGAGGACACGGTCAGTAAGCTGGACGTTGCGTTTGTAAGAACCATAACGGATGAGACAGCCGGAGTGGCCACAGGTACATGAAATAAGGTTCAGATCAAGAGAATCAATAGTTTTATTGTAAAAATCCTGAGAAATAAGGTTGTAGTTTTCTGTATAAACTGTTATCATAGGTATGCATAAATGTAGCGTAAGCTATGTTTGGGTAAAAGCAGAAATCGAACTTTGGTCGGGGAGGTTTCTGCTTTTTATTTCGTGGTTACAAAACCATATGATAATACAAGAGGTCTCAGGATAAAACAATCTGATGAAAAATACGTCAGATTCCTTTATATCAGGACCTCTTTTATTTTGCATGAAAATTGAAAGATCGGTTTGTTATAAAGTGACTGATAACAAACAGCTGCAAGGTTGAGAAACTTAATCAGCTTATCAGAGGTTGGATTAACTACTTCAAGATAGGTAGTATGAAGAAACTCTGCCAGAAACTTGACGGTAACATCAGATACAGACTTCGTATGTGCATTTGGAAACATTGGAAAACTCCACAAAACAGAGCAAAGAATCTGATTAAGCTAGGTGTGCCACAATGGAGCGCATGGAAAACAGCATATATACATGGCTATGCGAGACCCGCCCGATGCGGAGACCTACAGATTGCAATAAGCAATAAAAGACTAGCCTCATTTGGACTAGTCTCAATGTTAGATTACTACACCGAAAGGTGTGTTACTTGTGAAGTTGATTGAACCGCCGTGTACCGAACGGTACGCACGGTGGTGTGAGAGGTCGGGGAAATAATATTTCCCCTCCTACTCGATTGAAGAAACCAGGTTTTCATTGCGTTACTGTGAATTTTACCGTATAATAGAAAGGAGTCAAAAGATAAAGGGGTAAGTAGAAATGTATTACGAAACAGCAGAGAAATTACTTGAATTTATTAGAAAAAGTCCAACTGCTTTTCATGCAGTGGATACAATGAAAAAAACACTGGCCGGCAATGGCTTTCAGGAGCTTTCCGAAAAAGAACTGTGGAGCCTGACCCCCGGCGGAAATTATATGGTTACAAGAAACAATTCAGCGCTGATCGCTTTTTCCATTCCGGAAAAAGCGCCGTACAGCTTTCACATTATGGCAAGTCACAGCGATTCTCCGACTTTTAAGATTAAAGAAAATCCTGAGATCACAGTGGAAAAGGCTTATGTAAAGCTGAATGTGGAAAAATACGGAGGAATGCTTATGTCTCCGTGGTTTGACCGTCCTCTTTCCGTGGCAGGAAGAGTGGTTGTCCGGGAAAACGGAGAGCTGAAAGAAAAACTGGTAGACATTGACAGAAATCTTCTTATGATCCCCAGCCTTGCCATTCATATGAACAGGGAAGTAAATTCCGGATATGCCTATAATCCACAGAAGGATCTTCTTCCTCTGTATGGAACAGCAGGAACCAAAGAGCCATTTGGAAAACTGATCGCAGAGGCAGCAGGAACCAGAGAGGAAAATATTTTAGGGCATGACCTGTTTCTGTACAACCGGGTTCAGGGAACCGTATGGGGGGCTGAACGGGAATTTGTTTCAGCAGGAAGACTGGATGATCTTCAGTGCGCTTTTGCATCTCTGGAAGGCTTTCTTTCAGGCGGCAAAAAAGAGAGCATTGCTGTACATTGTGTTCTTGACAATGAGGAAGTGGGAAGCGGAACCAGACAGGGGGCAGCTTCTGCATTTCTGAAGGATACACTGCTGCGCATCAATTCCGGCCTGGGAAGGACCTATGAAGAATATTTGATGTGCCTGGCAGACAGCTTTATGATCTCAGCAGACAATGCTCATGCTCTTCATCCGAATTATACAGATCAGTCTGACCCGGTGAACCATCCGGTTCTGAACGGCGGAATTGTCATTAAATATAATGCAAACCAGAAATATTGTACAGATGCTGTATCAGCAGCAGTATTTAAAGAAATTTGCGCGAGAGCAGAGGTTCCGTACCAGACATTTGTAAACCGTTCCGACATGGCAGGCGGTTCTACTCTGGGAAATATTTCCAATACTCAGGTGCCGGTAAGCACGGTAGATATCGGACTTCCTCAGCTTGCTATGCATTCTCCTTATGAGACAGCCGGAGTGATGGACACCTACAGTCTGGTAAAAGCAGCAGAACTGTTTTTTGCGTAAAAGAATACAGGCTGATTTTGAAAATAACAGCATAAAAGAAAGACAGACGAGGAAAAATGAATAAAAAAGCAGTATTTTTTGATGCGGATGGTACTGTCTGCGATATAGAGAAGGGAGTTCCGGACAGCGCGGTAAGAGCCATTACACAGCTTGTGAGAAACGGACATGAGGCATGGCTGTGTACAGGAAGAAGCAGGGCGTTTGTTCCGGGATATCTGGAACAGATCCCTTTTACCGGAATGATCAGCGCCTGTGGCGCCACCATAGAAAAAAACGGCCAGCGGCTGTTTAACAAGGAGATGTCTTCTGAAGTTGCAGAGCTTTCTGTAAAAATCCTGCGCAGATACGGTCTGGTCCCGGTAATGGAAGGGGCGGATTTTATGTATTATGACAAGGATGAGTATACACTGGAAGTAAACTGGTACCGGGATCTTATCACGGAAGCTCTTGGACCAAAGTGGCGTCCCATTAAAGGCAATGAAAAGTCTATGAGGATCAATAAGATCAGTGCAAAAATGAAAGAAGGCTGTAATGCAGAGCAGGCTCTGAAAGAGCTGTCCGCCTACTACGATGTGATCCGTCATGAAAATAATTCTTTTGTGGGGACAACAGTGGAATTGATACCAAAGGGCTGCAGCAAAGCTGCGGGAATAGCTGCTGTGTGCAGAATCTACAATATTCCATGGGAGGATACGGTTGTCTTTGGAGACAGCAATAATGACCTTTCCATGTTTGAATATGCGGCAACAAAGGTGGCAATGGGAAATGCCTCACAGAAGATCAAAGAGCTGGCAGATCATATTACCACGGATATGTTCCATTATGGAATAAAAAACGGGCTGGAAAAGCTGGGACTGATCGGAACAGCAAGCAGATTCTGACAGACAGAGAGTATGCTTTTCGTCTGAAAGAGAGAAACAGAATAATTTACAGGAAAGTGAGGGAATTTGAATGAAAACACTTGAATTACGCGATGGTTTTTACTGGGCAGGAATTGTGGATGATAATCTTCGGGTATTTGATATTATCATGTATACGGAATTTGGAACTACCTATAATTCCTATGTATGGAAAGCCGGAGACAAGGTCGTCCTTTTTGAGACAGCCAAAGAGAAATTTTTTGACGAATATCTTGACAAGCTGAAAGAAATTATTGATGTAACAAAAATTGATTATCTGATCGTGGATCATACAGAGCCGGATCATGCAGGAAGTATTGGAAGACTTCTGGAGTACAGCCCTCAGATGAAAATCGTAGCTACAGGCTGCGCCATTGGATTTCTGAAAGAAATTGTAAATCATGATTTTACTTCCATTGCTGTAAAAGATAATCAGACTATGGAAATCGGCGGAAAAACTCTCCGCTTCCTTGTAGTTCCCAATCTTCACTGGCCGGATACCATGTATACTTATATTGAAGAAGAACAGCTTCTTGTAACCTGCGACTCTTTTGGTTCTCATTATGGTTTCCATGATGTTCTTGCCAGCAAGGTCACAGATCAGGAAGGCTATATGCGTGCTACAAAATATTATTTTGACTGTATTATCGGACCCTTTAAGCCGTTTATGCTAAAGGCTCTGGACAAGGTACGTCAGCTTGATGTATCCATGATCTGCCCGGGACACGGACCGGTGATCGATGAAAATATCGACCGTATGTATAACATTTATGAGGACTGGTGTACGGTTGTAAATCCCAACCGGAAAAAAACAGTCATTATTCCTTATGTAAGCGCATATGGTTATACGAAGCAGCTTGCCGAAGAAATTTCAAGAGGTATTCAGGACAGCGGCGATATTGATGTCAGAAGCTATGACCTTGTGGAAGCTGACCAGGACAAGGTGCTGGAGGAACTGGGCTTTGCAGACGGTATTCTGTTCGGTACTCCCACAATCGTAGGAGAGGCCTTAAAACCAATCTGGGATCTGACTACCTCCATATTTGCCGGAACACACGGCGGAAAGCTGGCAAGCGCCTTTGGAAGCTACGGATGGAGCGGCGAGGGAGTTCCTCATATTATCGAGAGACTGAAACAGCTTCGCATGAAGGTTGTAGATGGTCTGAAGATTCGTTTTAAACCAGGCGAAAACAATCTTCTGGATGCCTATGAATACGGATATAATTTCGGATGCATTCTTCAGAAAAAAGAGAATCCGAAGAAAAAAGGTTCACGCACACTGGTAAAATGTCTTGTCTGCGGTGAGATCTTTGATTCATCCATGGAAATCTGCCCGGTCTGCGGTGTGGGAAAAGAGAATTTTGTGCCGGTAGATGCAGAAGAAAGCAGCTTCCGTAAAGATACAGATCATTTTTATGTGATCCTCGGAAACGGTGCGGCAGGATTAAGCGCGGCAAAAGCAATTCGTGAAAGGGATAAAACAGGCTCTGTGATCATGATCTCAAATGAGGCTTATCCTACGTACAACCGTCCTATGCTGACAAAATCCATGGTAGCGGAGCTGGATGCAAAAGAAATCCTGGTTGAGCCGGAAGCCTGGTATCAGGAGAACAATATCCACCTTCTCCTTGAAAAAGAAGTAACAGGTATTCATACAGATAAAAAAGAGATAACACTTTCGGATGGAACAGCATTGAAATATACAAAGCTTATTTACGCTCTGGGGTCCGAATGCTTTGTGCCTCCGATTCCGGGAACGGACAAGCCTGAGGTTGTTGCCATCCGCCGTATGAGCGATATCGAAAAGATCGAGGCAATGCTGTACAGAGTACAGAATGTGGTTGTGATCGGCGGAGGCGTTCTGGGTCTGGAAGCCGCCTGGGAGCTGAAAAAAAGCCGCAAACAGGTGGTTGTTCTGGAGGCTGCGCCGCAGATCATGGGACGCCAGCTTGATGAGGGCGCAAGCCAGATGCTTACAGACATCAGCAGGAGTAATGGAATTGACATTCACGCAGGAGTTCAGATTGCGTCAATCGAGGGCGAAAGCTCTGTAACGGGTGTAAAACTGGCTGACGGAAGAGAATTTCCGGCAGAGCTGGTGATCGTTTCTGCAGGAGTACGCGCAAATGTGGGAGCTGCAAAAAATGCAGGACTTGACATTAACAGAGGCATTGTGGTAAATGCAGATATGAGTACCAGTGACGAGAATATTTTTGCCTGCGGAGACTGCGCGGAATATGAAGGAATCAATTATGCCATCTGGCCTCAGGCTCTGGAACAGGGAAAGGTTGCAGGAGCCAATGCGGCAGGAGATGCGCTGACATATACTACGGTTTCAGCAGGACTTTCTTTCCACGGAATGAACACAGGTCTTTATGCCATCGGAGATAATGGAAAAAATCCGAATCTTATTTACAGAACTGTGGAATTTAAAGACATGGGACGGAAGCAGTATGAGAAATATTATTTCCTGAACAACCGTCTCTGCGGAGCTATTCTTATTGGCGATACTTCAAAAATGGCTTTTGTTACAGAGGCAGTGGAACAGAAAAAAACATTTAAAGAGATGTTCAGTTAATGAAAGAGGCGGAAAACTATAAAGAAGAGCTTCTCCGGCACAGGCATTACTTTCATATGCATCCGGAGCTGGGTCTTGAGGAAAAGGAAACATCGGCATATATAAAAAGCTATCTGGAGAAACTGGGGTATGAAATTACCCCGGTTTTTCCTACAGGAATGATCGCGGAACTGCCTGAGCTGAAAAAAAGGAAAAAAACTGTGGTGGTAAGGGCAGAAATGGACGGCCTTCCTATGGAAGAAAAGACAGGGCTTCCATATGCCTCTGTGAATCCGGGGCGTATGCATGCCTGCGGACATGACGGTATTCTGGCAGTGGCGCTGACTTTATGCGGTATTCTTTCTGAGGAAAAAGAAGAATTTCCGGTAAATGTAAGATTTTTGTTTGAGCCGGCAGAAGAAATCGGAGAAGGGGCAAAAAGGATGATAAAAGCAGGAGCCCTGGACGGTCCGGCAGATGCTTTTCTGATGTTTCATTTTGCTGTGGATATGCCCTTTGGAATGGCGGTTCACGAAGGCCAGGCTTCTGCTATGATTGCAGGAATCGGAATTGAGGTAAAAGGAAAATCCAGCCACTGGAGTGAAGCTCATAAAGGAATTGACAGTATTTATGCAGGCGCCAGAGTGATACAGGAGGTGCATGACCTTAACGAAAGCTATCAGGGACATGCGCCCTGCCTTGTGGGAATCGGAACGGCTCACGGAGGTGAATACGGAAATATTATTGCAGATTCCATGACGCTTACCGGAAATATAAGGGCCTGCAGAGAAGAAGATTTTCAGGCACTGTATTGTCTGCTGGAGGAACGTCTGAAAAATACAGAAAAAGAAACCGGAACAAAGATCACTCTGAGTCTTTTAAAGGAACCTGTGCTTTCTTTTGCAAACGATTCTGAGTTTACAGAGCTTGCAGCAGGAATCGGTCAGGAGGTATTCGGGGAGCGTTTTATTCTTGAGGGAGAGGATGAACTGTTTCTGGCAGGAGACAATGCCTATCGCTACTTCCAGAGGACAAGGGGAGTCTTTTTGATTTTTCTGGCAGCAGTTCCGGGAAAAGAATATCCGCTTCATCATCCGAAGATGGAGCTGGATGAAAATATTTTTCCGTACAGTCTGGAAACGGTTTATCAGATGATAAAAAAAATGGGAAAAGTCTGCTGAACCTGCGCCAGATCACAGGGAATAAGAGAAAGAGAGAAAAAGCCAATGGAAAAACATGGCGGAAATCTGCAATGGGGGGATCATTATGAAATATGGGAAAATAAGGATTGAAGATGGAAATCTGGTCTTTGCCAGACATATGATGATGAACTATCTTCCATGCAGGGATATCCTGTGGGTTTATAAAAGACAGGAAGGAGTGGAAGGCGGCGCTCAGAAACAGATCAGCACCAGTTATCTGGTGGTTGTGACCAGAAGACGCAAACGCTATAAATTTGATATGACAGACAGGGAAGTAAGAGACTGTGTACAGCTTCTGAAAGCGCTGAATCCTGACATTGTGGTGGGCTTTCCGAAAGGAGGCAGGATCCACCTGCAGAGTCTTCCGAATACCAGAGACCTGGGAGCGCTGATGACAGAGGACGGAAGACATATTCTTCCCAGACGTCTTTTAAGAAGCGGCAGTCTTTATCATATTTCTCTGACAGACCAGGATGTCCTCACAGAAGAATATCATCTTACGGAAGTGATTGATTTCAGAACCCAGAAAGAGATCCTGGAAAAACCGGATACTGTGATCGAGGGAGTGCGTTATCATGAGATTCCTATTGTGGATGAAGAGACGGCCGGGATTTCCCAGACAGGAAGTTTCCTGGAGCTGATTACAGAAGCCGGTCAGCTTCCCGATGATTTTTTACATAATCAGTACCGCAGCTTTGTCAGGGACGAGTATTCAGTGAAGCAGTATGCTCGTTTTATGGATATCCTTCTGAACCATGAGAAGGGCGCTGTTCTGTGGCACTGCAGTGCAGGAAAAGACCGGGCGGGGATTGGTACCGCCCTGCTTCTCTGCGCTCTTGGGGTTCCCAGAAAAACCATCCGTGAGGATTTTATGAAAACAAATCTTTATCTGGAAGAGGAGATGCAGCATATGGTCCGTTATCTGGAAACAAAAACCATTGTAGACAGTAAGGTAATGGACAAAGTGCGGATTCTTTATAAGGTCAAAGGGGAATATCTGGACACAGTTTTTGACACAATTGAAAAGGATTTCGGTTCTGTGGAACATTTTCTGAAAAAAGCGCTTTATCTGACTCCTAAGGCAATTGAAACCCTGAAAAATAAATATCTTGTATAAACATACATTTTTACATTGACAAATGATTGAATCTTGTTATAATGATATCCATGCAGAGTTTTTATGAAGTAAAGGTTTACAGGACTAAAGTGGTGAAAGCAGGTGTGTTATGCAAAAGAGAATTTTGTCCCTGTTAGTAGATAATACCGCAGGTGTGCTCAGTCGTATTTCAGGACTTTTCAGCCGGAGAGGTTATAACATTGACAGTCTTTCCGTTGGTGTTACGGCAGATGAGCGTTTTTCCAGAATGACAGTTGTATGCAGTGGAGATGCGCTGATTTTGGAGCAGATTACAAAACAGCTTGCAAAGCTGGTAGATGTAAGAGATATCAAGGTACTGGAGCCGGATAACAGTGTCAGCAGAGAGCTGGTTCTGGTAAAGGTTACAGCGAAACCGGAGCAGAGAGAAGGAATTATATCTATTGCCAATATTTTTCGCGCCAATGTGATCGATGTGGGAAAAGATTCCCTTGTGATCGAGCTTACCGGAAGTAAAAGTAAGCTGGGGGCGTTCGTGGATCTTCTGGAAGACTATGAGATTCTGGAACTTGCCAGAACAGGGATCACAGGACTTTCCAGAGGAGCGGCAGATGTAAGATTTTTCTGATTTTTCAGCCGGATTGCTGAGGGGAATCCCTTGACGATATATTATGAAAAAATTTATAAAAACTTAGGAGGAAATGAAAATGGCAAACAGGATTTTTTATCAGGAAGACTGTAATTTAAGTTTACTGGATGGTAAGACGATTGCGATTATCGGTTACGGAAGCCAGGGACATGCTCATGCGCTGAATTTAAAGGAGTCAGGATGCCATGTTATCATTGGTCTGTATGAAGGCAGCAGATCCTGGAAAAAGGCTGAGGAGCAGGGATTTGAAGTATATACAGCGGCAGAGGCAGCAAAACAGGCAGATATTATTATGGTCCTCATCAACGATGAGAAGCAGGCTGCTCTTTACAAAAACGATATTGAGCCGAATCTTGAGGAAGGCAATATGCTGATGTTTGCTCATGGATTCAATATCCATTATGGATGTATTGTGCCTCCGAAGAATGTAGACGTTACGATGATCGCTCCAAAAGGACCGGGTCATACGGTAAGAAGCGAGTATCAGGCCGGCAAGGGTGTTCCGTGTCTGGTAGCTGTTCAGCAGGATGCCACAGGAAAAGCTCTTGATATGGCGCTTGCCTATGCTCTCGGAATCGGCGGAGCAAGAGCCGGTGTTCTGGAAACAACTTTCCGTACAGAAACAGAAACAGACCTTTTTGGTGAGCAGGCAGTTCTCTGCGGTGGTGTATGCGCGCTGATGCAGGCAGGCTTTGAAACTCTCTGCGAGGCAGGTTATGATCCGAGAAACGCATACTTTGAGTGTATCCATGAAATGAAGCTGATCGTTGACCTGATCTATCAGTCCGGATTTGCAGGAATGAGATATTCTATTTCCAACACTGCAGAATACGGCGATTATATTACAGGACCGAAGATCATCACAGAAGATACCAAGAAGGCTATGAAGAAGATCCTTGCGGACATCCAGGACGGCACTTTTGCAAAAGATTTCCTTCTGGATATGTCTTCAGCAGGCGGTCAGGTTCACTTTAAGGCAATGAGAAAGCTTGCTGCAGAGCATGAATCTGAAAAAGTCGGTGAAGAGATCCGTAAGCTGTACAGCTGGAACGGCGAAGACAAGCTGATCAACAACTAAAATCAGTACATCAGTGGACAGGAAACGAGAAGTTTCCTGTCCTTTTTAAATATCCGGGAAAAAGTATTGGAGCAGGGGAAGTCCTCTGTCTTTTTTTCTGCACACAAATCCGATTTCCCGATCCGGAAAATCAAAATCCAGAGGGATCTCGCAAAGAACGCCGTTTTTCAGCTCCGGTTCCACAAACTGACGGACAACGCCTGCAATTCCCAGTCCTGTTTCCGCAAACTGTATCAGAAGATCCATAGTGGAAACCTCCAGAATATGGGCCGGTTCCATATGGTGCTCCCTCATTCTTGCATTTATGGTCTGACGGGAAATATTTTCTTCGTCAAGCATCATAAATACTGCATTGTGAAAAAGAGGCTCCCCAGGATAGAGTTCCTGCAGGTTTTTTAAATACTGTGTGGTAGAAACGAAGGTATCGCTGACTGTCATAACCGGGCGGAAATAATATCCCTGAAGATTATGGGGTCTGCCAATCAGCCCTATGTCAATTTTTTCTTCATCAAGAAGTTCCAGAGTCTGATAAGTGGACTGGCAGGAAATGCTGATCCGCACCTGGGGATGAGACAGGATATAGGGCTTCAGCCGGGGAAGAAGAACATATCGGCAGAGCGTGGTACTGGTTCCGATACGGAGCTGCGGAACGTTTCTGGAACCGTTATGAAGGATGGCACGTTCTCCTTCATTGACAAGCTCAAAGGCTGCCTGTATTTTTTCAAAAAGAATTTTTCCGTCAGGGGTAAGGGCAACTCCTCTGGAGTTTCTTTTAAAAAGCAAGGTGTTAAGGTTGTGTTCAAGCTTCTGTACAGCACGGCTTACAGCGGGCTGGCTGATGTACAGTTCTTTTGCGGCTCTGGAAATACTGCCTGTTTTTCCTGTAACATAGAAAATATGATAAAGGGATAAATTTTCCTGCATAATTAGTCTCCTTAATATAACTGTAAAACATAATAAGTATGAATAATATGTATTAGTATTATATCAGAGCCTGTGATAAAATAACATCATAAAAAGAAAATTATCTGCAGTTTTTATAAAACGGCTGTATGAATTTACAGGGAGGACATAGATTATGGGAATGACAATGACACAGAAGATTCTGGCTGCCCATGCAGGGCTGGATCATGTGGAGGCCGGACAGCTGATAGAGGCGGAACTGGATCTGGTTCTTGGAAATGATATCACATCTCCGGTGGCGATTCATGAAATGGATAAAATGAAAGCGGATACCGTGTTCCACAAAGAGAAAATCGCCCTTGTTATGGATCATTTTATCCCAAACAAGGATATTAAATCAGCAGAGCACTGTAAATGTGTAAGAGAGTTTGCCTGCAGGCATGAGATCAGCAATTATTTTGACGTAGGAGAAATGGGAATTGAACATGCGCTTCTTCCGGAAAAAGGGCTGACAGTAGCTGGTGATGTGATTATAGGCGCAGATTCCCATACCTGTACCTACGGAGCTCTCGGGGCATTTTCTACAGGTGTGGGAAGTACGGATATGGCAGCAGGAATGGTCACAGGCAAAGCCTGGTTTAAGGTTCCGTCAGCCATTCGATTCAATCTGACAGGAAAACCGAAAAAGTGGGTCAGCGGAAAAGATGTGATCCTGCATATTATCGGAATGATCGGCGTGGACGGAGCTTTATATAAGTCCATGGAGTTTACAGGAGACGGAATTAAGAATCTCAGCATGGATGACCGTTTTACCATTGCAAACATGGCAATTGAGGCAGGTGGAAAAAACGGTATCTTCCCTGTGGATGACCAGACGGAAGCTTATATGAAAGAACATTCCATGAGATCTTATAAAGTGTATGAGGCGGATGAGGATGCCGTGTATGAGGCAGAGTATACCATTGATCTCAGTAAGCTGGAACCTACGGTTGCCTTTCCGCATCTTCCGGAAAATACAAAAACAATGAATGAGATCAGCCAGGAGATCGTGATCGACCAGGCTGTGATCGGATCATGTACCAATGGAAGGATCGAGGATCTCAGAACAGCAGCAGAGATTCTTAAAGGACGCAAAGTGAAAAAGGGCGTGCGCTGCATTATCATTCCGGCAACACAGTCTGTTTATTTTCAGGCAATGGAAGAGGGACTTCTGAAGATCTTTATTGAGGCAGGTGCAGTGGTCAGCACTCCGACCTGCGGTCCCTGTCTTGGAGGATACATGGGTATTCTGGCAGCAGGAGAAAGATGCATTTCTACTACAAACCGAAATTTTGTAGGACGTATGGGTCATGTGGAGTCTGAAATTTATCTGGCAAGTCCGGCTGTGGCTGCTGCAAGCGCAGTCATGGGAAAAATTGCAGCGCCGGAAGAACTGGGATTATAAGGAGGAAGAAGAATGCAGGCAAAAGGCAGAGTTTTTAAATATGGAGATAATGTAGATACAGATGTGATCATTCCTGCACGCTATCTGAATTCCTCAGATCCGGCAGAACTGGCAACACATTGTATGGAGGATATAGATAAGGAATTTGTAAATAAGGTAAACAGGGGAGACATTATTGTAGCGGACAAAAACTTTGGCTGCGGTTCTTCCAGGGAACACGCACCCATTGCCATTAAGGCGGCAGGAGTCAGCTGTGTGATCGCAGAGACTTTTGCGAGGATTTTTTACCGTAATGCCATTAATATCGGGCTTCCTATTATTGAATGTCCTGAGGCCAGCAGAGGGATTGAGGATGGCGATCAGGTTGAAGTGGACTTTGACTCAGGCGTTATTTATAACCGTACCAGAGGAACAGAGTTCCAGGGTCAGGCATTTCCTGAATTTATGCAGAATATCATTCAGGCAGGCGGTTTGATTAATTATATTAATGCAAAAACCGAAAAATAAACATATATCAGCTTCCGGATCCGGGACAGGTTTCGGAAGCTGATTTTTTGGCTTTATCACTTTTATCTATATCCTTTGTTTTCTGTAAACGGAGAAAGACTGAATATGGCACAATGAAGCCCGGCATATGCACACAAAAATGATCAGGCTTTTTATGGGTACACACAGGCAAATACAAAAGAATCGGACACATTTTTACAGGCATTTCAATTAAAAAAAACATGTGGTTTTTACAGACAGAACAAAATAAGAAAAATGTCATAATTTACAGGCGTAATTTGGCGAACGAATTTCGTTGACTTTTTGTATTGGCAGGACTAGAATAAAATCATCTTAACAAGCAGGAGCTTCTTCCTGCACCACCTTCTTCTGAAGGAATATCGGGGAAATTCCATAAACGGATTATTTGGATATACACAGAACGGGACGCCTTTGTTCTTCCCGTACAGCAGTTTTATTTATTGCGAAGGTTAAGGAAAATATATTTCCTTGGTCTTATATAAAAGAATACGCCGCCTTCTCCTTACAGGGGATCTTCAGAGCAGAGCATATGATCTGTTTATCGTCAGGTGTCATTCAATTCTTTTTTATTCTTAAATTTCAATTCAGAACATTTCATTTCATCAAACCTCTTTTAAAGAAGGAGAAAGCGGGCGTGATCTATGAAAAAATATCTGCGGGGCAGAGCTCCGCCAAAAGAAAGCGGAGCTGTTTTTATTTGATCAGACAGGAAAGGATGAGCATATGAAAAAGAGAGAGTATGCGGGAAGAATCCTGCTTGCAGCTATTGCCGGAGTATTTTTGATTCTTGCTGCTTTTAAAAGATTTTCTGTGAACGTAGTATTATCCGGTTCCATGGAACCGGCGCTGAAAACCGGTGGAATTATTTTTACAGACACAAAAAAGACCATGCCGGGGATCGGAGATATTATTACGTATCGTATGGATGATATGCTGGTCACACACAGGGTTACTGATAAGAGGGATTCTGCTTATATTACCAGAGGCGATGCCAATGAAGGTGAGGATGCGGTTCCTGTTATGCAGGAACAGATTGTTGGAACTGTGGTATTTTTTATTCCGGTTTTGGGATATGTGGCAGCATTTTTGAAGAGCAAACCCGTATTTGGTCTTATCAGTCTTATGCTCATACAGGAATTGTTTTTTCTTGGAATGCAATGGAAAGGAGTGTGCAGGCAGTTCTGCACAGACAGAAAATATGAAAAAATCAGTAAGAAATAAAAGTAAAGCGATATTTTTAACAGGTGCTTTGTGTCTGGCTGTTCTTGGGGGTGTTTCTGCGTATCTGACAGATTATGACAAAGCTGATAATCAGTTTACAGTAGGAAAAGTAGAAATTGAACTGGAAGAGCCGGGATGGAAACAGGAAGAACATACGAAGATCGAACCGGGAAAAGAAATAGAAAAGGATCCTCAAATCCAAAACACGGGAGTCAATGATGCATTTGTGTATATGGAAGTAACAGTTCCTATGGCAGATGTGATGGCAGCGGATGAGGAGGGCAACCGGCTGAATAAAAAAATGCAGGAACTGTTTACCTTTACAGCAAAGGAAAACTGGTCCCTGATCGACAAAAAGAAAAAAGAAACGGCAGCTGTTTATGTATATGCATACGATAAAATATTGAAACCGGAGCAGACCACGGAGCCGTTGTTTGACATGGTGAAATTCCTGAATATTATTGAAGGACAGCTGGACACACAGCAGATCAGTATTCCTGTAAGAGCCTATGCCATTCAGAGCTCCTATACAGGAGGAGATAAAGACAGTATTCCGGAACAGGCAAAAGAAGCCTATAAAAAATATGTAAATCAGAATAAAGAGCAGGAAGGTCAGGTGACAACATGACCGTTATGACAAAAAGGAGGCCAGATGTGAGAAATGACCGGAAGAAAAAAGATTACAGGGGTGACACTGATACTGGCAGCAGCGTTGGGAATCGGGGGAACTGCAGCATATCTGACGTCTTTTGACAAAGCTGAGAATACAGTGGCAGCAGGACATAATACAACAGATATAGAGGAAGAGTTTCCCAATATAACACCCACTCCCATTGATAAAAATCCGGAATATAAGAAAAAGGTATGGGTATCTAATACAGCGTCAGGGGAAGAGGGCTTTAATGTAGACTGTTTTGTACGGATTTCGCTGGGATATTCCAATAATGATATCGGAAAGGCAGTGGTTCTGAAGAATCTGGATACGGATAACTGGGTGCATAGAGAGGACGGGTATTATTATTATCGCCATATTTTAAAAGAGGGAGAGACCACTGCTCCTTTGTTTACAGGAGTATCTATAGACTCTTCCAGGCTGGATGATACTTATCTGGATCTTTTGCCTGAATTTAAAATACAGGTATACGAGGAGTCTGTTCAGTCTGCCGGATTTTCTGACTATGAAAAGGCCTGGGAATATTATGGCTCTCCGGTCTGAAAGGAAGGTGGTGCAGATGAAAAAGCTGATTAAAGCAGTGGCGGTTTTAACAGCGGCTGCTTTTCTGGGAGGAACCGGTACTTATGGATATTTTTCAGATACTTTAAAGGTGAAAAATCATATTTCCACAGGAGACATTAATATCGGACTGAAGGAATATGAAAAAAAAGGAAGTACAGAGGTATCTTTTGCAGGAACCAAGGCAGTAGTTCCGGGAGATGTTATATCCAAAATTCCCAGAATCACCAATTATGCAAGCCCCTGCTGGGTGCGGGCACGGATCACTTACAAAAATAACAGGGAGAATATGGAGGGATTCAGTGACAAAAATATATCCGGAATGTCAAAAAAGTGGGTGCAGAGAGGTGAGTATTATTACTATACAAGTATTCTGAAACGGAAGGACAGTACAGATCTTTTTAAAGAGGTAACAGTTCCGGAAACATGGACGGAGGAGCATACCGGGCAGCAGCTTGGAATTACCGTTCAGGCAGAGGCAATCCAGGCGGCAAATTTTAATCCGGATTTTAAAGCAATGTCGCCATGGGGAAATCAGGAGATACAGCTTTGTGTTCATGAAGAGAATGGTACAACTGTATGCAGAAAGAAAAAAACAAAATTGTCAGTGGAGTTTAACGGACAGGCTCATAAACTTTTGTCTGTTCCGGGTGACTTTTTTGTGAATATGGGAACTGCCATGCCGGGAGATAAATTTCAGGATATAGTCACAGTTTCCAATACAACGGATCAGGAAGCGGAAATATTATTCCGTACAGCAGTGGAAGGACAGAACAAAAGCCAGACAGAGCTTTTGAAGGGAGTAAAACTTACAGTAGATATGGATGATACGAGACTGTACGAGGGAACTCTGGATTCTCCCGGACTTAGTAAAAATCACTCCCTTGGGAAATTTTCTCCTGATGAAAAAGGAAAACTGAGGTTTTCCCTTTCAATACCTTCAGAATGGGATAATTCCTACGCATTGAGGGATGCAGAAGTGCAGTGGATATTTACGGTAAATGAAAATTCTGAAAAGAAAACTGGTTCAGGAAAAAGTGAAGCTTCAGGTCATAAAAAAGCGCAAAAAGTCTCCTCTGTAAAAACAGGAGATTTCTCACAACCGGAGGCAGCATTCATGATTCTTTTAAGTTCCGGAGCTGTGATCCTGACAGTGTTTATCTGCAGGAAAGGAGGGCGGAGGAAATGAAAAAAACAGTAGTCAGTTTTTTGCTGGCAGCAGTGATGGGACTGTCTTCGCCGGCAGGGAGCCTGTGTATTCCGGAAGAAGAACACAATGGGACAATGGAACAGGAACAAAATGAAGAAGGGGAGTTTGAAGGGCTGGAATTAGAGGAAGAACCTGAAATTAAGGTTGAGGAAGATACTGAAGAAGAGATGCAGGGAGACGCGTCTTCGGAAGAAGCGCCAGAAAATCCGGAAGATTTCGATGGGGAAAAGCCACATGCAGAGCCGGAAGAGATTACGGAAGAATTTACAGGAACCATTCTTACTCCGGATAATGCAGACAGTCTTTTTGGAGATACACCGGAAGATGAACAGCTGATCAGGGAAATTGAAGAAGGAGAGATTGTAGGATTTGCCCCTGCCTCTCTTACAGATATTGGTGAAACAGAGCTGATGTCAGAAGAGGATGCGTCAGTTCTGCTTGCTCCGGACAGGTACAGACTTATTTCCACTTCGACAATTGTAAACTGTGATGAAGTGTGGACTGCAAATTCTCCTATTCATGCCCGACTGCGTTATATAGAGTATGTAGATTCAGATGGAGCGGTAACAAGATCGCCTCTTTATTGTATGAAGGCGTCTAAAATGGGAATTGACGGAAACGTGGATCTGAAGCCGGACGCAGTAAAATTTTTTTCCAATTCGACTCTGAGAAAGATTCTTTATTTTGGATATGGAGGACCGGGAGATATCTGCGACAGTTATAATCCGAGCTGTTCCCATGTGAACTGGTCAAAATGGCAGAACAGATATGTATTTACTCACCAGGCGCTTTCCAAAGTATATGCCAATGATGTAAATGGAGCGACGGAAGCTCAGATCAAGCATGTGGGGCTGCTTCGTTTTATTGACAAACTGAAAAGTCTCACCATTCCCAGCCGAAGTGCAGTAAAACTTAAATCAGTCAATACCAGCGGCAATACCGTTACAGCCAATCCTCTGAATATTGGTATGACCCTGTATCGGATCAAACCGTCCTCCGGATTTGGGTGGCTGGAGTCAACATTTAAAAACGGATTTCAGATTTCACCTTTGTGTACAGTAATAGATACAGGAAAAGCCGGAAACGGACTGACAATCTCCAGAGGAACTAACGATGCGTGGCAGCTTGCTTACTGGACCAGTGAAAGCGCGGCAAAAGAAAAACCGGATAGCCCTAATCGTTTGGCAAAGGGAAAAAGTGTAAAGATGAAAAACGGATACTGTTTTAAACTGGTATTTCCGGAAAATTCAAAAGGTACGAAACAGTTTTCCTGGAAAATGACACTGAGACCTGTAAAATATATTATTGTAGATGGTTCTGTTCAGACTGGACAGGATATTCAGGATTTTGGAGCCTGCGTATACCAGGGAGACAGGGGGATTCTTAAATTAAATCTTTCGTTTCAGCCTTCCGGAAGTATTCTTCTCCAAAAAACAAGTTCTCTGACAGGCCAGCCGGTTGCTGGTGCAGTATATTCTCTATATGCAGGACAGGATCTGTACAGTGGAAGCATACGCATTTACGCAAAGGATGAAAAGGTTGCAGAGGGAACTACAAATGAGAAAGGAGAGATTCTTTTTGACAGCCTTGTTCCGGGAAAGTACTATGTGAAAGAAAGAACGGCGGCTCCCGGCTATCTGATCACAGTTTCGGCTTCATCCTGTACTGTTTCTTCCGGGAAACGCGTTACACTGGAGGTAAAAGATGATCCGGATATGAAGGGAAAAGTATCTGTTGAAAAGGTTGCTGACGGAACAGGAATTTTTCTTGAGGGAGCAGAATTTACTTTGTTTACCTGGAATAAAAATTCAGGAAACTATGAAAACGGAAAACTTTTGAAGTACGATAAAGAACAGAAAAAATATATTTCAGATGTTTTTGTGTATACGGAAATAAATCAGGGAAAGTTTAAAGTAGAGGAGACAAAAAATCCTCCGGGATACACAGGAAGCTGGAGCCAGGAACTGATACTTACAGAACCGGGAACTGATAAAACATTTACTTATCGTGTAACCAATGCTCCTCTTAAAGAACACATGGTGGAAATCCGTAAGCTGGATTCTGAGACAGGAGGTTTGCTGAAAGGTGCGGAATTTGTTATTTATGAGTGGAATGAGGAACAAAAGGAGTATCAAAAAGAGGGAACAGCACTGATATACGATGAGCAGAGGGAGATTTATAAAAGTCAGATCCTGAAGATCACAGACAGTAATCAGGGAAAATTTCGAATAGAGGAAACAAAGAACCCGCAGGGGTATCAGGGAGAATGGAGTCAGGAAATTGATCTGATGAAACAGGATGTACAACTGCAGTTCTCTGTGAAAAATGATCCAATCCCCAAAAAGTACGGAACTGTGCATATCAGAAAAAAGGATGCCATTACAGGAGAGAAGCTGAAAGGTGCGGAATTTCAGGCTTATGCATGGAATGAAGCAGCAGGAAGCTATGAAGAAAAAGCAGTTCTTTTTAGCTATGAGGAAAAAGAACAGTGTTACACATGTTCTGAGCTGGAACTTACGGATGAAAATCAGGGGAAATTTATGATAAAGGAAACCAGAGTTCCACAGGGGTATCAGGGAAAATGGGAAAAGGAAATCCATTTGACAGAAGACGGGCAGATCCTGGAACTGGAGGCGGAAAATGAACCTGTTCAGCTTCCCACAGGACAGATCACAATTATTAAAAAGATCCTTGAATCAGAAATTACCTGGGCGCATGGAAATCCTACGTTTTCTTTTGTGATCGAGGGCACGGATATTCGCGGAAATAAACGGAAATATGAAGATTCTGTTGTTTTTATGCAGGATGCATATCAGGTGGACGGAAATGGTTATGCGCTTTTGGAGGTGACAGTTTCCAATATTCCCCTGGGAACTTATCAGGTATATGAAAAGCCGGTGCTCCGTTACTATCTGAAAAAAGCTCAGGCAAACACCTCCAACGTGGAGATTATAAAGGGCAGGGAACCTGCATATGGGGTGGTTCCGGTAGATATTGCATATGGAACTGTCAGCCTTGATCAAGATCATCAGAAAGCTTCTATAACCTTTTATAATCGGAAAAAACGCTATGACGGATATTCTCATAACAGTCTGGCAGAGAATACACTTCCCGTTATAAAATCACAAAGCTAAAATAATTTTTACTCTCATACAGAAGGGCGGGGCTGAGGTACTGTTCCGATGTCCTGTCCTGCAGAAAGGAAAAGACGAAAACCAGACAAAGAACCGGGAGCTGCTTTTTCGTTTTTCTGCATCTGCTTGCATATTCGCGGAGTGTTTTTATTTACTGGAAAGACTTGTATAAAATGTACTACTTTCCTGTTTCCTGATAAACAAAAAAGATTTCCGAAATCTCGGAAATCTTTCATTCTTAAATATAAATCGGGGCAACAGGATTTGAACCTGCGACCTCGCGGCCCCCAGCCGCGCGCGCTACCAAGCTACGCCATACCCCGGTGATGATTATTATATCAAAGTGTGTATAGTTTTGCAACAATTTTTTGAAGAAAAAATTTCTTGACAGAATTGTATCATGTGTGTTAGTCTATATCCATCGAAACAATTTAATACGTAAATGCGTTGATAAGGAATAGTACATGAAAACTGGAGCACAGAGAGCTGTCGGCTGGTGGAAGACAGTAGAAGGGAATCATGGAACTCACCTTGGAGTATCTGCCCCAAAGCCAGTGGTTAGTAGGCGCAGACGGAGTCCACCGTTATATGGAAGGGATATAAGGATTTTCAGCAGACAGATGCAAGAGGAAGATTCCGTATCCTGTGAGTGTATGAAACTGTTCATAAAGAAGAGTGGTACCGCGGAAGTATAATCTTTCGTCTCTTACAGAAATGTAGAGATGGGAGATTTTTTTGTATACCGGAAAAGCAGCATATTCTGTATTGATTTTTCTGGTATATAAAAATGCTCCAGGAGGATGGAAAGAGTTCGAAGCTGTCTTGTCTGTTCTGTTCTTTTGCAGAGAAATCTATTATATATTTTTTCTGTAAAAAGGTACTGTTCTGCATACTGGCAGAAATATCTGGAAAATATGAATGGAACAGTCTGTGAAAATGGTTTTTCGCTATGCTTTTGTTCTTTTTATAAAGAGAAATCTCATATTGAAAACGCATGATACGAAAATGGAGGGAAAAAGAATGGAAAATGTAAAAAAATATCAGAGGCAGTATCATATGCCGCCTGAAAAGTGTACAAAGTGGGCGCAAAAAGAATATGTAGAAAAAGCTCCGTCCTGGTGCAGCGTGGATCTTCGCGACGGAAATCAGGCCCTTGTGATTCCCATGAGCCTGGAGCAGAAAATAGAGTTTTTCAAGCTTCTTGTAAAAATTGGCTTTAAAGAAATTGAGGTTGGTTTTCCGGCCGCTTCTGAGACGGAATATACATTCCTCAGAACTTTGATCGAGCAGGACCTGATCCCGGAGGATGTAACTATCCAGGTTCTGACTCAGGCAAGAGAACACATTATCAGAAAAACCTTTGAGGCGGTCAAAGGCGCTCCAAAAGCGATCATCCATGTGTACAATTCCACTTCTGTAGCACAGAGAGAGCAGGTATTTAAAAAGTCAAAAGAAGAAATTATCCGTATTGCCGTAGAAGGTGCACAGCTTTTAAAAGAACTGGCAGAGGAGACGGAAGGCAATTTCCAGTTTGAGTACAGTCCGGAAAGCTTTACAGGAACAGAGCCGGAATATGCTCTTGAAGTCTGCAATGCGGTGCTGGACGTATGGAAACCAACAGCGGAAAATAAATGCATTATCAATCTTCCGGTAACTGTTCAGCTTTCCATGCCTCATGTGTACGCAAGCCAGATTGAATACATGAGCACTCATATGAAGTATCGGGAACATGTGATTCTTTCTCAGCATCCTCATAATGACAGAGGCTGCGGTGTGGCTGACGCAGAGATGGGACTTCTGGCAGGTGCAGACAGAGTGGAGGGAACTCTTTTTGGAAACGGAGAGCGTACCGGAAATGTGGATATTGTAACTCTTGCAATGAATATGTATTCTCAGGGAGTCGATCCGGGGCTTGATTTTTCAGATATGCCGGGCATCTGTGAGGTTTATGAAAAATGTACGGGCATGAAGGTAGATGAAAGAAGCCCCTACAGCGGAGCGCTTGTGTTTGCTGCTTTTTCCGGATCACACCAGGATGCTATTGCCAAGGGAATGCACTGGAGAGAGGAAAAAGATCCGGGTCACTGGACAGTTCCTTATCTTCCTATTGATCCTACAGATGTGGGAAGAAATTATGATGCAGATGTGATCCGTATTAACAGCCAGTCCGGAAAAGGCGGCATAGGTTATATTCTGGAAACACAGTATGGTCTGAATCTTCCGGCAAAAATGCGGGAGGCAATGGGGTATGCTGCCAAGGCTGTTTCTGACCACAGTCATAAAGAGCTGCATCCGGAAGAAATTTTCAGCCTGTTTAAAAAGACCTTTGAAAATGTGGTGGAGCCATATCGTGTGGATGAGGTTCATTTCCGGCAGAAAGACGGAGGCTTTGTTGCTCAGGTAACATCCAGCTTTAACGGAAAAACAATTACCACAGAAGCTGCCGGAAACGGACGTCTTAACGCAGTCAGCAATGCTCTGAAAAAGGCATATGAACTTAAGTTTAATCTTGTAACCTATCAGGAGCATGCGCTGGAGCAGAGCTCCAGTTCCAAGGCTATTGCATATGTGGGTATCCAGAAGCCGGACGGCAGTCTTTCCTGGGGCGCCGGTGTAAACTCGGATATTATCCATGCCTCTGTTGACGCGCTTGTGACAGCTATTAACAACCGATAGAAATACTCAGGGATCATAGATCAATGATCATAAGAGAGGATGGTCTGAAAAAAATATAAATTTTCAGCTGTCTGGCCCTGTACGGGGAGATATAGGATTTCCGGCTCCTGCAGAGTGTATGCTGTAAGGGTTAAACGAAAATTTTAATCTGTATATGTATGTTATGTAATTATGTAAGCGGCAGTTCAGTGACAGAACTGCCGTTTTTGCACACAAAGCAGGATTTCATTGTGGCAGATACCACGCTTTTCCGGGTAGTGCTTCACTTGCTGGTCGTATTCACAGAACAGTTTTTCGCCGTTCTGGTAAGTAGCGGGTATTTAGTTGTATAAGGTTTATATCCGATCAGACGAATATAATTATCATTTCATTAAAAGTGTTGCTAATAGATACAAGGCAATAATATGGGTTGGATAGAAAATATAAAAAAAATTTTTAAATCCTTTTCCTTTCTGCCCATTATACAGAATCATAGGAATCAGAGCTAACAAGATAGCCCATTGTACACCTCCAAATCTAAAATACGCAATAGCCCCAACTACAATAACAACAGCAATTTGGATACGACGGTTTTTCCTAAAAATATAAAGCAGAATCCCCATCAAAACATACAGTAAGCCGCCTTCAACAGAAACGGGATTCGGAAGCAGCATAGAAATAAATGCCAATGTTTGGAGTAATCCACCGGATGTAGACCCAGATGAAATGAGATAGCTCATGAGAACCATCGGCAGCATAAACAGGATTGGTAAAAGCATAAACAAAGCAGCTTTTCCAATATCTTTCTTATTCTTTTTCCTTATACCTGCTTTTATATAGTCCCAGCTTAGCATATATATTGCTACGACAAAAAATGTGCTGAACGCATTGTTCGCCAGCATAATCGTATCGTTAGGAACGAGCCGTTGCACCATAAAGGTTAAAATCGTCATACCCCAACTTGCAAACAACAGTCTTTTAATATATCCTTTTTTGCTGTGGGTATAGTAAAAACTATCTGCGGCAAGAAACAGGAATAACGGAAATACAGGGCGCCCAAATAAATCAATCCAATGAGGGACGCCCATAGAATTCTTGTTGGAGTTCACATCCATAATGGAATATCAGAGCAATACTTCGCAAAACCAAAGCTACAAGGATTCCTTCTATAAATAACAATACACTGAGGTGATAATATGGATATATCGGACATATCACAGATAAAAATGCAAAAATAGAGATTTTTTCAATGCATTTTGTTGTGTTGCTAGTAAAGGGCGATTCAGCTTTTGAAATGCAACTAAATAGTTTTTTTGAGTATCTAACCATACAAAACATGCAGCTGCATTTTATGATGAAACAAATTAATAATATAATCCATTCACTAAAACTCAACCCCATGTCTGCTTGTATCATCTGTGTTACCAAGTATTCCGGACTAATAATCTGACTTAATAATGTTCCACTTAAAAGAAGTATGGCGCCAATATTTGCTATCATTGTAATTGCAGCAATAATGGTGCAGACAACTGATAATAAATGTGTTGATTTTTTTAAATTTAACTGATTCATAAAATTAAGCTCCTTTCATTTCACAACTCACATCATATCATATTTTATATCTTTATCAACTATATTTTAATGATAAACATAAATTAAAATGCGTTTATCATTAAAATATGGCAAATCGTAAACAGAGGAAAATTTTTCTCTGGAATTTTTCTTACCTCTGAAATCTTAATTTTTTACTGGATTTTTTGAAATGTTCCTGTTAAACTTAAATTAAGTATGCCCGCTCACAGAAAGAAGGGCATGGACACCTTCTGTTTTTGCAGCAGATATATTTTATATAAGAAAGGAAATTCATATGCTAAAGATTAAAAGCTATGAAAGAGTAAACAGTATTGCAGAAGCTTACGAGCTGAATCAGAAAAAATCAGCCTGCGTGCTTGGCGGTATGGTATGGCTGAAAATGGGAAACCGAAATATTTCCACAGCAATTGATCTGTCTGGTCTGGGACTGGACACTGTTCAGGAGCTGGAAGATGAATTTGTGATCGGATGTATGACAACACTTCATGATCTGGAAACAAATGCAGCTCTGAATGAATTTACAGGAGGAGCAGTCAGGGAGAGTCTGCGTCACATTGTAGGAGTGCAGTTTCGGAACTGCGCTACAGTTGGAGGCAGTATTTTCGGAAGATATGGATTTTCTGATGTTTTGACCATGTTTCTTGCAATGGATACCTGGGTGGATATGTATCAGGCAGGAAGAATCCCGCTTACAGAATTTGTAACACAGAAAAAAGACAGGGATATTCTCCAGTCTGTGATCGTAAAAAAGACACCGCTTAAAGTCACATATTTAAGCCAGAGAAATTCTGAGACGGATTTTCCGGTTCTTACCTGTGCGGCTTCTCTGATTGGAGACATGCCGAGAACCGTGATCGGGGCGAGACCCGGACGGGCTATGATTGTTGAGGATTCGGAAGGGATTCTGAAAGGCTTTGGTGAAATGACTAAAAAACAGAAGCCGCAGGCAGCGCAGGATTTTGCCCGCTATGCCGCGGAACATGTGCCGGTGGGATCTAATATGAGGGCTTCTGAAGACTACAGAAAGCTTCTCACACAGGTACTCACAAGGCGAGCATGGGAAACAGTAGGAGGGATGAAAAAATGAAGCTGAGTTTTTGGCTGAATGGAGTTTACCGTCACGATGATGTTGAGCCGGATACATTGCTGCTGGATTTTCTGAGAGACAAAGGCTGCTACAGTGTAAAGAGGGGCTGCGAGACAGCGAACTGTGGATTATGCACTGTACTGATGGACGGAAAGCCTGTACTTTCCTGCAGCACGCTTGCGCTGAGAGCAGAAGGCAAAAAAATTGTGACCATGGAGGGAATGCAGAAAGAGGCAGAGGAGTTCGGTGCTTTCCTTGCAGATGAAGGCGCAGAACAGTGTGGCTTCTGCAATCCGGGATTTATCATGAATGTTTTTGCAATGGAAAAGGAACTTGAGAATCCTTCAGAAGAGGATGTGAAGGAGTATCTTGCCGGAAATCTCTGCAGATGTTCCGGGTTTGTGGGACAGACAAGAAGTATCCTGAAGTATCTTGAACATAAAAAATCACAGAAAAAGGAGGAGGCAGAAGAATGAGCTATGTCAGCAGGCCGGTAAGAAAAAAAGACGCCATGGCGCTTGTAACCGGAAAGCCGGTATATACAGATGATCTGGCGCCGAAAGATTGTCTGATTGTCAAAGTTTTGCGAAGCCCTCATGCCAATGCCTGGATCGAGGAGATTAAAACAGGAACTGCCCGTCAGGTAAACGGAATTGCCGCTGTTTATACATATAAAGATGTTCCCAAAAAGCGTTTTACTCTTGCAGGACAGACATATCCGGAGCTGAGTCCGTACGATCATTATATTCTTGACCGCAGACTGAGATTTGTGGGCGATGCTGTGGCGATTGTGGCAGGCGAAACAGAGGAGGCAGTAGACAAGGCGCTGAAACGGATCAAGGTAAAATATCAGGTTGACCAGCCTGTTCTTGATATGCATAAAGCAAAAGATGCTGATATCCTGGTACATCCGGAGGAAGACTGGGAGGCAAAAATACCAGTAGGGGCAGATAATAAGAGAAATCTCTGTGCTTCAGGGCTGGAGGAATCCGGTGATGTGGATAAAATCCTTGGCGAATGTAAGTATACTGTGGACCGGACCTATCACACCAAAGCAAACCAGCAGGCAATGATGGAGACTTTCCGGACCTATTGTTATATGGATTATTTCGGACGTCTGAATGTGGTATCATCCACGCAGATTCCTTTCCATGTAAGAAGAATCCTGGGAAATGCTCTGGACATTCCCTCTTCGAAGGTTCGTGTGATCAAGCCAAGGATCGGAGGCGGATTTGGTGCAAAGCAGACTTCTGTCTGTGAGATTTATCCTGCATTTGTCACCTGGATGACAGGCCGTCCGTCAAAAATCATTTACTCCCGTTACGAATCCCAGATCTGCGCATCTCCCCGTCATGAGATGGAGATCCGTGTAAGAACAGGCGCAGATGAAAACGGAATCGTTCGCGCCATTGATGTTTATACTCTTTCCAACGCAGGCGCGTACGGAGAACACAGTCCTACGACAGTTGGATTAAGCGGGCATAAATCCATTGCCCTTTATCGTCATACGGAAGCTTATCGTTTTGCCTATGATGTTGTTTATACCAATGTACAGGCAGCAGGAGCGTACCGTGGATACGGAGCAACACAGGGAATCTATGCAGTTGAATCAGCAGTGAACGAGCTGGCTGAGATCATGGGAATGGATCCGGTAAAGATCCGGGAGCTGAACATGCCTCTTCAGGGAGAGCCTCTTCCTGCATACGGAGATTGTGATACAGCAGAAAGCTGTACCATGGATCAGTGTATGGAACGGGCAAAGGAAATGATGAACTGGGATGAAAAATATCCCTGTAAGGATCTTGGAAATGGAAAAGTCCGCGGAGTAGGTGTTGCCATGGCCATGCAGGGTTCCTCGATTGCAGGAATTGACGTGGGCGGCGCAGATATGAAGCTGAATGAAGACGGTTCCTATACACTGGGACTTGGATGTGCGGATATGGGTACCGGCTGTGATACCATTCTTGCCCAGATGGCAGCTGACTGTATGGAAACTTCAATAGATAATATTGTTGTGTTTGGGGTAGATACAGATATTTCTCCATATGATTCCGGCTCTTATGCCTCAGCCACAACTTACACCACCGGAATGGCAGTAGTTCAGTCCTGTCAGGAGCTTCGCGGCAAAATCTGCGCTCTTGGTGCAAAAATTCTGCAGGCGGATCCGGAGGAAGTAAATTTTGACGGAGAATTTGTATTTACAGATGAAGAACATAAGGTTTCTCTGAAAGATATTGCCATTCAGGGAACCTGCGGAAATTCTCAGGAGCTTCAGGTTACAAGAACCTATTCTTCACCGGTATCTCCGCCGCCTTTTATGGTAGGAATGGCAGAAGTAGAAGTGGATAAAGAAACCGGAAGCACAAAGGTGATCGATTATGTGGCAGTGGTGGACTGCGGAACACCCATTAACCCGAATCTGGTACGGGTGCAGACAGAAGGAGGAATTGCACAGGGAATTGGAATGGCTCTCTATGAGGATATTCAGTATAATGAAAAAGGCGCTGTCCGCAACAATTCCTTTATGCAGTATAAGATTCCGTCCCGTCTTGATATCGGAGATATCCGGGTAGAAATCCGGGGAAGCTATGAGCCTACCGGTCCTTTTGGGGCAAAATCTGTAGGTGAGCTGGTAATTGACACTCCTTGTCCGGCAATTGCCGCAGCAGTATATAATGCCACAGGCGTCAGGGTTCGTGAACTTCCGATCACACCGGAAAAAGTAGCAATGGGAATTCTTCAAAAAGAATCGGAGAAATAGTATGGGAATGGTGGTTAAACTGATTCTGGCAGGATTCTGGCTGGTTCTTGTACCGGCCGTTGCCGGAATCCCGTTTACAGGAAAAAAACAGACCGGTTTTTCAGAAACATTTCTGAACGGATATCTGGTGCTTTTTACTGTAATGGAAATCCTTACTTTGCCTATGACAGTTATGAAAATGCCTCTCCATGTGCTGACTGCTGCCTGGGGAGGCATTGGAATAGTACTGGCCGTTTTTGGACTTTTTGCGTTTGGAAAAAGGAAAGCTTCTTTTCTGTCTGCCTGGAAAGAAAAAAAACGTCCGTCCTTTTATTTCTGTATTGCCATATTACTTATTCTCCTTCAGATAGCAGTGTGTTCACTGATGGCTCATATGGATGCTGACGACTGTTTTTATGTGGCAACGGCTACAACAGACGTTTACACAGATACGATCTTTGAGGTGGATCCCTATACAGGAACTGCATACAGGGCGCTGCCCAGACGATATGTGCTTTCGCCGTTTCCGGTATTTCTGGCAGTGGTAAGTCAGCTGAGCGGAAGGCTCCATCCTGCAGTTATGGCACATATGGTATTTCCGGCAGTTTTTCTTTCAATGGCGTACATGGTGCAGGCTGTGCTGGCAAAAAAATGGTTTCCCGGAGAAAAAAAGGCCCAGGGGATCTATCTTCTTCTGGCAGCTTGTATCTGCAGTTTTTCCGGCTATTCTGTTTACAATGCGGGAAACTTTCAGATGGTTCGTATCTGGCAGGGAAAAGCTGTTTTGGCTTCCGTACTTTTGCCGTATCTGCTTTGTTTGTGTATATCGTTTTTCCTCGAAAAAAAGCAGGAGATATCTTGGGTTCCACTGGTGCTTGCCAATATAAGCTGCTGCCTTCTGTCCTCTATGGGAGTGATACTTGCACCTCTTTTGACAGGTTGCTTTTTTATCATTTCCCTGATTGTCAGGAGAGACTGGAAACGGGTATTGGTAGGATTTTTATGCTGCCTGCCTTCCATTGCCCTGGGGATCGTGTATATTTTAATGGGCTGACAGGAGGATGGAAATGAAAGAAGTATTAAAACAGTCAGTAAATTTCTGGCAGAGCTACTGGGGCAACAGCCTGATGCCGTGGCTGCTTCTGGCAGCTGTTTTCTTTCTTGTGATCTTCAGAAGAAAGAAAAAAAGTACAAAATATCTGTTGTTTTATCTTTTTCTGGTTCTGGCTCTGTTTTTCTGCCCACCTGCAGCCAGGATCATACAGAAGTGTATAGGCTCCAGTGTATACTGGCGTGTTCTCTGGCTTCTTCCGGTGGTTCCTGTTATTGCTGTGGCTATGACAGAATTTCTGAAGGAGAGAAAAGGCATTTTGCAGTTTCTCCTGGTCATAGCGGCGGCAGGAGCGGTAGCTGTGTGCGGAAAGGGCATTTGTCAGGCAGGAAATTATAAGCTGGTTCATAATTACCAGCATGTGCCGGATGAGGTGGCTGCCATCTGCGAGATGGTAAAGCAGGATGCCAAAGATTCAGAGTTCCTTCTGGCGGCAGATAATTATATCGGACCTTATGTCCGTGTGTATGATCCATCTATTTATATGCTGTTTAACAGAGAGGGACGGGGCGGCGCTGGCGAAGGAGTACGGCAGCTTTATCTGGAGATCAATGCGCCGGTGTTTAATTACAGCAACATTGCGTCTGCCGGAAAAAGACTTTTCTGCAATTATCTGGTTGTAAAAATCCCGGATAAGCAGCAGAAAAGTGAACTTGAACGATATGGATACCAGGAGGTGGGAACAGCCGGAAGCTATGCCCTGTACCGGCTGGGGGATTCAGCAGATGCTGTAAGAAATCCCATTCTTGACCGTTGGGACTGGAGATGAGAAAACGGATGAGACCGCTTCGGACTTTCATAATCCCTTGATTATTGAGGGAATTGTATCATTTTATACACCAGATGCAGACTAGCCGCGGCAGTCTGCATCTGGTGCTTTTTGCCTTTATATACTTTTAAAATCCGGCGTCCCCATAAGGTCGTAGGGGGTGCTTTGATACACGTAATAATTCAGCCAGTTTGTGTACAGGTTGTTTGCATGGGCGCGCCACATAAGGAGAGGTTTGTTGGCGGGATCGTTATCTTTGTAATAATTCCGGGGAAGTTCAATGGGAAGTCCCTTATCGGTATCCCGCTTATATTCTCCGTCCAGGGTAATGCGGTCGTATTCCGGATGACCCATAACAAAGATTCGGCGGCCACCCTCTGCCATTGCAAGAAACAGTCCGGCCTCCTCGGATTCAGCCAGAATTGTAATTTCTTTACATGCGCGGATATCCTCAATGGGAACTTCTGTATGCCTGGAATGTGGAGCCAGAAACATATCGTCAAAGCCCCTCACAAGAGGAATCTTGCGGTTCAGAACCCTGTGCCAGAAAAGGCCAAACATTTTCTGGTCAAGTTTTTTCTTCTGAAGACCGTAAAAATGATAAAGGCCTGCCTGAGCAGCCCAGCAGAGAAAAATGGTGGAAGTGACGTGGGTTTCTGTCCAGTCCATGATCTCTGTAAGCTCGTTCCAGTAATCCACTTCTTCAAAAGCCATCTGTTCCACGGGCGCGCCGGTGATGATCATACCGTCAAAGCGCAGGTCTTTCAGCTCGGAAAAGGTCTGATAGAACTTATTCAGATGACTGAGAGAGGTGTTTTTTGCCACATGGCTTTCCACAGCCATAAATGTGACGTCTACCTGAAGGGGAGTGTTGGAAAGAGAGCGGAGAAGCTGGAGCTCTGTTTCTTCTTTTAAGGGCATCAGATTCAGAATCAGAATCTGAATGGGACGGATATCCTGATGGACTGCCCGTGTTTCATCCATAACAAAAATATTTTCTTTTTCCAGAATTTCTTTTACGGGAAGTTCTCCCTGTATTTTAATCGGCATTTTATGATCCTCCTTGCCTTTTACTTATTCTGCCTGAAAATCTTCCTTTGTAAGACTCAGGAAATCCTCTTCGGACAGAATGGGGATTCCAAGCTCTTTTGCCTTTTTATTTTTTGATGAGCCGGATGTTTTGTCATTGTTGATCAGATAGTTTGTCTTTTTTGTAACAGAACCGGTTACTTTTCCTCCAAGAGATTCTATGAGAGCTTTTGCCTCGTTTCTGTTGGAAAAATGCTCCAGGCTGCCTGTGATCACGAAGGTCATTCCTTCAAAGGTCTGATCTTTGGGCGCCTTTTCTTTTTCAATAGTAAGGTGGCTGATCAGATGATCCAGTTTTTTGTTGTTCTCTTCAATCTGGAAATAGGAAACAAGATTTCCTGCAATCACAGGGCCGATGCCGTCAATTGCGCTGACTTCATCCGAATCTGCATGGCGGATGGCTTCCAGGTCATAATCAAAATGGCGGCAGATCACTTTTGCATTGGCAAGGCCGATATTGGCGATTCCAAGACTGTAAATGACTTTTGCCAGAGTGGTGGTTTTTGCTTTTTCCAGACTTTCTGTAAGATTGTTAAAGGACTTTTCTCCGAAACCATCCATGGCTACAATTTCATCTCTGTATTTTTCTATTTCAAAAATATCTCCGAAATCATGGATAAATCCTCTGGCAATAAACTTTTCCAGGGTCGCCTCGGAAAGACCGTCAATATTCATGGCGTCTCTGCTTACAAAAAGAGTAAATGCTTTGATCTTTTTTGCGGTACAGTCGGGATTCATACAGTACAGCGCCTCTACATCGTTTTCTTTCATGATCTGCGCTTTTTTGCCGCACACCGGACAGATGTCCGGAATTTCCAGATGGCTGCTTCTGGTAAGATTTTCTGCAATCTGAGGGATGATCATATTGGCCTTATATACCTGGATCGTATCTCCGATGCCAAGTTCCAGTTCCCGGAGAATACTTACGTTGTGCACACTGGCGCGGCTTACCGTAGTTCCTTCCAGTTCTACAGGGTCAAATACTGCAATAGGATTGATAAGACCGGTTCTGGAAGGACTCCATTCAATTTCCCTTAAGGTTGTTTCCCGGATCTCGTCTGCCCATTTAAAAGCAAAAGCGTTTCTCGGGAACTTTGACGTTGAACCCAGAGAATCTCCGTAGGAGATATTATCATAAAGCGCTACCAGACCGTCGGAAGGGAAATCGTTTTGTGCAACTGCGGATGAAAAATAATCCATTGCCTCATCCAGCGTTTCGCCTGTGACAACCCGATATTCTACGGTTTCAAAGCCCTGACTTTTCAGCCATTCCATCTGGTATTCTCTTGAATTGTGCATATCAACATCCTGAGCAGATACAAGTGAAAATGCATAAAAGCGTACGTTGCGCCGGGCAGTGATCTGATTATTCAGCTGCCGGACAGAACCGCTGCAGAGATTTCTGGGATTTTTATATTTTGCGTCAACATCTTCGATAGAGTCATTAATACGTTCAAAATCAGAGTAAGTGATAATTGCTTCTCCCCGAAGCACCATACGGCCCTGAAAGGCAATTTTCAGAGGAATGTTGCGGAATACTTTTGCATTGTTTGTAATGACCTCGCCAACTACTCCGTTTCCTCTGGTGACGGCTTTCTGAAGAGCACCGTTTTCATAGGTGAGCACAATAGTCAGTCCGTCCATTTTCCAGGACAGAAGGGTTTTATGGCTTCCGATAAATTCACGGAGCGCTTCTCTGTCTTTTGTTTTATCCAGAGAGAGCATGGGGGTTTCATGAGTTTCTTTTGGAAGAAAATCTACTGCTTCATACCCTACGTTTACGGTGGGGCTGTCGGCCAGAACAATTCCGGTTTCCTGCTCCATTTTTACCAGCTGGTCGTACAGAGCGTCGTACTCCCTGTTGTCCATGATCTCCCTGTCTTCCTGATAATAGGCTTTTGCCGCCTTGTTTAATTTTTTTACCAGCTCTTTCATCTGCTGCAGGGCTGTTTCCATAATGACCTCCTGTAATTGTTTCATTTGATGAATTTTTTAGCATTTGCGTCAGTTCCTGCCATTCTTCAGGCCGGATCTCTCTGAATTCGCCCGGTTTCAGTCCGTCCAGAGTAAGATTCATAATCCTTACCCGCTTCAGAGTCCGGACTTTATAGCCGAAATAAGAGCACATTCTCCGGATCTGCCTGTTAAGACCCTGGGTGAGAACAATGCGGAAACTGTATTTTCCTGTTTTTTCAACTACGCATTTCCGGGTAACTGTATCCAGGATGGGAACGCCCTCTGACATATGTCGGATAAACGGAGCAGTAACCTCCCGGTCTACAGTAACCAGATATTCTTTTTCGTGAAAATTTCCTGCCCGCATAATGCGGTTGACAAGATCGCCCTGATTGGTCAGGAGAAGAAGCCCCTGGGAATCTTTGTCCAGCCTGCCTACAGGGTAGATCCTTATGGGATACTGAAGATACTCAGTTACTGTTGTTTCCTGGCGCTGTTTTTTTGTGCTGCACACAATTCCCTCTGGTTTATAAAAAAGAAGAAGAACCTGTTTGTTTTCTGCTGAAACAGGTTTTCCGTCCAGACAGACCCGGGCATCGGCAGGAATTTTTTCTCCTGTAGCTATCACTTTTCCGTTGACCGTGATCCTTCCGGCATCTGTGTACTGGTCTGCTTCCCGTCTGGAGCAGATTCCTGCGCTGCTCAGGTATTTATTGATTCTGATGTTTTCTGTAATTGTTTTTTTATCCATTGTTTCATTATATTATTTTTCTGATTTATTGGCAACAATCAAATAGAGGCCAGGGTTGTATTTTTTTGTCGCATATTGTATGATAAGAACTGACAGCATAAAAAGAAGGAGGAAATCATATGCCGGATCGCAACAGGCGGACAAATCTTTTGCTGCTTCTGGTTATGGTTCTTATCTGTACAGGCTGCGCCCTTCTGTTTCGTCAGTCAACAGCGTACCCTTCGAAGGTAGAAGGAGGAACTGTTCGGCTGTTTGCTTCCGAAGATACCGAAAAGCCGGAAGCAGATAACGGCAGCAGTAAAACAGACGTTTCTGAATCTGAGGAAAAGGTTTCACCTGCAGCCACTCCAACAGCTACACCAGTGCCGTTTGAAGTTTCGCCGGAAGCAGAAAAAGGGGTGTGGACTTCCAGCGGAAGCAACTGGATGTTTATGGTAGACGGACAGGCGTATACAGGCTGGCTTACAGATACAGATGGAAAGCGTTATTTTTTTGACAGCAGTGGGATTATGAAAACCGGATGGGTGGATGACGGCGGTAAACGGTATTTTATGGATCTGGACGGTATTATGCAGACCGGATTTATTACCACAGAAGGAAAAAGCTATGAGCTTCTGTCTGACGGTTCCCTGAAGGGCTACAAAGCCGCTGAAAAGAAAGCAGATAATAAAAAAACGCCGGAGCAGACAAAAGCGCCGGAAAAAGAAGCCTCCCGCAAAGAGGCTTCTGATTCGCAGAAGAAGAAATCGCAAAAGAAAAAATATATAGCCCTGACCTTTGATGACGGGCCCAGTTCGTTTACCGACCGGCTTCTGGACTGTCTGGAGGCTAATAATGCCAAAGCCACTTTTTTTATGGTTGGGAAGGAAATTGAATATTTTTCCGACCAGGTAAAGAGGATGGAAACTCTGGGATGCGAACTGGGAAATCATACCTATTCTCATACAGATCTTGCCACACTGGCGCCGGAAGATATGTCGGCTGAGATCGCAGGAGTGGATGAGCTTTTGACAGAGCTTACCGGTCATGGGGCTACTGTGGTGCGCCCGCCCTATGGCTCTGTGAATTCATCTGTAAAAGAAACGGTGGGAACTCCTATGATCCTGTGGTCTATTGACACACTGGACTGGGAGAGCCAGGATCCTCAGAAGATTGTAGATACCACGCTTTCTCAGGTGGAGGACGGATCCATTATTCTTATGCATGATATTTTCAGCACCACTGTGGATGCGGCAGAGATCCTGATCCCCCAGTTAAAAAAGCAGGGATATGAAATGGTAACGGTTCATGAGCTGGCAAAAAGAAACGGGATCCAGCTGGGGACAGGGACTACATACAGTGATCTGAAAAAGCTGGATTCAAATCTGGTCTGACATTCAGAAATATTACAGGGATGAGTATAATTTATTCCTGAGCATGGAGAAATATCTGCAGAACCATCTGTGGTTCCTGCACAGTTCCAGAGGATCTGGCACGAATACCAAAGCCCAACAGTTTATGAGAAGCTATAAGAGAAAACAGGTGCAGGCCATAATGTTTAGGATTTTTGAAAGCATTGAATATTTCTGCCAATGCATGAGCAGATCTGTTTTGATGCGTCTGGAAAAAACGGCGAATATATTTGACAGAGTGTCCGGAATATTTTGATAAAGAAAACCGGAATACAAGGAGAATGATCTTATGAAAATACGTTTTATCCGACATGGAGATCCGGATTATGGAAATGATACACTGACAGAAAAAGGAAGAAAAGAGGCATAGCTTCTGGCAAAAACAGCGCACAGCCCTGCGCTTGTTCCCACCTCAGCTACAAAGGTTGTTACTGAAGAAAGGGAACAGGGGATTGCATATTTTCGGGGGATTCGCCTGGGAGACAGTTCTTATCTGTATGCGGGAAACCAGGAGCCATCCTTTGCATGCAGATTTGCGAGCTGTTTGGAAATAAAGAACAGAGACATTAATGAAAAAACTTCATAATAAAATAACATAGAACCCTGTGAGGATTTTGAGATTACACAAAATTTTCACAGGTTTTTTTAAGTTTAATTAAGGTAAGTCCCCTATACTTGGAAATTGTTACAGGAAACAGAGATGATTTTCGGTGAGAAGAATCTCTAAAATGAAGGGAGTTTTATTATGAAAAACAGACAGGCAGCAATATTGACAGGAATGTTTTTGTGTATGGCAGCAGTTACCGGCTGCGGAAGTAATACAGAGACGCAGGCGGCAAAACAGCAGGGAAGCGAAATCGAAGACACAGCAGCAGAAAATACAGCAGCAGAAGGCGATGATGAGAAAACGGACGGGAAAACAGGAAAAACGGAAGAACAAAATAAAGAAAATCAGATTTTCGGTAAGATTGTTTCGGTATCTGAGGACTCCATTACAATTTCTGTAGAATCTGCTCCGGTAAATGGAACAGAAGATGGAAAAGAAAATTCCGGCACAGAAGAGACAGGAGAAGAACAGACTATTGCTCTTACAGAAAATACGGTGATCCGAAAACAGACTATGGGACAGCCTGGCGGAGAAGCGCCGGAGATGCCTGAAGGGGAAGCACCGGAAAATGGCGGGGCTTCGGAACAGCCGGAAGAAGTATCGGAAAACGGTGGAACATCGGAACAGCCGGAAAAACCGGAGGGAGAAGCTCCGGCTCAAGAAGCAGGAGAAGAAATCGTCTGGTCAGATCTAAAAGAAGGCGACATGGCAGTTATTATTTTGGATGAGGATGGAAATGCAGAATCAGTCAGCATCATGGAAGGAGATATGGGGCAGCCGGGAGATGACCAGTCACAGCGGTCGGAAGAATATCAGGCAGAGACCGCATATACTGATGGCACTGAGACAGCCGACACTGAAACAGCCGATACTGAGACGGACAACGCTGAAACAGATGACAATGAGGCGGACGATGCTGAGACAGAAGGCGAAGTCTAGATTTCTGAAAGGATAATCACAGGTGAAGAAGGCAAAGCAGTGATCATTCAGAGAACAGATGGAGCTGTTTATGCAGAGGACGACAGTGACCATGTAGTGACTACAGTGGTTTATGAAGATAGTGCAGACTGTTCCGGAGCATCCTCCACAGTGGAATGGAGAGCCTGTGAAACAAAAAATCCGGAAAAACTGTAAAAGTAAAAAAATCAGCAGGAGGACAATGATGAAACTCAGAAAGGAAAGAAGTGAAAACGGAAGCTTTTTCAGAAAAAGAAAGGTTTCCGGAAAAAAGAAGATTGTCATAGGCACAGCAGTTGTCCTTACTGTATCTGTGGCAGCCGGCGGGGTATACTGGAGATATCAGTCCGGAAAGAGACCGTCTGCACCTGAAAAAACAGTACAGGCAACAAAGGCGACGGCAGAAATCAGCTCCATATCAAATACAATCGTGGGAACGGGAAATCTGGAAGCAGACACTCCGGTTTCCCTGAAGATTCCCTCAGGAATCACTATTTCAGAGGTAAAGGTAGAAAGCGGCGATCACGTTTCCAGCGGGGATGTGCTGGCAGAAGTAGATTCTTCTTCTGTTTATGAGGCAATGGAAGAGGTACAGGAAAAAATCGAAGCGCTGGACGAACAGATTGCAGACTTACAGGAGGATACAGATGAGGAGACCATTTCTGCTTCTATAGACGGTCGTGTGAAAAAAATATATATAGGCCAGGGAGAAGATATAACCTCCTGTATGCTGGAGCATGGAGCACTTCTTGTTCTTTCTGCAGACGGAAAAATGGCTGTGGATCTGGCAGATCCTGCTACCGTTCCATCAGAAGAAGATACGGTGACTGTAACTCTGTCTTCCGGAACGCAGATAGAAGGAACAGTAGAAAAGGTATCTGATGATGGATGTACCATTACTATGACGGACAGCGGAGTGGGCCTTGGAGATACTGCCACAGTAACAGATGAGAAAGGAAACAGTATTGGCACAGGAACCATCTATATCCACCAGCCGCTGCAGGTAACAGGAACTGCAGGAAGTATTTCTGAGGTAAATGTATCTGAGGATGAGGCGGTAGACAGCGGAGACACGCTTCTGACGCTGGACAAAGACAGTATCACAGCAAGTTATGAAGCACTTTACGGACAGAGAGAGGCACTGGCAGAGACTTTGACAGAGCTTCTGAATCTTGCAAAAAAAGGAACCATTACTGCAGATATGGATGGTACTATCGAAGAGATTTATGTTTCTGATGAGGAAACTTCTGATTCCTCATCAGTATCAGCCGGCAGCGGAGTTCAGCTGTCAAATATGTCTTATACAAAAGGAACTGGCATCCAGGCGCTAAATATGTCCTATACGAAAAGCTATGGAGTTCAGGCATCAAACATGTATTACACAAATGAATCCGTTGTTCGTATCGTTAATGTGTCCGATACAGATGAAACAGCAGAAATATTTTCTGATGATACAGGAAGTATGGAAGAAATACCTTCTCAGCCAGAGAAGCAGACTCTTTATCTGAGCATGGCAGACACATCGGCGGGAAACGCGCAGATGCTGGGGATTGTTGTTCCAAGAACAGGAGGCAGTCCTCAGACGCAGATTGTTTCCTCAGACAACAGCTATACAGGAACCATATCCTGGAATCCGGGAGACAGTACCTTCCAGCCGGCAGCAACCTATCAGGCAGCAGTTACGCTTTATGCAGGGGAGGGCTATCAGTTTGCAGCCGACAGTGTGACTCAGGCGGTATCCGGAGTGCTGTCCGGAGTATCACTTTCCTCTGATGGAAGCACGCTGAGCTTTACCATTACTTTTCCGGAAACAGAGGGAAGTACAGAGGAGCCTGGGGATACATCAGGTGATTCCGGAAGCACGGAAGGAAATCAAGGCGGCTCTGCTCCTTCTGAAGACGCCCAGAACAATACGGAAAATTCGGGATCAGATACACAGACGGGCGAGGAAAATGGAATTACAGACGGAGAAAGTCAGGTGTCGCCAGAAACTCAGAATAATAATACGGGAACGACACAGAATACAGGCAGTTCTCAGGGGGCAGGGAGTACATCCTCCGGAACACAGACCTCAGATGGCCAGCAGTCAGGGGAAGAGGAAACCCAGACAGATACAGCCTCCCAGTACAGCACAGACACTACAGCCTTTACGATTTCCGGCGATACTTCTATGCTGCTTTCGGTAAGCGTAGATGAGCTGGACATCAATTCCGTAGAACAGGGACAGACGGCGCAGGTGACTTTTGATGCCATAGAGGATAAAACATTTGAAGGGACTGTGACAAAGGTAGGAAATACGGCTTCTGCAAGCGGCGGTGTGGCCAAGTATACAGTGGAGATCACCATTCCAAAAGATGAAAAAATGAAAGCAGGAATGAACGCGTCCGCAACGATTACAATCGAGGAAAAAGAAAATATTGTAACCATTCCGGTTAATGCCCTGCAGGAACGGGGAGAGGAAGTTTTTGTTTATACAGAGCAGGATGACGAAGGAAATCTTTCCGGTGAACAGCAGGTAACCACGGGGCTTTCCGATGGAGAAAACGTAGAGATCACAGAGGGGCTTTCCGAAGGCGATGTGGTTTATTACCAGAAGACTGGCGGCGGAAATACCTCTTCTGATACAGGCTTCAGCATGCCGGGCGGAGATATGGGAGATATGTCCGGAGGCGGTAATATGGGAAATATGCCCGGAGGCGGTGATATGGGCGGCGGAATGGGAACTCCGCCGGGAAAGTAGGTGAAAGTACATTGATAGAACTGAAAGAGATTTCAAAAATATATACCATTGGAGATGAAACGGTATACGCTCTGGATCATGCCAGCATGAGCATCCAGGAGGGAGAATTTGTCAGTATCATCGGTCCCTCCGGAAGCGGAAAATCCACAATGATGAATATTATCGGCTGTCTGGATGTGGCAGACGAGGGGGAATATATTCTGGACGGGATTTCCATTGAGCAGTATTCGGAACGGGAGCTGGCCAGGATACGCAATCATAAGCTGGGGTTTATCTTTCAGAATTTTAATCTCCTGCCCAGGCTTACTGCAGAGGAAAATGTTGAACTGCCTCTTTTGTACCAGGGAGTCAAAGCAGCAGAAAGAAAGGAGAGAGTCCGTAAAGCTCTGGAAAAGGTAGAGCTGTCTCACAGAATGCACCACCGTCCTACAGAGCTTTCCGGAGGCCAGCAGCAAAGAGTTGCCATTGCAAGAGCGCTGGTGACGAAGCCTTCTCTGTTTCTTGCAGACGAACCTACGGGAAATCTGGACAGCCGGACCGGACAGGAAATCATGTGCCTGTTCCATGAGCTTCACGAAGTCGGAAATACCATTGTGCTGATCACTCACGATAATGGGGTGGCCCAGGAGGCTGAGAGAATGATACGGATCCGTGACGGACATGTGGATGAGGTGACAGCATGATATGGCAGACCTGTAAGATGTCCTGGGCAGCAGTATGTGCCAATAAACTACGTACCTTTCTTACCATGCTGGGGATTATTATCGGTGTTTCGGCATTGATCGTCTTGGTTTCTATTGCAGACGGGGCATCCTCATCTGTATCAGAACAGATCTCGGATATGGGATCCAGTTATCTGACGGTAAGGGTTACAGATGACAAGGAAAATCCCATACGGTTAAATGAATTTCAAGAGCTTATGGATGATGAGGCGTTGGAAGCGGCCGTGCCATATGGTAGAACCTCTGTTACTGCAAAAAGCGGATATACAAGCGGAACCATGAGTATCACCGGAACGACAGGAAGCTATTTTGATATTATGAATCTGGAGCTTTCTTCAGGAAGAACCCTGAAGCAGACGGATCTGGATAATAATTCTCTGGTAGTGATCATCAGTGCGGATACAGCGATAGAATTTTTTGGAAGGGAAGACGCAGCGGGAGAAACCCTGTCTCTGGATGGAAAAAGCTTTTTGGTTGCAGGTGTTCTTTCAGACGATAATTCCTCTCTTACCTCAACACAGTCTATGACAGAAAGTTCTTCTGAGGAGGAGTCGGAAACTGTAACACTGGAAGGATATATTCCTTATTCTACGCTTACCAGAATAGCGGATAATGTGCTGGATATCACACAGTTTTATGTATCCTCCGCAGATGAGGAATCCATGGATCAGGCTGAAGCAGCCGTGGAAAGAATCATGCTTGAGCGGCTGTCTGAAGATGAAGATGCTTTTTCCATTATGAATCAGTCTGAGATTATGAGTGCTATGGAGGGTGTGGATGATACCATGTCCCTGATGATCGGAGGAATCGCAGCTATTTCTCTTCTGGTAGGAGGCATCGGTATCATGAACATTATGCTGGTGTCAGTTACTGAAAGAACCAGAGAAATCGGTATTCGCAAGGCAATTGGAGCCGGAAGAGGAGGAATCATGATGCAGTTCCTTATGGAAGCTCTTATAGTCAGTATGATGGGCTGTGCGGCAGGAATTGGAATATCCTTTGCGATACTGAAAATTATCGGAAAAGTAATGGAAGATTCTATGAGCTTCCATATGGACATGAAGGTTGCCGGGATCTCCGTGATATTTTCACTGCTGATCGGAGTGATATTTGGACTCTATCCTGCCAATAAGGCGGCACGAAAAAAACCAATTGAAGCACTTCGTTATTCCGGATGAAGCCTTTGAAAAAATAATTTGAATAAAAGGGAAATGCATACGGGGAATCCGGAACAGGTAATTTCTGCGAGGCGCTTTACGGAAAAATCATGATCAAAAATCCGAGAAAACTTATTCTGGCTTCCCTGTGCTTCATGCCGATAGTATTTCCGGAAACTGCAGCCATAATTTTAACAGCCGGAAAAATGGAATTCAGAATTTTCGAAAGTGTTGATTAGCTCTGCCAATGCATGAACATACCTGCTTCAGGAGATTCCTGAACAGTAACCATTAAATTGCCTGATTTGCTTAGAAAAAAGAAAAAACTTTACTTTTGAATAATAATGTGGTAATATATATATCGTGTTGAACCACTTATAATATGTTAGTGATGAAAAGACAATGATCTTTCCTCGTCATAATGGGATGTGTATTTAATATTCCCCATAGTTTCCCCATTATAGAATTATAATCGGTGATGGCAGTAAGGGGCTAATGGCGACTGATTAACACTTTAAATACACATAAGACAATATAGGGGTCGTTCTGAGTATATCTGGTAAATGCGTAAAAATAAGCATTTTTATAGAAAATACAGAGCGCAAAAAGGGTTCAGACAGTAAAAAGCACCTGTAGCTCAGTGGATAGAGCAGTGGTTTCCGGTACCATGAATAAAATACTGTAAACATTGAAAATAAAGCATTTCAAAAAATATTTCCACATTATTTCCCCATTATGATATTTAAATTTTATCTATGAATAAACAATAATATATGAATGAAAGAGATTATTTCTGTATATCCTATTCTTTTTTATATATCATTTTACGAAAAAATATTGTCTGATTTCTTTCATTTTAATAAATTTAATGGTATCATATTCATATCATATTTAGGAGGGAATTTTATGCCAAGAGGACAAAAACGAGTTGTGAAACTGTCACCAGAAAAAATCAGAGAAGAAATTGTTAATATTGACACAGCTATTACTGCAAAGACCGAAGAAATCAAATCTTTAAGAGTGCAAAAGAAAGAATTAATTAAAGATCTTGCTGTTGCAGAAAAACAGGAACTTAAAGACAAAGAAGAGCAGCAGATGAAATCTCTCGTTGCACTTATGAAAGAAAAAAATTTAACTCCTGAAGACATAGAAAAAATTTTATCAGAAGCTAAATAAAGCAAATGAAAGTTAAAAGTAAAAAAATGGGACATAGTATAATTTGCTATGTCCCATAAATTTTATGATCAGATTTTTGTGTAAATACTGCCATCCGGATATCGGATTTCTAATGCTTCAACTTCTGGTTTAAGCTTTTCATGAAAGATATCATTTCCTCCTGCGGCTTCATAGAATTTACCCATTTCCATAAATGTTTTTAATGAATCAGGAGTAATAAATCCCTGTTTGACAAATTCTCCGTGTAAGCGCCACAAAGAAGCTCGTAATGTAACAACAGTACGTTCATTATCTTTTTCCATGTAGTTTTCGAATAATTCAGTGAGTTTGTGTACATCATCCTTTAAAGACAGTTGTTCATTTCTAAGTTCTTCTCGTACTTCGAGAGTTTGTCCATGATATTTTTTTTGCTTATTATAAAAGTTATCTGCATATTCATCTAAACGTTGCTCATAATTCTGTGTACGTTTATCAATTCTTTCCACACGATCAGACAGTCGATTGATACGTTCTTCCTGTTCTTTTTTGTATAAATCATTTTTGGTAGTCAGTCCAAAAGCCTTTAACGCTTTTTGAATTCCTAATACTGTCAAAATAATCAATGATGCTATCAGAATAAAGGAGAGTATAGCTTCATACTCCCCAATTTTATGTATCTCCTGTAAGGTTTCTGCCGCAGCAATAACCATAACATATTCACCAGTCCTTTCTATTTCGCCAAATTATGATACCTTTTTGATATAGTCGCTACGAACATATCCAATATATTTTCCCTGGATTCGTACTTTATACCAAACATTCCCATCTGTCCCTTTCTTAGAACCAAGAACATCTACCCGGTTTGTTTTATCAAGCTGTGGCCATTCATCAATAGGGGCATAATTAGTTCCTGCATTCTTTCTAACATTTACATCGTTTCCAGTACATTCTCCAACAAAAGGATATTTAAAAGCACCAGGAGTAGAGTTGAGTTTATCTGGTGTTACAATACGAGATTTGTCAATCCATCCAGTATATTTATTTGCGATCCTAATCTGATATCTGTTTCCAGACTGATTAATAACATCTACAAGATTACCACGATTCAGTTTTGGATATGTACCAAGCTTATCATTGCCTGTTTTAGATGTGTATACGACTGTATTATCGGTTGTGCAAGCTCCAACGAAGGATTTAAAGCCTGAAGGTTTGGAAGCGTCCTGAGAGGCAATTAGAGCGTCTAGTTTATTAATAGTATTTTTTCCTGCTTTACCATCCACTTCAAGACCATATTTTTTTTGGAATCGCATCACGGACTGCTGTGTTGCAGATCCAAATTCTCCATCTTCTTCAAGTTTTCTACCTGCATCATCTTTAATTCCAAGCTTATTCAGTTTCTGCTGAAGAGCTTTTACATCTGCACCAGAATCACCAATTTCAAGATATCCTTTAGATGGAGTGATAGGAGTATCTGTTGAATTACCAAAATCACTAAAATCTACTCCTTTACCTGTAAATCTTAAACGATGTGTCCATCCATGAGAATATAAATACCATGATTGTGTTCTGATTTCGTTTCCAGAATTGTCTTTTGTATCTCCAGTTCCCTCAGAACTACGTGCATGAACAATAACATCCCTATTTACAGCCATTGCCACATGATGAGTAGTATTTAGCTCCAAATCACCTTTAATCATTTGAGAATGCGCTGTCTGATTACGTGCTACAACTTCAAAACCGCAATTTAACATATTTAACATATTACCTGTATAACTACAGTGTGCTTTTAAGTATTCAGCCTGTTCTTTCAGACCATTTCTTAAAAATGCATAATAATATGCGGTACAAGTCAAGCTTGAGCAATCAAAAGATGTAGGGTTAGTAATGTTATAGAGACTTCTTATCCTTTGACTATATCCATGTTTATTATCTTTTGCCATTCTAACTGCAAAATCTACAGCATCCTCTCTTATTTTTTTAATCATTTGATCTTTTGTCATTGTTGAATTTCCTCCTCCCAGTGGTTTATTAGTATCATTGCAATAATTTTTATAAAATACATTACGATCTACTTTTGTAGTAATACCAGGGATTACAGCTTTAGAACTATATTGCCATCCAATTCCATTTTCAGGACGTAACCTTTCTTGTAATGTGCCATTATCATTAATGGGGTACGCAGCCAACCAACAATCATATTTTTTAGCTCCTTCTGGAAGTTTTGTTTTGTACCAGTAATTACCACAATAGATACCAAATTTATACCCTGATTTCAAAATAATATCTCTAAATGCATCAATCATTTGCATCATAATACTCTGCGAAATATTTTCCTGACACTTATCTTCTAAATCGAGAAATACAGGGTAATCTAATTTTCTTTTGTTTAAAGTTCTAATAACAATATTGGCTTCTTCTTTTATCTGGTTAATAGATGTAGCATAGCTGTATTTGTATACTCCAACCGGAATATTGTTTTGAATACAACCTTTATAATTAGATTCAAATGTATTATCAACAATATTTCCTTTTTCTGTGATTCTCAAAATTGCAAAACCCATTCCATAACTAGACACAGTTTCCCAATCGATTTTTCCATTCCAACGTGAAACATCAATTCCTTTAATTTCCATAATCATACCTCCAATTTATTATGACAATTTGCCATTACAAAATTTTTAGCTTCTGTGTAATAAAAAAAAGAATGTTCTCGTGAATCGACAACATTCTTTTTTACTGTCCATTTGTTTTTATATTTTAAATTAAGTGAAATACCATGTGTGTTATCTGATAAATATTTAATAAATTCATCTTTGTTTTGTATTTCAGTTGGAATGTCTAAAAACAAATTGTCACTTGTAAAATCAAACATATTTCCATTTTTATGCTTGATATATTTGTAACAGTTTGTGCGTTTTAAAAATGGAAATATTAGTTTGTTAATATTTATATCGTATGAACCTAAAACACGATTGTTTGCAGAATCATAATAAAAATGCAGATTACAAAGTTTTTCATTATAATCTTTAAGATCAACAAGTAATTCTTTGTTATTGTTTAATTGAATATATACAACATTATTTTTTATATAATATTCATTGGGGATAATTTTAGATGATTTATCAACAGAATAACATCCACAAGAATGTGTTGATCCAGATGTTAAATTACATTGTCTGACAATTTTTATCGTACCACAATCACATTTACATAACCAATATCTTCCCGTGTGACCATCTGGTGTAGTTGTTAATTTAAGTGCAGTCCATCTACCAAATTTTTTACCAGTTATATCTAGCGCACAGTAGGTATTGTCAGTGCCTCCTGCACTAATATTATAACCATATGATTCCTCGCAAGTTCTTAATAAGCGAATCATTTGTTTTTCTTTTTCATTTGCTTCTTCTCGTGTTAAATTATCAAATATGATTTTAACCTCAAAGTTTGCCCAACCATATTTTTTAATCGCATTTCCAAAGTGTATGCATTGATAATATAGATTTCCATTTTTCCCTGCACGTTCTTTTAATGTTCTACACGTTTGTCCAACGTACATTTTGCCATTGAGTTTATTTTTATAAACATATACCTTATATTTTTTCTCATTTTCATTTTTTTTACTACCATTTTCCATTTACAATTCCTTTAAAGTACAAAAAAATAGAGAGCCAATTTCAGGCTCTCTATTTGATTCTATCGATATTCAATTTATTTTATTATTTTATTCAGTTTTCTTTGTTTGCTTTATAATCTGATTGACATATGTACTCAGCCCTGCAACAAGAATACCCTGCACAATTGCCGTAAATACTGCCATGGCAATTTCCTGCATAGTACCCAGTGGACAGGTTGCAATTACATAAATCGCTGAAAGCAAACATCCACATGCACCTAAGATATACGGGATATATTTATCCTTTACGGTCTGTGCATGTTTTAGTCCCATACCCAGGAAATATAATACAATGACTAATACTAAAAGTTCCGGTTTTACATAATTAGTAACGATTTGTTCCATAATAAATTCCTCCTTTTATGAAAAAATAAAAACATCTATCCGTAAAATTGATAGATGTTTTAAATTATAGTTATTTATTATTAAGAGTGCTTATGTGATTTACCATATGCCTCTTTTATGCGTATATAATTTTCAGTCATTTGCTGTTCATCCATATATAATTCTTCTGCTAAATCGCAATACAAATAAGATGCTTCATATTTAATTTTAGTATTTTTAAAAGTTGTTTGTTCTTCAACAAGAACTGTTTTTACATCGTGTTCTTCCATACAACACATACATAATTTTTCTTCACTTTTAATAATTATCATATGAAAATTCTCCTTTTTAAACAAATGAACTGATGTTTATATGATATATTTTTATCTCAATTTTGGCAACACAATATTGTTTACTTTTAAGTGAATAACATATATAATATTACATAAAATATGTATGAATAGGAGCCTACATATGTTAGATAATAATTCAGGAATTATCCCCGTATCCGTAATCGCATCTTTCAATCCATACGGACAGATAAGACCGCTATATTTTCAATACGAAGATAAACAATATAAAATTACTTCTGTCATAAGATCAAATGAAGAAGTAACCAAAATTATATTTTCTTGTATTTACCTGGATATGGATTCAGAGCTTGAGAATAGGATTACCCTGATATATAGGATACGAGATCAGATATGGGGAATTGTACGTGAATTTTAAATTTATACGCCTAAGACATATCTTAAAACATAATATCCATTTTCGTATTTGATCCCAGAAGTTCCAGTTCCGGATTGTTTATTAGTATCATTTCCTCGAATAGCGGAATTTCCCACATATAAGTATTTGTTTGCCATAACTCCAAATGTAGTTGTCCCCATCGAGAAGTCCATTCCTTTTCCGTTATGTTGACTTACATAACCTTTCGGCACAAAAAAGGTATTGAATCCCCAATCCGCTGCTGCACCGTTTTCGTATACAGAAAATACCAGAACAATACCATGTGGTTGATCAGTTACATACTCTTTCAACGAACAAGTGTGTTCGCTACTTGGCAACAATGCTCCAGCCCATAAAACTTTATTTTGGAAAGTATCAGTAACAGAACCGCATTTAAACCCTTGAGAAGCTTCATACGTTCCAGTAGTTGTCGTTGGTACATTAGCCCAGTTACCATCACCTCTCATAAATTGGCTTGTATTGTTATTTAGGCTACGCATTAATCCGTCACTGTAGTATGAAGATAATCCATATGTTGTGTTTGTATCCTGTCCAGGTATACCGAGAGCAGTAATGTCACTTTTGGTAACTGTGGTTGCTGCAGAAACGTGACCAGTTGAATCTACGGTAATCTTGTACAAACCAGAATATTTTGAAGAGTAAGTAGGATGGGTATAATAATTCGCACCAGATGATATACCATCCAGCTTATTTTTATCACTGGAAGACATTAATCCATCTGTGTAATAACTGGCCAGACTATACGTAGTATTAGTATCTGGTGGAACTTCCCATACACCATCACATCTCAAATATCTGTTTGCTGATCCGGCTTTTGGAGCAGGAGCGTATCCGGCAGATCCATCATAATAAGACGTAGATCCCTGTAATGGAGTCCATGTGTTTGTATCCTGGCTTGGGATTCCAAGAGCTGTGATATCTGATTTGGAGACGGCCGTTGCAGAAGAAATATGACCTAATGAATCAACGGTTATTTTATATAATCCTGATGTTTTTGAATAATAACTTGGATGAGTATAATTGTTTGCATTGTATGCGATACCATTCAACTTGGACTTGTCGCTTGAAGACATTAGGCCATTATTATAAGTGTCTGCCAAACCATAAGTTGTATTGGTGTCTGGTGGTACAGACCAAGTGCCGTCTGAGCGTAAATATCTATTAGCTGCGCCTGCAGATGGAGCATTTACAAAACCAGATGATCCTGCGTTAGAACTAGTGGCTCCTTGAAAATTACTATGAGTATGGTTTGCATTTGCCTTTTCAGATAGTTTGCTATTTACTTCTGTCTCTGTAAAATATCTGTCATCATGTATATGTGTTTTGCTTGCAAATATAGTTTTTAGCTTTGCAAGAAATGTCGATAATCCAGTTTTGTCTAAAAATTTTTGTTCACTCAAAATATTTCCCTTTCTTGCATAAATAAATCAGGGATACAACATTACAGATGTACCCCTGGGATTGATAGTTTCAAATTTGACATTAAACAAACAGAGCATCAATTTCTTCTGTTGTAATTGCTACATAGGTAGTGTTTTTTAAATTATCAACGTCAGTACGTAAAGATGCAATGTTATTCTTGTTTGTTGTTACCTGTCCAGCGGAAAGGGCATTTACTTTAGATTCTGCAACACCTGCGGCATCAAAAGCAGTGGTAGCAACATAAGCTGCACTACCAAGCCCTTTTACAGCAACATCTGTACCGCCAACAGCAATAGAACCATTTGTAGCACCGGATGTGATACTTGCTTTCTGAAGTGCTGTATCAGCTTTAGCACCTTGAGCAGCTGTAGCGTAATTTTCTGCAAGTCCATCAGCGTAAGATTTTGCGTCTGATAAAGCTTTATTTGCCTTTGTGGTTGCATCTCCAGAAGCAGTATTAATTGCTTCAGATTTTGCAGTCTGAACTTCTGTTTTTGTTGCATAGTTGGTGAGATCGACTTTAGAATCTCCGACTTTTTCAAGTTTTTTCTGTCCGTCTTCATTAACAACCATATATTCGTCATATGCATTGGTTCCATCTGGAGATGATTTTTTGATCATGTAAATTGTATGTTCATCAGCAGCGGATGCTTCAGGAAGTTGAGTTACAATTGTTCTCTTTAAGTGTCCTGAATTAGCAATAGCTGATTTAATAGCAGAGTCTGTCTGTCCCTTTGTATAAGCGTCATCAATACCATAACCTGCTAAAGTTGTAGATTTGTCTGCTTTTCCTGTTTTTAATGTTGCGATATCATTCTTGTTAGTTGTAACCTGTCCTTTTTCTAAAGCGTCCACTTTACTCTGGGCTGTACCTGCAGGATCATAATTGGATCCAAGGCTATTTGCATATGATTTAGCAGAAGCAAGAGTAGCAGCATCCTTTGTATCCATAGTGGTTTTGCTCTTTTTATCATAAGATGTTAAACCTGTTAAATCTAAAAATTTCTGTTGTGCCATAATTAAAATTCTCCTTTACTATACTTATTTATGAAAACAGTGAGGCTATTTCATCCTCACTGATTCGTTGTGTTTTATCTGCAATAATTTCATAGGATAATGTATCATCATCCCATACAGAAATATTATGATTGGTTTTATCGGCATATAATGTCTGTTTTTTCCCAAGTTCAGGAAGATTTGTTCCGATAAAAATAATATCCTGTGGTTTTGTTGTAATCTGTATCCACTGTGTTTGATAAGTCCACAAAACAGCTGATTCAACGACAAAATAATAACTCCCGGATATAGGAGCTAACATATCCTGTCGCTGTTCTTCAGTTGATATAGTTATAATCTCATTGTAAAATGTACGCTTGCCATTAAAGTCCAGGGCAATTGTAGGGCTGTCCTGAACAAATATTAATTGACCATTTTTTATAGCTAGATCAGGCAGGCGACTTTTTACTGTTCCAATAACAGACAGTATAGATTTCACATCCGTCATTATCACCTTGCCTCCTAATCATATATTAAAATACCACAATTGTTAATGCGTCATCTGTGTATTTTTTTGCTTCTCTTAAAGCGTTATCAATCTGACCTGCAATGTCTGCACCACCAGAACCAACAGCTTTATTGACAAATTCTACTACTGTTGCAGACTCTCCAAGATTGCCAACCTTTGCATTAAGTTTTGCATCTATAGACTCTTCGTATGCAGTAGTGATTTCAGATTTAGCAGTTGAAATTTTGGTATCTACTGTAGTGGCATCCACTTTTGTATTTACATTGTCTGTAATTGTCCTCAGCTTGCTTTCAATTTCTGTTTTATTGTAAGCGTCTTCGATACCGTATCCTGCAAGTGTAGTAGCCTTATCAGCTTTGCCATCAACTGTTTTCTTTAACACGGCTACTTTTGACTGAGCATCCGCAGCGGCAGTAGCAAGTAATTCGGCTTGTGTCTTGTCATAAGTGTCAAGTTTTGCTTTGTTAGCATGTTCATGGACTTTGGAGATTGCATCATTAAGAGCAGTCATATTAATCTTAGATGATTTAATAACCTTTCCAGTAGCACCGCTGAACACTACGATTTCTCCATCTACAGAAGAATCTGCACCTGTAACAGCACCATCAATATTTGCCTGAAGCACAATACCATCTGTATTAGCGGCACTTCCAGAAGCGTAATCTTTTGTAATAAGAATTACATCTCCGACTTCACATTTCTGTCCAAGATATGTACCTGCCAGAGCCACTACATATTTCTGGCCTGCTTTGTAAGCTTCACTTGGGAACGGGTGATCACCATCAATAACGATAGGAACCTCTGTTTTAGCAGCAGTAACAATTGCATCAGCATATTCCTTTGTAGCAAGTTCTTTCCCTTCCAGTTTTACTGTTCCTGTAAAATTTGGATTTGCAATATTTGCTTTTGTAGAAATATCAGTTTCTAATTTACCAATTCTCTTTTCGAAATCAGCAATAGAGGTGGAAACATCCGCAAATACCTTAATCCATCCAGAACCATTCCAAATATAACCTACATTGTTTTCAATATAGATAACACCCTGTTCCTGTCCGGATTCTGGTCTTGTTCCTACCTGTACATACTGCTTTACAGCAGACGCATCTACGCCAATAGGTTCAATAGTGCAATTTCCGTTTTCGCCCTGTAATACAAAAGCTTTATATTTACCGCCTACTTTTGCAGTAATAATCTGACCACTATAAGCGTTAGGCTGTTTTGCATAACTCTCGGCTTCTGCCTGGGAATCCCATAATGCAGAAGCATCTAAAGGCATCGGTTCTGTTCTCGCCAGACTTTTTATTTGTACAATAAGTTTGGTTTCATCATAATTCGCCATAATTTACTTGCTCCTTTCAAATATATTTATCCCTTTTTTGATATAAGACTTTATTGTATTTTTTGACTTTTTGAAATAAGCCTCTAAAAATTCATTGGATTTTCCATTTTTCCATAATTTATAACATTCGACAACGTAAGATTTTTCAGCATTTTTAGCTATTTCACATAAATCCTTTTCAGTACAATTTATATTTAGTAATGATATTAACCCACTATCCAATAAGTTCTTAAAAATATAATTACAATCACTTTTTCTGCAATCAATAGCATAAAAATCTATTCCATTAGAAATTGCTAAATTTTTCTTTATAGAGTCATTTATTTTTTCTTCTTGTAAGGATCTTGCAGATCCAATCGGTTTTTCATAATGTTGTGCACCATTGGCTTCAACAACAAGATTGTAATCTGGTATATAAAAATCATAATACTTATTTTTACATATGGGATCGTTAATAAGATTTTTAGACCATTCAAAGATTTTTTCAGTAAAAAAGTTAATATTATAATAATTTAGAAAAGAACTTATGAATTTGTTTGGATAAGAATTACCATCTGAACATTGGCTACAGCTCAAACCGTGTGCATTCACGTTTGCAATGGATTTTTGTAATATTTCATTGTGACAATTCGGACATATCCAATCCACTTTTGCGTTACTCATACACGAATACTTGTATCCATCAGATTTGTTTTTTAGCTTTTTTGCAAGTTCTGGATGAGTAGTCCACATATCAGTTTTTCCCACTAATGGCACTCGTCCAGAACATGAAGGGCATCCAGTTTTTTGAAATTTTAAATCTTCTTCAGATATATCTCCGTTATATCCACATGTTAGACAGATATACTTATACCTTTTTTGATTTTTGGTATATATCTTACCTCTGCATTTTCGTGGTATGCGTTTAATATATCTATCAGTTATTTTTAAAATTCCATTATTTCTATCATCAAATGTTTGTCCGATATCAAAGACATAGTTGATTTTTAATTCCAACTCTAAATCATTCATTATCTAATTGAATTTAGATAGTTACATTCAGAGTCATATTGGCTTTTGCTGGTGTGGAAAGCTGTAAAACAAAACATTTATATCCAACCAGTCCGTTTTCGCCACCTCTGGAATCAGCTACTTGCAAAGTTGATTTGACAAAATTTTTTCCAAGGTTGGGGTCGTTTCCTTCCACATAATGCACTTTAAATAAATCACGAAGATTATCTTTATACGCAATAATTATGTACTGCTGACCAGTTGCCACATTCATTGTAAAACTATATCCCTGTGTTGGATTTAGCTTCTTGTTGGCAAGCTTTCTTACTACGTCAGAAGTAAGTTCCGGTGTTGCTCCAACACCAGTTCCGTAAAACATATTTCTGCGTCCATTAATACTATAATTTCCAGAAGTAACACTTCCTGCTGCAATGTGACCATTCGGTGACTGCTGACCAAGGTTGTTATTTTTAATTGCCCCCTCGTTATATGTAGCTTTTGCAGTAAATGTAACTGTTTCGTCCCCGATTACAATAGCTTCGCCCGAATAATCATAAGGTGTAGCAGTTCCACTTCCTACAGACTGACCACCTTTTAATATTTCAAGTTTTGTTAAATCACCTGCATCGTTCTTATTAAATGTTGCACGTAACTTTGGAGTAACAGATGTTCCTGCCTCAACATCGCCTGAAGCACTACCTCCATTATTTGCGATTGACACAGATGGTTTGGTGTAAGTAGCTGGGATTGGTTTCTGTACTAACATTTTAACAATTTCATCCAGTGATTTTCCTGCAGTAATAGTCTCATTGTTGCCAATTCCAAGACCAGTAACACCATTCACCTTGATGTCTGTCTGGGTACGTGGTGTATTAATCACTGTTTTCTTGTTAGCATCAATCCAACCAACTTCTCCATTGTCTAAACACAGAAAATCATATTCATTGATTGTTCCAGCTTCGACAGCGGTTCCGATATCTTCTTTTGCACCAAAACCAAATCTTGATTTCTTATCAGCCATATTTTATTTCCTCCTTTAAAATTTTGTATAAAAAAAGAACCTTATTATAAGGCTCTTAATTCAAACTGAAGTATTTAATTAAAATTCTATTACTTCATAGGTATCTGAATTCTTTTTGCTAGAAAACTCCACCACATCATATTGATCATCTCCGGAACCAGAACCGCTACAATCACCATATCCTAGTTCGGGATTATATGCAGTTTCATAAGGTTTAACGGTTAAAGTAACACTACTGGTTCTCATCTGATACTTTTTCTTTTCAAGAGTATCAGTTTTTAAAAACGTCAGATATAATGTTACATCTCCGGCAGCAGTAGATAATTGACTATCAATCGGAAGAGTATAAGAGTAGTGGGTATCATTATATGATTCTTTGTTAATATTTAAATCCTCTGATCCTGAGACATTGCCAGGGAGAATATATCTCATTTTCACTGTGAAATCACCTAAATCGTGACCTTTATAGTCCTTCGGAATTAGAAACTGAAGCTTATCAATCAAAGATTCCCCTTGGTACAGTGTGATTCCACAGCTTTTGATCAGGAATTTATTTTTATCCATTACAATACTGTACATAGATTTTCCTTTCTTTTTTACAATTAAATAGGAGAGTAGTATAAGACCACCCCCCTAATGAAACCAATATTTCGTGTGTATAAATTATTTTTCAACTATTTCAAAATAGTGCCCTATAAGCTGACTTGGCTTAAAAGTAAGGGATACTTTCTGTCCATACATAGACTCCGGATCCGGCACTCCTGCACGCTTGCAGAGATAAATCTTAGTATCTTCAAGATAGTATTTTCCATATTCGTATTCCATTGAGCTGACTACTTCAGGAACAATAATTGGATTGTCGATTGTACCCTTTTCGGAGTCTCCGTTAATGATATCCCATAATGCAGGTACAAGATCAGGAGTATGCTGTGCCTGTGAGGTGTGTGCCTGTTTACATATATAAAGTGTATCTTTATATAACCGTCTGTCACCAATTTCGTATTTGGTATCGGCTTTCCATGGATCGTAAAGATATCTCATAATATAAGCTTCTTTATCAGTAGCGTATTTTAAAGCAAGATCTTCCTGAATATCATTCAAAAGCTCATTACCTTTATTGATATTTTCTTCTTTTTCTTTTTCCTTTAAATATTCATCATATTTTTCCTGATCGAAAGCTACATAAAATTCATTGTCTTCTTTTTTATATGTAAGGAAATACCCATTGATTTTAGACAAATCCACAATGGGATCAGTTAAAATCGCACGAATATAACTGTTTCTCAGTCTTTCGAGGGAAATATTCAGAACAGGACTTGAAGTGTTATACACATCTACATATACTTCCATATTAAATTGCCTCCCTTCATTAAACATTTACAGCCCCTTGATAGGATGGCTGATCTTTTAACCAATCATAAGCATTGGTTAGTAAATCTCCGGATAATAACGGAAAAGCTTCGCTCCACTCAATACTTAAATATTCTGAATTTGTATAAGGGAAAGAAGGTTCACCTACAATATTTCCAGCTTCATAATCTTTATCATATTGGCGGCCTTCTTCATCTATATAAGATCGTACCAATAGTGTTACTCTTTGATTGAGTTCCACGCTGATCATAGCGATCATATGATAGGAGAGAAGCACACCATTATCGCTTTTTATTTCTACTTGTAATGCCATAATTTATTCACTCACTTTCTAAAAAAATAGTTTTATACTCCAACAACATATTGTAAAGCATATTTGTTGTTGGTATATTTAACACCGTTAGAACCTGTACCAGACTGATTATTATTTGCATCTCCTCTTAAATAAGAATCATATATATAAATATATTTTGTGGAAAAATTTGTGCATGGGGTATGAGATAAGAAGAATGAATGTCCGTGACCTTGATGTGAACTAATTTCCTTTTTCGATACGAAAAATGTGTGCCAATCTGCATTTAGAGCATTACCGTCATACCCTCTAAAAACAAGTAAAATCCCATGCGGCTGTTGAGAAACAGGTTTAGAGAAATTACATGTATGAGAATCACTGGGCCATAATGCTGTTCCACTCCACAGTACATTATTTTGAAAATTATCAGTAGCAGATCCACATGTAAATCCTTTAGACGCTTGCATATATTGCTCAGAAATAATAGAATGATTAGTAGTCATGTCTCGTGAACTTATTTCGAAATTGTTTGATTCTCCCGTTCCGTCATTAATTGAATAATTTGCACTATCCGTATTTAATGTAAAAGAACTGTTGCCGTGATAATAAGAATAGTTACTGATTGTATATTTTCCATAAGAAAAATCATCATAATCAATGACTGACGTTATAGTTGCTTCGTGTTCATATTGAGGATCATTAATTCCTAAATACATTACAACACCATTTTCATAACATGTAAATCGTGTTTCTGTAGGAATATCTCTCCATCCAGAAGAAGTTTCGGCTCTTACTTTAAGTGTACCGTCTCCTCGAATACAAGTATTTTCTGAGTGTATATCAATTCCTAATCCATGTTCTTCATCGTTTACTGCACTGATAGTTCCAATATTATCACACAATTTAATCACAGAATTTTTATTACCTTTACCAAGTTCAATCTCATTCGCCTTAAATGACGCAACCGTAGTAGTACCATTTCGGATATTTACTCCGTCACTTGCAATTAAGACATTACTTCCATAAGATCCTTGTGAAGTATCAGATACCATGACACCGTTATAATCCATGGTGATATAATTTGTTGCCGTTTTCGCAGCATTTAAAATATCGGTTGCCATGGAATCAAGTTTTGACTGTAACGTATTGTATCCTACAATAATCTGATTTGCGCTTAATGTACCTGTGATGTTGGCAGCAGGAACCTGTAAACTTCCATTCGAGATATTACATCCTCCAATAATTCCAGAAGTAGCAGTAACACTGCCTTTTAGTTTAACATTTCCGTAAGTGTCAATTACTAAATTTTTGGAAGTTAGCGAACCATTTAAAAGATTTAAATAGGTTCCTTGTTGAGCGTATCCATCATCATAATAACCTGGCGCAGAATAATTTTGAGATTTGATTGCATCTGTAGACAATTTAGCAGTGGTAATAGCACCTGAATAAATTTTATCTGAAGTGATAGAATTTGATGCAATCTGACTTGAAGTCAATTGTCCTGTAATATTTGCAGATGGAACCTGAAGTCTGTTCCCAGATATTGTACATCCACCGATAATACCAGCATTTGCATTTACTGTGCCTGTGAATGAACCAGAACTTGCATATACTGTTCCTGAAAAAGATCCGGAGCTTGCATAAACAGCTCCATATATAATAGCATTACTTGCTTTTAATAATCCATTCGAAGAAACTTGGAATCCATTAGAACCTTGTGAGACATATCCAAGAGTTACATCCTTTTTTATGTACGAGGAGGATCCTGCAACATTGCCTTCAGGAATTGTTACATTACTTCCCAATGTCAGAGAATTTGCAACAATATCACCCGTAAACGAACCGCCTGTGGCATATACAGTACCTTTAAGATTTACGTTACCGTATTGATCTACAACAAAATTTTTGGAAGTAATAGAACCATCAGATAGGTTATAAAAAGTTCCTGCCTGTGCATATACACTATTGTGTCCAGGCGCAACATAATTATTGGATTGTAATGCATCCGCTGTAATTTTTCCTTTTTCAAGAACGATTCTTTTTCCATCAGGGCTTTTTACAATAAACTGATTTGTCACTGCTTCTAATGCTTTTGAAGTCAATGTAAGAGAAGAGGAACTGGAAGAATCTGTAACTAACCAGTATATTTTATTGGCAAGCTGTTCTGTCTGAGATTTATTATAGTAATTACTTGTAAGGTTTGCATTTGTCGCATATGTATTTTCGACTGTTGTCTTGAAGCCATTTAAACTTTGTTCCGTTTGTGAAATCTTATTAGAAAGAGTTTCAACTGTAGAACCATCAGCTTTCTTCTCAATTGTAGTCTGCATATCTTTAACTGTTTGGTTAAAACCGCTAAGTGTCTGTTCTTGAGACGATACCTGATCACGAATTGATTGAATGGTTGTATTATTAAAAGAGTCAACGGCAGTATTAATATCACTTACCCATATTTTATTTGTGATATTCCCATTGATTTTATCTACCAGAGAACTTATCCCAGACATTATTTTTATAGTAGAATCTATCTGAGATTGAAGATCCTCTTCGGCTACTTTCCAATCAGTAGGCTTATTTCCTCTTTCCAACTGCGGTCTGCAAAGCAGTATATCCATTTTCTTACAAGAAATAATAATTAACAGATTGTTTGTGGTTTCATTGTAATCATCAGGAACAGTAAAAGTAATAAACCTTCTTTGAAATCTTATGGAACTTAATCCATCATTGATTCCATCCTGATTGTCGATCCATGTTATTTCAGTTTTGTCATAGACTTCTTTATTTTCTTTGTTGGTATAATAAATATGTGCAATAAATTTATCTGTTAAATTATATGTTCCTCGTACAGCTATAGAAAACGTATAAGTCTCACCAATTTTATAATCTATTTTCTTTGTATTAAAAGCAATACCACTATTGATATCAACATCTCCACCTTGCGTTACGATATGAATAGAATCAGTCAATTTATCAACAGTATTCGTCATTACCGTCTTCCAACTTTTCCAAGCCCAGTTACGCTGATCATCGTTATATCCCATAATACTGCTTGTGCAGGTTAATAAATTCTTACCTCCAATTTCAATGTCATTCGCAATTTCCCAACTGGAGTCACATGTAGGGGTTGTAAATGTTGTTGTTTTATCTGTATATGTGATTTTAAATCTTGTCCACAAATAATATCCGAACATCCATTTTTTAGGTTTGTCAGCCCATCCTGACACAGGGGATTCTGTACTGCTTTGACTGATAGCATATTCAGGAACAATGGATACCACACCTTTTCCGTCATGACCAGCAGCACCAGTAATACATACAGGTTTGCTTATTTCTGGTTGTTTTGTTGGATCAGTAAATGTTGTTACTGTTCTTTGCCAATAATATTTACCATTTGACCAAGGAGGAATATTTGTTGACCAACTACCGCCTATTAACTCTGTATTAGAACTGGAAAGATAATATTCTGTGCGAAAAGAGGATACTGCATTTTCGATAATGTTGGATATATTTACAAAACTATATACTTGAAAATTCATAGTTTGTAAGTTCCTCCTTTTTTATATATTATTTTTCAGTGAAAAAATCCAAGAAATCTAAATCATCCATATTAATATCAACTTCCGCTATATCACCCTTTTCTTCCAATAGGGCAATTTCTTTATTAACATCAATAGGAGTCATAGTTACAGTTACTTTTTCTGCGGAAAGTTGTAAGAGTTGAGCGATTAAATCTTCGTTCTCTTTTTGGAAACTTTCCATATATTCTTTTTTCACTTGTCTTCCTGGAACTTCTTTTTCTTGTCCGTTTTCATCTGTCTGTTTAATAGTAGTCTCAATACTCATTTCATCAGAAAAATATCGGTCATTAATTTCCTGCCTTTTTTCTGTACGAAACTCATTATAAGAAGCCGTTGCTTTATTTAATTCATCAATATTTTTTTTTAAGTTCCACTGAGTTGCAAGTGAAAATACATTGAATTTATTTTTTGTATCCTGATTTTCTCTGATTTTTTTATAATAAGAAGCAATTGTGTCTGCTTCGAAAATAGTCATTTCTTTCTCAAAAGTTTTTGCCATAATATTCTCCTTTTACTCACGTATCTATTTTTTGTAAATAAATACAAGACTGTATTTTGACAGCCTCGTATTGTATAAAATATAAACAACATTTATTAAATTTACTTATCCTGTCACTTTACATCTAAACTGCATTTCTCCCTGAATTATATCTGGGTCAATATAAATGCATCTGTCTGTTTTGTATGGGGCAGTTGTATCAAGTTCAACCCCCTTGGAATTTATCCTGTAATACTCATATTTCAGTGTATCTTTTTCGGTAGCATCAGCCCATGCAGAACCATTATATTTCTTTAATGTACATGTTTTTGCGCTTTTATTTAAGTGATAGTAGAAATCTCCAGAAGATGCTCCGACAGGGGCGGTGGTAGAAAATACTAAAGTTCTAATGGGATCAAGTTCTTCTCCATTTCTATATACTCTTGTATAAATTGCACCTTCGCCTTGTCCGTTTTTGAATTGACCAACTGTTTTGTAAGTATAAGACTGTACTGGATCAGACTGGTCAACAACCGTCCAATATGCATCATAATTGTGTCCACCATAAGTGGCAGTACATTTAAACCAGCTTGTACCATCAACCATGGACGCAGAAACAACTAAAGAATTACTGGTTTGTCCTGGAATGGTAGTATATTTTCCTGACTCAAATTTTGACCATACAAAAGCAGTAGGAGTTACAGGTGTTGCACCTGACATCATCATAGTATTAATTGTTGTAGATCCTGCTCCGTTAATAATTGTACCACCATCAGGAGAGTATAACTGGAACAGTATTGCATTCTGTCCATTTGCTGCTTGTTTACTCTTTGTCCACGTAAATTTGTGTTCAATACTAACTCCCTGACATACAAATGTAAGAGTAATATCTCCAGTCATTAAAGAGGAATTTCCGAATGTTGCTCCGGCAGCTACGGCAAGAGTCAGTAAACCTCCGGCATTGGATGTACCTGCTGTATTATTTTTTACCGTCACACCACTTGGAAGAGTTCCAACTGTGCATGTTACAGGTACACGGGTAATACCAGAAAAACCGTAGAATGGGATAGCGATGTCTTTTGCTACAGAAGCATTACCACTTGTATTACATGGAATAACCTCAGAGCTATTTGTTACAACCACAGATACACCATTCGTACCTGGTCTACCATCAGTACCATCTCCACCATCTTTTACAACGACAATTGTCTGTGAATCGAGCAGGACAGTAGTAGCACCTGCCTGATATAAGGAACATTTAATTGCTGTTATATTATTTGCAGAAGGTGTATATGTTTTTGTGTATTCATCTGTCCCACTGGTGTATTTAGGTGTAAAGGTAGTTCCGTTTGTAGACTCCTCAATAATGAATCGTCCGTTATAATTTGTTTTTGTTCCACTGGAACCTACTTTTCTATAAGCTGTCAAAGTAATATTTGCTGGATTGAATACTTTATTTTTATCAAGATTGATTGCCAATACATTAGAATCTAACTGATAAACTACAGCGTCTGCACCATCGCTACCTGCATACTGTTTTGTAATAGTGTATCTTTTGATAATGCTTGCATAGTTACTTCGTGTACATTTAAATTCAGCATAACTTGCATCTGTGGTTAATGCAGATGGTTCCATAATATGCGTTACAGGATCATAAGTTGCAGTCAGTCCAGCTCCGTATGTAACAGCGATATTCCATTTAGAAGTAACATCTTCACCACCTTCATAGATAGTAATGGATGTCTCAGCCCCAACCCAACTCTTTACATTTCCTTTAGAGTCAACAGGTACTAAATGGTTTTCATTAGATAAGATAGCACTAACTGTATCTGTACCTGCAGCACCATCATAAATCTTGTAAATTTCATGCAAATCATAAACACTGGAATCGTTCGTTACCAGTTTAATAACAGCATTTTTGTTGTTTAACCAAATATTTGCTTCGGTTGCCAGAACTTTTAATGTTGCACCAGAAATTGATGGATTGTTGGTTGTAGGGAATGCTACAAAAGATCCGTCAGGTTTTTTATACTGCCATTGAGATACGCTGACATTTGTTAGATTTGCTGTAAGCGTAATTGTATTGCTTCCAACTAAGTTTCGATTTGTATCATATAGAAATGTTGATTCTCCGGATATAAATGCATCTTTAGTATTTGTTGCATTTGAAATCAAACTATAAGTAAGTGTTTCTCTAGTAGTTAATGGAACACCTACTTCCGGATCTTTATATGTGATATTACATATATAGGTAAGCAGCTTACTTGATACAGAGGCCAGTTTGTTTGCACTTACTGTCAATTTGTTACCAGACACGGTTTCACCTGCAGTTAATCCGACAGGCGTTCCGGAACCCTCCTGACGCTGGAAACTAACAGTAAGTCCAGGTGCAGTCAAGGCTACATTTTCTCCGTTATAAGATATCACCGGAGTTATTACCAAGTTTGATTTTCCCCAGTCTGGGGTATATGTATTTTGATTAGGGTCAAAAATCACAGAATTAGGCTGATTAGATGTCAGATACAAACTAACTTGACCAGCATCAGATAAATCTGTGATAGTGACACTAGAAAATGCCCGTATTTTAGCCATGTGTCAATTCTCCTTTTATTTATAAAATTTATTACACGAATTTGCTTACAGAGATACCGTCTGTTTCAAATTTGCATTCAAACATTGCTCCCTTGTATACATCATTAGATGTCAGTAGCAATGTTTTGGTTCCTTCCTTATGTGTATTATTCCAATTTATGTCTCCGTCATGATCATTGGAATGTCTTCGCCAAGTAAAATATTTATTATCCCAATCGGTTGTTACCTCTATTGAATTTTTAAATAACCTTGCGTTTAATATTAATCCTGCAGGTGTCATACGATTACCATTTGGCATTTCGATATATAATTCATATGAGGAAGATTCATCAATTTTTTGATTCATGCTATTAATATCGTTTGTCACAGTTTCTTTGAATGTTGTATATTCAACACCAAATTTGCTTCCATCACCCAGATATACTTGAGAGATATCAATACCACCATGTTCATTTGGCTCAATGATTTGAAAACCAAGTTTATCTTTTTGGATAGTTCCATTTGCAAGCATATTGTTTACGATAATATTATTTGGGATACCATCTTTCGTGATTCCGTTTTCATCAAACATAGCAGTCTGCCCATCTTTGCCACGGACAATAAAATTAAAATTTCCATTTCCGTCCTGACCAATCTGAACACGGACATTACCATTGGAATCATAGAATTGTTGAGTGGAATCTTTAAAAGCAATCGTAGGCTGTCCATCTTTACCGATTAATGTGATAAGTTCTGCCGTGGCCTGGTGTGCCATAAGATCAGCAACAGACATTTGAGAAGCAATCAATTCTTTAATTACCGCTTTATCAATAACTGCATTCTGTGTTGTTAAATGGATATTTTGAATATCACCAATACCTGCAAAACCAGAAAGAATATTTTCGATATTACCAATATTTGCACTAAGATCACTGGTCGCAATCTGATTGTTTACAAAGTCAATAAAAGTTTTCGAATTTTCAATACCTGTAATTTTATCTGCCTTAATAGTAGAAGACTGGATTGTATTATTTACAAAATCTATAAATGTATTTCCATCTCCACCTGTAATAAGTTCAGTAGATATTTTTTTTACATCAATAACTCCGTTAACCATATCAATAAAGTTCTCACCATTTGGCCCAACAATCTGTTCGACAGTGATTTTATCTATTTTAATATGGCTGTTGATAAAGTCGATAAAATCTCCATTATTACCCTGAATAATTTGTGCGGAGATAAATTCCGCATCGATATATTTGGAAAATAACTCATTAAACTCGGCTTTATCACCAACGATATGACCTACTTCTACTTTGTAATTTTTCAGGTATTCTGCGATCAGACGATTGACGGTTGCTTCGTCAACCTGACCTACCGTACCTCCTGCAATATCACCAACTGCATGTTGGAATAATCCGTTTTTAATCATAAGTTCCAAAAGGGCAGTGAGGTATTCTTTTTCTGAATCAGAATCTCCAGTACCGAAAGTAAAACTGTTTTTGGAACCACGGTTATTCTCCATTTCCAAAAGTTCTGTTAAATCGGAACGTCCAGAACGTGAAGTGATCATATTTGAAAAATCCAGTGTAAGATCTGGGGTACTTTCGCATGGGTTGCGTGTGATTCCAATAATACGCAGCTTTACGCTGTAATCGTCACGGATACCTAGACGAATAAACTTCAAGAGGTCAATTTGACCTTTCCAATGTTCAAATTCTGGGATCTCAAATAAGTTATCCATTTGTACGGAAAAAGTATATTGCGGTTGAGACACTTCAGATAATTTGCTTACAGAATCTTCGTACAACTCTAATTCACAGTCGATTTCAGTACGGGTAGTAGTAAGAGAGGTAGAAAAGATATTAGAATTTTGATAGTCTGTATCATGAAAAAGACTTCTAATGGTGATCAGATCAGAAGAGGTAAATCCAAAGCTGCTATGTTCAAGACTTGCCTGGCTTGCAAGATTATTTCTTGAATTATTGATCTCTTCAATCTTATCATCATAAACCTTTTTTTTAGCTTTTCTTTCTTCCAAGGCTTTGTTTAAAGCATCAATATGCTGTGCAGCCTCGTTATACTGATTATGATAAATGTTATAATTCTCTTCATTGGTAAACTGTTTCTTTTCTTCTTCTGTCAGTTCTGACCATGGCTTTTTATAATCGGACAGCTTTTCAATTTTGGTGTTGTATTCCTTTTGTTTTGCTTCCAGTTCTGTGATACCATAAAGATCCCAGTTGGTTTCCCAGTCCTTTACATAATCTTCCTTTTGGTCTTCCGGAAGATCCAGATTTTTAAGGGCGATCTCAATGTTTGGGATAATATAATGAAGAGTATCGTAGTAAGTATAATATCCACCATATCCATTGCTTACCTTTTTTAACTCTTCCAGATAACGATCATGATCAACACTGCCATCTGGTTTTTTCCATGGTTCATATCCTGTATAGTCATTGCCATCTTCTGCACCATGCCAGTTGGGGTCAACAGATACCTGTAAGCTGGTTAAGAGAGTATTATAATATTTCAGACTTCCTTCCAGTCCTTCTTTATTCATTTCGTCCCATTGATCTGTATATAAATCATCTGCAGGAACACGATTCTGTAACTCGCTGGAAGCTTCTTGATTGTCAGCCCATTGCTTTGATAGATCAATGTATTCTTCTCTATGTGATTCCCTGTATTCAATCCATTTCTTGACCTTTGCAATCAGCTCTTCGGACATATACGGGCTACGCATAAAGTAATCAAGATTAAAAATATAGTTATCCTGATAGTTTACATTACGGATATTTAACTCATTATCTCCGTGACAGTTAAATCTGGTAAACACAGAATCTTCATTGACACTTACATCAATCTGCTGAGCCAGATTACGGTATGTGATAAACACCGTGGATTCATATTCTTTGTCATCCAGATTATCTTTTGCCAGTACCTTGATCTTTCTGTGCATGGTATCAAATAAAAAGAGACATTCCATTCTTGGAGCAATCGTAGAAGTACACAAATTATAGAGTGTTACATTCTGCTCTTCAATGGAAGGCATTTTCTTTTTTATTAGCCGTGTATCGATATCATCTAAATTATATGACCATGTTGGAATCTGATCGATAAGCAAATCCATAAATGATAATTCAGGTTTATCTGGATTGCAAAAAGTGACAAATTCTTTTGCAAACCCCATTTCATTAAGGTTCCCAGAAGCTAATTGTTCCAGGGAATCTTTCGCACCAGTGTTAATTTTAAAATTTATCCAGCTTTTATCTTCAAATTCCTTTTCAAGAGAATAGGCGACTACAGATTTATAAGATTTCTGACCATCACCACTTTCTGTAGGTTTTTGAAGCTGGTACATTCCAATATCTTCCAAACACAAAGTCATGTATAAATCTAGCTCATCATAACCGTTGGATTTCACTTTTTGGTCATTTACAATAATGTATTCGTCCACATCAAACGTAAGTTCACCGATATCTTTTACGTATTGATTTAAATTTACAGAATCAGTCTGAATACCATTTAATTGAGTAATCGGCTTTAAGTTAAGATCGCATAGATAAATTCTTTTGTTTCCCTGTATCATAACCATCCACCAACCCTTTTATATGGATAATCAAATTCTATTGTTATCTGCACATTACCTTCCACTCTAAGAGTGTTTCGACCTGGCAGAAGACGAGGCCAGTAAATATTTCCAACATCGTCCCATCCAAGATCCTGATAGGTGATAATACCTGACGTAGTTCCGTCTTTGGGAATACAGTGCAGACAATCAAAGATCATTGGAAGATTACGGCGTGTCTGAACTGTCATTTTATTGGAATTGTCCGTGACACTGGTAATGGATACAGAAGCAGTAGAAGAGGAAGATTGAACGATTGTTAAGGTCGGATATACATATTCCTCCAATTCGTCTGTCTCACAGTCAATAGTGATGGTTCCACTTGAATTGATCGAGTACGTCTGTTCGAAGTGTTTGGTGGGGTATGCAGTATTATTTTTAAAATTGAACATAAAACCAGCCCAACCACCGCCCACAGGATACCATTCTGTTGAAATGAATTTTCCATGATAAATTCCATCAATAGGATTTCCTTGGCAGTCAATCACCGTCAATTCCTGAGATATCTTTGGTGAAGTAAGCCATTTTTCGATGGTTCTTTGTTCTTCGCTTGTAATTACTGTATGATCTTTTTTTATAAGACCATACTCAATTTCAAGAGGTTCATATTGTGTTCCGTATTCATTGGCAATAGGACGAGAGATGGTTGTTTCACCTGTAATATCTTCCCTCTGATGTCCAGACACAGAATCAATACCATCAAATGTACATAATATCAATTCGGAGCTGCTTAAAATATCTTTTGTGGACTTTCCATTATATATAAAACCTGCCATACCATCCCTCCTTTTTTATTTTATATAAGAAAAGACACTACTCCGGTGAGAGAGTAGTGTCCTGATAAATAAGGTCGGTTATCAACCAAACCTTTTTAGATTTTTACGCATTTCGTTTTGTGTATATTTACTAGCTTCTTTGCAAATCGTCTGAAGATCAGGAAGCGTTGATTTTGTTACATCTCCCTGTACTTCAACATTAACCATAGAACCACCATAGTTAAATGTAACATTGTTTCTAGTATTACTTTCTGTAGCTTTCATTCTAAACATATCTTCATATGTTGGGAAATTCGGATTGCGCCAGAAAGCAGCCATATCCTCAAGTATTTCATTCATATTGTTTGGAGTTATATTATTTGGAATCACTCCGTCATTGGATTTAATCCCCTGCTTGGTAATGACAATCTCACGTCCTCTGTCATTAGTGACTGCAAGTACATCTTCACCAACAAGTTTTCCCTTCCGGTATTTTGACATATTTGACACATCAAGATCACCCTGAGTAATACCCATATCTCCTGCATTGATTCCAAACTGTTCCAGAATCTTTGCAATCGAATTAAGAGCATCCGCAGTATTACCTCCCACGTTTGCTACAGCGTCCGCAATAGCCTGTGACATTTTATCAAGGTTTGCACTCAGTTCATGTGACCATTTCTCGAAGTCCTCTGATAACTGGTCTTTGAGATCGTCCAGTCCATCTACCTGTAATTCGTATACATGATCTCTGACTGTATCGTCAAAATCTTCCTGTTTTTCTGCTAATTCAGCTTCGAGCCTTGCTTTTTCAGCTCTGGACTGTGCATCAGTTACCCCGTCTAATGCAGCTATCTGCTGTTTTAACAGATTGATTTCTTTGGATTTATTTTTGATTGTCTTATCATAATCATAGTAATCTTTCTTCTTCTGAAGAGCATCTTTTCTGGCATCAATGACCTTAAATAATGCATCCTGTTCTGCCTGCGCCTGATCTTTGATAATACCAATAATAGCCTGCTGATAAGCCTGTGCATCCTTTAACGCACCTTGCAGACTTGCATCATTTTCAGCCATTAGCTTATCATAGGTTTCTTCCCCGAACTTATCTGCCTTGAAATCATCCATGATCTGCTGACGCTTCTTCACATAATCTTTCAGGGTAGTAAGAGAAGTATCAAGCTGTTTGGCGTTCAGGACAATAGATAAAGCTCCGAACTCAGTTAAATGTCCGGTTTCGTAGTCGTACATCATATCTTCGGTAATAAGACTATTGATTGCTTCGATTTTGTCCTTAAACTTCTCGGCTTTCTCAATGGCTCGGTCAAACATTTCTTCGTATTGTACAAGAATCTGTTCCTGTTTGAGCTGTTCCATTTGATTCTCGTAGTCCTGAACGGCTGTCTGAGCATCCACAATCTCAGATTTCATTTCAAGCCATTCATCCGAATACTCCTTAATGGTTCCTGCTTTTACCGCTTTATTAAGCTGTTCCTGTAGCTTTTTGGCAGCTTCCTCCTGATGTCTCTGTGCTTTATTTATCTCATTGATCGGCTTGTCAAAGCTCTCAGAAGTAGTGTAGTCACCGTGGGTCTTGTCGTACTCACGCTGTTTGTCATAAAGCTTATTCCATGATTCCTGATATTCAATCCGCTGTTCATAGTATTTCTTGATATTATCAAATTTTGTTTTCTCAGCTTCTACCTGTGCCTGTGCATATTCTGCCTGAGACTGAGCCGCATTTGCAGCAGCTTCCGCTTCGGCTTCCTGTGCAGCAGTCAACTGTTGAGTGGCAGCAGTGTAACTATTCATAGCGTTCTGAAGGTCAATGTTATACTGGTCAATGATCTTTTTCACGTTTGCATTTTTGATATTGTCCGTATTGATCTTCTTACCTGCTGCAAGCTGTTTTTCCTGCTCTGCGGTCAGATACTTTGCATACTTCTTACTATAGGATTTACCTTTCTTCTTTACAGAATCCAGTTTCGATTTATAGTTATCTTTACGCTTGGTAGCAGTCTGGGTATTCTGGTTTGCCTTACGGTAAGCGGTATTCTTTGCATCATTCTGCTGTTTCAGAAGAGCAAGCTCCTGATCGACCAGATAATTCTGATAGGAAAGAGGATCACCCTTATCATATGCTTTCTTTGCAGCTTCCCAGTTTTTCTTGTATTCCAGATAGATTGTGTCATTGGTATGCTTTGCATCCTTGGCAGCAGTATAATCCTCACGGACACCCTTGCCATAAGAAACGGCATTTTGATAAGCTTTCTTAGAAGAATTGCTCTTTTTTAAAGCAGCATTGTATTTTTCAACAAGTATTTTCTTTTTGCCTTTCAATCCTTTTGTGCTGAGACTTAAACCGGAGTTTACACGTTTTTTCTCTGCTTCTGTTAAAGATGCACCTTTTTTCAATGCATTTGTAGCACTGTTTAAAGATTTCTTGTCTGCATCTGCGGCTTTCTTAGTCTTATCTTCCTTATTTTGGATACTGTGAAGTCTGTCTTTCTGCTTGTTAAATTCCGCATCTGTTTTCTTTTTGTTATTATTTGCATAGCGCATAGTATTATCAAGCTGTTTCATCAGAAGAGCCTGTGCGGAACCTCCCATACCTGCGGTTTCCAAACGTGCCTGAATCGCAGCAAGTCCATTATAGCTCTGTGTCAGCTTGTCAATTTTCTTCTCTGCTTCCTCTGTTGGAATAGCTGCCCATTGAGCATACAGCTCAACCTGTTCATTTCTCAACTCACGCACTGCATCAATGCATTTGGTATATTCATCATAGTAATTCATATACTTCTGCACTTTGTCATAGTGAGCCTTACCGGATTCTGTAGAAGTATCGATATCATCAAGAGTATATCTTCCTTCTTCAATCAGCTTTCTGGTTTTTGAGCTTAGTCCTAGTGACTGGGCTTTGCTGTAATACGCTCTTGCAGCCCGGTAATTGACATGCATTTCACTGTTGGTAGCATAGATCTGTTTTTGTAACAGACTCTTTTTCTGTGAGGATGAAATATAATCATTGATGCTGTCAGCAATCGCTTTTGTTTTGTCGGCAAAGTATTTCAACCTGCGTTCAACCCAGTCAAATACCTGTGTGGATTTCTTGGCTGCTTTGGTATTGTCATTGGTAGCCTTTGTATTGCTGTTGACTGCGCCTGTATTGTTGTTATAGGAAGTGGTATTGGAATGTGTGGAATTGTTGGAAGATGGTTTGTTGCCGGAAATACCGCCTTGAGGTCTAAATGAAGATCCTCCTGCTGTATAATGAGCAGGCGATACAGGAATAGAACCGTAATCACCTAATGACCCTTGGGCAAACGCTCTTGCATGTCCTGCAATTTTACCATGTTCTAATAAAGCTTTGGTTTGAGCTGCCGAGAATATAATATCTCCCTTTTTAAGATTTTCGAAATGTGCGCCACCTGGAATCAGTGACCATACACCATCTCTAACGATGGATTCAACACCAACTTCATTTACTAAAGCTTTTTCATCGTTATTGAGAGATATATCTCCTTTGGCGTGAGCAGAAGAGAGCGGTCGCATATTAAGGACATTATATGCTGTTCCATCTGCATGAGCTATGGAAGTGGCTGTACCTGTTGCACTTGCCTTTTCACTTCTGCTAATGTGAGTAGTAGTAATCGTTACAGATTTGTCATGTAAGGAATTAATGGAAGCGCTTAATGCATTAACTGCTCCGGTTCCAGATACACTTGCACCTACTGATACAATCTTACCATTTAATGAATCAATAGCAGATTTCAACTCACGTACTTCATCTGTTCCTTTTACGTTGGCTTTTGCAATAACAATTTTACCTGACAGGTTTGTTATCGCTGCTTGCAATGCTGCAACCTCTGCTGTACCATCAACATTTGCAGAGACAGAAGCAGAACTATCATTAACTCCGCTTACATTTGCTGTGGCATCTACAACAACTTGCTGGCCGTCTGCTCCTTTTGTATCTGTTATATTAGCGGTAGCATCAACATTTACTTCCTGTCCGTCTTCGCCTTGCGTGTCTGTAATGTTGGCAATCGCATCTAATATAGATACACTGGCAGGTGGATTTACAGATGTTATATTTGCATCAACTGAGATATTTTTCTTTTCTGGAGCATTCTGAATTTTGTCTAATTCACTTGTATTACCAGTGGTCTGAATTTCAACTTCCTGAGTCTGAGGCTCTGGATCCGGAAGAGGATCTGGTTTTTCAAGTTCAGTTGGAATTTCAACAGGCTCTCCGGTAATAGCCTGAATAATAGCATGGAATTGCGTATTATCAATCTCTACAGCAAATTGAACGTTTTGCTGATCCATTGTTTCTAATTGCTCACGAACTGTTTCAACCTCAGACGCATCGCAGCCTACGGTGGTCATTAATTTCTGATCAGGCATAGCAAGAAGTTCATTTACAACTTTAGCATCGTCTCCGCCTTCATTTTCAATAACAGTTTTGATCTTTTGTGTAATCTCTTCCTGTTTTACCTTGTCGATTTCTGATTGGGCTTCAGATGTATCTGCACCAACTTTGATTTTGTATTCCTCAGAAGTATCATCGAGAATGTCTTTTTCAAGACTATTCAGACCGGAAGTGTCGAATACTCCTTCAGTATCTGCTTTCTTAAAGGTTTCAAAAGTGGCCTCGGCTTGCTTTTGAGCTTCCTCCATATTATTTTTCATACCCTTAGCAGCAAGGTCTGCCTGAGTATCATATTCAGCTTTAGCCTCTAAAAAATTCTTAGTGGCTTCCGCTAACGGAGTGCTAGCCTCTGTCTGATAAGCTTCTGAGTTTTCGTATTCTGCTCTTTGCTGATGAGCAATAGCAGAAGCGTATACATCATGAGCTTCTTGAGCGCCTTCTTTGGAATAATCATATTTTGGAGTACCATCTTCATTTGTACTCAGATATGGCTGAATCTGCTCTGTTGCGTTTTTGACCTGTTGTTCAATTTTCTCTAGATCTTTTGTATCTATATCTATTTCGTATTTTGTGCCGTTCATCTCATTCAGTTTTTCCTGAGATGATTTAGCCTTTTCATCTAATTCGTCTAAATCAGTTGTATCAACTTCCGGCTTAAGAATACCTACACCTTCCAGAGCGAGCAGTAATTCATCTCTGGTCAGACCTGTAGCCTTCGCAAGATCCTCAAGAGCATCCTCTGCAGCTTCCATACCTTCTACGTTATAAGCTCCGTCTCCAAGTTCGATACCTTTTAACTGTTCTGCATTATAAGATGATAGCGCATCTAAAGCTCCCTGAGTAGCTTCACCATTTTCTTCATGAGCTTTCGTTAATGCACTTAAAGCGTTCTCATAGTTTTTAGCATCTTCAGAACCCTCGGCAAATCCCATTTCCTTTGCAGTCTTGGGAATTTCCCAAGTAGCAGCCCCAGTTGACTGAAGAGCCTTTGTGTAACTTTCATCGCTGACTGTGTAATCATCTTCGTTATACTCTAATCCGTATTCAGCAGATTTGGATTTGATCTCATCCTTAAGCTTTTCAGCGGTTTCTATGTCGCCTTCTTTGTTCAGCCTTTCTATCTCTTTTCCGAGAGTTTCAATTTCTTTCTTAGCATTTTGGATTTCTTTTGCATGTTTAGCTCCGATATTGGTGGTCCATTCATCCTCTGTCTGTTTTACCTCATCCAATTGAGAAGTATATTTATCAATTTCTGCCTGCTGTGCTTCGATAGCAGATTGAGGAGCGCCCTCAGCTTCCAACTCGGCTTTCTTTGTAATAGCATCTGCAAGTTTTGATGATACATCCTCTACATTCTGAGAAGCTTCTTCGGCAGAAGACGCAAATGAGTTGAATGCGCCCATATCTTCGGCACGTCCTAAAACAGCCATAAATGGTTCAAATCCCATACCCATTTGTAGAGCCGCTTCTTCAGCATCAGAGAAATTTGTTACCCATTCCTGAGTTCCGTCCTCTAATGTTCGTAATGTAGCAAGACCTCTTTTTTCCATATCATCATAGAACTTTAATACTCCAGAACCATCCTCTGTAAAGTATCCTGAGATTCTATCATAATTTTCTTTGAAATTCACCGGATCTTCAAAGCCATAAGGAGATAAGTATTTTGCGACAGATTTAAAGTCATCTGTACCAATGAAACCTTTATCCCATGCTTCTTTAGCAGACTTAATATCTTGCATTACAGATGTATATTCATCCCCGGCATTTGGAGTATTTTTAGAATTTTGGATATTTTGGAAATCAGAAAACTGTTTCATCTGCTCATTGTAGATAGCACTCATCTGTGCCTGAGCACGTTTCATATTTTCGATATTCTCCTGAGCCTTTTTGAAGTTTTCCTCTGCGGCTTTAAGTTGTCCTGCATTGGATTCGTCACTATTGAGGATATCTTGCTGTTTTTTTAATTCTTCCGTCTGTTTTGCGATACGCTTGTCAAGGTCGCTGGTTACAGCTTCATGCTGTGTTTTAACAAGTCTCTTTAAGGCTCTGTCATTTATCTTTACACCCTTTGCTGTATTGATAAATAATCCAGATGGATCATAGTTTTCCAAAGTACCAAAAGCATTATTCAGTCCTTGAATAGACTCTGATGTCAAACCTGTATTAGTACCTGTTTCAGACATAACAGAAGACACAGCGGATAGATCGCTTTGATATTTGCTAACCTTCTCGTTAAGCTGATCTATAGTGAGAGCAGCACTTTTGGCTTCTTCTTCGCCCTCTACGGCGATAGTAAATCTCCATTCTAATGTATCAAAATCCCATTGAGAGATGTCAAATTCATTATCACGAATATAATCATAGAAAGTCTGTAAATCTTCATCCGATTTACCAGACATAAAATCATTCCATGTTTTTTGTTTTAATTGAGACTGAATTCCTTCTCCGAAGAATTTATCTTCAAGAACTTCTTTGAGTTTTTCCATATTATAACTGTCTGGATCAGCCATTGCCATAATATGCTGTTTGAGATCATCTGTTGTAACACCAACATCACTGAGATCATCTGTGAAATCCTTATTTTTAGCAATTAATGCGTCAAGAGAATCAGATCCCTCTTTTGCAGCAGAAATCATTTCTTCTTTGAGGTCGGAATATTCTTTCTTTGCAAATTGAGTTTCAATATTAGATTTTAATGTTTTACCTGATTTATTTAGAATATCATCATATTGTACCATTGTAGCTTCCAGATCTTTTAACTCTGTTTTCTCGGATTGGGTAAGAATTCCAAGATCTTCTCCGGTTTTATATGCCTGATATGTTTTCTCAATGGTTCCAATATAATCATTGATATAACCTTGTACTTCAGCAAGCTTTGAGTCGATTTTGCCAGAATACTCATTTAAAGCATTCATTTCATTTTGGATTTTCTCCTGTTTATCAGAATCTTTTTCATCATCAAAACTTTTCTGCAACAAGTCATTTTCTTGTTTGACTTTTTTCTGTGATTCCAATAATCCATCATAAGCACCTGCAAGATAGTTGATATTGTCAGCGTTATTCTTAGGATCAATAGAATCTAAAGAAGCACCTTCGTAGCTATCCCAGATGTCCCAAGCCGCTCTATTTGCGTTCTCTCTAATCTTGGCAATACGATCAGCATTGCCGTACATATCTACGAACTTCTTTGATTCCTCAGCTATTTTGCCTTTATTATAAGATTTATCTGTTTCTTTTCCTAGTGCATTTGCAAATTTGTCACCAAGAAGACCATCATAATCTTCGGTCGTGTAGCTCTTATATGTATCTTTTGCTTTATTCAGTGTTTCTCTGGCATCCACTTTATTCTGTGATTCTTGCAATGAAATACTGCGTTCCAATTCAGCGTTTGTCTCTTTAAGCTTACTAAGTTCGTCTTCCTCAACAAGTGAGAGATGCCCTTTAAGGCTTAACTCTTCGATACGAGCTTGAGTATCAGCTAATTCTGTATTGAGAGATGCAAGTTTATCCTCATTCATTGCATATTCTTCAGTCATTTCATTAAGTTGTTTTGCTTTTGTGGAAGGAAGACTGTCATAGGATTTCTTGATCGCATAACCTGCACCACCGATAAGTGCTCCGATACCTAAACCTTTTACTATATTTAGAGGCGTTAAAAAGGTTTTAACTTTCTTCCCTACATTAAGAAAACCTTGACCGATAGCTTTCAGACCTTTTGTACCTTTGAGAGAGGTATTGGACATAATATCCATTATATCGTCAACATCTTCGAGTACATCACCAAATTGAGATGCTTGTAGTCCAGCCTTGGCCATTCCTTTTTCAATACCGGATAATCCTAATGCCTGACCAGCTCCTTCAATATCTCCTTTTCGATAGAAATCATCGATCAATGCAGCAATACCTTTGTCATTATTACCAACTTTGGCGATTTCTTTCGCAGCGTCCTTAACTTCTCCACTAAAACTTGATGTTTTGAGTGACTTAGGCTATAATCAAATTAACAGTTTCTATCTATTAATTTTGTACAAGTTTTAGGAGGAGAGATTATGGCATTAATAAAATGTCCAGAATGTGAAAAAGAAGTATCTGACAAAGCAGTTTCCTGTCCGAATTGTGGTTATCCTATAAATGACTTAAAAAATGATATTTTACAACCAGACGTTAAAAATAACATTATGGTATTTGAAGGTAAAAGATATAATTTGACTGAACTTGTCGAATATATTAATAGCTTATCAGAAGAAGATTATAGAATAGATAGAAAAACTAAAAGAGAAATTGGATCGACACAACGTAAAATTCTCCATAAATTAATACCATCTATAGATATAAGCGGAGATTGGGAGTTGATTCACTATATAAGAAGATACCATCATGTTCCGGATTTCAACTATATACCAACAGGCGATCCATGGTACTATACAGTAGAGAAACCAAAGGATTATAATCATAAAGATTACTGGTATTACGAGAAAGACAAACCCGACTTTCTCAAACCACCCATTCCCAAATGTCCAAAATGTGGTTCTACCTCTATCAGTACAACCAATCGTGGATATTCTTTCTGGTCTGGTTTCTTTGGTTCTGGAACACCAATGAATGTGTGTCAGAACTGCGGACATAGATGGAAGCCAGGAAAATAGAGAGTTGTATATTAGATAAACTCATCTCTATGTTCCAATTTTTTTAATAATTTTTTGGAATGATTTTGTGGATACAGTTCGTCATCTAAAGCAATAAAATATTTTAGACTATAATTGCACAGCTTTAGTGACAGTTTATAAACTATGTCTGTGATATGCCACATACATAGATTGTACATACGAGATATTTTATTCAATAAAATTCACCTCCAGGTTCAATCGATATTAACTTGTATAGGTATTTAAACAACAATCCATTTTAAAAACAGGTAAGATTACATGAAAAAACAAAAAGTCGATAAACAGCTAATAAATCAACCGGATTGTAAATGTATAAGAATAATGCTTCCTTCCGGTAAAGACCAGATAAGATATACAAGATATCTGACGCTTGATGATTTTAGACAACCTCGAAGGATATATATATTTGAGGAAATCAAAAACTATAAAGGGTTGAAAATATATTGCCGTGTTCAACTTTTACCAGTCGATCTAATGCTTCTTGAAAATTTTAAAGATGATTATATCGAAGTAAGAAGAAAAAAGAACGGTAATATACGTTTGCGAATATTTTGTGATTGCAGCAAAATGAATATAAATCATTCAAAAAGAACAGAGTATATTTCCTATACATTCTTAATATCTGGAACATATACGAACTTATATTATGACCGAAAAAAATATAGCAAAAAGAATATACGGTTGAAAGAAGAAAAAAAACAACAAAGAATCTATAATCATTTATGCTATAATCCTACGATAAAAAATAAAAGCAAACCAGATGTTAAGACCAATATTTATGCGTCAGAATGGAACGCGTCTCACCCTTACAGTGGTGGAGGATGCAGTCCAAGATGATCCCGATTATGGAGGATGAATCATGTATCATTACACGTTTGGTAGTATATTTATATACTGTTATTATAACGATGTGAATTTTGCTGAGTTGATGGGAGAAGTGGGAGAAGAGCGAGAGTCATATTTAGAAAATGCTCAATTCGTCTCTAATGATAAGTCACGTAAATTAATATGTTCAATAGAAGCAGAATTAAACCTTGTATGTAAAAAACTCGACGTATCACCAAAAGATGTTATATTCCCAGATAACTACATTGAATGGTTACTCGAATTTTTGGAAGACTTACAATCTTGGATTGAATGTGATCATGTAGAATTTACCAAAGATCAATTACGTTGGGATATCAATGCTTGGATAATGGAAAAAGAAATAGGAGAATTTCTTATTGACATTGTTAGATATCTAAATGTGGACACTTTACGATATGAATACAACATTTCAATAACAGTTTGGGGTTCCAAAATCACATTTATTGGTGATTTAATTGGAAATGGGTTTACTATATACGACAGTATAATAAGCGGCCATATTAAGAGAATCACTAAATTTTTAGATAACCTTATAGAAAATATGGAGGTTAAAGATTCAGATACAGATGAGATTATTGCTGAATCCAGCGCAATCCTCGACTTTAAAAACGTCATTGTAAAAACGTCTTTCCGTAAATGTGAAAAAGATAATCATGATACCTGTATTCGTAACGCCATTATTTACATCCTCAATAATACGACACATCAAATCGTGCCGGAAACATTGCCGTTATTGTACTGCAAAGACTGTAATGTATATTACATGTACGAAGACCAGTATATTACCTTGACCAAAAAAGGAAGAATTCTATGTCGGGTATATAATACAAAACAATGGCAGGAGAGTGGACATACAACTGATCTCTTCGGTTCGCTCAATATGGAATCCATATTTAAGATATGTGGATATAGAGTAGATGCAAATTCCAATATTCCGGATCAAGCCAGACATAGTTTGCTTGACTTTATAATTCAGAGAAACATTGTGAATCTTAATCAGACATTAAATTTCTTACACTGGCTAATCAGCATTAAGAAAGACATGCCACATATGCGAAATGCAGTCGAAAAGTGGAAAAATGATCTGAATTATATCAACAACAAGTATCAGGAAGATGTCAAAGCCGTAACAGTCAAATCAATCAGGAGATAAACATGATTTGTATCTGATTATAGTAATAAATCATAATATAAACATTTGAGTTTTAATATTATGGTTGGAGTTTTCTTTCGTGAAATAGTTTTATCATAAATGTAGTTTATTTTTTTCATAATTATAATCCTTTATAAGTGGGTAAATATTGAGAGGTATTAATATGATTTCGGAATACTTAAGGTTACATGTAGAACTGCAATGGAAAAAATATAATAAAATTATTTGTAACATACCAAAATTGAATAATATAATTCCTGTTTCTAAGGAATATTCATGGTGTCAGTTTATAGCCGATGATTTATATAATCAAAAATATAATTTATACATTAATACAGAACTTGAAGAAACACCAGATGAATTTATAGAACAGACTTTATTTCACGAGTTTACACATATGGCAGATTCTATAACATTTTTATCATATGATAAAGAATCATTTAAAAGTATTATGAAAATATATTCTGAAACACATGCATCAAAAATACAAATGGATAGAATTCTGACAACTCAAAAGAGTTTATCGCTAAATAACACGATTATACATGGTGGTGAAATAAGGCTTTCATCGTTCATGGATCAAACATTTCAACATTTAATAGATCAATTTAACGGAGAAATATTTTTAAATGGAGAAGTCAGATTCGATACTAATAATTTATATTATTTTATAGGTTATCTACAATCTCTGGAAGAGCATAAAATCAATTATATCTATTCTTATGATTGTATACATCCTATGTTTCAACCGTTATTCGAACAGATTACACATGAAATTATTAAAGGAAATGCTAATTACAATGACTTAATTGAATATGATAGTAAGTTAAATCAAGAAATAAAACAATATATTTCAAAGTCATACAAAGGAAGGAAATAATTAGTATGTCTGGAAGAAACAATGATGATGATGCAAATACTATGGGGTGCGCTATTATCCTGGTTGGTATTGTATTTGCAATGCCTCTTGTAGGTTTATATTTACTTACTAGAGAGTCAGAAGAAGATAAAGGTATAGGTGCTATTCTGCTTGTATTAGGAATTGTTATATGGGGATATGTGCTTACACATATGAATTAAGTTATATTATCTTGTAATACATAATGAATAATTATCAGAGAAACATTTTATCAGGTGTTTCTCTTTTAATTTCCTCTAAACACATAATATATGCAGCTACATACATATATTATCAAAACCAAAACGATCAGAGGAATTTTGGTTTGTCCCTTCGCTAGAAAACGACAGAAGGACAGTGCCGGACGGATTCACCATCGTAGCCTGTGGACTATGCATTGAAAGCGTATATAATATGGTTTATATACACTCCTGGGAAGGGTAGTCTCTCTGCACTTCACGGTTATTTGTATGTTTTCTCCAAATGGTTTCACATACGACTAAGCGTAAACCGTGTTGGTTCGTCATTATACGCAGAATATAATATAAAATATTATACTTTTATTTCATCTTGTTACATTGCTGTGTAGTCAACAACATAGCGTCCTTCAACGAATTGTTCCCATTGTTTATTCTCTTAAACCCACCACATTGATCATATACCCCAATATGTATATATCTTTATGATAGGCGGCTCACTCAAAAAGTTTTAAGCTGTAGTCCGGACAAATTGGACCAACCAAAGAGAGTTGAAATAAGGCCATCTTTTTTGAATAGACCTTTCACGCCAAATCCTGCAGCAATACCGCCTAATACTGTTTGCAGTAATCCAACGTTATTTACAATGTCAAGAATGCCGGATCCTATGTCTAAAATAGGATTTACAACATCACGGCCTGTACCAGACCAAACTTCTTGCCATTTATTTTTTAACTGATCAAGATGACCAGAAATAGAATCTAAATACTTTTGATTTTCTTCTAATGCAGATCCTTCAGAGTTCTGAGAAGCTTCATAAGCATCCCTTAAAATATCTTTATTTTGAATTATACTAGCTGCTATATTACTGCGGTTCTTGCCTGCCATTAATTCAAGAAGACCGTTTAAGTGGTTTGTACCAAACTCTTTATCTGTTGCTACGATTTCATCATAAATATCAGCTACATCTTGAAGAATCTCATATACATCACGGTTATTTCCGTTTTCATCAAGAATACTGATACCCTCAAAATCATTGGAAGCAACGGCAGTAAAAGCCTTAAATGAATCATTGATTTTAGAAGCTGTTTGTACGATATAGTCAGAAGTATCTTCTCCTGTAGCTTCTAATTGCTGTTTTGCCTCTTCTGTACCCATCAATCTTAACGCAATAGTACGAACACCAGCACCTACAGATGCAGGATCCTGGACAACTGCGTTACCAGCAGTGATTAACGCGATAGACTTATCAATATCTGCACCAGCAGTTACAAGAGCTGAAGCAGAAGTCTGAAGGGCAGTAGCGAGTCCATCAGTGCTGATTGAGAAGTTGTTACCAACATTGTTTAGCTTATCATTAATAGCCATCTTGTCCATATCCCGATAAGCAGCACTCATAGCAATTAAGCTTTCAGTGGCAGCATCAATGCTCTCAAATTCAGAAACGTTGTACAAAATGTTTGCAGCCTCTGCTGATTTCTTGGCTTCATCAAAAGATTCGCCAAGTCTCAGAAAGTCTGCCGTACTTTGCTGGATCTGTAATCCGGTTGCACCAATCTCATCTGCAATACCAAAACTTTCTTTTTGATAATTCTTCAGCTTAAACAGAGGAGCATCACTTACTTTATTCATTTCGGTAAGAGCGTCATCAAGGTCTTTTGCAATATTAAATCCCTGTTTTAAAACATCGAACACTTCATAAAAGCTTCCGAATGAAAGTAAGTATTGACCCAAACTCATCCATCTTTGTTTTAATCCTGAGAAGAAGTCTCCTAGTACACTTGTTGCTTTTTTGGTTTCAGTTGTTGTAGTGCTGACAATTGTTCCTATAGACTCGTTCCAAGTACCAACATATTTGGAACCATTCAATGTTCCTTCTAAAGTTTCAGTGGCATTTCCATCCGGATCAAACTTTGTTGGTTTGTGAGTTATTTTGGCATCATTGCCAAGACGGGATCTGATACTTTGATTCATTTTTTGAAGAGCTTCAGAGCTGTTTTCTGCATAATCGTCTACATGCTTAAGTGATTGCTCTAGCTTATTTAAACGAGAATCATACTGTTGTACAGAAATTGCTCCAGACTTCAATTTATTATCTAAGGCATCTACAGCAGATGTAACATTTGAAATGACTGTTGGCATTCCAGAAACATTAGATGAATTCAATCCAGCCTTAAATAATGCACCTTTATTAAGCGCATTAGACAATTGAGTGGCAGTAGTTTGGATTCTGTCTAATTCATTGTTTGCAGAAGCAACGCCGGGTCTGTCAGATGTCTTTAATCTGTCTATAATACGATCAATATCCTCATAAGCTTTACTTGCAACATCCTTAGACGCTTCTGTAGCTGTCTTTGCTAAATCCGATTTGATTGCTTCAGCCTTATCGATAGCTGCATTTATCTTCATAGCCTCATCATAGGCTCTGTCAATATTTTTTACATATGTACTGGGAGTTTCTGAGATTTTTGGAGAACTATTATTTTTCCTAGACTGATTAGAACTTCTAACAGAGGTATTTCTTTTGGGAGATTCTTTTTTGGGGTCTTCCTCATTATTTTTGATATCCTCATTGGATTCTTTTGCATTCTTTTTGTATTCATCTAATTTTTCTTTCTGCTTATCAACAGAATCAGAAACCTGATCAATAGAATTTTTTAAGGACTGCATATTAGACATTTCTAAGTTTGCAACCTGACTTACAACATCCTCCTCTTCGAGAAATGCCATAGTTTTATTATTTACTGCTTCTGTAACTTGCTGAACAGCAGAAGAAAGACTTTGCATAGAAGAAGCCTCAGCAGTAGAATCAATTGCCTTTAATATACTGATATCAGACTGTAAATCAGATTCATGAATAGGAGTGGAGACTTTTGGTTTTTCATCGTCTTTTTTCTTCTTTTTAGAATTTTTCTGTTCCTGTTCATTCAATATGTCAAATAAGTTGATCTGTCCTTCAATATTATCATTGGTGTTTTGAATTTGCTTATTGACATCTTTTTGAGAGTTAATAACATTATCGGATGGTTTAGATAGGCTATCAAACATAGCCATTTGACCATCAGATTCCTCAAATAGATCATATTTATCTTCTGAATCTTTTGGCAGACTGTCTTTTTTTTGATTTTCTTTGAATTCCTGTTTGTTTAATGTATCAAATAAACTAATCTGACCTTCGATGTCGTCATTAGTGCTTTTTATCCTTTTTTTGATATCATCCTGTGATTTTACGATTTCTTTTGATGATGATGGAACAGTATCAAATAAAGCCATTTGTCCATCAAATTCCTCAAATAAAGCACTTCGGTATTTGGTATCGACAGGGGATGTATCAGAAATGTCTTGTTTGGCTTGTTTTAGTTTTTCAATTTCTGATAACTGGGCAGCAGTCATTTTAGATATGTTTTGTAATGAGTCATAATCAGCGTCTGACATCTTTAAATACAATAAATCTTGATAATCATCACTATCGAACATTTTTTTTACTGAACTAGGTATTATATTATCATCTGAATCTACGCCTAATGCGCTTAACCTTTCAGATAAACCTTCTGCATATTTTAGATCAGATAAATCCAATGTTTGATTTTTCTTAAATTTAGACGCGATACTTTCCAGTTCTTTTATTGCGGTTTCTTTATCTACAGCATACTTCTGGTAAGACAAGTAATCTCTTTTTATATTTTCAAAGGCTTGAGACATGAGATTGCTTGAGTCACTTTTGTTTTCCTGCATGATAGGGCGAGTTTCTTTTGGCGTTGAAATAATTTGGGATTTATCATCTAGTTTAACACCATATTGCTTTTCGTATCGTTTTTTGGAACTATCTATCTGGTCAAATTCTTTTTGTGTTTGATTAAGTGCCTTTTTTGAGGCAGTAGAGATAATATATTCTTCTCTATTTTTTTGAGCTGCTTCGAGTTCTTTATTTAATTGTTTCGTTGTTAATTCAATATATTTTCCAGATAACTCATGGATGTCTTGTTTTTCTAATTTACCTTTAAGGTTTGTGGCCCCAAAATTACTTTTTAATTTTGCTTCCTGCTGTGATATCTGATTTGCGATTGAATTTAATGTTTTACCTTGTTTGATAGCTTCCAACGCATCATCTGGTGTTTTTATCTCTGACAGTTCTTTTTTCTTTTTTGCTAATTGCTCATAAATTGATAATAATTTAGCATATTCTTCAACGTCACTTTTCGCATCATTATTGTTGGACAGTCCGATTTCTTTAGATAATTTTGATATATTATCTTGTGATAATGCAGAGTTATATAATTTCCGATCTTCGTCAGAAAAATCTTCGAGTATTTTTTCAATTGATTTAGCTCTTATGTTTCTTGCTTGCGAAACAGCATTGGCTTTTTTAGAATCTAATTCAGCTTGCTTAAAATCTACATCTGCTTGTTTTCTAAGCACCGTATTCAATTCTCTGTCATTAAAATCTTTCATTAAATTAGAATCTGGAATACTTAAAATTTTTTTCAATTTACCAAGTGTAGATTCAAAAGCCTCAGCATAATCTTTAGCATCTTTGGTCGGATCAGCGAGAACGCCGAATAGTCCACTCATTTGACCTGAAATATTATATCCTTTAAGCTGTCTGCTTTGTAATTTTTGGATTTCAGAAGAAGCATCCAGAATACGTTTTTTAAAATCTCCCATATCAGGAGCATTTACCTTTAAATCAATGTCTCCGGCAGACTTTTCTATTTTTTCAATATCTTTTTTTACTTCATTGGTAATCTGTCCAATGTTAGACGGATTATATATCGCTTTTAGGCTTAATATACCTACATCAGAAGCCATACTTGTTCCTCCTTTTTTTCTATGTTAAAACTTAATTACCGAATAACCCTGACTTTTTGCTGCTGCGCTTCCCTTTTGAGTCAAAGCGCCAGACAAACTTCCTAATTGCATAGCAGTCATAGAATATGGCGGAAATGTATGTACTTTTCCGTGTTGGCCTCCAGCCCATGTTCGAGACGCAACAGTAGCAGCACTCCAGGAACCATATTTATATTCATGCATTTTTTCACTGCTTATACGGACTCCACCATACATTGTTCTTCCATTATCTTTAAAATATCGCGAATATGAATTATTCATTAAATTTTCGGTTCTATTGTATAAAACTGGACTGTATGATCCATAAAAAGCAGAAATAGCCTGTTTAGCTATTTGAGGGCCAACATCAGCAGCCCCCTTTGCATATGTTCTTGCAAAAGTTTTTAGGTATAATAAAATATCAGCTTTTAGTGCTGCAACATTTACTTGCGCCATTTTCTCACCTCTTTGTTATTTCATAAAATTTCCGTATTTCATAAAAGCCTCAGCAAGACTTTTGATTTCTTCTGCAGAGAGTCCATTTAAATCTTTCATTACCTCATCTACAAGAGGAGATACCATTGCAGTCATCCTGTTTATAACATCATCTGCAGTCTTTGTAATAAATGCATGTATTTCATAATTATTTGTCATGAAGTCGTCATAACACATCTGCATGATAGTATCAAATTTACCCAGCTCTTCCTCAGGAATGTATTTTAATAAAGTGTCAATTAAATTTTCTCTATCCAACATGTCGAATTCAGCAACACAGTTTTTCTCTGACATTTCAATATTTGTATATAATGTAAGAAGAGTATTAATATACATCATATACTTTTTACAAGAGTTGATTTTAATATGACCTTTATTATCTAAGCAGGAAATTGAAATAATGTCCTGTGCATATTTCTGCTTTACAAGATAATCTACATATTTATCTTTAATAATCATACTTTCAGCATATTTTTCTCTAACATCATTGGATTTAAGAGAATTATATCTAGTTACAAATTCTGTTACAGTGATCTTTGCATTTTCACTCATATTTTAGCTCTCCTTATTATCAAATATATAATTAATCCATGTTATTTTCATGGATATAAAATTCAAACTCAGTACGCGGATGTTCTTTATCATAATCTGTTTTTATTGTCAAAGAACGTAAATGTTTCCCATCATCATCTACAATAAAGCCGGACTCTGTAAGTCCATCTAATATAAATTTCGGTGAATAATTATCACAATCCACCCTTCTTTTGGTATTAAAAAAGACAGTCATGACAACATCAAAATTGTCTAACTGCCGGTTTTCCATATGATTTAGTTTTATCCAAAAACATATAAAATCTTTCCATTTTTGTTTCAGTGCATTCATTTGTACTCTTGGAAGAATCATCCAGGTATTTATAGATGGATGCCATGGTTTTTCTATTGGTATTTTTTTCGCCCTGGGGTGTTTTAGGAAGTAATAGGTATTATATTTTTCTAAAACATCATTATCTAGTATTAATGTAATCTTATTCTTCATTTAGATAAAACTGCCCTTCAATATTATAATTAAATTCTGTACATTGGTATTCGGGTGCAAAACCTGCTTTGTTAATATAAGTACATGAACAAGTGAATTTTTTTACGGTTTGCATTTTGTCCTTTAATACCTTAATTTCATTGCATTCACTATCTAAGATATGTTGGTAGTGAAAACATAATTCGATTGTATCTATGAACGTACTATCAAAATATTTGCCGAATAAATCATCGTCATTAGTTGTTTCAAAATATAGAGTATCATCACATCCATTTTCATTCGACAACGCCAGATAATACCTATCAATACTGTTACATGTTACAATATCTCCATTGGAGAATTTCAATATGATTTTATCTAATATTAAATTCTTCTTTTTATCCATTAATAAACTCCCTGTATTCCAATAATATTATATTTCTTTTACAAGCTCATAGCTTATAACCAACGGAATAATAACCAGATCCGCATGATAGTCTCCGGTATCGTGGCGGTAAAAATCTTTAACAAACTGAGCCATTTTTTTACTGGTACATTTTGTCGCATCACAGATATCAGAAACAAATTTATATTCTGATTTCTGTAATTTCTTCTTTAAATACATTGGTTCTCCGGAAATAGTAGTAGCTAGTACATACCGAAGTTCCTGCTTTTCCATAACTCTTTTTAAACTATTTAGATTATTTTCCATATTTACTCCAACGTCCTATTCAGCCACTGTTGATACAGCTCTTTGGTTTCATCAATAAGAAAAATATACACATTAATATCTTTTCCTTCGTCTGTTATACTTGGGTATATATCAATAGGAAATACTCTGTGTTTAATGTATAGATCCCTCTGCTTTGGATTCACAATCCTGCATACTTCTTTTTCAGAATAAGGACGAGGATTTAAGTTTGATTGAATTTTCATATTCCTTATACTCCTAAAGTGAAAAAAGGGGATACAACTCGAATAGTGAGCTATATCCCCTTTATATAATATAATAATCACTATTCAAATACTTACTTGCCTGCATATTTCATACGTTTTGGCTTTTTTACATTCTTCGTTTTTATAAGATCTTCCGGAACCTCAACAGGATCATTGTTGCGTACCATATCCTCTGAGTTTTTGTATTCTTCTGTTGATTCAGTAGTCACAGAATCAGAGACTTTTTCAACCGGAGGATTCATATAAAGATGATTTGGTACAGACATTACTTCATCGGTAAGTCGTTTTGTAATTTTATTGAATTTATCTTTATCAGATAGATCACAATTTTTTAATACTTCATATGCCTGTTCCTTAGATAACTTTCCGGCATTATAATCTGTAAGCGTAAGAAAGATTTTTCTGCAATTTTCGCTACAATAAATAGTCATCCATCTCGGCAAATGATCAAATTCTTCGCAGCGATTGCAGAAGGTATATACTTTACTACATAAAATACATGTTTTGTTATTTTTTATCATGTTGCCTCCTTAGATTTTTATAAAACAGTGGATACGCTGTGACACGTACCCACCATAAATAATACTCAGTTTTTATTATTCAGTTTCATCATCCTCATCTGCGAAATAAACTTCATACAGAGCTTTATTAGCAGAGCAGTAATCAACCTGAAGAGATCCAGAGTAAGGAAGTTGACCATCTGTTGTCAGTGAGATTTCAATCTCAGGAGATACCTGGAATGAAGGTAGTACAATATATACTGCACGAAGAGTATCAGGATGACAAGGATCTACTGCAAGAGCTTTCAGTGTAAGCTTAACTGTAGACGGGAACTTGTCTGCCTTATTAACAACAGATACACCAGATTTTACATTTCTGTTATATTTGATAATGTACATAGTAACGCTAGCATCTGTAGGAAGAGTAACTTCTCCCTGTTCTGTCATTGCATACTTATCAGCAGAAGCCTGAGTATCTTTGGTATACTCTTTTCCCATAGAACCGTTAGTGTTGAATGCGTTAATTCTTACAGTACCGTCAACATAATCTGTAAGTGTTGGCTTCTCACCAGCTTTAGCTGTGATGATTCTTGGCATTTCAATTGGCATTTCGTTAGAAGCAACTAATTTTCCCTCACCGGAAGCAGCACCAATAATATTCAGGTTGATCATAGCATTGTTAGCTGTGAACTCACCAGTCTTAGCTTTCCAGAAACGTTTAATCAGAGCACCAGTATTGTCTACTGCATCAGTAGATTCTGCACTGATATTAATTGTAGCGTCCTGAAGCTGTGTTAATACGTAGAGTGGATTTCCATCGAAATCTTCAGCAAATCCATACTGAACACGGTCAATAACGATATCATCTAATGTAAATCCCATTATTTTTCCTCCTTTAAAATTTTTTATTTGTTATATGGAAATTAATTTTGTTGAGAAAGTTCTCTCATGAAATTAAAATCATCCTTGTTAATTTTTGATGTATCAACGAAGCCACTATAAGCCCCTTTCAGAAGAGCAGTAGAAGATTCGTAAACCTGTAATCTCTGAACACTGTCCATAAATTCAACAATGCCTACTTCACGTAATTCACTTTTTTTGTATTTAAATCCGGGATGATTAACACAGGAAGAAATGAGCGGCAGAAGTGTTGATTTGTATGGTTCATTCTTTCGAAGTTCAATTTTTTGACGATCTTCAAATATAATCCATTCTTTTGTAGAGCGGCCTCTTGCCTTTTCTACTTTGGGATAGATATTAAACATTCGCTTAATATAGGCAGAGATTTGATAATAAGTAGCTTTCGTAATTTCAACATTTTGTTCTTTGTTGTATAAAAAAAAAGATGGATCCCCATCTTCATCTGTCTTATATAAATTAAATAATTGGAAATCTAAATCACCGAATAGCAATTTAGTAGTGTCTTGAAATAATGATGGAAGTAGCATACAGAAAAGTTGAAAGTCTTCAAATTTATTCCAGTCAATTCCCATATCCCATAATTGAACACGGTACATAGTTGTATTTGCTACCAATGTATTTACAATAGAATATACATTTTTTTCTCCTGATCGGAGTATATCTCCTATGGTTGGTTGATAAATGGGAATGTCATTGCCATATTCACTCTTAATAATAAAAGGCTCTCCAAAAAATAACTGCAGCTCATCTATGTCTGTTTTAATCGAATCTGTCATAGCGATTATTCCTTCCTGCATAGAGATTATTTGGACAATCAATTTGAAATTTAAGAGTGCGGCAATAATAGCGAGAATCAATAATATCACAAAAATCATTGATACATTTTAACTGGTTTCCAAGTATGTTGGACCAGCATAAAAGATCCTTGACAATGTAACTTAACAAATCTGTGCGGATCACTCCGTATTCTGTATCCATATCATCTTCGTGGACTAAACACATAACTGTAAGGATTTGATATTTAATTACCTTGTTATAATTATCCACGCTATTATCATCAATATCGAACATAACAAAATTTAATACTTCTTTATTGATACCATTCAATTTAAGAAATGGAACAATCTGCTTACGTTCTATTCTCTGATTATACTCATTGATAAATTCTCGTTCTTCTAATTCCTTTTGTGATGGATGAAGCTTATCTATAAATCTATTTAATGGCATCTTTTCTCTCTTTCCTAAAATTTCGTTAAGATCAGGATCGCTATTGAAAATATCTTCAATGATATGTTTTTTGTAAATAATATCATTTCTTTGTTTGTCATCTAAATCACGATTTATATCTGTAATATTACGTTTCATTCACCCACCTCCAATTCTATAGAAGAACGAATAAAACCATATCTATCTTCTACAGATAACAGGTAATGCTTACCGATGAGTTTTTTTGTTCTTCCTGGTTTCACAGAAATAACTCCATTTTTTAATGCAGTTATTTTTATAAGTCCTTCGAAATGAGAACATTCTTCTGAAGAATAGTGATTTTCAACATTTACAAACTCTATATTCCAGTTTAAATGAGATTCAACATTTGATGGAATACATTCGAAATAAGAAGATTGTCCAATATGAAGATACTTTAAAATATCATCTAAGACTTCATCTAACTCACCTTCAGAATTAAGCTGCATCCATTTTATTTCAGGGTTTTCAACAACAGGCATAAAATCATCCTTAACAAAAGAAACATTTGATTCTCCTGAGTCGTTATAATAATCGCATATTTTCAACTTGATATTATCTCGTTTTTCATTTAATTCGTCCTGTTTAATAGATAGCTTTATGATACCTGATGGATTTAAGTCAACAACTTTTGTCACCTGATATACCTTGGGATCAAGTATATTGTTTGTAAGCATAAATCTTTGTTCATGCATAATCGTTCTAGTATCACTCAGTCCTAATTCATAGATATTATTTCCATATGTATAATAAGTATCTGGAATCCATGCAGATGTAAGATTATCAAGTGCTGAACTATATTCATCAGTCCATTTACCACTTGTGTAAGAACTTGCAGAGCGGTTGGCTCCCCAACAAGAATAGAGATTATGTTTGTAAAGCCACTTAAAATTCCAATTACATTTTAAAACATTATATCGCACATAAGACAGGGCATCATCTCTTCCGACAATAAACCACAGTTGAGTAATCCGATCATCTGGAAGAGTAAAAGGATTATCAAGTTCGGATCCGGATAAATTAATATCAAAATCATTATCGTCTGGAATAAAAACATATGAACCAATAGGATAATGAATTTTAGGCCGAAATTGTAAATAATAATCCACAGCATCTTTTAAAATAGATGGAGTAGTATGAATTTGATACTTCGCATCTTCAAATTTCCATCCATTTTGTGTTAGTATGTAAACTTTTTTATATGCAGCATCCGCAGTAAATGTCTGATTAATAACAATATCTGATTCGTTACGTTTAATCTGAGAGAGTGTATTGCCTTCGGATGCTAAATAAGATTTATACATTTCAGCAGTAATCACAAAATCACCTTACCTCTCAGGAAGCTTATCTACTAAAGAATGTGCATCTAATATTAATTTTCTATAAGATAAATAATCAAAAGGCTCAGTTTTTGTTTCATTAAAGGCTGCCTGGAGCAGACATAAAATAGAAACAATCTCTACAGGATAGAAGAGAAGAGTATTCAATCCATTTATCTTTTTCATCAAATTAATAAAGTATTTTTCAAAATTCGTATTTTTAAACTGATCTTTTGTTTTAGGGTCTTTATACAGAAGAAGCCAAAACAATTCTTTATGTAATTTTACCTTATATTCCGATAATTGTTTTTCACTGAAGTGACCATATAAATGCTCCATTAGGAATTTTCACCGTCCAAATAAGAATTCCATATATATCCACGATCTTTAATAATAGACTTTTGTTCATTTATTAAAGATCTTTTCAAGTCTTTAAGACTGTTAAGATGACTTGATTGTGAATAAAATTTCTCTTCTTTTGATCCAAATACTTGTGTCATAAGATTCAGATTATTAATTTTAGGTGTGATCCATTCAATTACCATCCCGATTCCAAGTACATCGGTAATAAATTCTTTATCAAATTCTTCATCGACAGAATATTTCATAGAATAAGTCATTTCCTGAAGAATATCATCTAAGCGTAATTCAGAAAACAATCTTCGAACATAAGGTTTGTTTGCAGATGTATGTAGCCAATCACATAAAAAAACACTAACATCATCTAAGTGCATAGATAATAAATCATATGCTTTTACTTTCAATCTAAATTTTGAGTAAATATCATCGTAATTAAGTGAAGGCATAAGATACCTCCGATCTTTTAAATATCAAATAATCCGGTCATTATACTCATTTCAGTATCGTAAATTTCATCAAGAACTTTTATCTTTTTAACACTGTCTAAACTTCCGTTACTGATCATCTGGGACGCAATATGCTTGATTGATTCCTGTGCTCCAGATGGCAGTGACAAAATAGTTGTTTTCATGTCACTGGGATTTAAATCTGTTAATACAGTTCTTAAATCGCCTACAGAATACAGTGTTTCATATATTTTCTTTAACTGTGGAAACTGAGAAACCAGTTCTTCATCTTCGATTACAAAAAATGGTTTAATGATATATCCGTTATTAGATCGAATGGCTGCAATCAGATCCTGGTATTCAACCTCGACAGTATCGCCATTATCTACCCATTCATATACAATATGTGACTTTAATCCTTCCATAAACAGGCTTCCTGACGTAATAGATTTACATGGAATACCGTCAGAAGGTTCATAAATTTTCTTATTTGCTTTAGCAGCAACAGTTTTTGACACATTAACTTCTGTGCTAGCTTCTACATCAACTGTAGAAGTTTTTTCTTCAGCTACAGTTTTCGTAGCTTTACTTTTCATTGATGTCGCCATGTTACGATTCTCCTTTTATTCATTACAATCCTCCATTTATAAAACGGAGGATTGTTTTATTAAATATTTGGTATCAAGCCAGAGTCCACATACCAAAGTAACGTCCAATCTGAGTTGCAACACCCATTGATCTCTGCACTTCGTATTTCATTGTGTCGTCCATTCTCTGTGCCTTGTCTGTAATTTCCGTGATTTCTGTTTCGCCCACGTCAACAAACTTGATAAATTTGTCTTCGACCTGCGGCATAAAATACAGTGTTTTAGGATTAAGTAATTTCTTGGTTGTATCATTGAGAGCAAATCTCTGCGGAAGCTCCATAAGCACATATGGTCCGTAATATCCAAGTCGGCCAGTTCTTGCAACAGAATCTTTCTGGTCATTACTGATCCAATCAACCTCTACAAGTTTGTTAAACTGCTGTAAACCAGTTCTTGTACCAAGAATTACAACAGGCGCTCCATCATTTGCGATAGAAACATTCTCAAGGATTTCATCCAGTTTGTCTTTAACAGAGTTTGAAAGAGCACCGTTTCCTTTAAACTGAGCTGGAAGTTTATTTCCTGCATTCATCATTTCAGCATAGATGTCCTCCTGGATCTTTCTTACGAAAGCAGATGCACACTGATCTGTGAATTTAGCCCAATCAAGTCTGCCTGCAAGATACAGGTCAATATCAGCACCAACAGCAATACCGTATACAGATGTTGTTACAGTATAGCTTTCTCCAGAACCAAGTCTCTGTAAAGTAAAGTCATGATGGTCCCCGGCAATTTTAGTAACAGAAAGAACAACTTTATCGTTGGTCCAGAATTCCTGTGAATCACCACGGGCAATATTTCTTTCCTCTACAAAATCATTAAAGAATTCAGACTCTTTGAATCCAGTCTCAACTTTAATGTCGATTTCTTCTTCCATAACCTCGAAAAGCTCTACACCATGCTTTTTCATTGCACGATTTCTTTCACGCTTTGTTGAATTTTCACTTAAGCCCATAATAGCATAAACAAATTTACGTACAGCGCTCTCTGCTTCGCGTTTGGAGATACGATTTCCATCTTCATCAAACAGCTCTTCATTATGATTCAGATCATATGTAAGTTTTCTAAATCCTTCATAATTTTCCTCCGGTGTAACACCGTCCTCGCACAGAGATGCAAAAACATTCTGTGTATATAAACTTAAATCATTAAAAAATAATCTTTTTGCCATAATAATCTATTAACCTCCTTTCCTTTGAATTTAGGCTTCAGAAGCAGCAACTTTCAGTTTCTTATTTTCACAAGTAACTGTTGCCTTAGCTTTTGGATCGCCTGTAAATCCTTCCTTAGATACTTCAAATACATCTCCTACATGAAGTCCATATCCTCTTACGGTATCGCCGGAAGCATTGTAGAAGTTAGATTCCTTTTTCCATTTATTTGTCCAGTCCTCTGGGATAAATGCCTGCATATAAACAAATAGAGCGTCTCCTGGTTTAGTCACTTCTACATACCAGTTGCCATTTGCAGCCTGTTTCTGAATAACTCCTTCGAATTCTGTAACAGCACCTTCTTTGTAAAGATCAAGGCCAACAAAATCTCCTTTGGCTACAAGATTTCCGTTATCAGTATCGGAAGTTAATTCGATGTTATAGATGTGTTCTCCGCCATTCTGAGCGATAAGCTTAGAAGGGAAAGCTACAGCATGAGTTTCGATTGTATATTTAATCGCCATTTTTATTCTCCTTTCATTACTTTTTTACAAATTAAAATAGGGGTTAAAATTTCAACCCAAAATGATTTGAAATAAAAATAAGAGCATTATGTCATGCTCCTGTTTTAATATCCGAAAAAAGTTGCTATTGTACAACTTTTGCATACGAATCATTTGCTGAATAATGAACCGTATTTATTTTTCTTTTTTGTTTTAGATGGAAGATTTACTCTTGAGAAAGATTTCTGTGGTTCCTTCTGAGCCACGTCATTATTTTCATATGAGAAATTTAAATTGCCGGATTTGGCATAAGACAAAAGAATTGAATCTAATTTATTCTTAAGATCATCTAAAGTGAAATCTGTATGATTTTCATTGAGTTCTTTGAACTCTTTGGTCCCATAAATAGCTTTATAATCATCGGAAACAAATAATAAATCCTTTGCTTCGTCAGCATCTTTTTTCTTATAAGCTTCAAGATCAGCTACGATAGAAGAGTAATTGCTTCTCATTGTCTGCAGCTCTGCATACTCGGAATCTGTCAGTAGTTCTCTATGAAGATTGTATCTTTCGCCATCAAAAGTTACATTATCACCATCTTTTGTATAAGACTGTCCAAAAATCTTATCTCCACTCCAATTTTCATAAGTGAAATATGTATCATAAACCGCATTGATAAAATACCATTCGTTATCTGTGTCTTCATAAGATGATAAAAGCTGATATAATGCATATCTGATATCATCATGAGACAGTTCAAATGATTTAACAAAAACTTCTGGCTCTTTATTTTCTGGATTTACAGAGTTATTATCTGTGTTATTTACTGAAGTCTCAAATGCCTCAGAAAAGGCGGTTTCTAATTCATCATCGGAAAGTCCTTCATAGTCAAAAGTAATATCTTCTGCAGATTTGCCATATTTATTTAAAAGCTCCTCAAACTTATTCACCTGATTATCCTCCTTTCCATTAACATTTACATCATTGAAATTAGAGAGTGTTTTGTTTAATTTCTCTAATACATTGATTAAATCCTGATCAACTTGATATGCTTCACGACAATTAAATACAGAATTATTCGCTTCACTAAAATCCTGTATATCTAATCTGCTTCCAAGCATACCTTCTCCTATTCCCCGGCCATCTTTTTCACAACCAAGACAGGTAACACCAGTGAAATAGAAATCTTCTAATTCTAAATATTTTTCCTTTGCGTTATATGACATAGAGTTAATACAAAGCTCACAACTAACTTTTGTTCCGTTTTTTCTTCTGATAATATCTGCAGCCATGGTATAATCTTCAGGAATAACAGCAGTGGCTATAACATAGGTTTTATCCATATCCTTATCATATTCTAAATAAGGATCATCTGCGGTAAACTCCCCGATTTGTTTCTCTGTATACTGCAGTATTTCTTCTCCATTTTCATCTTCAACAATTTCAATGTCATGAGCATGAAAATCATATTCTCCAGAATCTAACTGATGAATATGAGCCAACAGAGGTCTGTATTTTAAAGACGGCATAGCCTTTTTCATATTTTCTTCTGAGGCATAACTTCCATTTCTATTTAAAAGTGTATGGCATGTTTTTACCTTAACAAATAGAAGGCCTTTTGTAGAATTTTCGTCAAAAGATAACGAGCCTGGAATTTGTACAGATAGAGAATATCCGGAATCTTTAGAACTAAAGTTATAGAAATGATTTTCTTCACAAAATTTTACTAATTGTTCTAGTGTTAATATTTTATGTTTATTTGGCATTATGTCCTCCTTTCTTTGAGTGTTAAATACTCCTCAAATAGAAGAGAAGTGTATTAAATAAACAATTTGTCCGTATAAACAATATCATTAAGATTATTGAATACTAACTTGTTGTTATTTTCAAAAATCCACTGCTGATTATTTTGCATAACTAACCGGAGTCCAGTTTTTTGTAATAACGCAGCAGATTCCATATTTGTTGTTATAATAAATTTTTTATTTTCCATGTATTCACCTATTTTGCTTTATCCGATTTGTCTCTGGAAGCCTCTCCGTCATCTGTAATATCATCATTATCTTTGGTCGGCGCTCCACCAGAATCAGATTCTTCATTTTGTGGATTTGAGCTACTTTGTGTATAAGAGCTTTGGAGAGGAATGAGTTTTTGAGATAAATGAAGAACTTCTTCTTCAAAGAAATTAAGAGACAGGGTATCCTTTTCAGAAAATTGATTCAAAGAATTATAAGCCAATTTAGTAGGCATTCCATATTGTGCAGATTCAAGCAGTTGTTTTTTGAATTCATCTTTTGTATAAGCGCTGACTTCAAAGAATTTTACCTTTGCAGGATTGCTTACATAGTATGATAAAAATCTATTAACCCATCCTTGCGTTTGAGGCAGAAGCATTGATATTGCCATTTCTGTATCTGCACGTACCGCAGCTGAGAATGCTGTTGTACCAGATATAGAAGCACTGTTCAAGATCTGCGCGCCACCAGAAGAATTAAACAATGTTTCTGTTGCTTTGGCAATCTTATTTGTATCTGTTGCTTTATCATTGTTAAAAGATATCTGATCGAGTTTTCCTGGGATAATAGCAGCAGAAGTGTAATCAGGAAGAGCTTCATTGATCATTCTGTTAAAATACTCTATCACAATATCAGGAGTGATTTTCCAATCATCAGGACTGTCACTTCCCGTTATTGTTTCCAACTCTAACCAGATCATTTTATAGATATCTTGTTCATCTGCAATTGCTTGAAGATCATCAAGATCAATCAAATTAATAATCCCGGATAATAACCCTGAAAATACAGGTACAACTGTTTCCCAATCTTCAGCTCTGGCTTTTAGACATATTGCATATTCATCAGGCATTGGTTGCCATTTGCCGTTTGATGTATCATTTTCGTAAGCCCTATACATTGAAACAAATGGTTCGCCTAATAACTCCAATGTAGATTGCCGTGACCGAAAATAACTCATATCCATATGAAAAGAAAAATCTCCAGAACTATATGCTCCGGAAATTTTACAATAATCAGGATCCAATGGAAGAATAAATAATCCGGTTTCATCATAATATACACATCCATATGCAGCATCTTCTCTAAAACATATGGTGTATAATTTTAACATTTCGTATTGCAAATTCATTTTATCTAACACAGTTAATGTATCTTGATAAGATTTTAGCATTTTTGTAGCATCTCCGCCTTTAACCAAATCGTATTCCGGTATGACAGATCTTGCATCCAGACAAAACATATTTGCATTGTATGATACCAGTCTATAATAAGCATGGCATCTATAATGTAGATATCTTGATAAGTTTCTTAAATTTTTTTCATTGCTGCCGATATTTTGAAGATAAGTTCGCAGGCTATCTTTATTAAATGCTGTAATTGCTTTAACACTGGATTTTGTTATATCTTTTAGGGATTTTGGTCCTTCCATAGCCTTAGCATAATTTTCAATATTTATTTTATTTTGATTATACCAATTGCGAATGTCTTCTGCGGAGCTTTGAGGAGTAGGTGCTGGGGAGAATTTATTAACAGAAGATGTTTCCCTATTAGACACCTTTCTTCGTTTCATTTGTCGTGCCAAATATTCAGCACCTCCTTTATTCAAATACAGAGCGGCGAACTCCTTTTCGTATTATGAGAGATTGAACTAATGATTTATCAGCTTTTGGCTTTCGTTTGGATGTGATATTTTTACGCCGTTCACATTGCAAGGCATAAGCTGACATAGCCATAGTATAGGCACGGTCATCATGTAGTTTGTTTCGCTTTTCCGGTGTAAGCTCAAATGAATCTTTACCGGATGATCTGTTAATACGAATCATATTTACAAGCTCTTCTTTTAAAGCATCAATACTTGATAAAGAGGCTTGCTCTTGCCAGTTAAGTTTTTCTATATGACTATTCACATTCTGAATATTGCTTAATTCCTGTTGTACATAATAGTCAGTCTCTTCTTCACTCATATTATTTTTTTTACATTTTGCTATGAGCGATTTTTTTGTTTTTTCATATTTTTCTTTATCTTCATCGAATATTGTAAGATACCCCTTACCATCATAAGAGGCAGTAAACTCTATTTTATCCTGATGTGCCATCTCTATCAGAGCTTCATACATTTCTGATTTCCACCTGAGAGGATCCATAAGATGTATTTTATTTACTGCATTCGGGAATTTCTTTACATATTCCTCAGAGTATACTTTATCAATAAGACCTTTATGCATTTTTCCATCTTTGCCTTTCCAATCAGGCATCAGATAATCGGCAATATTTACACCGCCACCACCGGAACCAGCATCAATATAAATACCCAGTATATTACTGTAGTTATCATCTCCGCCGTTGTTATAATCAAGAATTAATTCTTTTAAATAAGCAATCTGTTCTGGTGTCTGCATAGGCTTTTTCTTATTTTTGTTACTTATATCAATCAAGTTGATGCAATTTAACAATCGCATTTTATATTCAATACCTTGACTTGTTTTTTCGGGATATACCTCAGAGACGAGTATTACAGAATTGTCTCGGCTACGTGCCGGGTCATAAGCAATAACGATTTTTCTATTGCCAGTATCATTATATAGAATAGGCTTTCGGACTTGCTCATTACGTGAGATAACACCTCTCCGGATAATTGCATTTGCTCCAGCATCTGAAGTAAACTGGCAATAGTATTCCCGTCTTGCCTTTTCTGGATTGGCTCTAAGTTCGGCTTTCACTGTGCTTTTTGTGAGCAAAGGCTCCATCACTTCGCCATGAATAGCTGGTTTAAATGCAACCTCGCAATCAATGTGTGCTACAAAATAATCCGGATCACCCATTAACTGCCTTTTACTAAAGTCTCTATATAATTTATAAAATTTAGTATCTGTAGAAGAAGCAGAGGAAATGTAAAATAATTGGTTAGGAATGTTACTTGGTATACACCTCAACCTGTTTCTATCAATAGTATTACCATCTCTGTCTTTACCAGATTTAAAACTTTTATTTACGATTGCGAATGCAGCAAATGTCGCAAGCATCTCATCAGATAAGAAGCCGCATTCGTCAAAAACTACAGATCCACGCATACCTCTTTTTTTGTCTATATTACTATTCAACGTTTGAGTAAATGATCCATTGTATAGGTTGTAAGAAAATCCATCAGATGAATGACTGAAACCATCACCTGCAGCATTCTTAATCTCTATTTCTGATTTAAAAATATAACCCGTTGATCCAAGCATTGTATCTATATTATCGTTGGCGAGCTTTTCAAGGGTATTGAAGGTTTGTTGAGCCTGGGAGCCGGATCCGGATGCAATATATGTCCAATAATTACAGAACAGCATATCCTTAGCCATAATCATGATATCTATGAGTGTAGATTTACCAAATCCACGCGTACAAACCAATAATACATTAGGACAATTCCATGCTCTTTGTATTATCCATGCTTGTGCATCAAGTAACTCAATATTGAAAAAATCATTTATAAATCTCACAGGATTACATTGGTAAAACTTCTGCATATTTGCAATTTTAATAAGACTTTCTATCTTACGAGACGACATTGCATATACACCTGGTTTTACAAATATAGTAGACTCTTGTGGACAATAATTTAGTTCGGGCATCTTACTGAGGATTTTATGCTGTGTCACTTGCGATGTCTCCAGATTCTTCTTTTGACTCTTCAGACTCTTCATTAATATCACTAAAACACGAAAACAGATCGTCTAAGTCTATCAAATTGCCCGGCTTTAATAGATCATTTTCTTCCATATAATCTTTAAGATCCATATTTTCTCTTAACAAAATACGGGTGATTTCTTTGTAATTATCCAAATCGCTTCTGAGATCTGTGATCATCTCTCTCTGATCTGCAATCATATCTGCGAATTCAGACTCATCTAATCGCAACTGTTTTAGAATAGATGCATTGCTCATATCCATAACTTGTTGCATACCTCTACACGTAGCAAGATCAAAACCATTAACTTCTCCTTCTCGGAGATTCATATCTTTAATCTTCTTCAGTTTACCAGTCCAGGTGTTTTCACCTTTCTTAGCATTCTTTGTGTTTTTCAAAGAAATACAACTTTCAGCAGCAAGATCCTTAATCATAGAAGTAAGGTCTTTTTTACTCGCTTGTAATGATTTAATTGTTGCAGAATTATTTTGGAGTTTATTTATATCAGACATGTAAGTAGAAATAGCATTATCAATTTTGGATTGCTGAAGAAATGCTCTTACAATAGAAACAGCAGAAGCGTTCCTCATCATATCATCATTAGAATCTTCGCTGGTATCCAATAATCCTAAAAGCTGAGAATATAAAAATGGTTTATCAGAAATGGATTCCTGTTCAAATGGATCATATCCCAGTAATCGAATAACATCTTGTTGATTCTTTACAAAATTACTATACGTATCTTCAGATTCGTGACCCATTACCACATCAGCAGGAGTCTTTTCGTCTTCGTATATAATTTTTTCTTTAAATAAATCAGAATCAGTAAATGTCATACCTACATAATTTATCATTGAAACAGTTCTTATATAAACAGACCATACATTCTTTTTCTTGTTTTTAGCAATCTGATTATTACATTCATTAATACTTGCATTATATACAACCTCTAAAAATGGCTTGTCAAGATATTTTAATGCCATTATAATAGATTCCCTGGTAGGAGAGTGTTCTTCTCCGTTTTTATCAACACGCAATGCAATTTTTCTGGCACAATCTTTACAAATTGGAGTGACACCAGATTGAATCATTGGATCAGAACTAAAATAAAAAGAATCTAATCTTTTAGGCTTCCCACACATATAACACCAGGCTGTATCGTTTTCGTAAATCTCAATTTTATGTTCTAGTTCTTCGATTTTGTTTCTCATCTGAGCAGCAGTCATTTTTACAGGCTGTGCAACAGCTATTTTCTTTCTAGTCGCCATAAAAACAACTTCCTCCTCATTTTTTATTTAACTAATAGTTGGTACAACAGGATTCGAACCTGCAAAATTCTGAGCCTAAACCAGACGCGTCTTCCAATTGCGCCATGTACCAAGAAAATAGGAGGGCAAGACCGCCCTCCAAGAAATGTATAACATAGACAGCAGCGCCATCCATACTATTTGATTTTTTGTTTTAAATTGAAAATAAATGTGTTATCCTGTCTATTGAGGTGGAGACACCCAAAAGGTGTCAACGAGATATCTTAGGGGATATCTCTAGTGGAGCTGTGCTGAACGTAACTACGGCTGCCGTTTGCAGTAGGCGTGAGTCCATATTACTTCATTCTGTGCTTTAGCCAGATTGGAGGTATCAATATGAATGTAATAGAACTTGGTAATTTACTTTGTAATATTATATTGGTTGGTTTCGTTATACGAGATCACCACAAACGCTAAGTTACAAGTAAGCACAGAGGGGATAACACATTTATTTCATTTATAACTTATATCTATATTCGCACACAATTCCACTTCCCTGTTCAAATACAAACATCGAAGCTCCGGCAGGTGCTGTTTTATTTATTCTCATACTATATGGATTAATTCCCATAATAGATCTTACTGATACATATTCTGAATCAATCCCGATATCTCCAGTAAATTTAGAATGCCAATGTCCAGAGAAAATATAATTTATTGGAACACCATATGTTACTGAATAATTTTTCAATTCTTCTCCAAGATTTTTGGTTTCAAAATGTCCACCAAGAACCGTATATGTAGCAAGCAAAGCATATGCAAGACCAGTTGGATTTTCAATGATTACCACATTTGGATTGTTTTTTAAACGTTCTTTTATAAATGTAAGCATAGATTTACTCATATCCTCATCCGGAAAAGAATTTTTAGGTTGTCCAACCAGTCTAAGTTGATTGTGATTTGACCTTTTTACCATTTGAAATTTAATTTTCACATAATGACTTAATTCATTCAGCCACTCAGATAAGAAATTTGCGTATAAAATAGAAGAATCAATTACTCCATATTTAAGATTCATGAGTTGGGAATTTGCTCTTAAAAGACCGTCAAGATCATCTCCAAGGTCAAAGATATTTAATACTTTAATATCATCCGTTTTGATCTGATCGACTACTTTATAGAATAAATCCCACATTCTATTCTCAAAAATTTTCGGACTATATTCATTCATAATATTTCCATACAGATCCTTAATACAAAACTCAACGCCGTAATGAGGATCTGCAATCGTAAGCAAATATTCTCTTTTTAATTTCAACGGAATAATTGGTTTTGGAATATCCAGCGGAGCTAATTTGTTAATGGCTGCAACAATTTTTTCTGTAATAAGTTCATCACGAGATAATTCACGAAGCCATTTATTCATCTCTAATTTCTCTGTCTGGAGTTTGATACGTTCCTTTTTAATTTCCATTGATTCATTAGAATCGGGATTTAAAACAGAAGAGGATGGGAGAATATTCCATCCTGCATTAATATACTCAAGCAGCAACTTAGATCCTTTTCTAATTGTGTCTCTATGTTCTGCTTCACCTGTAAATGAATTTCTGAAATCTGTTACATCTTGCCATTCAATCGATGGATCACTTTGTTTTCTTTTTATTAAATCAAGCTGTTCCTGTAAAAATTCATCATTGTTCATATATTATACCTTACTCTGAATCCTCGTCTAACTGATCTGGATCTATGCTTTCTTCAGTTTTAGTAGTTGTAGAGAGGTCAAATGGTTTTTCTCCATACACTCTTTCAAGTATACTAATAATATCAATGATTTCTCCATCTAAATTGACAAGCTCGCCGTCTACGATATGTAATCCTTTTATTTTTCCATCGTATTTTATTGTTTTCTTAAAATCCATGTTTTCTCCTTATATTCCTTAATAATACGCTATCTAATAGTTACAGAATAGTATATAGATCACAGTCTATGCCAATGATTTTATCTACGATTCCTTTTTCTTTCGCTTCTTCCGGAAACATATAATATTCACGATCTTTAATTTCCTCTAAGAATTCAGCATCCATATTTGTATTTTCTACCATAAACTTAGTCATTCTTTCTTCCAGATTGTCGTAGAATTTCTGAATATCCTTTCCTTTATTGGAAGAACTTACATATCCAGTTTCTCCATCATGATAGAGTACAACGGTATTAGGGAAGCAGTAACGTGTGTGTCCTGCTGCAAGAATATAACTTGCCATGGAAGCGCATTTTGCCATTCCAACTGTATCTACAGGTGTAATGGACGTTTTAATACAACTTAAAATCTGGCTTCCGGCTAAAACCTCTCCACCGTCAGAGTTAATATAAATAAAGATATGCTTTCTTTTTTCTGGAGCAATGTCTTTATCTTCTATATTCCATTTCATGATCATAAGACATACATTTTCAATACAGTTGTCGTCTACAGTCTCATTTAAAACGATTTTTCTATTCTGTAAATTTTCTTTGATGATTCCATCATAAACATCGTCATCATCTAAAATCTTAAAAATATCCATATATTCCTTATTCTCCATTTATTTATTCAAGATAATCTAATTACCATGTCTTTTGTGGACACGATTACCTTGTGAGTTTTATTTTCCTTTGATATTGCTTCAATTAAATCTTCCTTCAGACTATTCTTTGCCTCCGGCGAACCATGAACCAAAACTAACTTTTCAGTATTTATTTTAGAACCAAACAAAATCAGTTCATTCCGGTTCGCGTGACTTGAAAAAGTCCCAAGTGATATACAGTCTGCATTATTCTTAACAGGATCTCCGCTGATTTTAATATACTTATTATTCTTAGAATTCTTAATTCGATAAGATAAATAAGATTCATCTGATCCCGTGTATCCAGAAAAGATAACCATACTGTTTTCATCCTTTAGGTACTCATGCAAATAAGATAAAATCCTTCCATTCGTACAAAATCCTGAACTACTCAGTATGATTTTGGGAGTTGGATCCTTTACACAAGCCAAAGACTCATCCTTATCCCTGATAAAATTTACATTATCCCACGCCTGAACTTCTTTCCACAATTCCAAATGTTCGCCATCCAGAATGTCATTGTATAAATCACAAATATCACATGATAACATGGAATCCACAACAACATTATATGAGAAATCTGTTTCGTGAAATAATTTATATATATTTGTGAGAATTTCTTGCGTTCTGCTAAAACTAAAACATGGCATGATTACTGAACCACCACGTTCGGTAACAGTATCTATTGCAGTTTTTAGCTTCTCCAGGTCAAATTTACGAGTTTTTTTATTGACTCGACCAGGAGCGCCATATGTTGATTCCATAATTGTGATTTTATTAAAAAATTCAGGGATTTCTGTATCATTTAAGAAAAAATTAGAAGTATTCATAGAACCAATATCAGAAGTGTATAAGATAGATTGTTTTACATTATTTTTATCTTTTAAGATAAGCTGTAATTGCCTTGCACCAACACAATGGCTGTTCTCAAACCATTGAAAAGAGATAACATCATCCAATTCATATATTTTATGAATTTCGTCATATTCGTATATATGTTCGAGAGTTGTTTTTACATGTTCATTCGTATAAATAGGAGAGTAGTTGCGCTTGTATCTGAATGATAAAGCCGCAGCTTCGCTTTCCAATATAAATGAACAATTATACAGCAAAGGTTTCATTAGTTCTGCTGTTGCATGTGATGTGATAATTTTTCCATTGAATCCTTCTTTTATCAATCGTGGGAGAAGACCTGTATGGTCTACATGAGTATGACAAATAAATATATAATCTATTTCTGAGGGATTAAATGGAAACTTTTTAGAATTGATATTATAAGAATCTAAATAATTATTATTCTGGAATAATCCACATTCAAGCAGAATCTTTCTACCGTTAAAGGTAATATAAATACAGCTTCCGGTTACATCATCGGCGTTTTGACCTATAAAATATAGACCATTTTCTATTTTCTTTTTTGCTATGTCAAACACCAACCTTTATTATTATTTTTTTCTGTATAAATCTGTCTGGTGGATATTTTTTCGATATTTATTTAAAAGATCCACGCTTTTAAATGATGTAGTTAAATAATAATGTTTTGCATTTCCTTTGTGGGTTTTATTATGAACATGGATATCATGATCTCTTCCCTTTGAACGCAAATATTCAGCTTCTTTTTTGTTAATTGTAATCAATAAAATTTCCTCACTTTATTTTATTTCTCTTTTGAGATAGTGGGTAGGGTTGGATTCGAACCAACGAAGCCGAAGCAACGGATTTACAGTCCGCCCGTTTTAACCACTTACCTACCTACCCAGAACATGCCCGTAAGGATTCGAACCTTAATCTTACAGTTTTGGAGACTGCCATGATACCAATTACACCACGGACATAAAAAAGAAGAGTCTATCGACTCTTCTTAAAATGTGTTTTATTCTGTTCTGTTAAATATTGTTTATTATGTCGTTCCAATATGAAAGTCTTCCCTGTACCATATCTTTTCCTGATGTACCTCTTCCACAGTATTGTTTGTAAGTTTCGTTTTCAGGATATGTTTCTATAAATTCTTTCAATTTATTTTCAAATACAGAATAATCCTTATTTTCTTTTAATACAGTATATCCTGCATATATAATCATAGGTATAGAAGACGAGTTGATTTTTGTAAGTTCTTTATTGTTAAATAAAGAAGATAATCTATCTAATGTAGCTCCAATAAGATAATGTGTTGTATCATCTAAATTATCTCCATACCAACGGACAAACTTATCAATATCTTTTGTTTTAAATGATGTAAAATCATTATCACCTACACTGCATATCAACATCAAAGTTTCTCTTATCAAATCTCTAGCTATATCTTTTTTGATTTGTGTAGGTGTTAAAACTTTTTCAAAGAAATTATGATCAGCAAGAGAAAAAACAACTTTACTCATCTCATCATTTTCAATTGCTGTACGTTTCTGTGTATTTGTCAATACTTTTCCGTTGTTCTGACGGCGATACATTTCACGAATATCTTGCTCTGTACAATCTGTAAATAAAAATATCGTGATTTCAGCAGCATTGATTTTGTCCTGTACTACCTCATCCAATTCATTAAACTTTTTGCCATTAATATCGTAATCTACATTATCAATAGTAACTTTTGAAAATTCACTTGGAAGTTTTAATTTGTATTCATTGTTACAGAAATTAACAATATTAGTGGATCGCTGCACTCCATCAAAAATATATCTGATTTTTTTACCTGGAACCAACTCTTTGATTTCACATCGAATTGGATCAACAGGAATAGATCGTAACAAAGAATCTATTAATAAGCTTTTTTGTTCAGCGTTCCATTGTCCTTCTTTTCGTTGCAGTTTATGTTTAGTATTATACATCTTCTCAAAATTTTTTACAAAACTTTGTACAGCTGATGTTCTACTTGAAAATTCCATATTAATACCTCCAAATAAATAAGATTTATTTAATAAGTATAATATAGAATTTTATATTTCTCAAGTTTTTTTAAAAAATTTTGTAAGATACACCTTAATTTAAGCGCTGCACACAAGATTCGAACTTGCAAGCCGTTTCCGGCCAACGATTTTCAAGACCGCTCCCTCACCACCCGGACATGCAGCAAATTTTATCCGTCTTTCCGGATTGTCAGACCGCCCAGCAGTCATTCGCTAATTAACATGCTCCCAATTATATAAACAGCAACGGTTCATATAGAATGATTTTCACATTCGAACTCCAACAAGGTTGGTGGTAATTTACATGTTTGAAGCGCAGTGCAGAGTAATCGAAACTCAATCCTATTGGATCACACGACTTAGCAGGTCGGTTCCACACCTCATGAATTTACACTGCAGGAATATTGACTTCGTATATTTTATAACATATAATACAAAAGCAGCATTTCTTGCTGTTTCTTTTGCCGTCAGCCATTTCCAGAGTTTGCTTGAACGAAGGAAAGGTAGGTGACGAACATGGTTCCAGACTTAAATAAACCAGTTCACGTTAATGCGTATTGGCGTTTCCGTTTGAACAAATGGGAACACGTCCATGAACATTGACGTTCCTTACCTAGCTGATAGGTAAGAAGAAGCTGTTCATCTGAGCTTTGAGGTCAAACTCTCTGTAAAAGTTTGACAACACTTCTTAGATGACTGACGGCGCTTCTTAATATAATACTAAATACTACCTCTGGGATTCGAACCCAGACTCCTTACGGAACACGATCTTAAGTCGTGTGCGTCTGCCAGTTTCGCCAAGGTAGCAAATTATCTTGCAAAATTTGCCTAATCATAATATAATAATTCAGATGCTAGGCACGCATAGCAGTGAACTATAAACGTAGCCTTTACCAAGAGATAAGATAGCTGACACTCCAACGGCTAAAGCACGTTGGGTTCTTATGTACGTTCACTTCCAAATATACTCGAAAATATATAAGACTAATGAATTTCTATAAGACTTTCACTATCAAAGATACTGTTGTATCCATTAGCGATAGTATAAGGCTCGTGTCAAAACCTATTTATATATTCTATTTTTAAATTGCTATACTACTTAAATTTTTCTTACCAGTTAATCTATTAACTTCTAAATTGTGAAGTCGATAGAAACTATCAAATCTTTCATTGCACTTATCAATATCAAAACTCTTTAAATCATCACTTATATTCATTATTAAGAATGCCGAGTACATGTCTCTTTGAATTTTAATTCCATTAAAATCATTCCATCTTTGTGACAGTGATTTCTTTGTATATGTTCCATCAAAATGATTAAACTGACTTGCTTTTGCTTCAAATGTATTTATTTCAATTAGCTTTTCACCATAATATCCTAATTTTCTATTGATAATGGTTAGTAGCATAGATGGTGCTTTATTTGCTAATGACTTACCAAAGCGTTTCTTGCGTTTGAATTTACCTTTGTCATTCTTTTCAGTATTCTTTACACGTTTCTGAAGTCTTGTGAAATTCATTTTTTCTACATATACTTTATTACCAAGAGATATAATATAATTCGCCAAACATTCATGTTGATATTTTCTTATATCCGCTTGCTTTCTATACAATTCTTTTAATTTATTTTGATATTTTATATAGTGATTTGATTTATTCCATATAAGTTTCTTGTTACCTTGTTTTTTAATTGTTCCGTCTTCATTATAATTATCTGAATTAGTTGCTCGTCTTGACCTATCCATTTTTCTAAGAAGTTTCTGTTTGTGATTTTCTATATTTTGAACTCTATCAGCAAGTTCTAATATCTTTACATCAGATTGACTTGAAATAGCAACAGTGCTTGTACCAATATCAATTCCAACGTTTCCTAAACCGACACAATGTATTATTTCGCCAGTTTCAGTATCTACTTTTATAGGTGGAGTGCCTTTTAAAACAATTTGCACATAGTATTTATACTTATTTCTCACATATTTTCGTACAATTCTGTTGTAACAGATTTTAGATTGCATAGCTTGATATTCATAATAATTGTCATAATCTATAACAACTTGTATTTCTAATCCATTCCAAAAAATCATATCATCTTTAAAACGAATGCCAGAACTATTAGATTTACCCTCAAGAGAATTTAATTCGCCATATCTCTTATAATAAACTTTCTTTCCATTCCCATAAAATAATTTATCATAAGACTTCCATAACTCTGTTGCTATCTTTTGTGTTGTAGAAGAGTCAATATTATCTTTGAAATGTTTTTGCATTTTCTTTACATCTTCATGAAATGAATATTCTGACATACCATATTGTTTACGAATATCATTTATTTGTTTCCAAATTTCCTTATCAGATTTCTTATTTCCTGATAATGAAGATAGAAGAGTACGATATTTTTTAGTTTTAACCATTTCTTTATAACGTTTCTGAGTTACATTTACTAAAGAATTATAAATGTGTCTTCCGATTTCAAAACGTTTATTCAGAATATCTTCTTGATACTTTTCTGTTTTTAACGGAAATTCAACAATAAAGTTTGCCATAATATTCACCTCGCTTTCTAATATAGTATGTACATATGTAATAAAGTTTACAAAAATAAACCTAAACATACAATAATTAATGTTTCGAACAAAATATCTATAGAATCTGATAGATAATAGTGATTTGACGAGAGTAGGAGAGATGTTATGTTTTTGGTGGAGGATGTCCTCCACCATTTTTAATAATAGGGTAGAACACCATATGGGAATTGAACCCATATTGTTTGATTGGAAATCAAAAGTCATAGCCATTAGACCAATGGTGCAGATGTGACAAAATACAACAAGTGTGCTATATCTTGTCATGGAAGGTCGAGAACCCCAAAATGGTTCATAGAACGAGTCACGGCTCGTTCATGGTAAGCCAAGCAACAAGCAACTACGGCCGCCGTAAGGTGGAGGTTAGCTTATGTATCTCACTTTTTGTAGCTTTACAATACAGGAAGGAGAGATGTACTATGAATACTTTAATAGTAGGATTAGATGTTTTGATTATAGTTCTCAGAGTGGTTGTGTCTGCTTTGAAATTATATCAAACAATAAACTAACATTGTTAATGAGCTTGGTGGGTATACAATTCCTGTAAAAAACAGGTTTCATATAAATAGCAGGTAGGGGAGTTGAACCCCTCTATGTAGGATATGAACCTACCGTGGAACTGATCCAGTGTAACCTGCGATATCCTCTTTTGGTGGCAAGTGGAGGTGCTGCCCCTCTGTTTGTCTTATTACCTACTTGTCATATAGTTATCCATGGTTCTATATGCTTTTCAGATATTCTATACAGAATATAGTCTCATATTGACACTTACCCAAATTACTTTTAAGCACCCACACAGATTTGAACCGTGACAAATTGATTACAAGTCAATCGTGCTACCATTATCACTATAGGTGCATTGAAAATGATGGATGTGGGACTCGAACCCTACATTACTGCCGTGAAAGGGCAGTGCTTTAAGCCTCTAAGCTACTGGACCAAAACTGGCACTTATATGCCAGTTGAAATTTCTAATTAAGCATTTACTGCATCTTTGATTGCTTTTCCGAATTTACACTTAACGGTATTTTTTGCATCAACCATAATTGTCTCACCTGTTCTTGGGTTACGAGCAGAACGAGCCTCCTTATGTACAGAATGAAGTGTAACACCATCCATCAGCTTTACTTCATCGCCGTTTGCGAGAGTGGAAAAAGTAACATCCTGAAGACATTCCATTACTCTTTTTACGTCTTTCTTTGTAAATTCTGCATTCTGTGCAACTGCACTAATAAGTTCTACTTTGTTCATTTTATTTTCTCCTTTTATTCACATATATTATTTTTACATCATAGCGATGTATAAGATTTTTAAGTTTAAGAAAAAATGTGGGCTGCAATATCTGATCCACGATTATCTAAAAGATCATAAGATGGAAGATAATATGTAATTTCGTTTCCTTCTTTATCAATCTTTTTCTTTTCAATACCTTTACATTCTGGATTCGTGCAAGCCATAACATTTCCATTGTCTAAATATGTCATAGGACTTCCACAGGCTTTACACTTATGTTTGTTTACAAAATCTTCTCTCTGCTTCATAAGCTTAGATTTATCATTTGTTCTTTTGGTTACTGGTTTTAAACCATAAGCAGCTCTGAGAGATTCGAGAGATGTAAAATGTTCTGTTGTGTCCTTTGACACTCTGTAGTTCTTCATAAAATTCTCCTTATTTTCAAATATATATTTGTAATAAAAGCCGTGTATAAAGCCCACGGCAGGCGTTGCGAAAAGAAATTAAATTCGAATTCCGTATTTAAACACGCATTGGAAATAGCGCAGAAGGATCACTCTTTTTCATAAAACTGTTTAACTACATGTGCATATATCATGCGCCTGATAATATGCCTAAAGAGTCAACGAAGTAAAAAGTTATTTCCCTCATATACCGGACGTAACTCGATATTCATTTTATTTATATTTTATATGGATTTTTTTAAGATATTTTTTTTGACATTCTGCAGATTTTTGGGAAATTTGATCAATTTTGAATGAAGTTTGACAAAAATACATCTTGGTTCATGTCATGGAGAAGTTTTAACAGATTGCGTGTGTATCTTGAATATTCTTTTCTTCTTCCCATTGTACTTGTATTTAATGCGATTTCTATAAGTCGATTAATTGTTTTGGGATTTTTTATTCTGATTTTTCTAAGCTCTTTTAACATTTCATCGTATTTATTATAATAAAGAACGATTTCATCATCATCCATATTTTCCTTGCTCATACATTCTAGTTCTTTGGCATATTCTGTGATTTTATTTATTTGTCTTAAATTAGCTTTTCCAGATATCTGAATTATAAATTCCTTTGTTGGAATAGTATCTGTTCGTAAAGAAAATTTTACTTTACTTAAAGCTTCCTGTAGATCATTCATGGGACAATCATATTCATCAGATATACGAGAAGTTAGCCTGTCTTTTTCGGCTTTAATAAGAGTTTTATCTAATTCTTTACCATTTTTTGTATATTGGATTTTTCTGGTATATTTCATAAAAGCAGGAAAGTCACGTTTTACTTTTTTAACATTTCCATTCTCATCTATAAATTCTTTATACTGTTGCATACATGGAAGTTTCTTAATACGCTTAATTTCTTCGATAGCATCAACCTCATACTCTCGTTTGCAGCCATCGATTACCACCTGAGCCAATACAGCGAGAATTACAAAATTATCATACAATTCCTTACTTTTGTTGGTCCAGAAATACGTCATAGCAAGCTGTGCTAAGTTACTAGACTCACCAATTCCAATCCTAGATTTGGCAAACTTATTATCCATTCTAGCGTATTCTTTCATTGTATTTTTATATGTTAATCCGCTTTCCTGGAGTTTATTTACGACTGTTGGAAACTCTTTATAAGCAATCTTAGCGCTGGATACCATTACTTCATTATTGGTAACAAAGAAGAAGTCTGAATCGAAATCACATCCATTTGCCCTGTCTTGGACATCTGTATGAATACAGTTTACAGCCAAAATATTATCACTGAACTCAAAATATGTTTGCAGTTCATGACTGTATACATTATGAAGATAACATATATTGTTTGGACTGTTATGAGGATTTCGTATACCACATAAATGTTCTTCGTCATTAAACCGTGATGTATAGCATTGAATCACTCCTGGCTCATAATTTAAAGTAGGATCATTTTCCCATTTTTCTCCTACAGAATAGAGTAGAAGAGCATAAGGATTTCCGAAAATTGTAAGGTTATCTGCATTTACTGTAATCTTACCTGTACGAAGCCTATCAACATATCCTTTAATAATCTTCCTTTTTTCCGTTCTAAACCATGTACTTTCTGCAAATCTGTGATTGTGATTATATAAATCAGCCATCATTTCATAATGATTCACAGCAGTGGCATTTTTTCTTAAAAATTCCTCGAACACATCATTATCTTCTTTTAATGTGTTGACATAATCAATACTTGTTCTAGCTAATTCAAAAATTCCCTCTTTATCACATGGTAGAGTATTAATCATCTGATAACTCATTTGCTGAACATCCCCTAACTTACTCGGATGATCAGTTTTTACTATTCCCCAGTAGGATCCGTCTGCATTTACACGATCGCACCAGTATTTATAAGCTTCTTCCGGAGTATTTCCCATGATATCCATGAATTTCTTCCATTTAATAGCGTTATCAGTGGTAATCATTTTGATATCCTTAAGTTTGTGGGGAATACTAAACATATCTTTAATTTCATATGTATCATAATCGTTTCCAGTCTGATTACACCAGTCTTTAAAGAATTTCTGTATATATGTTCTCACTCCACATGCTTTGAAGAAATGATTACGCAATAGAGCCATTCCGTTGACCCATTCTGGAAGTATATCAGATTCGATCAATGCTTCTCCGTCCCACATAGTATTCTTAACTTCAGTTTCTTCATCAACGACAACGCATTTCTTCTTTACTACATCTATCTTTTTATATCTTCGCGTATATTTTGGAGTAACGCCATCTTTAAGAAATTTTCCTTCCCGTATAGCTTTTTGCCGAGCTGCTTCAGTAGCTTCTTCATCTATAACCTTTTCCTGGTCAATATATTCCTCAGCCTTAACAATCTTTGCCATTGTTTTAAAAAAACTATCTTGGTCTCGGAGTATAAGGATATCCTCTACAGGACAATAGAATTTGCCAACAATAGTAGAAGTAGTAAGAGGAGAATAAGCTGACATCTCAACAATCTTTGCGTTATTCATTGGCATTTTCTTTCCAAGTCCCATAGTCAGCCAATCATATGCTTTCTTATATAGTTTTGCATTAATAAACATAACCTGTCCAATTTTTGCTTTAGAAGAGTTACGATATAGCATTTTATAGTGTATAACAGTACGTTTTTCTCCTTCTTTTTTGGTGTATTTCTGTATGTATTCTACATCTACACCTTTCTCATAGAAGAGTTCTCTAATTTCGTCTTTAGACAGTTTAAAGTAATTATCCTTATTGTTTTCTACCTTCTCGAAGATATCACGGATCCTCTGTTTCGACTCCTCGGAAAGCTCTTCGTTTTCTTCAAATCCACTAAACTGTTTTACCAAATGATCAAGTTCTTCTTTATAACTTCTGCTTCCAAAATCAAAATCAAGACAAATAATATCTCTGGTACTTTTTTCATTCCAAATATTTAATCCATTCTGTTTTATAAAATCACTAAACAGACTGTCATTGAATACAGCTTCGGTATAGTCGTATTTATCACGAATACCTTGGTTATATCCAAATAACGTACCTGCTTTAATATTTTTTATTTTTAAACCGATTTCCATATTTTAAACATGATTCTCCTTTTGTAATTAATTGTTAAACCAAGAAAGTCAATGGTTGGTTGACTGTCCAATCCTGTAACCGATCTGTATCTAATGCTGAACTGCTAAAAGTTATGTTATGATTTATAGTTCCAACTTCCTCTATATTAAATAATGTATCTTCTGGCAGCAATTTTTTATCAATCATTCGTTTGATTTTTAAACATCTTTTAAGCTCTGCTTGCTTACAACTTAATTCCGAATTTAACGTTTTTAAAATAAAACTATTCTTACAATTTTTAATCTGTTTTTTAAGGGAAGCAATCTTTTTCTTTAATATAGCTTCATTACTGTTTCTACTTGATCTAAAGGTGTAATATTTTTTGAGATCTAAAGAAAATGTCTTCATTAAATCTTCCCATTTGATATTTTCAATATCCTCAATTTGAACAGACTTAGCAAAATCTACAATATCCTTGACAAACTCAAGAGTAAGAATGAATGTCTCATACTTTAAAGTACTTCTAAACATACGGAATTCAATAGTATCAGGATGGTTTAGATTTAAAGCTGCTCTTTTACCAAAATTCTTATACTTACCATACAATTCTACTGCAGAAACTTCATCCTTCTTATCCCCTACAAACTTAGAATAATCATTATTTCGTCTTGCGATTACACAGATATTATCATTGAATTTCTCTAATATATATAATATCTTTGAGATTACCAACTCCTGTATGAGAGAAGATTTACCTAAATAGCTGCGATTTACATGGATATGTAGTCCAGCGCTATTACAATCATGCCCTTTATATCCTTTTTGATCAAGATATTCAAACATTTGTTTGTAATTCATCTTATGTTTATGAAATTCTAGGCTGCATGGCATAGTATCAAATTCTATTTCCACAGTGCTATCATAAGTGCTATAAATTAAATCTTCTTTATCAGAATCAGATCCGTTTATAATCTGAATACATTTCTTAACAACATTATTATGCTCTGAATTGCTATGATTACTTTCTCCGACTTCAATTTCAGCGCCGAGCAGAAGAGTAGTAGCTTTATCTTCATTCTTCATGTAATGAGGAATGTATTTAGGTTTATAATTATATGGATGAATATAATTTTTATTATTTTTCGATTCTTCCATAATGGTAATGGTATACCAGTTTTGATTCGGAGGGAAACACGCGTCAGTAGTTGTTACCATACTTCTGTGTCCACGAGAAGGTTCATGCGAAGATGATACATATAATAAACTTCTTCCAGATGTACTCAGGAATGCATCATCTATAATTTGCTGAAATGATAATTTTCGAAACTCGTGTCCATCAACATATATATACTTAGAAGTATAATATTTATGCTGATCCAAGTAGCTGCTACATCTATGTTGTGCAACAAGAAGACTATATAAACTTGGAGGATTTCCATTATTAACCTGATCCCATAATTTATCCATAAAAAAATCAAAAAAGCGATTATGGTTGGTGTGCTGTATTAGTTCATTAAAAAAAATATTGTCATCCTGACTGTTTGTATAGTCATTTGATAATATATCTACTTGGTCGTATATTGCACTTCGAAGCAAAAATTTATATTTATATAAACTAATATGATATCCATATGTCGTAGTTTTAAAAGTTATATTATAGTCATTTGACGATAATTCTGTTTCGATATTTGTAATTAATTCTCCGTTGAGAGTGAAGGGATACTGGGTGCTCAGAAGCACCCTATCCACTAAAATATCTGGTAATAAAAACATAGTTTCTCTTATACCTCCACAATTTGTAAATTAAAGTTCATCCATCCAGGCATCTTCATCGTCTTCTTTTCTTACATCATACATCTGCTGTACAAGTTCATTGACATCTGATTCAAACAGTTTTGTTGCAACATCAAACAACTGCGGAAGCATATTAAGTACCTTATCAATATAATCAAGACGGTTTTTTACTTTGGGGTTTTTTGCCGCTAATCATATAGTTTTCATATCTGGCTCGTGTATCAAATTTATAGATATTATCAAATTCTCTATAAAGAACCATCCAGCGTCTTTCAAATTTTCCGTGATTATTCCGCAGGATCCGATTTAAGATGTGTCTCATATCTGCAGTTGGAATATCTTTAGTAAGACCATGAATTACATTAGTCTGATAATCAATCTGTTCTGTTTTCTCAGAGATCTCCTGGTTCTTCTGTCGAATCATCTCGTTCTGAGAGTTAATCACATCTAATGTACTCTTGAATAACGTTCTAGTTGTATCATCGGCAAATGGGAGATATGTATCCAAGAACAAGTCTGATCTGTTCTCATCTACATAGCCGCCAGTCTTCCGAATGGAAGGCAGAACCTCTGATGTTACCCAGCGCTTAAACTTCTTTGCGGACGGGAGCTTACTTGAGAGGATGAGAGAGTAGAGGCCAGACTCGTTGATGAGAATTGTCTCTTTCCGTTGATTTCCGTCAAAGACCATTCCTTTTGTGCGATCTTCCGGTGCTACATGACGATTAATATCTCGACTACCGTTTTGGTAGTCGAGACTGTCGGCTACATCCTTTCCAACAAACCACGGTTCATCATCCTGCATAATAACTCTTACATCTCCGAACTCGGAATTACTGAACGTCTGGAGAGGGGATGATGTTGCGGTGGAAGTAGTAGTGTTTACTGTCCTACTTACATTTGTTGGAAGAACCTCCAGCTGTTTATTTGTTACATTGTTTACCTTGTTACTTGATTTCTTCATTTTTGTTGCCATAATTATTTAATTTCCTTTCGTTTAATAGTGTTGTGGTATTTCTAATAATGATTAGTTTGTGCCATGATTTATAGAGCATAAAATCAGATCAATATAAAATTTTTTAATAAAAGTTGCTAAAGTAAATACTCCAATAATTATTAAAGAGTCCATGTATTATCCTCCGATTTACTATGTACTTTTTTACCTTCTCGCTCATCTCTGCATCTCTGACATAAAACTGTATAATTTAAATGCTTCTTCATAGGATCTGTATGCTTATCGCTGATTTTATCCTTAGTCATAAGAATTTCTTCGCTATGATCCACAGCATATAAATTCAGATGATAAGATTGATCCTGTGGAATACATCTCTCTTTAGCAAAATATGATCCACGGATACCACACTTGGAGCATGTACAGTCATTTTCAAAGAATACTCTTAGCCGTAAACTATTTCCTTTAATGCGATCGCCATCAAGATTGATTTTAGCTTTATTCTTATATTTCTCGAAAAGAACATCCTCTGTTTCTTTATTGATTCTGTCCAAAGAGTAAATTTCTTTTCTTTCCATATTCTTTTCCATAATCTTTATTCCTTTCCGATATAAATCAGATCTTCAATATATTTTCTATTTCCACCTTTAAATATAGGAATTTCTTTATCAATAATCCAATGAGTTCTACATACTCCATATTCTTCTGGGTCTATGGTTCTTGGTTTCGCATTTGATTTATATTTTTCCGGAAGTTCATCTCTTGGAATAAAATACTCTTGTTTAACACAATAAGATCCTATTTTCTGGTGTATCGGAAGATCATTCCAGTTAATTCCTTTTTGTGTCATCAGCATATCTTGAATCTGATTACATGATTTATTCTGTAACTCTTTATGGGAAAAGTTTGCTTGACCAACCATCTGGATAGAATTGCGTGTTGCATCTATCTGTCTCCAATAAATCAAATTTGCAACTTCTTCTTTTGGGATATTAAAACACCTGGCATCAAACATAGCTCCTTTATCATCGGCGGCACAATATACAGAACTCATACGTCTGAAAAAATCTTGTTCTTTTTCTGTATTTATAGGAATTTCTTTTAAGTAATCCATATAGTTCATAAAAAAGTATTTGTTAAATGCCATTGTAGCCATACTTGCTGCAATACTACATACCTTCTGGATTTCATAATCAAACCAAGCAGAGGATGTAAATTTCTTATAATCTATAAGAATTAATGTTATCTCATCAGACTGAGTGTAACCCAATACGCAACCCTGGATATTCTCACATAAATATTTCATGGTATCCTGCATAGTCTTAATTAAAACTTCATCAAAAGGTTTCTGGAATTCTCTTGTGAATGTATGAAAAGCTTTGCCATCAATACGAATCGCAACAGGTGTTCTTCTCATTAATTTTGTCTTTGGTATATTTTCATAAAAGGCTTTCATTCTTGTTCCTAAATCATCATGCACTGGCATATCTTTTATTCCTCCTCAATCACAATGTTACCTAACTTCTTTTGTAGTGCAAAGAAATTATTCCAACACTCTGTACATGTTTTTTCACCATTTTTATAACATTCATCAAGCAATTTTCCGTTTATCGCTTGCGTAATATCTTCTGGAAAAATATTGTTTGATATAAATGGTTCCATTACGTATAACATTTCTTCTTTGCTTTCAAATACTAATTTCATTGTTCGTTTCCTTTCATATAATTCAACCTACGCTGAACTTCTGCATCATTCTCTTCATCAGCGTAATATTTATACATAAGCATCATCGGGTAATCATATTTTTTTGCCCTGTCCCACAGTAAATATTCACACCAGTTTGGTTCTGATTTTCCATTTGTTATCCATGTAGGATCTTCGAACATATAATAAAACTTGCCATATTCCTTATCGTGGATAATAGTTGATTTTTCATATCCTTTGACACTTACTAAAATATCGTGAACCATCACTCTCTTTGCAAGTCTACAGAGCCATTTCATAAATTCTTTATATGTATTTTCAAAATCTCTGTCTCTCAATGCAGCATTTACAACAAGAATATATTCATCTTGAACTTCCATCCATCCTCGTTTTCGAGATTTGCGACCATATCTATCTTCCAGATTATTTGTAATTTGACCAAATTCATCGCATGAAGAGGAACAATTATGACCATTCTTTTGAATCACATATATATCCATATCGCCTTCTGATCCAGATACAATAGGTAGATGAGATAGCACCGTATCAATAATATATCTTTTTTCTGCCTGAGTACGTCCTATTGGCTCCACTGTAATAGTTCCATTAATATAAGTCCAAAATGACATGTATTATTCTCCTTCTCCGTATACTTGCAATGTTCCATCCGGATTAAATAATGGAGTGATACCAAATCTATAAGATCCCGTGTAACCAATCAAATACATTACTTTCGTATCATTTGCATACATCATCTGATACTTATAGTTTTCGTCATTCCATGTCTTTACCGTCGTAAAATATCCGTTTCCAAATGATTGATTTAATGTTTCATTAGCCTTTGAGTATGGCGTTCCACACCCTGTAAGTAAAGTGGCAGTTACTGCAGCGACCAAAAAAGCAACAATTCTTTTCTTCATATAACGTCCTCCATTTTGTAATATTATTTAGAAAAATTCATATAATTTCATCTACAATACCAAGAGATAATGCTGTAGTAGCATCTATGTAGTCACCTATATAATCGTTGGTAAGTAATTCCATAGTCTTTTTTGACTTTGTTTGGAAAACTATGAAATCTGCTATGTTTTGGTTTAATTCCTGAATTTCATCGTTATCCAAATCAAACTCTGAATAATGCTCATAATCCCATTCATATACATCATCATATCTAAATCGTGATGTTTTATAGCAATATCGCTTGCATCCGGCCAGAAATATAGGAAGCGCAATCCCCATTACGCTGCTTAAACAATAAGTATGGACCGGAAGATGACAGTGAGTTATTGCATTGATCAAAGCTTCCATATCATAAAAATCAATATTTACAGGGTTATTGATATAAAGCTTAATAGGCATAGGAGAATATACCTTACCATCGATATAATATTTACGATGGAGATTATGCTCTTCATTGAATTCGATTAACGTATAAATCAGATCATTAATACTGGATCTATCCGAATCGCTGCCTAAATAAAGTGTAAGACTGCCGGGGATAGTACAAGGTGATGCTGCAGATCCAGGTATATGTTTTATAGTTTCTACGTATGGCGAGGGCTGTACAGGTTCTGGAGATGCAGCATCAGTTTTTTCATACCCCGGTAAGCTTGATTTAGAAGGAGTAGTTTTTGTGGAGACAAAGTTATTAAAACGGGGTTCTTTTCTTAATGGTGTAAAATTCATATAAAAAATCCTTTCTTACAATTCAATTTATATAGTGAAATACTAATAGTCTGCGTATTTTGACATATGCAGACTACTTTTTTTGGAATAAATAAGGATATTTTGGATTTTATTTGAATTTATAGGATTGGAATTAACGAATTGAATAAATATCTAAGATTATATGTGATGATTGGATATATGTACGGATATTTGATCGTGTTGGATTTTTTATAATTGGATTTGTGCCATATAATTTCTAATATTGAATAGTTCTTGTGACGTTATAGTAGCACCAGGGCAGAAAAAAGTCAAGTGTTTATTTGTTTTTTATGAAATTTGATTAAATAGGTGTCGAAATTAAATTTTATAGAAGAGATTACGATATGTGAGATTGAGCTTGAGACAAGAGGTTTCACGATAGGATATACGATAGGGAGAAAGAGTAGAAATTGTTAGGTGGAGATCTATAAAGAGGTGTAATTTAAGGGGAATTTTAGGGTGAATAAGAGGGAAGAAAGGGGAGGAGAGGGATTAGGAGGAGAGAGGTGAAAGGGAGAAAGATAAAATTGGGGAAATTCCAGGGCGAAATTCAGGGTAGTGTGTGAGTTTACCTCATACCGGAAATCAGCTAAAATCAATGCCCTTCAGCAGTTAAAACCACCCCCATACAAACTGAAAAAAATTATAGTTTTTTTCAGTTTCATATTGTATTTGCTATACATAAGAATACTTTATTTATAGGCTTTATGACTGCTAAAATTGTATTTTTAGTACAATAAAAAGAAAATTTGACAATATGAAGTGCGTTGCTATATTAGCACTTGTAACAAAGATAACAACAACAAAGTAACACAAACAAAGAAAAAGGAGATGATATAGCTGAAAAAATTCTAAATAAGAAATATTTTGATCTAACTGTACCTTGAAAATTTAATGCAATTCATAGACATATAATCCCCTGTCTGAAAAGGATATGGAATCATACCACAACGTATATATGATACGGACAAGACAGGAAATGCACGGGAAACGGCAAAAATTTTGCAGCCTAACTCAATAGGTTATAAATTTGCGTGTATCGAGTCAATGGGGAAAATATGGAACTAGGATTGTATGAAAGAACCCAATAAAAAAAGTCTTGTGTTCATAGTTTTGTTTTGGTTTAACGACCAGACAGGCGTAAAAATGCGAGTTTAACGACTGGTGTTTTTATGAGCGTTTTTCTTGATTTTTATAAAAAGGTTCAAAGAGGAGCTATACGCCTACTATCCCTAGATAATTTAAGTGTACAGAGATTTACACGGGGGATAGTTTGGTAAACGTGGCTGTTATGTATAGTTGAAACGCTATACTGGTAGGGAATAAACCGATAAGCCATAGGAATCGTACTCGACTTTACTTTTAGTAAAGTATTAAAGTGACTCACAAGTATTTTCTCTTGTGAACGGTCGCAAGTCCGTGTAAACACTGAGCGATACTTTACTTATGTACAGAGAGGAGGTGTTACCATGCCAGCAGTTTCTGTACATAAAAAACAGGAACATTATGAAATCCATGTCAACGGTCATTTCATACGTTCCTGCGACAGTAACGAGCTGAGAGAAGCTATAGCAGATAGTCTCTGTTATTATCTCACAGGCTCATGGTTATACTAGCATAGTATAACCATACTGTCAACAACTAAATAACATGCGTGGGTTATGCTTCCCACGTTAATCAAAAAAGCAGTATAATATTAAAATCCCACTCACAGTGGGTAGAAAGAAAGAGGTAGTTCATTATGGCAAAAAATATTAATGTAAACACAATTACTGAGGAAGCAATTAATCTCTTATCAGTATACAATGTAGCGTGGAAAACAGCTCCGGCTATTCGCAAAGCTTGTAAAGAAAAAATTACAGCCGCTGAAAAAGCTGTAGCGGATATCATAGCCAAAAGAGAAGCTTTAATTGAGAGCGGAGTTTCTGAAAATGAGGCAATTTCAAAATTTTCATGCCTTGAGGAAAATAAACGTTTATCGGTCGCAAAACAAGAAATGATAGACAAAAACAAGGAACTCAATGAAAAATTTTCAGAGGGACGTTCATTGGTTAGTGATGACTTATACAATGCATATATTCTCTATTTGACTAATGGAGATATCACAAAATTTAAAAAGTCACTTGTAACATTTTTGGCTACTATTGGCATTACTGCTAATTCTGAGTGGGCTAAAACCAACAAAATTGCTCAGGTATTAATTGCAAATATCTCAGGTGCAACAAAAGCCACGGGTAAAAGCAGAGAAGAAGGAAACTATGTTAAAGCAAGAGCAAAAAATGCTTTTAAAGATATTTTTGTAGCGGCTTTCCTTCAGTTTATCGTGAAAGAAAAAGGCGTTCTCGACGAAAACAAGGATTATACTTTATCCCGTCACAATTTTGATAAACAGGAACAGAACAACTCTACAACAAAATGATCAATTACATACCACACCAAATAGGACAGACGCAATTAGTCTGTCCTATTTTACTGCCAAAATCCCAATTAGGAGGAAACTATCATGAAAAAAACTATGAATACACCAGAACTCACAAACCACCTTTACAAAATGGCAGAGGATAGCGCTTTGCCATACTATGTAGTAACCGGAATCATCAACTGTATTATCCGATTCTACAACATAACAGACGAGTTCTATGAAGAACACGCAATATCTGTGTTCCGTCATTTTCTGGAAACACAAGAGCTGAATTTCAGTATAACGCTGTAATCCAGTTCATACCTGTACTGGTGTACTTTCAGAATATTCCTATTAACCAAAAGTAAACTTGTCATCTTACTAAAATTCTGGAGGTTTAAGGGTTCAATTCCCTTAGCAGGTACTAGGCATATAGTTTAAAATATGCTATAATTTTACCATATCAGATTCGGAGGTGAATTATATGAATACTTTGCCTGTAGAAGATTTCAGTAAAATATATCTGGAACATTCTATTGTGATTCATAACTTTGTGATAAAAGTCGGATCACAGATCAAAGATAGTCTGTGTCGTGTGTTTGGTGATACTGTCCAGTATGAGTGGCGTGAAAATGACTACAAGGTTATTGTTCCGGACGTGTCTATAATCTGTAATATGAGAGATAGAAAAAATATTTCATTTACAGGAATACCACGCTTTGTTATGGAAGTATTATCTGATTCCACAGAAAAATATGACCGTGGAGAAAAAATGCAGATATATGCCAAGGCAGGGATAGGAGAATACTGGATAGTAGACTGGCGTAAAAAGCAAGTAGAAATTTACTTGTTTGACTTTGATAAAAATGACACGGTATATCCGTATCTGTATAAAACAGTCACAAAAGAAAATGCAGAAGAGCTGGGACTTGTAATGTTTCCTAATCTTCAAATTACTTTTGATGAATTGTTTGATATACCAGAGTTCTAATTTAAAATCCGAAGTATAAAGCAGTGATAAAAGAACAGGAAAACCCTGTTCTTTTTTTTACCCAAAATTCAAAACAAAAACAGGAGGAAACCAAATATGACAAGAAAAGCAAAGTACACAATTTCTGTAATCATCTCTGCTACAATCGGAATTACAGGAAACTACTGCAATGTATCCGCCAACGAAAACAGAATTACTGTAGCAGAAGATGATTTTGTGATCACTCCAACAGAACGAGGACTTTATGCTATGGCAGGAGTGATAACCGAAATTGACTGTGAAGCCGTTGAAGGATTCGATGCTTTAACAATCGAATCAGGCAATGGAAATATCTGGACATACTACTCAGACGCAAAAGACTGGGGAACCGGAGATATCATAGTCTGTACTATGGATAACAAGGGAACTGTTTCTGTGAAAGATGATGAAATTGTATCAGCCTCTTATTCTGGAACAGCCGAACAGTTTTATGAGCTAATCAATAAATAACAGGAGAAAGCACAATGTCACGTAAAGAGAAAAAAGAAATTATCAAAGCAAGTGCTGTATTCGCAGCGCTTTTTTTAATAGGCGGAATTGCCGGGAAAATGGATTACGAAACAGAAATCGGGATCCACAAGACAACAGGCACAGTCTGTGATAATACCATTTTGACTGAGAACGGAAGAGATTACACTGTAAATGGCTTCAAAGATGGATCCAAAGTAACTATTGAACTTGATGGACAGGGAAATATTTTGTCTGTTAAAAGTAAATAAGCAAATCAATATTATATATACACGGGAGGATAATACTAAAATGAATACAAAAGTAGAAAAATTTATTGATGAAGATACAAATGCAACAATGGTAATATCTGTGGAAACAAAATTTAGAAGTACATTCGATGAAATACTTGGATGGAAATACTCCGAAGAAGGCAGACCGTATATGCAGATGATCGACTGTAAAACCAGAGGGGTTTATGTTTTGGAGTACGATGTATTCTGTAAAGAGTACGCAAAAGGCAGAAAATTAAATCCAGGTGAAATTGTAACTTTTCAGGATGTACCTGTTATTGGTATTTCTGAAACGAAAAACGCAAAAGATCTTGACATTTGGGGCAACGCAAATTATTTAAAATTCGTCCATAAAAAAGTTTCTATCTTCAATGGAAGAATCGAATACCTTAAAGATGAGCTTTCAGAACTGGAAGAGGCAAAAAAGGATTTTGCATATCATGTGTTTGAATATATAAAAGAGCAGTGTGGCAACGCAGATGCAATGTTTAAACAGAATCTCATTGCTATGGTAGGTATTCCGGGATTTCATTTGCTTGAAGAAGCTGGATATATTGAACTGGCTGCAAATGTAAACGGGGATGAGTTGTATATCATTCTTGAAGAATTGGAAATTGAATAAAAGAAAGAAGGTGATTTTATGGCAAGAAAAATGGGGTGGAAAGCAGAAATTTCTAATCTTATGAGAGAGTTCTGTTTTCCAAAGGAAACAATTAACAGGATTATTGCTGATACACGAGCAGAATCTCACAAGGGTGATACACCTGAAATCAAATATGAGAGAGCATGGAGAAAATTCAAGACTACTCTCGCCACTATGTAAACATAAGGTAACTGAATATTGGTAAAGCCAAAAGAAAATAAATCAAAGAAAGAGGTAGTTCAAATGAAAGCGTTCACAGAAATCAAGAATTTTTTAACAGGTAACAAAGCAAAAGAGGAAGAGTCTAAAATTCTGACACCGGAAATCTTCAAACGGAAACAGATGTATGAAACAGTAATGAATACCCGGCATTTTGTTGGCGTGAAAGAGTTCTGTTTCATTCCACTGGAGTTGCTGGAGATTGATGACAGCTATCAGAGATTGAACTGTATTAACAAAGAGAAAATTTATAGTCTGGTTAATCACTTTGATCAGAATAAATGCGACCCAATTCAGGTATCACCACATCCGGAAACCTATACATTTGCAGTTACCAACGGAGTTCACAGGATGATGTGCGCCCAGATCAGAAAAGAAAGTGGAATCGAAGCCTGCATTATGACAGGTCTTAGTTCAGATCCCGAACAGAGAAGAATTCAGGAAGCAGCTCTCTTTGCAACACAGACCGACCAGGTAGATAATCTGTCTGCATCACAGAAGCACAACGCAAATGTAGTTAGAGGTATTAAAAAATATGTGGTTCTTGATGAATGTATCAAGGGGAGAAAATTAGTTGTGGATTGTAAACTTATCCGCAATCTTCCCAAAGAAAAACAGGATGAAATGGCTGATTATAGAGTATTGACTGGATATACAGCTGCATTAGCAACGGCTGGACTCGTTGATGGAAAGGCAATTCTGACAAATATTTTAGATATTATTGAAAAATCAGCATGGAGAAATTCAGCATGTGGATATTCTGTAGATGTGATCCGTACATTGCAGAGCATCCTTATTATGCATAACAATGACAATAAAGTAATCAATGCGATTATTGATTATTTTGTACATATTGAACCAAAGGAATTCATGGCACAGGCTTATGCAGCTTATCCCTCCAGAACACAGAAAGAGAGACTTTGCATTCTTCTGGAAAAGGAAATTGCTGAGAGAACCGGAGAAAAGCCGATGTATACAGGCGGAGATATGAGACTTGTAAATTCTTCTAATAATTTTACTCGTGGTAAAAATAAAAAAGAAGTGGCATAAATGGTTCTAAACTAATTGATATTAGAAAAATAAAGAAAATAAAATAAATGCTTGCATTTTCATTTTACAGGTGCTATACTAATCACATCAACAGAAAATATGTTCGATTTATTTGTGCGATTACCTTACATTACAAGGCGTTTGCACAAGTGTATAGCACCACTGAACAATATTTTTTTGGAAGAACTATTTAATATTAGAAATATAATAACAACAGAAAAGGAATGGAAACAATGGAACAGACGACAACATCAATTCCGAAAGAGAAAAGCAAACAGGAAAGACTGTTTTTAACTAAACAGGGAAACTTTGTCACAGAATGGGATATCAAAAAGGCTGCTCAAATTATTTTCAATCAAAATTTAACACAGATCAATTTTGACCAATTTATAACAAATTGTCTGGGAATTGATGCAGAGCTTGATCCGGATATGGATACATTAAGCAAAATCAAAATACTTTTAAGGCATGGAGAAATAGTCAGGGCAATCAGATTGTATTATAACGATTCTGATAAACAGAAGACCACCCTCAAAGAAGCTCGTGATGCGATTTATCAATTAGAAGCAACTATGAAACAGAATGGAGAGTTATTATAGTAATGCAGAAAATAGGGAAATACAAAATGGAAATTATTACAGCCCATAACGGGGCTGAAGTAATTCATATTAAATCTACAGAGTACGTTCATACTAAGTATGACAAAATTATGTCAGATTGGAGAAATCAGGAACGAATCAAAAGACAGAAAGCAAAAAAGAGTGAAAGTAAGATCATTAATATTTTCAGAAAAATAGCTGCATAAGCGAGAGGATAACAAATGAATACAGAAAATAAAGAGATAATGTCATTTGCAGGAACAAGTACATCAAAGGCAAATAAAGTGCCGTATTCTAAGATATTTGAAGAAGTCTACAATGACGATGGGACTGCAAGATTTATATCAAGGGAAAGATTTTTGTATCCTGGAGAAGAAGGAGAAGATTATCTTCCGAAGTTTGAATACCAATATTTTATAAATGTAGTTGATATGGGCGCTATAGAGAAAGATAACAATACTATACGCATCGAGCTGTCTATAATTCCGTGTCAAGAATACGTTCATAAAAAAATCATAGAACGTATCCAAGAAGATTACGATACTACAGAAATGGTACAAACAAGCGACCTCTGGGATTATCTGAATCGTCCTATCATAACAACAGAAAATTTTACATATAACGAAGAGGATGTACCGGATGTATGGTACGACTATTTCTATAATCCAACAGAAAATAATACAGTTATAGAAAAACTTGATTGCATAGCAACTATCCTGCCATGTATTAATGCAAGATTTGGATGTTATATGGATAAATATAACAACCATATTGGTACAACTGGATGGGATTTACTTAAAGATGATATTCTCGGAAAAGATTTCTTACAGGAAGCTTTGAAGAGGTTTAATATCTAAAAAAACATAAATAAAAGGAGATTTTATCAATGGAAAACATGGAAAACAAAGTAATTGAATTTAATGGGGAGAGAGAAACAAGAGTTGTCAAAAATCGTAGAATTGCTTATGAGCTGCGGAAATTAGGTTATAAGATTTTGAGAACAGAACCTAATAAATTCCGTCCGGAGCTTGATGTCTATATCTTTAAGAATGAAAAATGTTTAAAAGAAGAACTGAACAGATTATGCGAGGATTATAAAGAACGTAGAAATCAGAATATTGCGTAAATAAAAAAACAGGAGAAGAAGTTGCAATGAAACATAATGTTAAAACAAAAGCTGTGACAAGTAGACGTATTGCATGGAGATTGAGAAAGGAGGGATTTAAAATCTTATCTGTTGAGCCTGACAGATCAAAGCCGGAATTTGATGTATATATCTTTAAGGTAGTACCTGGCTTTCAAGAGAAATTAGACCAGTTTATTCAGGAATCTGTCGAATATCGAAAAGCTCATCAGATGGGAGCTTGAATATAAAAGGTCAAGGTAAGTAGCTATGGAAGAAAATAAGGAACAAGATGATTATGTAGTCATCAGAAAAAGTGCAGTAAATAAGTTGCGAAATGGAATCAAAAATGGATGGCAAATGATGTTGTATTGTAAAATTTATGCAATGTCAGCTCAAAAAGGATTTTGTACAGCCACCAATAAATATTTTGCAAGTTTTATTGGCACTACAGAAAGAAATATCCAAAAATATTTAAGTGATCTCAAAGCGAAAGGTTTTATAAAAATCTATGAAGTCAAAGCAGGATCACATACAGAGTCAAGAAAAATATATCCTCAAATAAATCCAGAAGAAAATCTAAATAATCCAATCAATCTAAGCAATAATAATCCACCCACGTCCAATCATTCATCCCACCCATGTCCGACTGTTCATCCCACCCACGAACAGTTAGGTCATGACCCACGAACAGTTGGGTCACAACCCACGAACAAATGGGTCGTAACCCACGAACAGTTGGACACCCAAGTAATAGATAGTAATAGTATAGTAATAGATAGTAACGGAGACGCTGCGGCTGTAGCCTTGCTGGATGTCGCTGACGCTCCAGAACGCTCCGCTTCGCTCGCTCATCAACAGAAGTATAACGAAATCGATTTTAATGGATTAATAAAAAATTCTGATATGCCAGGTATTATACAAAGGCAATATGAAAAATTAATTTTGGAAAAGGAGTTATCTATTGAAGAAATAGTGGATTCATTATTAGATGAATTTACAACCGGATTTTATAAATGTAATAGAGATGCTGTAAAAACTTATATCAATTATTTAGTGTGCAAAGGAGAATAAAATTATGTGTAGATTTTTATCAGGTGTAATCATGAAAAACAGAGTTGTGTTAGCTCCTATTTATAATCAGAGACATTCCGGCTTACTGAAGCAGCTTAACATCGAAGATAATTATACTAATGCTTCACGTATTTTTGTGAGAGCAGAATTAGTTCCAAAAAATGATAACAGAACTACTCCAGTTGATGAATGGGAATTTATTATTGATCAGGATGTTACGCCGGACTGGTTCGATATTGATCGTGGACGGTATGAAGAAGAAATGAGAGAAGCTGCAAAAGAATGGGTTAAAGAAAATATCATGGTTGTTGCAGGCTATGCATGGGAAAAAGTAAACTATCGAGGTGAAACACGCTATATTATGAGCGGTATTTACAAGAAAATGAGTTTTGGTAAAAATAACAACTATGCAGAATCTAATGTGCTGAAAGATTTGGATGAAAGCAAACTTTTAGCAGACTTAAAAGCTGAGTTCGGAGATAAATTAAAACCTATTGTAACCGATCTTACGTCATTAGACGGATTCAAAACATATGGGAAAGTTACTGACCGTTATCTCTCTATCCCTACCCAGGAGATGATTATGGAATGTGGTTCTCAGATGTCATGCACAGACGCATTTTGGTTAGCGACACCAAATCAGACCACAGATCGAGGAGATGCTTCTTGCGTTCGGGTTGTCGACGGGGATGGCTGTTGCGGCTACACTGGTTGTAACTGGGGTGACCGTGGCGTTCGCCCGTTTTTTATTTTAGAATCTTAAATCTTTAAATCTTTAGATAAAGGTGCAAACAGAAACCAAGAGACAGGGCTAGTGCGTAAGCCTAGCCCGTCAACAGCCAAAAGCGACTGAAAGGAGCGTTATGAAAGATGCAAAACTTGATGTGATTGTAAAGGCAATAGATTTGATGCAGTATACATTAACAATTACGTCAAATAGAAAAAGATATCCTGTAAAGCATCTGATCTTAATAAGACGGATCCAAGAAAGATGTATGGACATCTATGAGAATTTGCTGAACGCAAATAGGCTACATGTTGTAAATTTTAAGCAAGAACGCTTAAATTTACAAACAAAAGCAATATCATGTTGCGATCAATTATCATGTTATGTTGAAATTTCAATGAAAATGAATCTGATTGGAATGAAAACAGTTGAATACTGGCAAAAACAGATTGAGGATGTCAAGTATATGACGATTGCATGGAGATCAAAAGATCAGAAAAGGTAAAATAATTATTTAGGATGTTCGTTGTATGGCTTCTTACGTTCAGATTGTCAACAGGAATGGCAATTGCAACTACAATGATTGTAACTGGAATGACAATGGCGTTCGCCCGTTCTTGGTCGGAAGACGAAAGAAAGTAAGTGTTAGGCTGAAATTAGAGTCCCGATTCAAAAAGAATGAACATCCTTTCCTATGCAGAAATGCAAAGGATAAACACAAAGGAATAAAAATATTATGGAAAGACCTAAAACAGACTTTGAAAAGGTTATAGATTTTGATGTGTTGTATAAAGCTTATAAAAGAGCTTGTGCAGGAAAAGGTTCTGTAAGCAGCAAACAAAAATTTAGTATAGCCGCATTGGACGGTATATATCAAATTAAGAGAAGAATAGAAACAAAAAGTTATGAAGTTGGTTCTTATAATTCATTTAAAGTATACGAACCAAAAGAAAGATTAGTTACTGCAGGCACGTTTGTTGATAAAATTGTCCAACATGCAATATGTGACAGTGTAATGCATCCAAAATTGCAAAAAGAATTCATACAGACCAACTATGCTGGCCAGGTAAATAAAGGCACAGATTATGGATTGGATTGTCTAAAGGCGCAAATGTATTTAGCATATTGCAAGTATGGATATGATTGCTGGATAGTTAAAGCAGATATTAAGAAATATTTTTATAGCATAGATCATGAGGTTCTGAAAGACATAGTTCAATATTTTATAGACGATAAAGATTTCTACTGGTTGGTAGAAAAATTTATTGATAGCACTAAAGGAACTGGTATCCCTCTTGGAAATCAGATTAGTCAGGTATTTGCTTTAATGTATCTATCGGGGTTGGATCATTTTGTTACTGGAGAACTTGGCGTTAAATATTACGGACGATACACGGATGATATATATTTGATTGTCGAGTCGAGAGAATATGCAAAGTTTTGCCTGGAATCCATTTGCCAGTTTGTTGAATCTTTAAATATAGAGTTAAACGGAAAAACACAGATAATTCCATTCAAGAATGGACTGAAATTTTGTGGATTCCATACATATGTAACAAAAGATGGGAAGATTATCCGGAAATTGACCAATGAAAAGAAACGAGCTAATCAAAAGAAATATAAACGCATGGCAAAACTGTTGAAAAATAATAAAATTTCTAAAAATGAATTTGAACAATCATACAACTCTTTTAGAAACCATATTTCAAAAGGAAACTGTATGAAGTTCGGATTCTCTTTAGATGAAATGATTAAAAATATTACTCAGTGAGGTGTTGAAGATGAAAAAGAAGAAAATTAACAAGGCTATCGAGAGACTTAATAAGTCAGCACATCAGACATATAACTACATGGATGTGTTTGTATATTTAATAAATACAAATAAAATTATTAAGATTTCAGAAGGAACTGGCGATAATCTTCTTCGTGAGGATAGGGAAGCTGGATATGTAGATTATATTTACTATTCATTCTATGATATGGATGATGAATTTTATGAATATGATGGTGGAGAAATTTTGCTTGAAGAGTATTTCAAGGATAAATATGCTTGTACTGCCGCCTGTATTGATGATGTAATGAAATTTATTGAGTATGATGGAAAGTACATTATTCTCTCACAGTTTTATTATGAGAAAGACGAATGGTATACAGAAACATGGACTGATTATGATATTGCTTATGCATTATCTGATAATGGAATTTCTGTCACACGTTTAAATATTAACGAAACCAGAGAAAAGGCAAAACATTTGTTTGATGATAAATCGTATAGAAATGCAATGTTATCAGATTTAGTAGTGCAGTTATTTGCAGTAGAAAATTAATAACAGTTTACAGTATATAAAACAAAAGGAGGAAGTTATTATGGCAGCAAATGTAGAAAGTATGTTTAGTGTAAGAGAGACACCGTGGCATGGACTTGGAACTATTATTCAGGATGCACCAAATTCAAAGGAAGCAATCAGACTGGCAGGACTTGACTGGAGAGTTGACCAGTCTGATGTTTTATGTGCTGATGATGGATCTGTAATTGAAGGATATAAAGCAAATATCAGAAGCTCTGATGGAAAAGTGCTCGGTATGGTAACAGACAGATATCGAATTGTGCAGAATGAAGAGGCATTCGCTTTTACAGATGCACTTCTTGGAGAAGGAGTACGTTATGAGACTGCCGGATCTTTATCATCTGGACGTAGAGTTTGGATGTTGGCACGAATGGAAGGAAAAATGATTACTGGAGAAGAGGTTGATCCGTATCTCGTATTTACCAATAGTCATGATGGAACCGGCGCAATTAGAGTTGCTATCACTCCAGTTCGTGTCGTGTGTCAGAACACATTAAATCTTGCATTAAATACAGCAGCAAGGCAGTGGAGCTGTATTCATGTTGGACGAATTGAAGATAAAATGGAAGAAGCACGACATACTCTTTTGAATACCAATACATATATGAACGCACTAGAAGAAGAGTTCGGAGAGTTAAAGCTTCAGAAAATGGATGTTGATAAAGTAAGAGAATATATTAACATGCTTATTCCAGTAGAAGAAAATGATACTCCAAGAAAGAAACAGAATATTGAAGAACTGAGAACGGAACTTATGAACCGATATCTTTTCGCTCCGGATCTTATGTTGGTAGAACATTCTGCTTACAGATTTATAAATGCAGTTAGTGATTTTGCTACACATAAAATACCGAAACGAAATACCTCAAATTATCAGGAGAACTTGTTTATGAAAACAGTAGATGGAAATGCTCTGATTGACAAGGCATATAAAATGTGTGCTGAAGCTGCATGAGGTAAAGCATATGGAGTTTATGGCAAAAGATAAAGAAGGGAACCCGGTAGAGATACATATGACGGTAGATGGGAAATACTTTGCGTATTTCCCGAATACTCATGAATATTCTCCAGCTTTTATTTTTGAGAAAGGATTGAAAAAATTTCTAAAGATGAAGCAATCTGTAATAATAGAAAACTAAAAGGAGACAAATTATGAATACTTGTATTTTATATTTATACCGAGACGCATGTAACTATAAAGTATATAATGAAGTAATTATTAATGGAGTTTTATCACCAGGACAAATCAACTTGATTTTAGATTGTTTAGATGATGGTGAATACTTTATTCCAAGTCAGGTGGGATTACCAGAACAAAGATTTGGGAGCATTACAGAAGATGATCACTGCTGGTTTGAATTAAACCGTGAAGGATTTAATTTATCGACTGGTATTTCAACAATAGATATCACTCCTTATGAATTGGTAAATAAATTTATGAAAGCAAAAGATAACTGGAATGATGATATTATGTCATTTATGTAGTTCGTAAACGGAGGGAAATCACATATGAAAGAATACACAATAGATGATTTTGATATGGAAACTGTATTGTATGAAGACAGCGGAAATTGGAAAAATAAATCGCCATATGAGTATTTTATTGGGGTACATAAAGAAGGAGAATTTATTATTAATTACTCTGACATTCTTACATTTTTAATTCAGACAGCAGGAAAAATATGTAAACGATATGCGAGTGATCTGTTTATTACGTGGAGCGGTTTGGATGAAAAATTACATGACTCAAAATACACAGGTGAGAAACTGTTATTTGGATTCAGAGAAAATGGGATGGATTCAAATACATTTGTACTTTCTAGGTTGAATCACTACGAAAAAAAACAGATGATACAAGATATCAAAGAATTATACTTGTTAAATGTAGAAGTCTATGATGAAGAATCTGGCAAATATATTACTATGAAACTTGGAAAGGCAACATTAAAAGAGGGAATATAAAATGGCAAATAAAATTATCAATGGGAAAAAATATGAGACAGAAACAGCTGTTATGAAAGCATGGAATGATAATAATGGTAATCCAAAAGATATTTATTATCATATGCAGAAACTGTATCAAAAAAGAAATGGCGAGTTCTTTTTGTGGGAAACAGGTGATATTATTACTCCATTAACAAAAAATGAAGCAAAGAAATGGGCGGAAAAGAATTTAACAGGAACGGAATATGAAGAAGTGTTTGATCCAGTTGAAGAATAAAAGGAGCTGATGATATGGGCGATATATTACTTGAAAAATTCTTTGAGACATGGCGTTGGGAAGAGGCGATAGAAAATGGTGTAATAAAAGGAATTAATAAAGGAGAATTACGTAAGCTTTGCTCTCCGGAAGTAAGAAATTTGTTATTAGACAGAATTATTACGGGCAAGTATGATATCGCTCCACCACATCAGGTAAGGATCCCAAAAGATAATGGAGACTATCGGATAGTATATGTGAATGAAAATATTGATAGGATATTCCTATCAATTGTAAATAATATGCTGTTTGAATTATTCCCAGATATGATACATAAATCATGTAAAAGCTATCAGAAAGGGATTGGTTGCGGAAAAGTAGTTCAAGAGGCATCACGAAAGATTTGTGAGACGAGTATGGAGACATCAGGTGTACTTGGATTTAAGGCGGATTTGTCAAAATATTTCGATTCAGTGCCTTTGGAGTACATCATGCGAGTGTTTGATCACATAGAGGGGCAGATCGGTTTCTCGTCCATAATTTCAGTTTTAAGACGTTACTATATGTCGAACATTTGTTTTAATACAGAAGGCAATCTAATTCAGCATTATCAGAGCTTGAAACAAGGGTGTGCAGTTGCTAGTTTTTTAGCTGACACTATGTTATACCACATTGATGAAATGTTGAGTTCTCTCCCTGGATTTTATGTCCGGTACTCAGATGATATTCTTTACATAGGAACCAAAACTGAAAAGGCAATGGGAATTTTACAGCGAGAACTAAATAAAATGCAAATGAGACTAAATCCTAAAAAGGTAGAGCAGTTATATGCTGATAAGTGGTTTAAATTCTTAGGATTCACAATCAAATCAGATCAAATATCATTATCAAAAAGTCGAATCAAATCATTCCAAGACGAAATTTCCAATAGAACTATAAAAAAGAATATTTCATATAAAAATGCAGTCCATAGTGTGAATCATTATCTTTACATTGGTAATGGTGAATATTCCTGGGCTATCCAGGTGCTGCCTATTATCAATACACAAAAGGATATTAATACATTGAATCAATATGTAATGGACTGTATTCGGGCATGTATAACAGGAAAAAAGAAAGTGGGTGGATTAGGATGTACAGTGGATAAATCGGATTATACGATTCTTAGAGGGACAGGTAAAAATGTAACGGAAAACAGAAGAAAAACAGATAAAAGTATTTCTGGTTATTACAGTTTGGGTTGTATGAGAAATGCAATGCTTACTTGTAAGCCAGTGTATGAAACGCTTGTAAGAAGCTTATAAGACAGAAAGGAAAAGAATTATGATAGAAAACAGAAAATGGAAACTCGGAGATGATCTCTCAGTAGAAGATAATTTATTAGATGAAATTACATTCAAAGAATTAATTACTACGATACATTGTAATTGTCAATGTATTACACCCGAAAATATAACAAAGGAACTTAATCGGATTATGGATATTCGTATGCAGGATATGAAATATTTGTTGGAGAATAATATGGAAGAAATTATGAATGAAGCGATTGGAGGTTAAGTGTGATGAAAAAGATAGTTAATCCTTGCGTATGCAATACATATAATGGCGATGCAAAAGCATATGCAGAAATCGAATACGAGAACGGACAACTTAGTATTTGCGGAGTTGTCGGACCGAAAAGGAACGGTAATTGTACGGGAGGTGCTGGACAATGCGTTGATGAAATCAGAAGCGGTAAACCGACAGAAGATTGGACAAACGAAATGCTTCAGAAATTCTGCGATATTTGGGATAGATGGCATCTGAACGACATGAACCCTTGCTGCGAACATCAGAGAGAACTTGGCTGGGTTGAACAGTCACAAGAAAAAGTAAAAGTGATGAAATGGGATAGGACGAAAGAAACTTGGGAGAAGGCAAGGGCTGCTGAGAAAAGAGCGATTGAATGTTTGAAAAATGGAAAAACTTTCGTTCCAACACCGGAAGAAACAATTTATGCAAATGTCAGTTATGGAGTAACAACTTACAACGATGAATTACCAGAGCATCCGGAGTTTTATGAGTTTAAAGAGAGGGATTGTCTTGGACATTCAAACGTGGAATATAAAACGAGAGGTTGGATATCTCACAAAGAACATCCGCTTGGCATTCTTGGAAAACCTTGTCCGGTATGCGGTTACGAGTACGGAACATCTTGGATTAAAGAAGAAGTTCCTCAAGATATTATAGACTGGTTGTTTTCTCTTCCAGAGTCAAGAACGAAGCCAGCGTGGGTTTGAGGAGATGTAATATGAGTAAAGTATTTTTATATAAAGAAATTGATTGCGATGATCGGGACTGTTGTGCTTACATAGAGAGCCGGCCGATGAGATTCGAGTGCAATCATTATTTTGCTGGTGTAAATTTACATGGATCTTGTTATTGTGGTAGCAAATTTGCACCATACGAGGAAATTAAAACAGTTCTGACAAAAGATGAATATGACGCACTAATCAAATTCAGTAAAGAAATTAAAAGAATCGGATATGGCGTTACTATTGGAGATGAAAGATATAAAAAAGGACTTGAGTTATGCGAAGGTATACAATATGTATATGACAAACTTAACTCTGAAGAGAATCAAAAATTATTTAAAGAGGTCCAACAAGAAGAAATTGAATATTTAATGGAAGAACATGACTTAAGTGATGAAGATGTAAAGAAGATTTTCAATGAATATGCTCAAGTATATAGAGACAGAAGTATAGTTGGATCTGTATATGAAGATTATGAGGAATTAGGATATGAAGAAGCTTGGTCAATGGGATATATCAAAGAGAACGATCTTATTTCTACAAGGTATTTTGATACAGAAAAATTTGGAGAGGATTTAGTCAACGAAGATAATAGGTATTTAGAACTTGATGATGGAAGAATAGTTTCATTGAATTATTAGGGGGGATTTAAATGGGATGGACTTCGTATAGAGCTACACATTACAAAAATGGTAAGGTGGATCGAAAAGCTGAAATGGATGAAAGATGGACACAGACTGAAAGTGACGGATTCCCAGAATTGAATGTTTTGAAATCTCGTATGGTTGGCAGTGTTTATTATGCAGCTATTGAAGTAAAGAGAAACGGAATTCGTGAACGTGTATTTGGACAAGTTGCATTGACATCTACAAAATGGAATGATGGGATGAATTTTGGATATAAGGATATGGATGAATCTATGGGGCCATATTGTTATGATTGTCCGGCATCAGTCTTGAATATGCTTACAGGAACTGATAATGAGTATGCATTGGAATGGCGTAGAAAATGCAGAGAGAAGCTTGAAAAGAGAAAGCGACATGAGACAAAAGATACGTTACCAATAGGCAGTGTAATTGAATTTGAAAGATGTGACGGAAGAAGAGTTATATTAGAAAAGATGAATCCGGAATTTCAATTTAAACGTCCTTGGTGGTTTCAAGAAGATAATAATACATATGTATCATTAAAAGATATTCCTGAAAATTTTACGATTATACGAAAGGGAAGGGAGAATAATCATGAATAAAACAAAACAGAATCTGGAAATCGAAAAAATGATTGTGATATCTACGGCGCATATTAAAAAGAAAACAGCGGATATACTTGAAACAGCTGCGTTGGATTTAGATGTGTTAGGTTCTATCACTGTTTATCTCAAAGAGGGACTTGGATATTACATATATTTTAACCCTGAACATCTTGACGAGATTCCAAATGATTTACGGAAATGTATTGAATTTGCTGTAAAAAATGGATGTACTGTACTATGTCTGGAAAGAGATGGACAGATTGTGGATGATCTTCCGGAATATGACTGGGAAGAAGATATAAAGCAAAAATATCTGGTTCAGTATTCTGGGAGGTTATTTGTAAATGCACACAATTCTGATGAAGCATGTGAGATTGCATTGGATCATATTTCTATTGATGATATTCATGCTGAAGTGTGGAATGGTAATTAAATAAAGGAGAAGAAAGTATTATGTATAAATATGCGATATCGTTGTATAAAAAAATGGCATGTTTAATTATGCACAATACAGAAATAATCTGTATGATATATTGAGAATTTATATGCATGAAATTCATACCACGTGTAATCCTCGTCCAACATTATGGATTTATGACGGAAAACAGTATGTTAGGATTCATGATTTTATGTTTAAGGAATTGACACCTGAAACGTATGAATTATATCTTGAGGAACGAATTCTGGAATCTGATAAATTGTTGGAAGGAGTCGATGAATGTATAAATTAACAGATCAGGGAAGAGAAACAGTTGAACATCTTATAAGAGAATGTCAAGCCAAAAGAAAAGAAATATTGGACGCTGGTATAGATACTGCTGATGAAACACATATTCCGACAATAGAAGATATAGAAAGTGATATAGCAGTATTTATAGATGCAGATGGAGAATATTATAATTGTTGGGGAGTAACTGACAATGATTCTTCTGATTGTTTGTACTTAAAAATAGGCGTGGATTTTACGGAAGTAAAGTAATGATTTTATGGGAGGAAACTGAAATGAGAGTAATCAATATTAAATGGGATACGGATGGTGATGAAGATCTGTTAAAGTCATTACCAACAGAAATTGAGATTCCAGTCGAAGCTCTGGATGGAATTGAATATATGGACGATGCAGAAGAAAGAATATCGAATTTTATTAGCGCACAAACAGGATTTTGTCATTATGGATATGAAGTTATAGATGATGATGGGTTGTTACAGTTCTGCGAATTTGCAGAAGGATATGTATTAACCAGTGAACAGTACCAGACGTATAATATAGGTTTTAATGATGATGACGAAACACAGTTTGATGTATGTAATCTTGGAGAATTACTAATATGTTGGTATGAATTTTGTAAAGAGAACAAATTTCCCATAAATTGTTATTGTTATCTGGAACATGTAATAAGTGATAAATATTCAGAATTAATTGACGGAGTAACATCATGATGCGGATATGATTTTGGAATGGATATAGACAAAGCAAAATTCTGCCCGATATGTGGAAAGAAATTGATTAGAGAAGAATAGGAAATCAGGATTTCAAATGGAGGAAAAGAATAAATATGAGAGCATACATGACAGATGAATATAAGAAAAGTTTAATAGGCAAGACATTTACTTCTAGTGACGGAGAGTTCAAAGAATATGACGGATTAAAAGTAATTGAAATTATTAGAGAATTGACAGAAAAAGATTATGATAGGGAATTGATTGACGATACAGACAGAAACAAGATTGGAAAATCAAGATACCTTATCAACACAATGTATGAAGTTCGTTTAGAAAATAATGAAGTAATTGCAGTATATGAAGATGAAATTAATCCAGATTATGTAGGAAGCTGGAAGTAACTTTGAAATCGGAATTTAATTTGAAAATAAATATGTCTTTTCTGCAAATAGAAAAAAGTGAAAGGCGAAAAAATATGAATATCGAATTAAATAAATCAAACATAAAAATTGAAGGAAATAAACTTATCGTTGAATTAACACCAGAGTTAAGATCTATGTTAAAAATACAGCAGAAACCTTTGAAAAGTTTAGCTCCAGGAACATGCATTATTGATAACATTGGAAATAAATGGCTGATTATCAGACATGATTGTGATAATACAACAAAAGTGTGGAGAAAAGAATTACTTGACGATACATATAAATTTGATGATAAATCAAATAATTTTGCAGTCTCTAAAATCAAAGATATTTTGAATAATGAAAATGGGAAGATTTTAGCAGATATTTATAAAGGATTCGGAAAGAGAAATGTATTAAATGATGCAGTTGATTTAACTTCTCTTGATGGATTGGATACATACGGTACATACGAATGTAAAGTGCATTTGGGAATAATTGATGATTATAGAAGTGCTAGAAAAATGGGATTGTTAAGATCAGAAAATAAATTTCCATTTTGGTTAGATACACCAGATAGTACAAATGAAAACGCTTCTGCTTCTTTCGTTCGGATTGTCAACAGGGGTGGTTGGTGCGACTTCGATGTTTGTTTCTGGGGTGGCCGTGGCGTTCGCCCGTTTGTATCTTTAGATCCTGAAATCCTTGTATCTGTAGAAGATGAACCAGAGGTGTGATGGTATGAAATATGATGTTGTGTTAATTGAAAAACCATTCTTTGAAGGGATATCATTTTTAGAAATAAAAAGTTTATTTAATTTATTGCTTACTGATGAAGTATATCCGATTGAAATTCAGTCCAATTGTGAATCGTCTGCAATGGGATTTATAACATCTGAAGCGGCGGATAAAATTGATTATGCATACGAAACAAATACTTATTTTGTAAATTTTATAACAGATATTCTTGACGATATGAAAAATGAGTCTGAAGATCATACATACGAATTCAAAGGTTTAAAGATTTGGCTGGGAAGATAGGTAAGTAAAGATACTAAATATTCCGTAAATAGAGGATGAAAAATATGAGACACAATAAATCAATCAGAAAAAAGAAACAGAAGATAATTGGATGGATGTTATATATCGTTGGAATGATAGTATTCTTTTTCGCTCTATTATATTCTATGAAGATTAGTGTGCAATCTGGAGTATATACTATATTGGCATCTATGGCAGCTATGTTTGTGCTTCAGGGAGCTTATGAAAAGAGTGTATAAAATCTGAAATGTTTGAATGAAGCTAAATAAATTATACGAGAGTGTACTCATGATATACGAGATTGTAACTATACTTCAATTATGCAGCTCTGATATGACTCATCCTGGCTATCACCAGGACGAGACATCCTGATGCTGCACAATATCAGACGATTAAAGAAATACACCAAAGCAAATGAGTATATCATATTCAAAAAGGAAGGTGACAGAATATTGAATGATGCAAAAAACAGTACAATCTTTGCAAGCTTTATCCGAGATGTTCGAGAGGGATACAAATTTGAAGTTGACTTCAAAAAAAGGCTTATGAAAACTTCAAAAGGAACATACATTTTAGATGAAGAATGGAATCAATCATATAAATTGTATGACGATCCTAAAACAAATACAGAAACAATAGACATGATGGAATATAGGTATAAACAGTATAAATACTCTGTTCCAAGTAAGGAGTCTGAGAAACATAAAAGCAAATACTTTAAAGCAAAACATGAATCGGAACTGACGGATGTTGATATGATCACTGGGGAAAATAGAAGCTTGGCCCAGGCTGCACTTGAAGGTTTTATATTATGTGCTATCTTATCCGGTGATTTTAAATGGGATGAAGAGAAATATGGGAAATGGTTTTATCAAGGCAAAGATAAAGATTTCATTATTTTAAGAGAATGGGTTGAACCAAATAAATGATAAAGGAGATAGATATTATGAAAAACAATAGAGAAAGTAGACAGGAAGTATTAAAACAGGCTGGTATTGATACTAATAATTTTTTCAGTATCACATTTAATGAGGGGTTAAAACCAGGTGCAACAATTCATGTTTCAATTGATCAGCCAGAGTATCCAGAAGAAGTCCGAAATGAAAGAGAAAAAGTCAGGAATCAGATTATAGAAGACGGTTATGTGAGAAATACAAAATTACATAGAAGATGGGTAATGGCCCAGATGTTTAGAATGTTAAATTATCACAGCTATCGTACTGGCAAAGATGGGTATGATGCATATCTCGTAGATAATTACAGCTATCATTATCAGTTTACTATGATGCTTGAAGAAGTCAGGGTATTATCTAAACTTGAAACAAGAGATCCGGAAAGTTTTACGGAAAGATCACATTTCTTTAATTGTGATGTTATTGCTGCAACATTGAATGATTATCTTATGAAATTAAAAGATTACATAGCAAGTGTTCCTGAAAAAATATACAAAACACAAAAATACAAAAAATTATTCCAGCAGGATGTCTTCTTGAAAGATATCTATAAGACAATCATTTATCCTGAGTATTTAGCAGTAAATAAAGTTCTGGATGTTATCAAAAGCAAAGAAAGAATGTCTTATAGTCAAATATATAAGGTATTAAAAAAATGTGTCAATGGTATGTATCGTTTGCCTGAGTATACGCCAAAATGTAAAGAATGGAAAGACGCATTCAAGGGAGCTGGTAGTTATTATACGTTGATGAATATGGTGAAATTTCATGGATGTTTCTTGTATAATTACAAGGATGCCGATAATGGTTATCATAAATTCGATGCAATGTTTGGAACAGAAGCTTGTTATTATTTAAAAGATTGTTTAGATGAGTATAAAGGAGAATATTATCGTATGTTTGCCTTATTAAAGCAAGTTATTAAGGATAATAATTTTGACTTCTATACAAGAATGGCGGAAATTTATTCATAATTTTTTCTATATAATATTCTTTGTGGTGTATATATAGCACATTTATACAAAATACAATTCTATTCAATGCTGATCCAGGAAGGATGGGGATCCCATCCTTCCTGGATCATTTATATGAGTCTAGTAAAGAGATATATATGTTTGTATTGAGTATAAATAATATTATTATAAGTACAATAAAACGGGATGAAAAATACTAATAAAAAAATAATACAAAAATCTGTTGCAAATGACAAAATAATATGTTATAACATATATTGTCAGAAAAACAGAACTAATGTTTGCTATATTGGAGGGGTTTTTATGAAAAGTCAATGGGTCTTAGTAGTTATGAAAAAGGGTAATAGAAATTGTGAAGCACTATGGTTTGAACACGAAAATGAGGCAAAAGATTTTATAGTTCAGAAATATCGTGAAAGTATCAAAAAAGCTCCCTTTTATGATTTTGAAAATTCATATATATCTGATGAGCATACATACGCGAAAGTAAGTTCTGGACTATCCAGTATAAAGTTGATGTTATGTAAAAACATACGTCATTATAAATAGTCATTCATCTTAAAAAGATCAGCGGTTATTCGTTGGTCTTTTTTTATTGCTTAAAATAGATCGGAGATGTTAAAATGAAAGAAACTAACAATATTGTCACATTGGACAATGTTAATAAACTGACTGAAATACATTATACATTAAATCATAGCGGAAAAATGGAAGGTATGGCGAGTTTGTCTACCAGTTGCACTTGCAATAAATTTTGCCAGCAAAGATCAGCAAATCAGAATCTAGTATGCAGCCATTGCTATGCACAAAGACAGATGAAGATGTATTTAAATTTGGAACAATGCTTAATAAAAAATACTGAAGTTTTGACTTCAAGAATATTAGAAGATAAAGAAATTCCAATTATCAATCGTATGTATTTTCGTTTTGAAGCGTTTGGAGATTTAATTAATGTAACTCAAATTTCCAATTATTTTAATATCTGTAAAAAGAATAAAAATGTAAAATTCGCAATATGGACAAAGAATCCGTGGATAATTCAGGAAGCAATAAATGGAGGCCTAAAAAAACCATCAAACTTGCAGATTATTTTAAGCAGTCCTAAAATAAATGAGGTATGTGATGGTTCGGAATATGATTTTGTTGATAAAGTATTTACAGTATTTACTAAAGAATACATTGAGAAAAAACATATTCATATTAACTGTGGGATGAAAAAATGTATTGTATGTAGAAAGTGTTATAAAAAGAGCAGAGAAAAATTTATTAATGAGAAACTCAAATAGTCAATATATGGAGGTGATAACAATGGGAAATAAAAGAAAGGTACATATTACATCATATTTTATATGTTCCGAATGCAACTTAGAAATGCCTCTACCAAGAGTGCCGGGAGAGATGCGAAAATATGGACATATTAAAGATATTTATTGTCCGAGATGTAAAAAAACGACTAAATTTAAAGAGCTTGGCCAGCGTGATTATAAAAATATGGCAGGCGAAGTTCTAACATCATTTGAAGACTAAAATATAATATAAGGAGAAAGAATAAAATGGACAATCATGAAAGATGGAAAGCATTAGAGGCATATAAAGAATTGTATTGGGATGAGTATAAGAAATCTATTAAACCAGATACTCCAGACTGGGAATTATATCATCATCCTAAGAATGCAAATGCAATAGGACTAACAATAATTTGTACACCTATTTTTTACTTATTTGCAGGCGGTGGATTTGTTCATAATATCATATGGACGATTGGTTTATGGGTTTTCTGTGGTATCTATTGTGCATTATGGAATTTTTGTTTAGATAATGATGCGGATAATTTATATAAACGGGATATAGCATTTATGATCTGGCTGCAGCATGAAAAAGGAATCTGTTTATAAGGTGGTGAATCAATGAATAAACAAAGGCTGGGAGAAATTAAAAAGATTATTGATAATGTAAATGAATGCAAAGATGATTTAGATGATGTAATGGCAGATGAGCAGATTGCATTTGATAATATGCCGGAAAATCTTCAATTGTCGAGTAACGGAGAAAGATCCGAAGAAGCGATTGATATATTAGATAACGCTGTAGAAAAATTAGATGAAGTAGTAGAGTTACTTAATACAATATATTAGTTTTGTTTGATTTGGTCCCTGGTTAATCCCAGGGACTTTTTTTAGGAGGTATATATGCAAAGGTTTTTTTATCAAGATCCTTATAATCCAGATAAAACATGGGAGGTAGTAAAGCTGGTCGGCGGATACTACCTCCGGCAGTACATCAAAGGTAAGCAGTTTGGGCGCGGGATTCGGACCACAAAGAAATATATTCAGAGTATTGGGATTTTTGAGTATGCACAATGCAAAAGAAGCACAAGGAATGAGGTGTTGAAATGAAATTAAATAAAGAAAAATTTCTTAAGACAAAATTTGGAAGTAGTATGATGGAATGTGTAATAGCTTGGAATCATTGGATTGACCAAACATCTGATGTAATACAACACCCTGAACATGAAGAGTATATAAGAACAATAAAAGCAGTTTATTGGTGTCAGGCACAATGGGAAGTGTATCAAATGGCAGTTAAACAGTTTTATGGAATTGAGTATTTTATGACACGTACAGATGAATACTTTGGAATTTGTACTTCTGATGAAAGTGATTGGCTATTAAAGATTGAAAGAGAGGGAAAAATATGAGTGGATTACAAGATTATGATTCATTATATCAAAGCAAAATTTCTGCTTTAACAAAGAATAATAGAGTATTAGAGAATTTTTATTACTTTATTTCGGGGAATGCAACTTTATCCACCTGCTACACGTATTTATCTTATGTATCAAGGTTTTTGAATGTAGTAAGAAAACCAGTAGAAGAATTATCTGTAGAAGATTTTATGATTTATCTTGCCAAATTTAACAATACGCAGCCCAATAGTAAGCAGTATTCTTCTTCTTATAAAATAGATATTTATCAGGCATTAAAAAGGTTTGGTAAATTTTTGGTGGCAACAAGAAAAATTAAAGAAAATCCTATGGATTACATAGAACGTCCTAAATTTAAGGAAAACCAGCAGACGATTACAAAAAGAGAAGAAGGATATTTAAATGAGAAAGAAATAAAGAAATATCTTAATGATGTAGAAGCTCTGGCAGATCCGGAATGGAGATGGAGAGATTTGTCTATGATAATGGTATTTATTAATACCGGTATTCGAGCATCTGCTCTATATAAATTAGATATTGACAGTATAAATTTTTCTGACCATACAATTATAGTAACTGATAAAGAGCAACGTGTAAAAAGAAAAAAGTTATCTGACCAAACTATTACTTGCCTTCTAAAATGGTTGGAAGACAGGGAGCAGCTTCTCAGAGGAAAGCATATTAATGCTTTATTTATCTCTAATCGCAGAACTCGTATAAGTCAACATGCAATATCTAATATTGTAAAAAAATACTCAATCAATATCAATGGGAAAAATATTACTCCACACAAACTTAGAGCAAGTTATGGAACTATTATGTATAATAAAACACACGATATTTATTTTGTGCAGAAATGCTTAGACCATGCGAGTCCACAGACATCTGAATTATATGTAAGGGGACAGCAAGACCGCTCTGAGATAAAAGCTGAAAAATTGATGACAGAACTATTTTCTGACAATACTACTAATCGTTATTAGAAAAAAGTGGACATATTATAATAAAGTGTGTATAATAGATATAAATGGAGGTAGGTATTATGAGAGAAACACAGCCAATAGAAGTAGAAAGATCTGAGGATAGTAGTCTTGAACGAGAAACATATAAACATCCTGCATTTGGAATGATTGGGTTTAGCCGTATTGCAGGTGGTGGGGACAATGTATTATTCGGGAGTAGCATCAAACATAATGATCGTATTCAGTTGACGATTAAACATGGCGAACAGGATAGGACGCTGCATGAAGATTGGTATTACGGAAGGAAAAAGATTGTGGAAGTTGAGATGAGCTATTCTCAGTTTGCAGAATGTATCAGCACTATGAATGTAGGAGATGGTGTTCCGTGTACGATTCAGTTTACAGAAAAAGATGGACACATTCCGGCAATCGAAGAAAATAATTCTAAGCGAGAACAGTTCCGGAATGAATTTAGTGATACAATCAAAAAAGCAATGGAACAGATACAGAATCAAATTAATCAGATTCAGGAATCTATTAATACAAAGAAAACTCTCGGTATTAAAGATCAGAAAGAGATTGTATCGCAGCTCCAGAATGTAAAATACAATATAGGAGCTAATCTTGATTTCTGTGTAAGTCAGTTTGACGAACAGATGGACAAGAGTACGATGGAAGCGAAAGGTGAAATTGAAGCGTTTTGCCAAAACAAGATTAACAGTATTGCCCAGGCTGCACTGATTGAAAAGAAAGACGAGCTGATCGGGCTGGAAAATCCTGTGGAGTTATGAGGGGAGAAAAGAAAATATGGATAAACAATATAATGAATGTAACAAAGACTGTAACAAATGCAAAAAATTAAATACACGTACAGATGATAAAGGATATGCATATGGATATGAGTGTATGAAATATGGAGATTCTGTACTAAGATCGGAATTCGCGTCCACAAAAAAATTTATAAGGAGGTAGACATTATGCATAGTTTTCATGGAAAATCAGTAAATATTCATTATGATGCAGATATAAAATCAGGAGAATGTATTATCATCAACAAAGAAAACGGAGAAGAAATTCGTGTACTTGGCAGTGATCTTTTAGATTTTGTTGCAGCGTATGTGAGACAACAGAAGATCGCAAAAATAGAAAGTGCAGATACTATTGATATACTTGGAATAAAGAATGAATGATTGATTTTATAAGGAAAAATTATGGAAAGATTAGTTATGTTAAAAGAAGAAATGGATTGTATTATCAAAAATATCACTGCAAGTAGAGCAATATTGTCGAATGTAATGAATGAAGTAGCAAACAATAAATAAAAATATCAAAAGATTGCAACTCAAATAATTGGTTTGTCAAAAGCAATCAATGAAATACAAGATATTTTAAATAGATAAATATAGGTTTCATGCTGATTTAGATAACAGAAAGGAAAGATAATATGACTCCAAAAGAAAAATTCAATAGTGTAAAACAGATTTTAGAAGAAAATGATTTGTCGGTTAACACTTTGAATATTAAACAGTTTGATAAGGTATCAGAATTACAGTTAATCGCAGGTGCAAAAGATATTGTGAAAAAAATAAAAAGATATGAAGAGCATCTTGATTCTAATAACATGAAATATCCTGAATATATTATGATGTGTGTGAGACAGAATTTAGGCTTAGACGAAACAGATGTGAGTAGAGATATGGAAATCTATTCGATGAGCAGAAAAGAAATTTTTAACGCAGTATGCACATGGAACGGATTAATTGGATATGAAAATACAATAGCAGATTGGATAGAAGATATTTACAAAATTAGCTTAAACGATTGATTGGATGGTGGATATATATTTGAAATAAGGCTACCGCAATCCCACTGACTTTAGACGGTGGGTTAAGGTAGCTAAAAGTAAAAAAATTGTTATATACTTACGTCATGGGAACATGGAAATCAAAAAATAGACACAAATATTTATTACAGTATCATATTATATTCGTCTGCAAATATAGAAAGAAATTACTGGTTTCGAGGCAGATATCAGATGATATAAAGCAGTTTTCTTATAAGATATGTCAAAGGCACAAAGTTATCATCAGGTATATGGAAACGAATAAAGACCATATTCATTACATGATAGAAACAGAACCTACAATGTCAGTGAGTCAAATCGTAAATTTAATGAAAAGCTATACGACATACCATATATGGGAAAGATATTCAAATTATTTGCGAAAACAGTTTTGGAAAGAGCATACATTTTGGACAGATGGCTATTTTGCTTGTAGCGTAGGGAATGTTTCAGAAGAAATGTTAAAGAAATATATAGAAAATCAAGGTTGAGAAAGAGGGTGACAGTGGATGTTAAAGGCATATAAACACAGAATATACCCTAATAATGAGCAGAAAATACAGATTGCAAAAACATTTGGCTGTTGCCGTTTTGTGTATAATCAGACCCTGGCATACCGGAAAGAAGTATATGAGAAAGAGAAAAAATCAGTTAGTAAAACCGACTGTAACAATTACTGCAACAGACAATTAAAGAAAGAATATGAATGGCTGAAAGAAGTGGATAAATTTGCTCTGACAAATGCGATTTACAACATGGATGCTGCATATCAGAAATTTTTTAAGGAACATGCAGGTTATCCGAAGTTTAAGAGTAAACACGATAATCATAAGTCATATACAACAAATTTTACGAATGGCAATATAACAGTAGATTTTAAGAATGGAAAGGTAAAACTGCCGAAATTAAAAGGCGTAAAAGCAAAACTGCATAGAAAATTTAGTGGGCAGATAAAATCAGCAACGATATCACAAGTGCCGAGTGGGAAATATTATGTATCGGTTTTAGTGGAAACAGAACATATGGAACTGCCACATGCAAATCAAAATACGGGAATAGATTTAGGCATTAAAGATTTATGCATTACTTCTGATGGGAAGAGATATGAAAATCCCAAAATCATCAGAAAATACGAGAATAAACTGATAAAAATGCAAAGACAGTTAGCACACAAAGAAAAAAGAAGCCAAAACTACTATAAAACAAAGAAAAAGATAGCATTATGCCATGAGAAAATAACAAATACCAGAAAAGATTATCTGCATAAGATATCAAATGAGATTATCAGCGAAAACCAAGTGATAGTTTCGGAAAATTTACAGATAAAAAACATGGTAAAAAATCATCATCTGGCAAAGTCAATAAGTGATGTATCATGGTATGAGCTGACAAGACAGTTAGAATATAAAGCAAAGTGGAATGGAAGAGAATACATCAAGATAGATACCTTCTATGCCAGCAGTCAGTTGTGTTCTACTTGCGGATTCCAAAATACAGAGACGAAAAATCTGTCAGTAAGAGAATGGATCTGTCCGAATTGCGGAACAAAACATGATAGAGATATCAATGCCGCAAAAAATATACTGGCAGAAGGATTAAGGCAAATAGCAAAGCATATATAGGGCAGGAACTGCCCGAATTAACGCCTGTGGAGATAGTAGGTTGCGAGGTCTATGAAGCAGGAAGCCCATTGGCTTTAGACAATGGGTAGTTCACAATAAGGTATAAGTTTCGTAAGGAGGATTTATGAATAAACAAATTCAGATTATGTGGTTGAGAGAAACTGCTAATTGCGTAGTGGAAGAATATAATGACGGAATTTTAGAATGTGCTAAAAATAGATATGGAAACAGAACCATAGAAAGTTGTAAATGTTATGATTTTATAAAAATTAAGCTGTCAAACTTAGAAGAATCTCTTTTAGATATTAGACAGAAATATTATGGAAAAATGTTTGGTTATTGTTAGGGGAATAAGGGGGGATTATGATGCAACACAAGTGGAAATATTTTATAATTCTAAATAACGATAAACTTTCACACAACATAGTTGAATGTGGAGAAACAGTTGACAAAGAGTTACCTTTGTGTTGTGATTTTAGTATTGCAATTAATTTTGATTCACCGGAAGAACTACAGAAGTGGGTAAAAGATCATACGAGTTTATCCTTGGAAAATGGTGATTATCATATCGAGGGACATTATTTAAAAGATAATGAGTGGTGATAATCAGAATACGACAAGATAGAATAAAATTTGTAGTAGGAGAAAATGAATGATTGGAACTATTTCAGACATGAAACCATTACAGGCATACGAAGTAGTTACTCCAAGCTCTGACGGAACATTTGCTGCAGGCGATGTGATATGGATGTCAAATGATGGAAGTATTTCAATTGCTGGCCCTGGAAGTGGATGTATAAATGCAGATGAATTGGTGAATGGGACAGCAGATTTTACGGTGAAAGAAAGTAAAGAATATGTAATATATCGCCATGGATGTACAGAAGGTATTCTTAAAAGCGTATAAAACAGATTTATAAATGATGTAATACTTTATGCAGAACATATTATGAATTTAAAGTCGAAACTAAATGAATCTCACAAAAATATAGCAAAGTTAAAAGCGAGGTATATATGACAAACAGAAAGAATTTAGAAGAAATAATAGTAAATGATTTCAGGAAAATCATGCTCAACAAAGAAAAAGAATTAAATATGTATAAATATGCTTATCAGAAATATAATTTTTCAATGGCTATATTTTCTGATTATGTGTCAGAAAGAGAGAATATCAAAGATGTAAGTAAGATTGATTTATTTATAATGCTTGATAGTTGTGAACATGCATTAGAAAAGAAAGAATCTTTGTTACCTGATTTTTTTTCTGAAAAAGAAATAGAGGATTTTCAAAAAATAAAATTAAAAGAAGAAGATTTGAAATTTCCGCTGATTTTTAATATGATCCAAGTAGCGTCAGATCAATGGATAGGTTCTGTTGATGCTAAGACTATCAGCATATTATTCGACCATCATCTGATGAATTATAATACAGAAACACAAAGAACAATGTATCATATTAAATTAAAGAATGGGGATGATCACTATAAAATAAGAGTTGACAAAAAAGCAGTTCAGCAGATTACAGATGAATTAATAAACCATACATACATATCTGATGATATTACTTTGAATATACCAGAGGGACAAGAAGATTTTGTATATGATAGTCATTCAAAACGATTGATTATTAATTCAATAAAAACGTTGGATATTATAGACGGCTATCAGCGGTGTATCAGTATGAATAGAGCGAGTATACTTGATGAAGATTTTAACTATCCTATGGAATTAAGAATAACACATTTTAATACGGAAAAACTTCAACGATTTATTTATCAAAAAGATCAAAATACAAAAATGTCCACAGTAAATTCTGATTCATATAATGTGTATTCTCCACAAATTATAATTGCCAATAAAGTAAATACAAGCAGCTCATGTAATATCAAAGGATATATTGGAAGAAATCAAAGTCAGATTAATCTTGCGAAATTTTCTGAATTGATAAATTTATTATTTTTAAATAAGTTTATTAGCAAAACAGAAGAACAGAGAAGAATTTTGGAAGTAACAAAAGAAATTATTGATGATTTTAACATTTTAACAGAAGAAGATCCGAGTTTTCTCGACATTAAATACGATATAAAAACATTGACATGTGTGATGTGTGTATTTAAATATATGTCAGGAAAAACAGATAAAAGCGGAATATCAAAATTAGTTAGAGATGCTATTAAAGGAAGCGAAAATATTAACAAGGTAAGATTTTATGAGTCACGAAAAATATCTGCTCCTACTATTAATAAAATTATGGATATCGTAAAAGGAGTTGATTTGAATGTATAATGAATCTATAAAGCAAATGTTTATAAAATCTAAAAAGGATAATAATACCTTTATTGATACAATTTTGTTATCTTGTTTTGAAAAAACAAGTATATTTGAGGAAATGTTTCAAAAGGATGTATCTGAATTCGGAATGAAAGAAATTATTGATATGTATAAAATATTGAATATGGATTCATTCGATGTATTGGCTGTATTTAATTCTAATTTATTTCAATATACGCAGTTCTGTTTAGAACGAGGATTGATATACAGCAATCGAAATGTATATCAGGAAATTACTTCTGATATATTAATTCAGTGTTTAAATAAGTCATTAATAAACAGACAAATAATATCCAGAGAAGATATTCTTAGTTATGTTGCAAGGTTAAAGAACTATAGAGATAAATTCATCATGTTATCACTCTTTGAATTTGGAACCGGAAAAAAGAATTATGAAGATATTTCCCATGCCAAGATTAAGGATATAGACAAAGAAAAGAAAAAGATAAAACTATATTCTGGCAGAATAGTAAATATTAGTCCGGAATTGATTTCTATTGCTGAAGGAAGTGTAGAACAAGAATATTATCGAAGCGATATGTTAGAGACTCTTCTTATTGATGACGGGACCATTATTAAAAAGAAAAATAATTGTATCAATATTAATGATGATTTTGGAAGTGGAAGATCAATTTACTTAACAATTAAAAAATCTTTAGATGATTGGGGGATTTCGGAATATATAAATTCTAATAAAATAGTTATTTCTGGGGAGATACATTATGTCAAAAGCGAAGCGAAGAGACTAGGATTATCACCCAATGAATATTTAAAAAAATTCAAATATAAAGTATCAAACCAATTTGGTAAAAAAATTGTTATGAAAACATTTTTATTAAAATATAGCGATTATTTATGATCGCTATATTTTAATAAGATGAACTGGTAGATATTAGAAAATGGAGGTAAAGTATGGATATACAACGATTAAAGTCTTTGATAAATGAACTGAATAAATATAGAGATGCTTACTATAATCGCTCAGAATCATTGGTTTCAGATGAATATTATGATCAGCTTTTTGATCAGCTGAAAGTGATGGAGGCAAGCACAGGAATTGTGATGGCAAATTCGCCCACTCAAAATGTAGGATATGAAGTCAAATCCAATCTTGAGAAGACAACACATAGTCATCCAATGTTATCATTGGACAAGACAAAAGATATTGATGAAATCAAAAAGTTTGTAGGTGATCAACTATGCTTATTGATGTGTAAAATGGATGGATTAACTGTGTTGCTTACATACGAAGATGGCTATTTAGTCCAGGCCGAAACAAGAGGAAATGGAGAAGTAGGAGAAATTGTGACACATAATGCAAAGGTATTTGATAACATTCCGTTATATATTGATTATCCTGGTCATCTTGAAGTCGAAGGTGAGGCCATAATAACATATAATGATTTCAATAAGATTAATAGCAATATATCAGACGATGATAAAAAATATAAGAATCCTAGAAACCTTGTATCTGGATCTGTAAGACAATTAGACAGTCATATCGCAGCAAAACGTCATATTAAGTTTATTGCATGGAAAATTCCGAAAGGAATGGATAACATTGGAGCTATGTATGAAAGATTAAATTATGCACACAATTTAGGATTTGAAGTTGTTCCAACAATCTGCGTTGGAATACAGCATACTACTATCGAAGATAATATAAAAGAATTAAAGGATCGTGCAAGAAAACTTGGTTATCCTATTGATGGAATGGTTGTGACATATGATGACATTAAATATGGTGAATCTCTTGGTCGTACAGATCATCACCCAAAACATTCATTGGCATTTAAATTCTATGATGAAGAAGCGGAGACTGTATTAAGGAATATTGAATGGACAATGGGTAAAACCGGGCAGCTTACACCTGTAGCGGTATTTGATCCAGTAGAGATTGATGGAACTATAGTTGAAAGAGCATCCTTGCACAATGTAAGTATTATGAAAGAACTTGAACTTTCTTATGGCGATACAGTAACAGTTTATAAGGCGAATATGATTATTCCACAGATTAAGAATAATCTGGATAGAAGCTTAATTGATATTTGCACTCCTCCTTTACAATGCCCTATATGTGGTCACGATACAAAGGTTGTAAAAGAAAAAGACACAGAAGTATTAATGTGCATGAATGCTATGTGTAAAGGAAAGCTTCTTGGCGAATTAACTGCCTTTGTCAGTAAAAAAGCTCATGATATTCAAGGGTTGTCAGAAGCCACATTATCCTTATTAATACAGACGGGACTGGTTGAATCTGCCGTTGACTTATATCATTTAAGTGACAAGCGAAAAGAAATGAGTTATTTTCCAAGAATGGGCGTTAAGAAAATAGAAAATATTTTGAAATCAATTGAAAAAAGTCGAATGACTTCATTGTCAAAATTTATTGCAGGATTAAATATTCCATTGATCGGCGGTACAGCAAGCAAAGATATTGAAAAGTACGAAATTAAAAAGGCTTATTTAATAGGATACGACTACGCAGTAGATTGTTTTATCGAAGACATAGAAAATGATTTTGATTTTACATGTATTGACGGCATTGGGGATGAACGGAGTTTATCAATTCATAAATATTATGAAGAAAATAAAGAATATATCAATTGTTTATTAAAAGAATTCCACTTCCCGGAATTGAAAAAGAAGGATAATGTGGTTACAGAGGATCCAGCAAGTCTCGCAGGTAAAAAATTCTGTATCACAGGTTCTCTCTCAGTATTTAAAAATAGGGATGAATTAAAGGAAGATATTGAGACGAAAGGTGGAAAGGTTGTGTCCAGCGTAACTAAGCAAACAGACTATTTGATCACTAATAATAAAAACAGTGGATCGAGTAAAAACAAAAAAGCTGCAGAGCTTTGTATTCCTATTATAACAGAGCAAGAATATCTAAAAATATAACCTATACTAATTGATATTAGAAAACGCTTGACAAATATATGGAGGAGTGATATATTAAATGCATCAAAGAAAGGAAAAGAAATTAAATGAACTATTTTATGTTACAGTCAAGTAACGGGCGGTATCTAGCCAGAGCTGGTACAAATTATTATTTAACCACATCTATAGAACATGCCCTAAAAGACAAACCAGTAAAGCTAAGCAATATTCGAAATTCTATTCCAAAAAATCTACAAATCTATAAACCATTCAAATTAATATCATATAATACTGAATCCAAAAAGATATCCCAATTAAAATATCAAAAAGAAAATATCGTAGAAATTAAAAAGCATATATCAGATCTCCAATTAGATCTTCAGTCAGTTATTTCTCAGGAAAATGAATTCAAAAGTAATTTACAAGATATAGATCAAGAGTTAAGCGATATTATGCATTATATTGAATTTCATCGTTTTTCAGCCAGTGAAGGATACAAATTATGCAAAAGAATCCAAGAATTACGAGATATACGAAGAGATTTAAAAAATAAAATAGAAATGGTGAATATATTAAAAACAGGAAACTGTCAAAAAATTGCAGACGGAGATATATTGGAAAGTTTAAATCGGGTAGACCACAAAATATATTGCCCAAGAAAATTAACCACACTTTTTATCAACGGAAAGAACCGAGAAAGAGAAAATGTGGAAATAAATTATCAATAAATAAAGGGAGAAAAGAAATGAGATTCGAAGAATTTGTAAAAAAGATGCAGACACATTTTAATCAGATGTGTAAAAATGTAACACGACTTTACGTGACAGATACGGATCCGGACGAGATGTACAATTTATATCTTGATTCATATCCAGCAGGAACCAATGAAATTTATCGTGTAAGAAGAGAGTACGATTGTGGATGCTGCAGACATTTTATTAAGAATATGGGTAATGTTGTGGCAATCAAGGATGAAAAAGTACATACAATCTGGGATATTCCGGGATTAGATGATGGTGTTTATTCAGTAGTGGCACAGAAGATGAATGAATATGTTTTATCTCATAAGATTGTAGATGTAAGAATCCGAATAGAAAAAAGAATCGGCACAGATCATAGTATGGAACGCATTGTTGCCACATCACAGATCAACAGATACGATCATTTTTTTATGGACATTCCGGATCATTTAGTTTTTAGAGGTTACGATATCAATGGAGAAAAAGCAAAATTAAGAGATACAAGAAATGTATTTAAACGTTCTCTGGATGAGATTACAAAGGATGCCGTAGATACGGTGCTTGAGCTGATTGGACAAAACTCTTTATATAGAGGTGCAGAATGGAAAGCTGCATTAACAGAATTTAAAAAATATCAGAAAGAATATAATAAACTTGCCTCTGAAAAGGACAAAGAACTGTACACTTGGGACAAGTCAGCAGAAGCAGGAATGTCTGTTGGCAGGATTCGTAATCACAGTATGGGAACTTTGTTGGTAAATATCTCTGAAGGAATGGATCTTGATACCGCAGTAAGCAAATATGAAAAGATTGTAGCACCAGAGAATTATAAACGTCCAAATGCAATCTTTACAAAGAAAATGCTTGAAGATGCAAAGAAAACGATTTCAGAACTTGGATATATGGATTCATTAAACAGAAGATTTGCTACACTGGATGATATTACCGTAAATAATATTTTGTTCTCGAATAAGGATGCAGCGAAACGTATTGTTGGAGGATCAAGTCTGTTTGACGAAATGGAAGCGGATGTGGCAATTAATCCAAAGAAGTTCTCTAAAGTGGAAGAAGTCAATGTAAATGATTTTGTTAATAACATTCTTCCTGACGCAAAAGAGATTGAAGTATATTTGGAAAATCAGCATGTAAGAAACATGGTTTCACTTATTGCCCCAGAGATTAGAGATGCAAAAACAATGTTTAAATGGAATAACCCGTATTCATGGGCTTATACAGGAAATATTGCGGATTCCAGTATCAAGGAAAATGTAAAAGATGCAGGCGGAGCTGTTGATGGAGTATTAAGGTTTAGTATTATGTGGAATGACGGAGATGGCAATGATAATAGTGACCTTGATGCACATTGCATTGAACCAAATGGTGGAATCGAGATTTACTTTGGTAATACAAAATCATACGAAACGGGCGGTAATCTTGATATTGATATTACTCGTCCAATGAGACAAAGACCTGGAAAACCTGCAGTGGAAAATATTACATACCCAAGTAAATCTAAAATGATTCCTGGAATATATCAATTATATGTTAATCAGTATAGAGCAGAAAGAAGCCAGGGATTTAAAGCGGAGATTGAATTTGATGGAGAAGTTCACAGTTTTGAATATCCTCATCCTGTAGTTGGAAATGTTTATGTGGCTGACATTATTCTTGACAAAGATGGTAAATTCAAAATTATTGAAAAATTAAAAGGCAATTCAGAAGTTAGAAGTAAAGAGGTATGGGGTGTTCATACCAATCAGTTTACTCCTGTATCTGTTGTATGCTATTCACCGAATTATTGGGATGAACAGACAGGAATTGGTCATCAGCACTTATTCTTTATGTTAAAGGACTGTGTGAATCCAGAGGAACCAAATGGATACTATAATGAGTATCTGAAACCGGAGCTTGAAAAACATAGAAGAGTATTTGAAGCTCTTGGTGCAAAGGCACATGTAAAAGATGTGGAAGATCAGCTATCAGGAGTTGGGTTTAGTCTTACTAAGAGAGCTGAACTTGTTGTAAAAGTTAAGGGAAATATGGAAAGAATTTTGAGAATCAAATTTTAAAGAAGTGAAATTTATATTAGAAAAGGAGAATACAGACATGAGTGAAAGAAACATTTTTGAACAGGCAGCACGAGGTAAATACAGATTTCCATTTAGAGGACTTTGTACAGTTGAAGATCTGTGGGACTTAAATGTTACCAATCTTGATTTAGTATTTAAGGAACTGAACAGACAGAAAAAGAACAACAGTGAGGAGAGTCTGCTGGATACCAGATCCAATGAAGATGTAGTGCTTGATGATATGATTGAGATTGTAAAACATATTGTATCTGTTAAACAGAAAGAGCAGACTGATCGCCTTCTTGCCAAAGAACAAAAAGAAAAAGAACAGCGTATTATGGACATTATCAAAAGAAAAGAGAATGAAGAACTTGAGAATATGTCTATTGCTGAACTTACAAATATGATTAAAAAACAAAAATGAAGGAGTAATAACAAGTGAAAGGACTAACAAGTAAACAGGTTTTAGAAAATAGAGAGAGGTACGGGAGCAATAAGCTCCCGGAACCGAAGCTCAAGAAATGGTATGAATTTGCATTAGATGCATTAAAAGAACCAATTACAATGATTCTTATTGCAATCGCAATATTACAGATTGTTTTAGGATTTTTAGGTATAATGGAATTTACCGATCCGATTATGATTATATTTGTTCTTGCTATTGTAACTGCAATTGCAGTAAAAACTGGTCTTGGAGTTCAGAGAGCGGCAAAGGAACTAAGAGATAAAACATCAATTAGATTTTGTAATGTAATACGAGACGGTAAAATACAGAATATAAATAAGGATGAAATTGTAGTTGGTGATATTGTCTGTATTGAGACAGGACAGGAGATTTTTGCAGATGGTTATATTATTGAAGGGAAAATCTCAGTAAATAATGCAGCAATCAACGGAGAGACAAAAGAGTGTAAGAAAACACCTGTCATTGGATATAAACATGTAAAAACTACATCTACAGATGCTTATACAAATCAGAATTGTTTGTTTGCAGGAACGATTGTTATGTCTGGTGAAGGAAAAATGATCGTAACAGATGTTGGAACCAATACAGTAAATGGTGATACACTGGTAAAAATGCAAACTCTCGAAGCGCCAAAAACAGCATTAGATATAGCACTTGATAATTTAAGCAAATTTATTTCAAAATGGGGAACCATTGCTGCGGCGATTACCTTTGTCATTCTTTCGATATCAGGTATTATGCAGGCAGGTGGCGTAAATCAGTATCTTAATGATGGTATCCTTCAGACAATCCAAAAACTCGCACAAAACTTTTCTATTGCATTAACAATAATTGTAGCTGCAGTTCCAGAAGGTCTTCCTTTAATTGTAAAATTAGTAACAAAACAGAATGTAAAAACAATGGAACGCAGTAATATCTTAGCAAAAAATCCAAATAAAATCCCAGAAACAGCATATTTAAATATCATTTGTACAGATAAAACAGGAACATTAACAACAGGAATTATGACACCTAAAAAGGTAGTCGATGGAAGCGGAAAAATCGTAGAAAAAAATTCTACTTTATTTAATAAAATAAAAATTGATATTTGTCTTAATAATAGCGCTATGTATGATTCAAATGGAGATATTATAGGCGGAAATTCAATTGATCGAGCAGTATTAACCCTTGTTGGTAAAGAAGATTATTCAAACATTAAAGGAAATATTCCAATTAAATCAAAGCAGGTGTTTAGTAGTACAAATAAATATTCTGCTATCACAACAGGAACTGGAGCTTCTTATTATAAGGGGGCACCTGAGAAATTGATCGACAGATGTATAAAGTATTTTGATGGTGATAATGAAGTGGATCTTGATTCTGCAGCAAGAGAAAAACTTGACAATGCAATCAAATCTATGACAGAAAATGCTATGCGGTGTATTGCACTTACATATTGTGAAGGAGATCTTGAGGAAGATATTCTTCCAGATAATATGACACTTTTAGGTGTGATTGGAGTAGTAGATCCTGTTAGACCAGAAGTTCCTACTGCAGTAGAAATGGCACATAATGCAGGAATTCAGGTAATCGAGATTACAGGTGACTGTATCGAAACTGCTGTGGCCGTAGCAAAAGAGTGCGGAATTTATAAATATGGCGATGTGGCTATTACAAATGATGAATTTGAAAAACTGACAGATGATGAAGTAAAGAGAATTATTCCATCGCTGAGAGTAATTTCAAGATGTTCGCCGAGCACAAAGCTTCGTCTTGTGACACTAATTCAGGAACTTGGTTTATCTGTTGCTATGACAGGTGATGGTGTAAATGACTCTCCTGCGCTGAAAAGAGCAGATGTTGGATTCGGAATGCAGAGTGGATCTGATGTAGCAAAGGAAGCTTCTGACATTGTTCTTACAGATGATAACTTCGCAAGCGTTGTTAAGTCTGTAGAACTTGGAAGGACATTTATGCACAATATTATGATGTTCCTTGAGTTTCAGCTTCCAATTAACATCTCGCTACTTATCCTGAGTGTATTATACCCGATTGTTGCTGGAACTGCGTTGTTGGCTTCTGTACAGATTCTTATTGTAAATATTATTATGGACTCTCTGAACTCTCTGAGTTTTGGTGGAGAGCCACCGAAAGCAGAGTACATGAAAGAGAAACCGATCACGAAAGGATCTGGATTATTTATTCGTGGTGCAAAAGGGCGTATCGCATTAAGTTCAGCAGTATTCGTATTGTTATATATGATTATCACTGTTACACCAGTTGCTAATTTCTTCGCAACAGATGCGGAAGCTCTTACAGCAAGATTCGCATTGTTATGCTTTATGGCTGTATTTAATGGGTTTAATATCCGTACAGATAAAATAAATCTATTTAATGGTATTACAAAAAATAAACTGTTTGTATATATTGCAATTGGAATTTTTGCTATGACCGTGCTTCTTTGTAATGTAGTGAGCGGATTAATTCAGACAACATCTTTAGATGTGACACACTGGATCGTAGTAGCTGTGCTTGCGTTCATGGTAATTCCGGCAGACTTATTAAGAAAAACAATTTTATATTTTAAGAGAAAAGAAGGAGAAAATTAAATATGGGTTTTTTTAAGGGATTATTTGGAAAGAAAGATGAAACAGTAAATGTGGGTGCAGCGTCCAATGAGACACTTGCTCCTGCAAGTAATAATTCTATGGCAGTGATTGATATGTCTAAATCTAAAGAAAATCTTAATAAGGTTTTGATTGACATGTCAAAAAATGCCAAAATCGATATGACAAAACATAAGGCAAGAGTAGCGCTTGCAATGGATTATTCTGGCAGCATGGAACGACTGTTTTGTAATGGATCCGTACAGAAGACAGTATCCAGACTTTTACCTATTGCATTACGATTTGATGATAATGGAGAACTTGAGTCATGGTTATTCTCAAATGATTTCAAAAGACTGAAAGCAGTTAATGAAAATAATTATGAGGATTATGTAGAAAAGGTAATGCAGAAGTCTGGAATGTGGATGGGCGGAACACAATATGCGCCGGTATTAGAAGATATGGTTCATTATTATAAAGACATTGAACCGAGCAATATTCCTTCATTTATTATTTTTATTACAGATGGAGAGAATATGGATCATGATAAGACTGATCGAATTGTAAGAGAGTTATCAAATTATAATCTGTTTGTACAGTTTATTGGAATTGGAAATGAAAGATTCAGTTATCTTCGTTCTCTTGATAATCTTTCAGGTCGGACACATGACAACACAGGTTTTATTTCTGTAAAAGATATGAATCAGATGGATGATGAGCAGCTTTACACAGAAATTTTAAGACAGTATAAAGAATGGCTCAATAAAAAGTAAAAAAATAAGAAAGATAAGAGGTAATTTAATATGGCAGTTATTAATATGAGTAAAAATCAGAAAATCAATATGACAAAAGAAGATGGAACAGCGGTAAGAAACTTTTTCATTGGAGTGAATTGGGATCAGAACAGGTATGCAGGTGAGTCTGATATTGACTTTGATATTCATGGATTTCTTACACAGTCTGATCGTAAAGTTGCATATCCGCAAGACATTGTAAATTATAATACATATAACCAGTCCGATTATCCGTGGGTTGAGTTCTCTGGAGATAATAGAACAGGAGAGGATTCTTCTGGCATTGTATTTGATGGAAAACATTATGATGAGTATTTCATTGTCCATGCAGATCAGTTCCCGGCGGACAGAACAGAATTTTCTGTATGTCTTACAATTTTCAGAGCAGTGCAGAGACTTCAGAATTTTGGAATGGTCAATAATGCAATCATGACTATTTGTGATTATGACAATCCGAGCGGAGATAAATATGAATATGATCTTTCTGAGAATGAAAAGTTTGAGGATCTGAATGCAGTCGAGATGGGAAGACTATATAAATATGGAAACGGATTTAAGTTCCAGGCTCTTGGTTTTGGGTACGTTGGAGGTATGACAGAACTGTTTAAGAACTTTGGATTAGATATTGATGAGGGAAGGGATTGATATGAACACATCAGCAGTAGCAGTATTAGCGATTATTGTCCTCTGTGTGGGATTAGTATTACTTTTTGGAACTAAATCAGGTAAACGTGTCAGACTTAGAGCGTCTGGCACGGCTGATGAAATTATTGCAAAAGATGCTTCTACACCTGAAGGAGCAAAGGCGTATTACAATGTGGCAATCGAAAAGAAAAATAATGATGTTATTCAGGCGAGAACAGTATATTCTCAAATGCTTGGAAAAATTTCAAATTTTGATGATCAGCTTAGATCGTTAAAGAAAGATGCAATGCGAGTAAAACTCGATATTCAGTCATGCATTGATAAAAATGATGATGATGGAGCAAGAATATATCTTAAGAAGCAGCAGGATATTGAAGAAAAGATGGAAATTATAAAGAATGCATTAGAAGAGTTAAAAGAAAATGCTAGCCTGCAGAAAGAAACACTTGAGACATTAGAGACTGAGCTGGAAGATTTAAAAGCCGAAAAAGATAATGCTGTACTTACATTAGAGACAGCACAGGTAACGAAGTCACTGCAGGCAACAGTCGGTTCTTCTAATAAGGAAGAAGATAAAATGCTTGAAAAGGTACGTGACGGAATTAAGAAGCAAAAAGAAGAAGCTGACGGAACTAAAATTGCTTATGAAAACTCCACATCTGTACAGCAGCAGCGTCTTGATAAAAAAATGAAAGACGATGAGATTGAAAAGAAACTCAGAGATCTTAAAGCAAAGAAAGGTAAATAAAATATGATTGTATTGAACGTTGGTGTATTTGCAATATGCATTATTGTATCTTTTGTAGCAGGTTTTATTATTGGTATTAAAAGGAGTAAAAGAGTATGAAAAACTGGAAATTACCATTAATTATTATGGGAACAGTGTTAGTAGTGGTTTTTGGATGTATTTTTGGAATACAATCTTCTCAGAATAAGGCAATTAGTTTGGAAGAATCAGTTTATACTGCTGAATCTGATATTAAAGTACAGGAGAAACGCAGAGTGGATTTGGTTTATAATTTGTCAGACTGTGTAAAACAGTACGACAAACACGAATCTGAGACATTGACAGGACTTGCAGATGGAATGAGTAAAGGAAACACTGTTGAAGATGTGAATACAGCGTTGGCAGCAGTTACATATGCTTATCCGGAATTAAAAAGTAATGATAATTATAAACAGCTTATGAATGAGCTATCTATTACTGAAAATATGATTGCACAGTATAGGGAAAATTACAACAAATCTGTAAATGCGTATAATAGATATACAAAGAAGTTTCCAACAAGAATGTTTTTGAATTGGACCGGATATGAAAATAAAGAATTTAATAGATTGGATTATCAGGCTCCTGTAGATGCGCCACAGAAACTCTTCGGAGATTAAGTATGGAAATAACAAAACGTGAGATCATAGTTAGTATTGCTATCATATCTGTTATGTTAGTTGTCGGATTTTTTATATCCGGCAACATAACAGATTATCAAAATGATAAAAATGCTGAATATCAGAAAGCGGTAAAAATAGAAGATCCTGAAATGTTTCAGTATGGAATGGATACAAATATAGGTAATGCTTTTATATATGGGGATCTTGTAGCAGCGGATCCGGTTTCGTTTGATGAAATCGGAGGTGAATATTTATATGTTGAAAAGGTAGAGGAACATTATAATAGACATACAAGAACTGTAACAAAAACAAAACGTGATAGTAAAGGGAAAACTCACACATATACAGAAACAGAAGTTTATTATTCATGGGATTATTATGATAGTTGGATTAAACATAGTAAAAAAGTGAAATTTTGTGATGTTCCTTTTGATTATGAAAAGATTGATATTCCTTCCAGCGAATATATTAATACCATAGAAGAGAGTGCAGATGTACGATTTGCGTATTATGGAATTCCTGCAAAACATGTTGGAACAATATATACTCAATTATTAGATAATACAATATCAGATAATACTATATTCTATAAAGATTGTACAATTGAGGAAGTATTAGATATATATATTACAAATGGAGATAATATCTCATTTTGGATTATATGGATAATTCTAATCGGAATATGCGTATATGGATTTTATTATATGGAAAATAAGTGGCTGGAGGATTAAAAATGAATGAGGAGTGTATTTTATGGGATATCGAAGGTTGTTTATTATTAGAAAAGATTTACATTTATCACCTGGTAAATTATCGGCTATGCTGATGCATTGTGTAGAAGCGTATTATACGTCAAAGATTAGGGAAAATGCGATTCCAGTAGAAATTAACCCTAATTCCATTGGATTTTGTATAAAAAATTCTCCAAATCACACGACACATTATAAAACTATAATATACACACCGAAAGAGGAGTATGATCAGTATATCAATGGTATATTCACAAAAACTGTGTGTCAGGCTAGAAATAAAAGTAATTTGTTAAAAGCCACAGCTATTGCTGCAGAATTAGGATTGTATGAAGATATTGATTATGGAATTATCAGAGATAAATGTCTGACTGAGCTTGAACCAGAAGAGGAAGACGGTACGACTATTGTAGGTATATGGTTCAGACCATTGCCAGATGATATTGCTCATAAGATCAGTAAAAAATATCATTTATATATGTGATTAAAAAAATAACTATTCTATATTAGAAAAGTATTGACACAAATATTGAAATGTGTTATACTAAATACAGTTGAAAGAGAGAACAGAATTTTAATCAAATTTCTTTATTAAGTCAAAGTCCAAATCTAAAATATCAAATTAAAATCCCAAAATAATTTAAAGACTTATATATTTTCAAATGTAGTATGTATTTGTTTGTATCTGGATACAAATGACATTAAACTTAATGTTCGAATCCTAAGTTTAGGAGACCACCCTTACATTACGCTTATAAGTGTAGATGAGAAATGTCAAGCGGCAGAGGAAAGGGTGAATCTGTATGGTAACATAAGCAGCAGTTCATTAGAGAACGGATCACAAGTAGCGAATGTGATTGAATATTTTTAGCTAACTATTGGTTACGACCGATAGAACAATCAAACAATTAAGCGGTGGGTTGGGTTTGACATCCTAAAGATATATATCCTCCATTCCTATGTATCAAATATGTACGACTGAGGATGAAGTAACTACCGCAAAATAATGGGCTATCGCCAAGCGGAAAAGGCACATGACTTTGACTCATGTATTCGTTGGTTCGAATCCAACTAGCCCAGTTACGCTGGTGTGTCGGAATTGGAATACGAATTGGACTTAAAATCCAAGGCTCATAAGAGATTGAGGGTTCAAATCCCTTCACCAGCATTTAACTAGATAATATTAATAAAAAGGAGTACAAACATGATTTCAATTACATCAGATGGAGCTAATAAGCTCATAAAAAGTTTAGAAGAAGAAAAAAATATGTTATTGCAAGATATTTCATCATTATCAACTTTTGTTGCTGCTATCACAGAAGATCCGGAAAGTGTAAGACCGGAATTTGATCTTAAAAAGACAGTAGAACAGATAAGTGTTATAGATAATAAGCTTATCAAAATTAAAAATGCAAGAAGCGTATTTAATACAAATATGAAATTAAAATCAGGATTATCTATTAGCGAAGCATTAATCAGAATGGCTATGTTGAACAGATATTTATTTGATTGTAAAACATTAGCTGGAAGATATCCAAAGACTAGATCAGCAGGACCTAATAAAACAGAAATAGAATATCGCTATATTAATTATGATTTGCAGTATGCAAAAGATTTATATAAGAATGTTAGTGAGGAAATTATGGAAATTCAAAAGGAACTAAATATTATTAATTCATCAGAGATATTTGATGTAGATATTGACCTTTAATTTATTTGTTCCATATTATAATTTAGTTTTTTTAATATGTTTAATGCGCAAGTATTAAAGAAAAAGATAAAAGATGACTGGGTAGACATGGATATTGTTTTATTGTTATTAGTTGAAGTTAATAATATTTATTTCTAAATGATAAGGTTGTATAGTTATTGTTTTCTAGGTATGAACAACTTAGATATTTTAAACTCAAATTTAAATACTAAATTATAATAAAAAACTTAATGGCATGGAAGTTTGGTTATAAATGCCTTTTACATAAGCGGTATGTTGCTATCATGCTTTATATTCTTTCCCTCCTACTAATATATATCACTCTTTTAAAGCAACTACCGCAAAATGCAGATATGGTGGAAATGGCAGACACGGAAGATTCAAAATCTTTTGAGTTTATCTCGTATGGGTTCAAGTCCCATTATCTGCAGCAGCCACGGCTAGTCTCAATCATTTACATATGATTTCTGTCGGAGACGGCAGAGGCCGTGGTGAGCACCTGGAAACTTAGCTCAGTTGGTTAGAGCATCCGCCTCATAAGCGGACGGTCATGGGTTCGAATCCCATAGTTTCCATTCAGGCTACGGAAAAATCTGAAGGCCAAGGATTATAGTAGCTTGAAAGGTATACCTACTTGTGAGTGCAGCCATCCTGGAAGATGGAAAATATAACATGTAAAAATGGAAAGAAGCCATAGACAATTTAATTTCCTGTACTGAGGATGAGGGACAAAAAGGGAATGATCAAAGGTAGGATGATACAGCATCCGTGTAGGTACAAGAAATACTGCAACTATTAACACAAATAGCCGTTTCAAACATTTAACGAAGAGTCATTCTTCAAGTTCATTCCGTAGAGCGAAGGTGGAGCAATCTACTAGAAAGCCTTGCGAAAAACTTATTGTATAGAGAGAAACAAATACGGTGAGGAGTAGTAAGTCCGTATATATACAATGTTCTTGGAAGTCAAAAAAGTGAGTCCCACAGGGAACAAGCGGTTTATAAGAGAACAAATATAGTATAAATCATGACGGAAGTGGAAGACGTAGAAAAGCCAACGGTAATAAACTAAACGTGCTGCCATCTTATAGACGTATAAGATTATTACCCTATCGTAGCTGCGGCGTGAATGGTTCGATCCCATTCTGATTTATAATATATTTAGCATGTATTACCCCAGATGATGTATAGATGTATACATCGGCAACACTATCAGTTGTGTAAGGGTGATCGTTCAGGTGGCGTGAGCTGAGTTTAAATTCGTCAGTAAGTAAACGTGATGAAAGGTTTTGCCTGAATATTAATTTTAAAACCAGATAGAATCTTGGTTGCCGTGGCGTACCACGTTTGAGGATTTTAAAAGATTATATAAAGTTGGCCAGTAGCTCAGTCTTGGGAGAGCACACAGTTTTCTGTTAGGTCGGTGGTTCAAGTCCACTCTGGTCAAATTGTGATAATATAGCGCTTAATTATTGCTTAGAAAATAAAGAAATGTATGGGAGATTTTATGAGTACAAATTTTTATTTGGATTTATTAAGAACAGGAGACGTTGTAGTTTCCACTAAAGGCAGTAAAGGTATTGTTTTAAAGGATACTGCGAATAAAGGACATGTAATCATTTGGTTTGCAAATCAAGATGATTGTGAAATTAATAAGTTTAGATCTTTTGATATGATAAACTATGATATGACTTTCAAGTATGATAAAAAAGACAATCGTATTATAAAAGTTTACAGACCAAGAGGTATTCATGATATTCTAAATGCTTTATTGGATTATACTCATGAAGATGAAATGTCTGGATATGAATTAGTTTACGAGGAAAAGTTAAAAGAAGTTACTATGGACGAAGTAGAAGAGAAGTTCGGATGTAAAGTGAAAATTGTAAATGATTAATGTTTAATTTGTAATGAATCACAGAGGTAATAAATAGTGAGTCACGGATTTGTATCCGTGCGAAGCTGTCAGTGTGACAAACGCTCTGCCGGAAAGGCGGTAGAGTGATGCAACAGAAGAAATTTATGGATATTCAACGTTTAAAAGATCAGTTTGTTGATGGCTTTAGACCTGGAGACATGATAGTGGTACAAGAAAAAATTGATGGATCTAATGCTGCCACACGTTACGATGCAGAGACTGGAACAATGGTTACATTTTCAAGAAAGAAAACGTTGGATCAATATAATACATTAAACGGTTTCTATAATTATATTCAGACATTAAATGTAGATGACTATAAAGAATTTCCACAGTATGTGATTTTTGGAGAATGGACCGGAGCGAGAAATGCAATCATCTACAATAAAGAGTCTACAAATAAATGGTATGTGTTTGATATTTATGATGTAGAAAAAGAGCAGTATCTTCCACAGGAGTATGTAAAAGAGTTTGCTGAGGAACATGATCTGATATATGTAAATACTTATTATGTTGGACCGTTTATAAGTTGGGAACACACAATGAGTTTTATGGGTACTTCAGCATATGGAGATACACAGGAAGGAATTGTGGTTAAAAACCAAACAAGATTAAATGATCAAAGTGAGAGACTACCATTCGTAGTTAAAATCGTCGGAGAAAAATTTCAAGAAATCAAAAAGTCAAATCATATTCGAAAAATCGAAGATCCCCAAAAGTTACAAGAGAGACAGAATGCAATGACTCTAACCGAAAGTATTGTAACAATGCGTAGAGTAGAAAAAGAGTTATATAAAATGCGAGATGAAGGCATTTTACCATTAGATTGGTCAGAGTCAGATATGACTAAAGTTGCGAGAGAATTACCATCGAGAGTATATGCGGATTGCGTAAAAGAGGAGCCTGAGATTGTTAATGAGGTTGGTAAATATTTTGGTAAGTTCTGTTCTGCAACTGCAATGAAATACGCACGTAATATTATTTTAGGAACTCCGGTCTAATTTAGCGAAAGGAGGATCTAAATTGAGTGTTAGAGGAAAGAAAAAGTAATATTTTAAAGTGTTCTGGTTGTCATAACACTATGGAATATTCCGAAGATGAAACATGGATAGATGATAAAGGGTCTGGTTATTCTACAAAGCTTATCCGATGCGGATGCTGTCAGAAAATCAATGTTATCAAATATTTTATAGATGAAAATATGAATTTAAATAATGACAAAAGATTTTATGATTATAGGAGAAAATAATGGCAAAAAAAGAGAAAAAGATTTTAGATAAACAGGGATGGGTCCAGAGTTTTATGCTAATTGGACATCCTGTAATTAGTGAGTATACATACAAAATTGACCAGCAGGCAAAGTCAAGCGATTGGATTTACAACACTTTGAGTCTCAATGTAGATTGTGGTGAGGAATTTGGCGTAATTCAGTGCGAAATGAATGGTGGATACGGCGCTGGACGTGAAAATGTATGTTATGTTCATGGAAAAAAAGAAGATGGAAAAGATGATTTTGAAAACAGATACCAGATCGACTGGGATGATCGTATGGATGAAGACATCTTAAAAGATGTTGGAGATTTATGCTTTATCAAAATTGGACTCGAAAAAGATACAAAAGGAAATGTTGTTGAAAGCAGATTTTTAAATGCTTACGATGCAATTAATCATATTGCAGAAATGCTTACAGAAGATATGCTTATCAGAGTTCATGGGCAGCTTGAATATCATGAATATCAGGGAGTTGTTCAGCTTAGAAAGAAGATTAATAAAATTGTTCTTGAAAATGATACAGCACAGCCTACAGCTCAGTTTACCCAGACAATGTTAATTGACAAGTATTCTGTTGGAAAACCTGACAAGGAAAAACAGACAATTCCGATTATCGGATATATTCTTGAAAAGTGTAAAGAGTATAGAGGTATTGATTTAACAGATGACCAGAATCGTAGTGGAAAATATGTTCCTCTTCGCAGGGAGTTCGAATATGAATATGACACAGAGGATATAGAAAGAACAAAGAAAAAAATCAATGTTCTGTTTAAGGTAAAAAAAGGATACACAATGATTACATATAAAGGTGTATTCGTAGAAGGTGGAGCGCTTATTACTACAACATATGCAGATCTTGCAGACGATGTAAAAGAGCTTGTTGATTGTGGAGCTATGGAGCTAGAAGAAGCGCTTGCGGATTGTACAGAGAATAAAAGCAAAGTTCGTAGAGTGATCCTTAAGAAACCTGTTATTAAAATGGTTGGGGAAGAAGGTTCTAAAGTTTCTCAGATACAGAAATTTGAAAATAAGTATTCTGAAGAGGATCTTATTTTGGATTATCTGATTCAGCCGGAAGAGAAAAATGACGAGGATGATGAGGTTCCATTTAATGAGGTAGATTCAAACGATATGGATGATGATTCATGGCTTGATCAGCTTGGAGAGTAGATAAGAGTAATTGAGGTTGATAATATGGGCAGCGGTCATGAAGACTGACTGCCCGATATAAAGAGAAGAAATAGAATAAATAAAATTTAATAATAAAGATATGGAGATATATAAATGGGATACGGTAAGAAAAATGTGATTAAAATTAATCCACTTGAATATAATATTGGTTTAATCGGAGAATCCGGAATAGGAAAATCGACAATCATAAAAGAGGTATGCGAAAAACTTGTAGGAGAAGATGGATATCGTTTCTTAGAGTGTGGAAAAGAAGATGGGGCTGATGGAATTAACGGAATCAACTACCTGAATTGTCCTGAATGGTCTATGGATTACGATGAGGATACAAACTCCATTGGTTTTGAGGATTTTGTAGATGACGTTATCGAAAATAAAACTACAGAATATCCAGATTTAAAAACAGTGGTAATTGATACATATGATCAGTTGATTGAGATTGCAAAACCAGAAGTTATTAGAATGCATAATTCAGAAAATCCGGAAAAACCTGTTAAATCAATTAAAGCTGCTTTTGGTGGATATATGGCTGGGGAAGATAAGGCTACAGAGATTGTACTTGATAAACTTTGGGATCTGAAACGTGTAGGTGTGCATTTTATTATTATCGGACATGTGAAGCAGAGAGTTCAAGAGGATGTGGCAACAGGGCAAACTTATACTTCTCTTACAACTAATATGTCTATGAGAGATTTTAATGCAATCAAAACCAAGCTTCATTTCCTTGGTGTGGCTTCTATTGACAGAGAGATTGTACAGGAGAAGACAGGAAAAAAAGATAATAATAAGAAAGAAATTATGAAGGGTATAATTACAAAGGAGAGCAGAAAAATTACATTTCGTGATGATTCCTATTCTATTGATTCAAAATCACGATTTGCTGATATTGTACCAGAAATCGAATTCACTCCTGATGCATTTATTGCTGCGCTTACAGATGCGATTAAAGCAGAAGCATCCAAAGGCAGTAAATCGGTAGAGGAATTAAAGAAAGAGCAGAAAGAAGCAGAGAAAGAGCGCGAAAAGAAAATTGCAGCGGCAGAAGAAGCAAATAAAAAGAAGAAAGAACTTGATGGAATTAACGATAAAATCAAAGAGTTTTGCGTTGCGAATAAGAGCACTCCGGCAGCATTAAAACCACTTATGGAAGTAGCCAAGAAGCATGGATATAAGAATCCGGCACAGGTTGATGATATCGAAATTGCAAAAGAGATCCTTGCGTTGACTGCTTAAGATTATTTATGTGTAGTCCCAGGGCTTATAGTCCTGGGATGTTTTATATAGTTGATTGGAGGTAACGTTTTGGAAAGTAAACAGCAGGACAAAGAAAATTTTAACCGAAAAGACGCTGATTTTCGTGAAATGTGTGCATGGATTGAAAAAGAATTATTTGGATATAATGAGGATCAAAAACTTCAAACTATGGCATGTCTTAAGCTTCAAGGATTAAGAAAAGGAAAAGTTGTGGCGAATAATAATATGGAGGATAATGGTAATTATTCTGTCGAAGTTGTTTTTAATACATTCAAAGTGAATAAGCAAAAAATATTAAGAGCTTTAAAAGGTAAGAAATTTAATTCAGAAGCAAATAAAATGGGGTATATATGTGCTATTGTCAGAAATAATATCAATGATGTGTACACACGTATGCAGAATGCTAAAATCAATCAAGAAAAACGTGAGAGTACTGCTTTAAATAAACATCCAAAAAACAATACAGATCCTGTGGAATATAAAAGACAGACAGAAGATATTCCAAACAGTAACAAATTTGAGGAAATCTGGTAAATGGCTCGTCCGGTAAAAAATAGTTCAGCAATTAAAACCGCTGACAAAAAGACAGCCACACCATTTGAAAAGGAATGTATTGAAACATTAAAAAAAATCAATGAATATAAATTAATCGCAGAGGCAAACGCAGTATCATCCATATATAAAGAGCCAGACCTTATCAGAGACACTTCTTTAAAACTAGAAGATATTAATAATAATGCATGGAGAGTTTATTTTACCATAGCAAATGATCTTATTAACGTAGAGCAGAAGAACACTCTTGATGAAATAACTATTAATATGTATCTTTCTAAACATTCTAAGTTAAATTCCAAATATGAAGAATATGGTGGTTTTGAAAAAATAAGCAGTGCTACATCGTATATTAAAATAGAGAATTTTGATTCATATGTAAGTGAAATAAAAAAATGGAATGCGGTTATGCGTCTTGTAAAGAGAGGATTTCCAGTAAAGGATCGCCTGAGTGAATATGTAGATGCAAAAGCTGAAGATATTTACAATGAGTTAGAAGCTTGGCTTAATCATACGTTTGTAAATGTGGAATCTAACATCAAGACATTTAATGCATGTGATGGAATTCATGATTTGATTGACGAATTGAATGCCGGGAGCCAGGTCGGAATGCCATTATCGGACGCTCATATCCTTAACAGAGAGATTGGTGGAATTAATTTTAATGGGAATATTTATGGACTTGGAGCAAATTCAGGAGTCGGAAAATCAACAACAGCTATTAATTATCTTATGCCATCTGTGTTAGCAAATAATGAAAAAATGGTTATTATGATCAATGAGGAAGACCAGAAAAAAGTAAGGAAAGAGCTTTTAGTGTGGGTTGCTAATAATGTATATAAGGGCAATATCCATAAGTATACATTAAGAGATGGACATTTTGATGAAAAAACGATGAACGTTCTTAGGCAGGCAGCAAATCATTTGGAGGAATTAAAAGATAGAAGGAATATTACTATTGTTCCATTTGAAAAATATACTGTAAAAGCCGCAATAAAAATCATAAAGAAATATTCAAGTATGGGTGTACGCTTGTTTGTATTGGATACATTAAAAGAATCATCAGATTCCAGAAATACAGAAACGTGGAAATCTATGGAGCGCGATATGGTGGATCTTTATGATGTCGTAAAACCGGCAGCAAAGAATGTTGCATTATTTGTTACATATCAGTTAGGAAAAGCATCTGTAAAGATGAGATATCTTACTAATAACGAAATTGGCCAAGCAAAAAACATTCTTGATGTATTCAGTGTAAATCTAATGATGAGGCAGCCCTTTGATGATGAATATGAGGGTGGATCTCACGAAATCACAGCATATAAATTGACTTCTAAAAAGAATACAAAAATCCCATTCAAATTGAAACGAGATAAATTTTATATGATTACATTTATTACAAAAAATAGATTTGGTATGACTGATCAATATCAAATTCTATCCGAATATGATCTGAGTACGAACGTACATCAGGATGTTGGAATATGCAACATCATACAAGATTTTTAAATACATTGAGATTGTAGGTTTCTTATAAAATGACTGCATTGGAAATAAAAAAATATATTTATGAGAATGATAAAATTCAAGAAATTTTGGAATCTATTGGGTGTAAAAATATCATTTATCACGAAAATAAAGAGTATTATAGCTGCTCTAATGCGGTTGGAGGAGACTGTAATAATCCTGCGGCTATTAATATTCGAAATAATAGCTATTTAAACTATAGAAATTTCACAAGACATATTTCTTATGATGATGGGGAAGATCTGATTTCTTTGGTTGAATACAATATGGATATAGATTTTATGGGGGCATTAAAATTCCTGCATAAATTATTGAATATAAAATTTACATTAGCAGCACCTCAGAAGAATATGAAGCCACTTGATGATTCGTGGTTTGTATTTTCTAAGTATTCTAAAAGACGGAAATGCATTGTAAATGATTTCAAGCCAATGGACGAAGATATTTTATCAGATTTTGTTCCTTATATACATATTGATTTATTCAGAGAGGGGATCGTAAAAAGCACAATAAAAAAATTTGAGCTTGGTTATTCATATAGGTGGAAAAGAACTATATTTCCTGTTAGGTACTGGCTTGATGGAACATTAATGGGATATAACGCAAGAAGCTCAGTTGAAACTTGTGAAGAACTTGGCATTCCAAAATATTTTATTACTCCAGGAATGAGGAAAGAAATCAATTTATATGGTCTTTGGCAAAATTATAAAGATATACAAAATGCAGGATATATTGTTGTGTTTGAAGCTGAGAAATCAGTATTAAAAAGGGATAGCCGTATGGATCCTACAGGAGTGGCGCTACAAGGCCATGCTATGTCAGATGAGCAAGTTCGAATCATACTCGGCACGGGAGTAAAAGAAATAGTAATAGCTATGGACAAAGATGTACCCATAGAAGAAGTATGGAGTATGTGTGAGAAATTTTATGGAATAAGAAAAGTAAGTTACATATATGATGAACATAATATTCTTGGTCCGAAAGACTCTCCGGCAGATGCAAAGAATCCAGTTTATAAAATTTTATTCAAATATAGAAAAGTATATGATGCGAAATGTCATAAAGAATATTTAAGGAGATTAAAAAGTAAGTATTGAGAGTAAATTCTGAAAAAATTAAAAAGATGTGCGAGGCACTTGGAACAGATAGATTAAATTCTTGGAGCAGAGTTAATTGTATTCATAATAGTTTGTATGAATATTATTTGAAATATATTTTGCATAAAGAAGAGGATCGAGACGATTCTATTTATAAAGTAACAGGTGGGATCAGTCATGATATCTTAGAGAAATATTATACTGCACAAATCCCATATGACGCTATGGTTGAAGAGTTTGAAGATGGGTGGACAACTGCGTTTGATATTGCAGAACTCAAATTCGTAAGAGGAGACGGAGATAGAAATAAAAGTATTGCCAATAAATATTATTATGATTTAAAGAATTTCTTTTCTACACATGAGCGTATTAAAGATAGAATCGACATTGAACAGTTTATTACTGTAAAAATTGGTGAAGAGTATTATCAGGGTTATATAGATGCAAAAGTTACAGATGCTGATGGGAACATTACTATCCTAGACTGGAAAACCAGTTCTATTTATAAAGGAGACAAGGCAAAAAATGAATGTGGACAGCTTGTTATGTATGCTATGGCATTACATCAGCAGGGGGTTCCATATGAAAAAATCAGAATCGCGTGGAACTTTTTAAAGTATCAGTGCGTAACTGTGCAGTCTAAGAAGGGAGTAAAAAAGGTTCGTGAGATTGAGAGATGCGAACTAGGTGAGAAGCTGCAGGCTAATGCGAAAATGTGGCTTAAAGATGCTGGTTATTCAGAAGAGCAGGTATTCGAATATCTTGATCAACTGGCTCAAACAAATGATATTACTGTTTTACCGGAAGCGGTTCAGAACAAATACGAATTCCATGATTGTTATGTATGTGTGGACCTTACAGAAGAGTTAATTGATCATTGGGAGTCTTTTATTATTGACACTATGAAGTTGATTCGTGAAAAAGAGAAAGAGTATTTTGTTCTGAAAGAAAACGGAAAGTTTGAAGAAGCAGATAAGCTTTGGTGGGAAGATGAAGAAAGTTTAAAGAAACAGAGCTATTACCTTACAAATCTTTGTGGTTACTCTGCAAATTTACATAAACCTTTAAAAGCGTATCTTGAGAAACTTGATTCAAATAAAAATGGTGATATTTTAGGTCAGAAAAAAGAAGATGAGTATGACGTAGATGATTTGAGTTGGCTGAATGATTTATAAGAGAATGTATAGATAAGGAGTTTTATGTGACAGGCTTATACCATAATTATCATAAACACACACATTATTCTAACCTACGAACATTAGATTGCGTAGTGAAGCCAGAGGACTACATGAAGCGAGCTGTAGAATTAGGTCACACTACATATTTTACCGGAGAGCATGGTTTTCAAGGAAACCTGTATGAAGCTCAAACATTATGCGAGAAATATGGATTAAAGCCGATATACTCAGTAGAAGCCTATTATGTAGATGATATTACGGATCGTAGCGATAGAAGATCATATCATATTATGCTTGTCGGAATGACTAAAAAAGCAAGGTATGAAATTAATAAAATTTTGTCGATAGCAAATACCACAGGATTTTATTATAAACCTCGTATCGGGCTTAAAGAATTGTTGTCTTTAAGCCCACAAGATACTATCGTAACAACAGCATGTGTTGCGAGCAGGCTGTTTAAAACCATTGAGATTAAAGATGAGAACGGTGAAATTATAGAGACGGATAATAGTAGTTGGTTTGAGAACTTCTTTATTCCGTTGAAACAGCATTTTGGAAACAATTTTTTTTTAGAAGTTCAAGATCATAAAGACAATAAACAAATGTCTTATAATCAAAAAATTATGGTACTGCATGATAAATTCAATGTTCCGATTATCCATGCAAACGATAGTCATTATATACGAGAAGGAGATTCGTATTATAGAGATTTATTCTTGCAGGCAAAGGGAATGATATACAGTGAAGAATCAGGATTTATATTAGATTATCCAGATTATGACACTGTGTTAGATAGATATAGAAAACAGGGGATTTTAACACAGGATGAAGCAAAAGAAGCGTTAGAGAACACTCTTGCATTTGATTATGCGGAACCTATTTTTACTGATAAAGAATTCAAGATTCCGAAAGTACCAAATGAATTTATATGGGAAGAATTAGGAAACAAGAATTACTCAAACAAAGATTCAGATCTAGTTCTGAAATCAATTATTGCAAGATCATGGAATAAGAAGAAAAAAACTGTAAAGGAAGAAAAAATTAAAGAATATAAAGAAGCAATCTTATTTGAAACTGATATTGTAGAAAAATGTCATATGGCAGATTATTTTATATTGGATCATATGGTTGTTAACAGGGCTGTTAATAAATATAATGCAGTATTAACACGATCTGGAAGAGGTTCTGCTGTATCGTTTCTTATTAATAATCTACTTGGACTTACAGAAGTAGATAGGATCAAAGCACCTACGAAATTATACCCAACACGATTTATGAGTGCGGAACGTATCTTAAATGCTAGATCTTTGCCAGATATAGATTTAAATTTTGCAGATGTAGATCCGGTAATAAAAGCCACAGAAGATATATTAGGCAAAGATGGAATAAGATATATGGTTGCTTACAAACCATTACAACGATCTTTGGCATTCAGGCTATGGTGCAAAGCGCGAGGATATCAGATTGAGGAGTATGATGAAGTTGCTAAATTATTTGCCGATAAAAAAAATACTGATGAAGAAATATGTGAACGATATCCGGAATGGAAAATAGAAATTGAATACAGCAAAATATTCAGAGGTGTTATAGAATCTGTAGCTCCATCTCCATGTTCGTTTTTATTATCAAATGATCCAATTTCTGAGACGGTTGGATTGATCAAAGTAGGTGATCAAATTTGTTGTTGTCTGGATGGATACAACTGTGATGTATATAAGTTCCTTAAAAATGATTACCTTACCGTAAAGATTTATAAGATCATTTCGCAAGTATATAAAATGATAGGCCGGCCTATTGATGATATCTCTACTTTGATTAATAATTGCGATGAAAAAGTTTGGGATATTTATAAGAATGGTTTAACATGTACAATCAATCAGGCAGATTCCGATATGGGAAGACAGCTTGTAATGAGATATAAACCTCATACATTGGCTGAAATGGCTGCATGGGTAGCAGCTATCCGTCCTGGATTTGCAAGCTTGCTTAATACGTTCATTGACAGAGAAAAATATACAACAGGAGTTCCTAGTCTTGATAGAATCCTGACTGAAACATTCCATTTTATGATTTATCAGGAATGTATTATGAGTTACTTGATATGGTTAGGAATTGAAGAGAAAACTACATATGATATTATTAAAAAGATATCTAAAAAGAAATTTACTCCGGAAGAATTAGATGCACTAAAAAATACTCTATTATCCAATTGGAAAACAAATATTGGTACAGAAGAAGGTTTTGAAGCTACTTGGCAGGTGGTAGAAGACGCTGCTCGGTATTCCTTTAATGCTTCTCATGCCTTGAGTATGGCAATAGATTCGTTGTATGGAGCATATTTGAAATCACATTATCCATTGGAATATTATACAGTGGTACTGAGTCTGTATTCAGATGATATGGAGAGAACCGCTAAGTTGATCGGTGAATTAGACTATTTCAAAATAAAAATCGAACAGATTAAGTTTGGTAAATCCGGCTCTCAATATACTTTAAACAGAGAAGAAGGAAAAATATATAAAGGAATTTCTTCTGTGAAATATTGTAATGAAAACATTGCAGAAGAATTAATGGAATTACCAAAGAATAAATATAAGAATTTCATAGAGTTGTTAAGAGATATCCATGATCATACATCTGTCAATTCAAAGCAGCTGGAAATTCTAATTGGATTAGATTTCTTTTCTGATTTTGGAAAGAATAAATATTTATTTGAATTATCAAATCTTTATGATAAATTCGCTACATGTAAACAGATTAAGAAAGACAAAATGGAATCTCTCGGACTGACGGAATATCTTATGAAAAAGTACGCCGGAAAAGAAACAGCAAAAATATATAAAGAGATAGATAATATTGGTTTAATTACTGAGTTATCTTTACGAATCGAAAATCAATCAATGTCTGTAGTTGATCAAGTCAAATTTGAAAAAGAATATCTACAATATATCGTATTTAAAAATCCAAAAGTAAACAAAACATTTTATATTGTAACCGAATATAAGACATACAAAGAGGCTAGAAAACCGTATTTAGTATTACATAATATTAAAACTGGAGAAGACGTAAAAGCAAGAGTTACCAGTGTTAAAATCTATCAAGATAATCCATTCGGAGAATATTCTATATTGAAAATTGATCGTTTTACCAAGAAAAATAAAAAGAAATGTGTAAATGGAACATGGACTGAAACTGATGAACTGGAAAATATATTAGATGATTATGAGGTAATAAAAAAATAATGAAACAGGAAAATAAGAAGTTCAATTGTATAATTGAAAGATGTACATATGATTCTCCGGATTATAAGGTTTATTCAGCATACGTTGATAAAAAACAGTATCCAGAGATTAAGCATAATGAAAAGTACGGAAATGTAACGATATTTGGAAATCTACATCATCTTTGTGAAACACAGTCGTATGAAGTTACAGCTGTGGAAGAACTGAATAAATATGGGTATGGATATAAAGTTATTAATATCAGAATGGATCAGCCTAAAAGTGAAGAAGATGTTTATGTGTTTCTTCAGGAAATTTTAACATTCAACCAGGCATCTGAATTATGGAAACACTATCCAGATATTATCGACCGTGTTATTACAGGAAATACTGATGACATTGATTTGAATAAATTAAAAGGTATAAAAGAAGCTACATTCTTAAAAATAAAAGATAAGATTATTCAAAATTATGCTTTATATGATCTTGTAGTGGAATTTGGTGGTATTTTGACTATATCTATGTTAAAAAAAATATATGACGAATATCCGTCCATTGAAATGCTTAAGAGGAAATTGAGAGAAGATCCGTATAAATGTTTGACAAGAATATCAGGTGTTGGTTTTATTAAAGCAGATGCTATTTTACTTGAGCTGGAGCGAATAAATAAAATCAAGTTTCCATTTGATTTAAAAAGTAGCCAACAGAGGTGTGCTGCATGTATTGAATATTTCCTTATTGAAAATCAGAATAATGGGAATACCAAAATGGATCTGCGTGATCTTAGAAAACAGGTTGTAAAATTAGTCCCTACTTGTTCTCAGCATTATGTAGAATGTTTAAAAAACGATTATTTTTATTACAATAAGGAAACATATGATATTGCATTAAGAAAAACGTATGATACTGAGAATTACATTGCAGAACGTATTGCAGATGCCAATACATATAAAAGAGTATGGAATATTGACTATACTAAGTATAGGAATGTAGGTGACTGTTCTTTGTCTGATGAGCAGGTTAGCGCACTGAAATGTATATGCGAGAATAACATAATGATTCTCAATGGAAATGCCGGGTCGGGGAAATCAATGACATCTTCTGCGATTATTAAAATGCTCGATGATAATCATAAAACATTTAGGCTATTTGCTCCCACAGGACGAGCGGCAAAGGTATTAAGTGATTATACGCAGTGTCCGGCCTCAACGATTCACAGAGGATTAGGGTATAGGCCTCCTAGTGATTGGGGATACAATAAAGAGTGTAAGCTTGATTGTGATGTATTAATTATTGACGAGTTTTCAATGACTGATATTTTCTTATTTGCCCATGTGATTGATGCACTTGATTTTAAAAAGACAAAACTGATTATAATAGGTGATTCAGCGCAGCTCCCTAGTGTTGGCCCTGGAAATCTTCTGCATGATTTTATGAATTCGAATATAATACCAACAATATCATTAAGTAAGATATTTAGATATGCTGATGGCGGACTAATGAAGGTTGCTACAGATGTTCGAAATATGAAACCATATTTAAATGGAATCAAAGAGAAATGTACTGTATTTGGGAATGCAAAAGATTATTCATTTATACAATCAGCAAATGAAAGGATTGTAAATGATACTGTGTCACTATACAGAAAATTGATTAAAAATCATAAACCTGAAGATATTTTAGTGTTATCTGCGTATAACAAAGGTGAGTATGGCACAATAGTGTTAAATAAGCATTTACAGAAACTTGCTAATCCAAATATCAGCAAATCGTCAATAAGTATGCAAATTGGAGAAACAACATTTTACAAGGATGACATTGTAATTCAGACGGTAAATAACTATAAAGCTATTGTATATATTGACAATCAATTTACTTATGGAGATGACGCAGAAACAACTTTTATTCCAAATGGAATGATAGGAAAAATTAAACTCATTTCATTGCAGTTTGCTGTGATTGATTATGATGGTATCGAAGTAATTTATAAAAAAAGTGATATGCAGAGCGTAATGCTCGGATATGCAATTTCCATTCATAAATCCCAGGGCGGATCTGCAGATACTGTTGTATTACTGACTCCCTCAAGTCATAGTTATATGTTAAACTCAAATTTGATTTATGTTGGCTTAACTCGTATGAAAAAGAATCTTTATCATTTAGGTGACAGCAATGCGATAAATAGATCTGTGAAGAAAAAAGAAAATCTTGTCCGTAACACATTCATGTGTCATTTTTTGAAGAAGAACTATCCGTTATTAGAAAATACTTGACAAATATAAAATGAGGATATATAATACATTCATAACAAAAATATGTTATAAAAACACGGAGGTAATATGAAAGTATATTTAACTGAGATGCATTCGATTCGTGATGCAATCAGGACCATGTATTTAAGTAAGCGAACATGGAATCCTGAATTAGAAAAGCATTTAAAGAAGCTTACAGAAAAATGCACGGAACACAGCGGTAAACCAATCGTAAATGATTCAAGTCCTGATTATACAGAGTTCAGTGAAGAAGTAAGAAAACTTCTAAAATGGGGCAAGAAACACATTACAATGCTGAGATTCCTGGATATGTCTGTTGTAGTAGAAGGACTCCACAGAGGAGCTACGGACGATCTTGACTCTCATGCAAAACGAATGGATAATCGAATAATCAGATCAAGTACAAGACTCGCAAATTACAAATCTAACGAAATTTCAGAATATTATCAATCTAAAATAATCCCAACAGATATCGCATTAGCTTATTTAAATATTGAAACGCCAGAAGAAATTACATATGACGGAAAAGAGTATGTAAAAGCTGAAAACGGATATATTCTTAAAGGCATGGAAAATAATAAAGATGTTAAACGTGGTCTTTATATGCTGTCTTTGCCTATGAATTTTACATTCAAAGTAAATATTACCGAATTTGCACATATTTATATGGAGCGTGGTTCTAAGAAATATGGTGTAGCACATGGAACAGCAGCTCCAGAGTTACAGGATATGATTGAATCATTGATGGAACAGATCACAGAGTGGTATCCCGGCATCACACGAGAGTATTTAGCAGAAGTGGAGAATAACAATGTCTGATATGATTTATTATTGTACGAAAGAGAATAATACATGTGTTATGAAAAATCAATGTAAAAGATATCTGCGATCAAATGATAAAAGTGCTGCTACCTTAAATAAGGTAGCCTGCACAAAACAAAATAATCATATTCTTTTTATTCAAGACAGCACAGAAGGAGTACAAAATGCCAAAGAAACCGATTAAATTTTTATTTGTTGGACGTACAGCGACTGGTAAATCATCAATTGCAGAAGCGGTCAGTAATAAAATGGGATTACGTGTAGTAAAAAGCTATACAACTAGACCACCTAGAGAATCAGAACTATTTGGAAGATCAGATCATTATTTTGTATCTGATGAAGAGTTCGATGAGATTGGTAGTGTATATGGATTTTCTGCAGAAACAATTATCAACGGATATAGGTATGCTACTACATTTGAAGAGATCAATAATTCAGATATTTACGTTATTGATCCGAATGGAATAGATGCTTTATTTAATTCATGCAGGACATGGTTCGATTTTGTGGTTATCTACTTCAGAATTCCATACACGATGGCAGAAAAAAGATACATTGAACGTGGTGGAACAAAACAAAAATTTAAGGAACGATACGATAAAGAGAGTGAACAGTTTGAGGCCTTTGAAAAACAGCAAAGATTTTCTTATCATCTACTAAATGATAGACCATTTGATGAATCGGTTCACATGGTGTGTCAGTGGATTAAAAATGAATTAGAACACTAATTTTTGCTTTAAACTTGTATATATTAGAAACATAATGTAAAAGGTGACAAGATGTTTTTGATTGGATTTATTTTAGGAATAGTAACAGGAATAATTCTTCTTAGCCTATGTGTAGCTAATGGGAAAAATAGTAATAAATAAATTTGATGATAAAGGAGTTATAAGTGATGTATGAAAGTAATTAAAAAGGATGGCACACTAGAAGAATATAATGAACAAAAAATTATTGATGCTTGCAATAAAGCGGCGAGAAGAGCAATGGTCGAATTGAGTGGAGAAGACTATGCGAAAATTTTAAACGATGTATGGGAGAGTATACAAGAAAATTACGAAGAAGATACAGACATTGAAATTTATGATATGCATAATATTGTTGAAGCAGTATTAGAAAAAGATTATCCACTTGTTGCAAAAATGTATAAGGAATATAGAAATTATAAAAAAGATTTCGTACATATGATGGATAAAGTTTACGAGCGGAGTCAGGCAATCCGTTATATCGGAGATAAGAGCAACGCTAATACGGACAGTGCTCTTGTTGCAACAAAGAGAAGTCTGATTTATAACGAACTCAGCAGTGAGATGTATAAGAAGTTTTTTATGACATATGCAGAAAAACAAGCTATGAAAGATGGATACATTTATATCCATGACAGAAGTGCTAGACTTGATACATTTAATTGTTGCCTTGCAAAAGTCGGAGACATTATGAAAGGCGGTTTTGAGATGGGTAATGTTTGGTATAATGAGCCGAATTCGCTGGATACCGCATTTGATGTTATGGGCGATATTATTCTCAGCACTGCCGCACAACAATATGGAGGATTTACTGTACCTGAAGTTGATAAAATTTTAGCACCCTATGCACAGAAGAGCTATGACAAGTATGTGCAGGAATTTTATACAGTAGAAGATATGATCGAGAATACCGAAGGAACATATTTAGACTGTTTATCTAATGTAACATTTGAATCACAAGCAGCCGAATATGCTACAGAAAAAGTATGCAGGGACTTTGACCAAGGATGGCAGGGTATTGAATATAAGCTGAATACAGTAGGATCCTCCAGAGGAGATTATCCTTTTGTAACTATGAGTATTGGGTTAGCTACTGACAAATTTGGAAAAATGGCTGCAATCAGTCTATTAAATGTTCATGCAGAGGGACAAGGTAAAAAAGGATTTAAAAGACCTGTATTATTTCCAAAGATTGTATTCCTTTATGACGAAAATATTCACGGTGATGGAAGTGAACAATATATTAATGCGGATGTATTTAATGCAGGTATTGATTGTAGCAGCAAGACCATGTATCCAGATTGGCTTAGTCTGACAGGAGAAGGATATGTCCCTGATATGTATAAGAAATATGGAACTGTGGTATCACCTATGGGTTGTCGCGCATTTTTAAGTCCATGGTACGAAAGAGGCGGAATGTATCCGGCGGACGATACAGACAAAGCAATTTTTGAAGGGCGTTTTAATCTTGGAGTTGTATCCTTGCATCTTCCAATGATTTTGTCTAAAGCAAGAAAAGAATCAAAAGATTTTTATGAAGTTCTGGATTATTACTTGGAACTAATTAGAGGATTACATAAACGTACTTATGATTATATTGGAGAATTGAGAGCAAGTGTAAATCCAGTAATGTTTTGTGAAGGTGGACTTTTGAATGGATATCTAAAATCAGATGAAAAAATTAAAAAACTTCTTCCGCCAATGACATTGAGTTACGGAATTACAGCTTTAAATGAGTTGCAGCGTCTGTATAATGGTAAATCTATTAGAGAAGACGGTCAGTTTGCATTAGACGTAATGAAATATATTAACGAATACGTGACCAGGATCAAAGAAGAAGACGGTTTATTATATGCTATTTACGGAACTCCAGCAGAAAGTCTCTGCGGACTTCAGGTAGAGCAGTTCCGTAAGATGTATGGCATTATTGAAAACGTGTCAGACAGAGAATATGTAAGTAATAGTTTTCACTGCCATGTAACCGAAAACATGTCCCCTATTGAAAAGCAAGATAAAGAATATAGATTCTGGTCTTATTTTAACGGTGGCAAAATCCAGTATTGTAGATATAATCTTGGCTACAACAAAGAAGCCATCAAAACTCTTGTACTTAGAGCAATGAAAATGGGATTTTATGAAGGTGTAAACCTTGCAATGTGTTACTGTGAAGATTGTGGCTATCAGCAAGTAGAAATGGAGGTATGTCCTAAATGTGGAAGTAAAATGATTACAAAGATTGACAGAATGAATGGCTATCTCGGATTCACCAGAGTTCATGGTGAAAGTCGATATAACGAAGCAAAGCAGGCAGAAATTTCTGAAAGGAAATCAATGTGATTAATTTGGAGTGACATAGATGAATTATCATAATATTACATATCCAGATCAAAACAACGGAGATGGTTTAAGAGTTGTACTTTGGTTATCAGGATGCAGCCACCATTGTCATAATTGTCAAAATCCTCAAACATGGGATCCCGAAAGTGGAATTTTGTTTAATGACGATGCAAAAAAAGAAATCTTTGAGCAATTAGAAAAAGATTATATATCTGGTATTACATTTAGTGGTGGAGATCCATTGTATAAGAATAATTTAAATGATTTATATGAATTAATCATTGATATTAAATCAAAATTTCCTGAAAAAACAATATGGTTATATACCGGATATACCTGGGAATCAATATTCTTTTTAAGTATGGAACATGGAGACATTATGAGAGTAATGATTGTATTGCTATGTGACGTTATTGTTGACGGTGAATATGTTGATCATTTAAGAGATGTAAGTTTACATTGGCGTGGAAGTTCTAATCAAAGAGTAATTGATGTAAAAGAAAGCTTATTAAAATTTGATCGTAAAAATATTCATTCAGAAATTGCTCTTTGGGAGTAAATTTATGGAATCAGTAGTAAATGTAAAAGATAAACTATACTTTGCAAGAATACTTCCTAAAGTGGGTATTTATGATGTATGCGAATTAACGGTGCGAACAGTAAGAGAGGATTATTTTGTTGGAATAGACAAAAGAGATAAACAGGCACATATATTTGGATATGATCGCGTAGGAAATGATGTATTTTCTAATCGAAATGCCGCTTTAGAAAAAGTACAGACTGCAGAGAAAAATAAAACTAAAACTCCTCAAGAGGTATTCTATGAGGAATTTTAACAAAAATAATAAAGAATAAAAGGAGAATTTTAAAATGGCAATTACAATGAAAAGTACAAAACAGGAAATTATGGATGCTTACAATGAGGCAAAGAAAAGATTGGACGAAGTAGAGAGCGTAAAAGATGATCCGGTGGCTGCAGCTCGTGCGGCAGAAGAAGTTGCAATCATTGAATCTGCTGATAGCGTTACTACAGAAAATATCTTTAATCCTGAGATTATTAAGAAATATACAGATTTACAGGAAGCGACTACTATTAAGAAAAAAGAGCTTAAGGATCTGTATGGTATTGAAGCCAAAGCTAATTCTATGGTTGCAATGATTAATGCTTATAAGGATAAAGAGATTGATATCAAAGAGGAATTCAGACTCAAGAAAGAAGAACTCGAACGTGATTTGACTAATACAAAGGAACTTCTTGAGACTGAGATTGAACAGTTAAAGATAGTTCGTACAAAGGCTATTGATGATATCGCGAATGCAGAAGCAGAAAAACGTGCAGATGTTCTTATGGATAGAGAGCGCGAAGAAGAAGCGTATACATACAATCGTGATCGCAAGAGACGTATTGAAGAAGATGAGTGGAATGACAAAATGGCTAAAGCACAGGCAGAGTTAGACGCTAAAATTGTTGATGTCAATGAGAAGCAGGCAGAACTTGCAGAGAAAGCTGAATATATTTCAGATCTTGAAGAGAAGATTGATAACATTCCTGCAATGCTTGAGAATGCTAAGGCTGAAGGTATCAAACAGGGAAAAGCGGATGCGGATAAATCTAATGCTTTCGAGGTTAGAGCACTTAAGAAAGAGAATGAATATCAGGTAGGACTTCTCCAGGATAAATGCGATCGTCTTGCGGATGATCTTGCTTCCGTAAAAGCAGAGAAAGTCGAACTTCAGAACAAGCTTGACGCAGCGTATGAGCAGATGAGGGACCTGGCTGCAAGAACTGTAGAATCTACAGGTGGAGTTAAGATTCTGAACAATGCTACAGGAACACAGGCTAATAAATAATCAAACTTGATTGGATGTGCAATGGGAAGGACCAAAATCCTTCCCAGCCTCCAAAAAAATATATAAGGAGTTGAAAAATTAAAATGGTAGTAGATGTAAACGAACAGATCGAAACATTGATTGGATATTTAAAAGAATCTGATAATATTGTGTTTTTTGGAGGAGCAGGTGTATCTACGGAAAGTGGAATTCCAGATTTTAGAAGCAAAGATGGATTATACAACAAAAAAGATATTAAATTCGATGCATACGATCCAGAGTATCTTCTGAGTCATGGATGTTTATTCAATTATCCTAAAATTTTCTTTGAATTCTACAAGCAGAAAATGGACACTCGAAATATTGAGCCAAATATCACCCATAAGGTTCTTGCCAAATTAGAGGAGGCAGGAAAGCTGAAAACTATTGTAACACAGAATATTGACGGACTTCACCAGAAAGCAGGAAGTAAAAATGTATATGAAATCCATGGATCTGCGCTTCGTACCTATTGTACAAACTGCAAGAAGAAATATGATGAAAACTTTATTTTTGATAATGATGAAAAAATTCCAACATGCCCAAGATGCGGAGGATTGGTAAGACCAGACATTATTTTATATGAAGAAACACTTCCTCTTAAAGCTGTTAATAATAGCGTTCAGGCCATTTCTAATGCAGACATGCTTATTATCGGTGGAACGTCTCTTACCGTTTATCCGGCAGCATCATATATCAATGAGTTTCATGGGAAACACTTAATTATCATTAATAAGGAAAAAATTACATTAAATAATACGTTCTTAGGATTGAAAGATATGATGATTGAATCCTCTTTAGGTGATGTGTTTCGTGTAATCAATAATCGTCTTAATGAGATTGTGGGAGAATAAATTATGGACTTTAAATGCAGCAAGTGTGGCAGTAGTAACTATACAACAGAAAAACATGGTAATAATACAGGGCTATATTGTTCTGGTTGCGGAAAATGGCATAAATGGCTGAGTAAGGATGAAGTAAGAATCTATTCCGGAAAAAACAGACAAGAGAACTTAGAAGAAAACACAGATGATTTTAAGCGTGTAATCAATCAGCTTAAAGATTTCACAGACTATCTTGATAAGATTATTGATCGAGAATTAATGAAAGAACCACTATCTGAAGGAGATAGTATTAGGAAATGTGCTTACTGTACTGCGCTGGAACGTGATAAAAATGCTTTATTGAATATTATTGATGGAAAAGACTGGAGAAGTAGAGAATGATTTATGTAACAGGTGATACACATGGTGATTGGAAATCACGGTTAAATAAAGACGCGTTTTCTGAGCAAAGAGAAATGACTAAAGATGATTATGTAATTGTTCTTGATGATTTTGGTATTTGGGATAATTCAGATCGAGAGAAAAGAAATTTAGACTGGCTTAATAATAGAAAGTTTACAACTCTTTTTATATCTGGGAATCATTCTAATTATGACATCTTAAATGGTCTTCCTATTAAAATTTGGAACGGAGGAAAGGTAAATTTCATTCGGTCTAATGTAATCCATCTTCGGAGAGGACAAGTATTTGATATTGATGGAATAACATTTTTTGCATTTGGAGGAGCTTCTAGTCATGATATTTCAGATGGTATCCTTGAAATTAGTGATCCCAGGATAAAAACTTGGAAAAAGGATCCGGATAAAATGTTCCGCATCAACCATAAATCATGGTGGAAAGAAGAACTTCCCTCAAAAGAAGAGATAAGAGATGCAGGAAGGTATTAATAATCTTGTAAATCATAACGGTGAGGTGGATTTTATTTTGACGCATTGTGCATCTAGTAGTACAGCAGCTTTACTGTCTGCAGGGCTATACAAACCAGACATATTAACATCATATTTTGAACAAATCAGGATATTGGTTGATTATAAGAAATGGTTATTTGGACATTATCATGATAATAAAGCAATAAATGACAAAGAGATTTTATTATATGATCAGATTATAAGAATAGCATGAGAAAGGGAAAATACGAGTAATGATTGATAATATAAGAAATGGTTTAGCAATCTTTGCAGTAATAGCAATGATTATATTTATGATTTGTATTGATGTGTATTTAGTCTATTTGTTTGCTTGTTCTTCTATTATTGCCTGCGGTTATAAATATGACTATGGTTCATTGAAGGATTATGAAAATATTTGTCAAAAACTTGGGCTTGAGCCATATTTAAAATATGATGATATAGAAAGGCATAAAGGGGTATGTAAATATTTTATTTCATTTAATATATTAGAAATTTATGTACAAGAATATTGCGATCATTATTGGTATAGTCACAATCAATTACTTGTCCTATATCCGATCTCATATTTTAAATATTGTTATAGGTATTTGCGTAATTCAAAAAGAAATATTATATGCTACAACAGAGTAAAGGGGTTATGGAAAGATGAATAATATTTTTGAGGTGATAGTTGGAATTGCTATTGTCGTAGCTGCTATATGGTTTAGTCAGTCACATTAAAAGTATAAAGGTATGCGGCATGGGATTCGTAAAAAATAGAATTAAAAAATATATCAACAATATTATCAGTGAAGTGATGGATGAAAAGTATAATAATGGGGATTTCTGTCAGCATGATTGGGAACTGATCATGAATAACGAAATATTTAAAGGAGAAACAAGTAAAAGGCCGAATAATGTTATAAAAGTTTACAGATGCAAAAAATGTGGTAAGGAGATGAGGTATTTTGCACAAGAACAATATAGCTGATGATCAGGAAATATTTTGCCCTGGAATACACTGTAAATTATGCGAAAAATAGGACATGTTAGTGTTTTCTGCACAGAGAGGAGAAATAAACACATGAGTAATTACTATATTGCAGATTTGCATTTTGGCCATGAAAATTGCTTGGCACTTGATAACAGGCCATTTAAGACCATACAAGATCATGATGCATTTCTTATAAAGCAATGGAATGAAAAAGTGAATATAGATGATGAGGTATACGTTATAGGAGATGTTAGCTGGCATAATGTAACCAAAACAATTTCAATTTTTAGTGGCCTCAATGGAAACAAACATCTTATTATTGGAAATCACGATAAGAAATTTTTAAGAAATAAAGATTTTAGAGATCAATTTGTGGAAATAGCAGATTACAAAGAAATTACATTGGATGACAGAGAAAAATGTGGAATTGTATTAAGTCATTATCCGATACCATGTTTCAATCATCATTACTATGGATGGTATCACTTATATGGACATGTACATAATAGCTTTGAGTGGAATATGATGAAACGAAACAGATATTTGATGGAAGAGTTATATAATGTACCGTGTAAAATGTATAATGTCGGAGCTATGTTAGGCTATATGAATTATACTCCAAAAACATTGATGGAAATTGTTGACGGCAGCATAGATCAAAATGGAGCTAAAATTATTTGATTAAACAAAATTTTAAATGCACCGGAGAGAATATAATATGAAACCGAGATTAGGTAGAAAAGTATATTGTATTTACGGAAAAGGAATCTTAGTCGATACTGTTGGATTCTTAGGTAAGGATAGTTTCATTATCGATAGTTTCTGTTTAGCAACTGAATCAGATAGTTGGGAGTGGGATTACGATATGTATGAACAAGAATGGTTTACCAATCTTTCAAAAGCTAAAAAGAAATTGATCGATAATTATAAAGACAAGTATGAAGAAAAAATAAAAGTAACTAAAGTATCGGATATTTGGTATGAACTTGATTTTTGTTAATGAAAGGAGTAGATATTATGCCTAATTGTTTTGAATGTTTGTATAAATGTAAGAAACCTCGAAACTTCGGAAACTCTTATCATTGTATTTTAGAACCAACTAATATGGATGTTAGTTATTTTTGTCAAGATAGACATAGAGAAGAGACAAATACCTTATGTCCATTTTTAAATAAGGATACAGGATATCCAGGGGTTGACTATAGAAAAATACTAAACCAATAAAATGAAGGACGTGTTAACCATGAAAGATATTTTGAAATCAGAAAAGCATTTCAGATATATGATGCTAGATAGAATGAGACAGGATTGTGAGTATTATCTTAACTACGGTAGTAGATCAGCTAAAGTTCTCTGGGCTGGTGATGAAAAGCGGCACATCCAGAACATGAAAGATATTTGGAATTCTTTTGACGAGAACGATAAACCCGAGTGGTTAACTGTGGAAGAGATTGACGAGTTTGCACGTAAAATGGGTGTTAAGTAAGAAAGGAGAAAAACTATGATATTTAAAGGAGAAACAAGTTGCGAAAAATGTGTTCATAAAAGAGTATGTAGTATAAAAAACCAGCAGGATTTCTTAGATGCAAAACGAGGAATCGAAAAACTTAGAGAAACTATTAGTGATATTTTTGAGGCCTCTGTTCGATGTAAAGAGTTCAGGGAAGATGTTGCTGTAAGAACACCGTTTAGAAAGTAAGAAAGGAATAATTATGGTTAAAGAATTTTGTTTAGCATGGGAGAAAAATAAAGGGAAACTTGAGGAGTATTTCAGAACTACAAAACAAAACGAGTATGGTAGCTATGAAGATCTCGTCAAATTGTTGTTTGATATTATTATTAACCCCATCTATAGAAAGCGACTATGATAGATTCGATACTAAAAATATAGTGGTTATTGATGATGGTGATTATCAAGGAACTTTGGTATTTGTATTACATAGAGATCATTATCAACCATATATTGAAGATTATGTATACACGAATGTTTGTTATGGTTCATGTAGTTATTGTGATACTCTTCAACGTATTCAAGATTATAACTGGGACGAGATTCCGAACGCGGAACAAGTAGAAGATTATATGTCACTTTGTTTGCATCTTTTACAGAAATGTAATTTTATGATTGATAGTGAGGAGGCTTAAATGATTGATATTTTGATAATTTTGGGATTATTTGGATTCGCAATAGTTGGTGTAATTTTACTTGTATATTTTGCGAATCGACCCATTAAAGACGAGAAAGAAGAACCAACTTTAAATCAAGGAATCGGGACTATTTATATTCCTAAAATCAAAAATGGTTCGAAACTGACTATAGGTAAAGATCATTTTATTACAGTTATTAATGTAGACCAGCACTTTAACTGGTTACAAAAGAAAATGTGGAAGTTTTTATTAGAAATTAAAGTTGAGGATTATAGCGAGAAGACAAATGACTTTTAAAGAACGTAATAAATTCGATTGTGAGTATGAAAAAAAATGCAGGACAAGGAACCAAAATCCAAATAAATGTAAAACGTGTAAAAACAATAGAATGAGAAATTATGAACCTGATTATTATGAAGCTGCAAACGATAATGAACCACCAGAAAAATGTCCGACATTGCATTATTCAGGACCATTTGAGCAAACATCAGGATATAAGTGTCCAGTGTGTGAGGAGTACACTCATCCAGCTCAAGTAATCAGTAAAAGATGTAAACATTGTGGTTATATTCTTAATATCGGTTAGGAGGCAACTAATATGACAACATTTATCAAAGTTAGAGATTATGACAAAATCAAAAAAGGAGAAAAAATAGAAATTATAGTAGAGGCTAAAAATAGATTGCCTATGTTAATTTACGTATATCAAGGAGTTCCAACCCCGACAGTGGACTCGGATTATGAAAATGCGATATTTAACGGAGAGCGTCATTAAAGAAAGAGGATAATAATATGTTTTTAATATTTGATCGTATAAAAAAGACGCCACCCCGTAAAACAGAAAATATTAAAACGGCTGCAGATATTGTATTAGAAATTACGGGCGAGAAGGAGTATTACAATCAAGCTTTATATATTATGCGTGGTATGAAATTCGGTGATTTATTTTCAAATACAAAAATATATATTTTCTGTTATGAAAATATAATTGTTGAAAGTAGTTGATTGAATGCTGATAAGATTGGAGGTAAAAAATTGGGTGAGATTGCAGATGATACAAGAGACAATGAATTTAATAATTGGTTTTCAATGTCGGAAGCAGATAAGGAAAAGTACAAAAATAAATCCAGACAGGAAATCTCATTATACAATTTCAAAATAGCTCAAAATTATGATAATACTGTATGGAGAGATAGAAATGGGAATGTAACAAGTTTCATTGATATGGATGGTTTTCATTTATGGAATGTCAAAACATTTATTTTGAGATCTCATAACAGGGGATTACAAAATAAGCTGATGTACATTGATTTAGCCTTAGCCAAACTTAACTATACAGTGGAAGATTACAGAAAAGATTGTGAGAAACTAAGAAAGAAAAATGGAGGATAAATGAAATGAGTGTATATAGTGTTCCAGTAACAATTGGAGTGGACGAAAAAAGAATTGCGGAAGAAATTGAAAACGATGTAGAGCATCAGGTGATAAATTCAATTACCAAAGAAGTAAAAAACAAAATGTTTTCAAAAAGCCATCATCAAGAAGATCCACTTGATACGATGATTAAAAATGAGGTTAAAAGAATAGTTGAGAATAATAAAGATTATATTGTTGAAAATACATCTAAACTATTATGTGAAAAACTATCACGTACCAAGGCGGTGAGAGAGGCTGTTCAGAATGTAATAGATCAAATTTAGATATTATAGGTGATTTTATGAAGGTACGAGACAGAGGTTATTATAGGGAGCAAAGAATTAGAAACATTAATAAAAGAAAGAATAAAATAAAACATAATACTCCGCCATGGTGGAGATGGAAACCTGTTGAGGATGATGATTTTGTCCCTGGAAAAATTCATAAAGGTCACTATGGATATCTAGGTAGTGGAGGAACAAATGTAAAAACTAACACAAGAAAAGGACATGCGTCATACAGGCATAAAGGAGCATATGGTAAAGCTGATAATTATAAAAGACATGATTACCAGCAAGTTGAGCGTATGAAAATTGAAGAGAATGAATATAAAAAAGGAGAATTAATATAATGAAAAAAGTATTAATTGTAGTAGACATGCAGAATGATTTTGTAACAGGCTCATTAGGAACAAAAGAAGCTCAAGAAATTGTTCCAAATATAAAACACAAAATAGACGAATACCTTAAATGTGGCGATGAAGTATTTTTTACATGCGACACACATTATGAAGATTATTTAGATACACTGGAGGGACAAATGTTGCCGGTTAAACATTGTATTTATAAGACAGAAGGATGGGAAATCGTCCCAGAATTACGAAAAATAGATTTACTACACTGTGATCAGGTTGAAAATATCAACAAAAATACATTTGGATATACAAACTGGTATGAACAGTTGCCTTATAAAGATACGAGTCTTGAGATTGAATTGTGTGGAGTATGTACAGATATTTGCGTAATTAGTAATGCTCTTATTTTAAGGGCAATTTACCCGAATGCGACAATTTTTGTTGATGCATATCACTGTGCAGGGACTACGCCGGAAAAACATGAGGCTGCATTGGAAGTGATGAAAAGTTGTCAAATTGAAGTGATTGAATAGAAAAGGAGCATAAAATGATTTTAGTAAATGGCATTCCCGTAAATATAGAACACTTTCCGGATGGAACACAGAAAATCAATATAAATGAATTTAGTTTAAACTATTCGATTTTATGGAAATACGAAAAAGAAGAAGAATTGTCAACGCTCATATATATTACGAAACATTTAAGAGACATAGATTGTCATTGTACAATAGAATTATTTGTGGATTATCTTCCAAATGCCAGAATGGATCGCACACATGATATGAGAGAAGTATTTACATTAAAATATTTTGCAGATGTGATTAATTGGCTTGATTTCGATGTGGTACATGTATTAGACGTACATAGTAATGTAGGAGAAGCTTTAATTAATCGCTTAAGTATTCAATCTCCCCAAATTTATATTGAACTTGTATTAAAAGATATTTACAAAAATAAAGATGATGTAATTCTGTATTTCCCAGATGCAGGTGCGGCTAAGAGATATGCAGGAATGTTTCCAAACAATAAATATTGTTACGGAGAAAAAAATAGAGATTGGGATACAGGTAAGATTCTAGGGCTGAATATCAGAACCAATGGTATTGATTTAAAAGATAAAGCAGTGTTGATGATTGATGATATTATTTCATATGGAGGATCATTATATTACAGCGCATTAAAACTAAAAGAATTTGGAACGAGCCGTATTTATGCGTATGCTTCTCATACAGAGAATAGTGTGCTTAATAGAGACAAAGGGACGTTAATTAAGGCGTTGGATGATCGCACTGTGGAACGCTTATATACTACAGACAGTTTGTTCAATGGTACAGATGATCATATTACTATATTACAGGTGAGATAAATTTTATGATATTAATATTTGCGTAATTGAAAGGATAAATAATGAAAAGATACAAGTGTAAGAAATCATTCTGCGTAGATTGTTACGATGATGATGGATTTCTGGAAAATAGTTCTATTGTAATAGAAAAGGATAAAGTTTATGAATTAGACCAAAGCGGCTATATGATAATCGGAGGAAGAAATCATATACATCTTGATAGTATTGATGATGGATCATGGCTAGAAATTCCAAAAGACGATTTAAAAGAGTATTTTGAGGAGATAAAATCAATATGAAAGAAGTAAAATATTATATATGTGAAATTTGCGGTACTGAATATAATGAAAAGAAAAATGCATGGACTGCGAAAAAGGTCATATAAAACCTGTGTCTATTAACGGAGCGAGATATTTATCAATTAATAATAACCACAATGGCTATCCTGTAGCAATTAATGTTGAAATGAGTAATGGTGAAATTATTACTTATAAGAGGTAATGGTATTTGGGAAATAGAGTAAAAATTTTTATAAAAATTTAAAGGTCGTTACTTGAAAACCACTTCCGGAACCATACAGAACAGAAGAATAATTATATGAAATAGAAGAGGTAAAACATATGGGTAATTTAGACGAAGAAAAGATCTTGAAAACCGAATATTCAAATAGATTTGACGAGATTCGTAAAAACATGATGATTCAATCATATTTCAAATATGGAGCTATGAGAGACAATTATAAAAAATTCAAATGCATGGATGCTTTAGGCAATATTGAGAAGAGAATTAATAAGTACAAAGAAACTGGTAACACAGAATTTCTTGCTGATGTAGCTAATTTTGCGATGATTGAGTTTATGTATCCGTCAATAGAAGGAGCAAAGTATACGCCAACGGGTACAGATGCATGTGATATTATAGGATTCAGTGTTAATGAAATAAGGAATTTTGATAAATAACATGATACATATATGAGATATACTAATATGAGGGAGGAATAGTGAAATGAAAGTATATATTGCCGGACCAGTAACAGGTGTTGAAAATTACAAAGAAAAATTTCAAGAAGCAGAAGATAAACTCTTAAAAGATGGATTTGAAGTATATAATCCAGCAAAGATTATGGATAATATGCCTGACTGTACTACATATGAAGAGTATATGAAAATGGGATTTTGTCTTATTGATATGGTAGATGCTATCTATATGTTGGATGGATGGAGAAATTCACAGGGAGCCACCAGGGAATTGAATTATGCTCTTAGTCATGTAAAGAAGATCGTTAATATTGAAGTTGTAAAAAATACAATAGATAAAGAATTGGAGAATAATAGCAATGAAGAAAATTAATCCTATGTTGCTTATTGATTTTTATAAGGCAGTACATTCAGACATGCTGCCAAAAGATATTACAAAATCTATGTCTTATTACACACCACGGATGAGCAGAGTAGATCGTTGGGATAAGGTTGTAATGTTTGGATTACAGATGTTTTGTAAGACATGGCTGATTGATTACTTTAATGAATATTTCTTTAAAGAAGACGTTAAGAATGTTGTCAATGAGTACAAGCGAGTATTGGACCATACTCTTGCTCCTGGTATTTATGATATTGATAAAATTGAGAAATTACATAAATTAGGATATCTTCCAATTGAAATCATTGCTTTGCCGGAAGGAACAATGGTTCCAATGCGTGTGCCCATGTTTGCCATTACTAATACACATCCTGATTTTGCGTGGCTGCCACAGGCGTTAGAGAGTTTGATTTCTGCAGAAATGTGGTATCCTCAGCTTACGGCAACTGTCGGAAAAACATACCGTGATATCGTAGATAAATACTATGCTCTTACATGCGATGATAATGTAAATAGATGGACAGCTTTAGGATCTTTTGATTTTAGAGGTGACACAGGTCTTGATGAGGCGTTAAAAGCTGCAGCAGGATGGTGTATGTCTTTTTATAATACAGCTACAGTTCCGGCGATTCCATATTTGGAAAGAATGTTTAATTGTGATTGCACAAAAGAGCCTGTAGCTTACGGTGCGGTAAGCACAGAACATTTTGTTATGTGCAGCAATTATGCAGTGGATGGTGATGAAATTACACTCTTAAGAAGAATGCTTACAGAATTATATCCAAATACAAGTTTCTCATGTGTGCTTGATAGCTATGATTACTGGAATGTGATTGATAATATTCTTCCACAGATTCATGATGAAATTATGGCTCATAATGGATGCATGCTCATGAGAGGTGATTCTGGAGATTGTGTAGAAGTTGTTACGAAAACAGTGTTTAAACTGTGGGATCAGTTTGGCGGAACGGTAAACAGTAAAGGATTCAAGGTTCTTGATCCTCATGTTAAAGCTATTTATGGTGATTCTATTACTGTTCAGAGATGCGAGGAGATTTACAAGATCCTTATGGAGAAAGGCTTTGCTTGCAGTAATGTAGCGTTGGGAGTAGGTTCATTCTCTATGCACTGTATTGAAGAAAACGGAGAACTTAAACCATTTACTAGGGATACTTTCAGTTCTTGTATCAAAGCTTGTTATGCCGAAGTAAATGGTAAAGAGTATCCAATCTTTAAAAATCCAAAAGAAGGTGGATTCAAAAAGAGTCAGAAAGGCTTATGTCATGTACATTATGATCAGAATGGAGAACTTACTTATTGTGATGAGTTCACAGTAAGTAATATCCCGGATGATAATCTTTTGCAGCCAGTGTTTAGAAATGGCAGGCTTCTTAGAGAATATACTCTATCGGAAATCAGGGAAAGGTTAAATGGTGAGTGCTAATGATTAAAATTATTGATGGTAATTTACTGGACGCAAAGACCGATATTATTGCTCATCAGGTGAACTGCCAGGGAGCATTTAATTCTGGAGTGGCGAAAGCTATTAGAGAATTTGATGAATGTATATATAATGATTATAAAACATATATAAAATATGCCAAAGAATTTAATATATCATTGCTTGGTAAAATTTCTTTTGTTTTATCTGAAAAAAACAATCAGTTATTTATTAACATGTTTGCACAAGACAAATACGGTTATGATGGAAAACAGTATACTAACATTAACGCATTCATTGAATGTATCCGTAATATAAGGAATTTGATGGAAGATGAGGATTTAACATCTATTGCATTTCCTTATAAAATTGGATGTGTCAGAGGTGGTGCTGATTGGGATGTTATTTACAATATAATCAAAACTGAATTTTCAGATAAAGGTTATAATGTTGAATTCTGGAGACTGAATTTAGGATAATATGCAAATGTAAAATAAGAAATAGGAGTGAAAATTATGGCAACATATAGTGGATATGTAGATGCACATACATTAAAGAATAATATTATTGAATGGATTAGAGATTGGTTTGATGAAAACGGAGAAGGATGTAATGCTATTATTGGAATTTCTGGTGGAATAGATTCTTCTGTAGTTGCAGCATTGTGTGTAGAAGCTCTTGGAAAAGAACGAGTATTTGGAGTAATAATGCCGAATACATATCAAAACGATATTGGTGATGCATATAAGTTATGCGGACATTTAGGCATTCATTATGCGGTAATCAATATTGGACGCACAGTATCTTCAATTACCTCTGAGTTATTGGTTAATATTGGTGATCTTTCAAATCAAACAATGATTAATCTTCCGCCAAGAATTCGTATGAGCACATTATATGCAGTGTCACAGACTGTAAATGGCAGGGTTGCAAATACATGCAATCTATCAGAAGATTACATAGGGTATTCTACCCGGTATGGTGATTCAGTAGGTGATTTTAGTCCTCTTGCAATGCTGACCAAGACAGAAGTAAAAGTTATTGGTCGTATACTTGGAATCCCAGGAGAATTGATTGAAAAAGATCCTTCAGATGGGTTATGTGGCAAAACAGATGAAGATAATTTCGGATTTACTTACGAAGTTCTTGATCAGTATATCAGAACAGGTAAAATTGATAGTGAAGAAATCAAAAGTGTAATTGATTCTATGCATGAGAAAAACTTATTCAAATTACAGCCAATGCCACACTTTGAATTTTATGGACCGAATGTTGCAGAAAAAACGGTGGTAGAAGAATGGCAAATTATTTGATGAAATATAAAGGTAAGTATCGTGTAAAGGCCCATGTTGATGAATCTACAAACGATTTTCCAAGGAATGTAAATGATCAGATAGAGACGGATGATTTATATATTAAGTGTGCTTATGGGAATCAGATTTATCATTATGGAAGATCCACTCTTGTAGCATATATCCCTTCCATTGGAAGAGGACATAATATTTTAAAAGCACTCGGGCAACGATTGTGCGGAATTAATAAAGACGAAATCAAAGACTATTCAGAATTATATCAAGCTCTTGAATCAGATGGCACAGTTAAAGAAATCAAAGAAAATGACGAAGAAATAGAATTCAAATTCAATTCTAAAAATATCGAATTAATCGCAGAATATCTGAAACCTCAGACATGCGGTGCTGACATCAGCCCGTTCTCAACTCGAAACCTTCCAAAATCAAATTACACTATTCCAGTAGAAGATTTAGAAGAATATAAAGCAATCACAGCAGCAGTACCAAAAGACGATATCTTGCTTATCTCACATGCTACAAAGAATTTTATATCATCTGTGGTAGCTAAAAGTAAGCTGTATAGATCAAAAAATATTAAAGCTGAAATGCGTAAAAGTATGTTGAAAGGCAAGGATTTTATTCACTACAGTGGATTCTGGGATGAATATATTAAGTTTTTACATAAGGAGTTATATAAATGAAGAGAGTAGCAAAATTTGAAAAGGTAAGCTATGAACAGTTTGAAAATGATATGAGAAAACTAAAGTATTATTTTGATGATACCATAATTTATATGTATGAGTCGATCATACTTCCAAAGAGAGCAACAAAATTCAGTGCAGGACACGATTTCTGTTCTCCGTTTGATTTCAGTTTGAATCCTGGACAGACTATAAAAATTCCAACAGGCATTCGCTGCGGTATGAATACAGATTGGGTTCTTATGATTTTCCCACGTAGCAGTCTTGGCTTCAAGTATCGCCTGCAGCTCGATAATACTGTAGGAGTTATTGATGCGGATTATTATTACTCCGATAACGAAGGCCATATTTTTATTAAGATTACAAATGACGGAGATAAGGTATTGAGGATCCATAAAGGTGAAGCGTTTGCTCAAGGTATATTTCTTGAGTACGGTGTTACCGAAGATGATCATGTAGAAGAGCAACGAAATGGTGGAATGGGGAGTACAAATAAATGAAGATAAAAATTAAAGATATGAATGATGCTCAGGAAATTGTAAAAATTGCAGAGTCGTACAAGGATTTTGACATTGATTGCATATGTGGAAGGTATGTGATTGATTTAAAATCTATTATGGGAGTTTTATCCCTTGGGCTGCCGAAAGTAGTTGATGTTAAGATACGTACTGATAATGATATTTATTTTAATTCCGTGCAAGATCGTCTAAAAAAATGGAGGGTATAATATGAGAGATACCGATACACTAGATGATGAACTGGAAGAAATGTTGACTCCTGCAGATATAATGAATCATCTTAAATTAGGGCGTAATAAAACATATCAGATTATACGATTATCCAGTTTCCCAAAAATCAAAATAGGAAATACATACAGGATACCCAAGAATGCTTATACGAAATGGGTGAGAGAGAATATAAAGAAAAGAATATTCATATAGACTAAAAAAATGGAGTCTCGTATTTTGAGACTCCATTTTAATGTATTATTAATCAAGCAAGGTAATTACTTCTAATTTATGTGATTCTATAATATGCATATAAATATTATATGTTGTAGATACATCTTTATGTCCGAGTAATTCTGAAATCACTTTAATATCAACGGGCTTTCCTTCATTCCATCCTTTTTGTAAAAGTATTGATCCAAAACTATGACGTAAATCATGAAGTCCAAATCCTTTTGATGGTATTTCAGCCCTATTAAGTATATAATGTAAGCTTCTTGTTACAGTTGGTTGAGATGGTGGTATGTTATTTTTTGTAACAAATATATGATCAGATGGAGCAGAAGTATTTCCTGGCTCTATTCCTTTTAAATACAGAAACGATTCTTTGGCTCTTGATGAAAGTGGTATTACCCTGTTAGAACTTTTCCTTTTTACAGTATCTATATGCCATGTCCATTTATCATTAGTTTTGATTCTCTCCATGGTTTTATTAACTGTAATAATCCCTTTTTCAAAATCTATGTCCTGCCATGTTAAAGCATAAGCTTCTCCGATACGTAATCCTGTATATAATATAATGAGCAAAAATCTGGCATTGCGTCCATAAATATAATCTCCGGTTTTAACTCCGGCCATTGTTGAATCTGCTTTCATTAAACATGTTTTGTAAAATTTTTCTGCTTCATCTAATGATAAAAATGAATGTTCTTTTTTCTGAGTAGCATATTTTGTTTCATGCGGCATCTTAATACCTTTTGCCGGATTATCTGTAATCACATTTATACTTACCAGATAATCAAATACAGTATTAAATAATGTACGTGTTTTTTTTACCGTGCTTTCAGAATAGCTTTTTGATAGATTGTTATAATAATTCTGTATTAATATTTTATCAATGTTTCCCATTTGTATATCTTTAATCGCATTTGTCAAAAAGTAGCAACGATAAGTGCTCCTAAGTGTTGCATAATTATTTGCCTTCATTGTCTGTTCTAGTGTAGATAGAACGATGTCGGCGCATTCCCCTAGTGTCATTTTATTATAATCAAAATTTGTAACACGCATAGCCTTTTGTTCGTAAGCTTCAATTTTTTCTCTTACGGATGCTTTTGTCTTCCCGGTAAACTCTTTAACAATATTATCGTATTTTTTTCTGAATCTATAATATGTGTATCCGTTTTTGGTAATCTTGTCCCATGATCCAGTACCTTTTTCACGTCTGCTCATAATAAATCCTCCCAATATAAATTGTATGATTTGACTAGAAAAAAAAGAAAACCTTTACTTTTGAATCATAATGTGGTAATATAATTTCTGTTGAATCAATTATATCATATCAATGGTGACAAAACAATATGATTTCCCCATTATGAAATATTGATACCAATATTTCCCCATAATTTCCCCATTATGAATTAAACTTAATAGGGATTAGTAGGGGAAATATGTACAGCTTAACACATTAAAATGTTTCATAAAAATATAGGAATGATTACTAAAATGTCTTGTAAGTGCCTAAAACAAAGGGTTTCAAAGATATTTTGGAAATTAGAAATTGATTCAAATTTATTTGCACCTGTAGCTCAGTGGATAGAGCAGTGGTTTCCGGTACCATGTGCGGGGGTTCGATTCCCTTCAGGTGTATTTGCGCGGAACTGGGGATGTTCCGGCGCGTTGTAATTTAAGGAGGACAAGAACTTGGATAATTTCAGGGAATGGTTATCAGATAACCTCCGCTATTTTATGCTTGGCGGCGCTATTCTGGTAATCGTAGCTGTTTTGTTCTTTGGTGTACGTGCCTGTGTTGGAAGCGGGAAGGGTGCTTCTGATAAAGAACAGAAAACAGCTCAGGACAACAGCCAGGGAAATGATCCTTCTTCTCCGGAAGATGATGGGGAGACAAACGACGGAAATAAAGAAGAAGACATGAATCCCTTGGAAAAAGGCGATGCAGACATTACTGCATTTATGCAGAGCTACTACAAGGCTTTAGGGGAAAGAGATATTGCAACGTTAAAAACTCTGGTCAGTGATCTGACTTCAGCAGATGAGAGCAGGATCACGAATGCCAAGGATTATATTGAAGCTTATGAACCGGGCAGTGTCTATACGAAAAAGGGGTTGGACGATAATTCTTATGTAGTATATACCTGTTACAGTTATATCTGCAGTGGAATTGACACACCGGTACCTTCGCTGGGGTATGCCTATGTTGTAAAAAACAGTGACGGGAAGTATAAAATTCTGGGCGCGGCAGATCAGAATACAAAAGTTTCTTCTTATATGGAAGACCTTTTGAATAATGAGGATGTACAGAAGCTGAGAGCAGAGGTACAGGCAGAATATGATGCGGCACAGCAGAAAGACAGCAGTCTTGCAGAATTCCTGAACGGACTGGGAGAGGATGCGGCAGCTGCAGATTCACAGAGCGGCAGTACTATGACAGTTACAGAAGGCTGTAATGTCAGAGCGGAAGCCAGTGATGAATCAGAGATTATCGGTGGTCTGGACGAGGGAACTCAGGTTGAAAAAACAGGCCAGGAAGGCGACTGGATTCAGATTGATTATGAAGGCCAGACAGGATACGTGTTCAGTAGTCTATTAGAGTAAAAAGCAGGGTACGGAAATTTTCCGTACCCCTTTTTGCGGTTATGGAACCAATGCATTGCAAAATATCTGCTTCTGTGATAGGATTTTTGCAGAGATTTTGCCGCAAAATGGCAAAAACTGTAAAATCTTACATAAAGGAGCGGGTATAATGAAAAACTTAAAGAAAATTCTGGCTTCCGTCATACTGTCTGTGGGTCTGCTGACAGGAAACGCGGCAGGGAACCTGTGGATGCCGGAAACGGTTTATGGAGCGGTGGGTCTGGCTTCTGTTCCTTCTTATACAGGAAGCGCCTATACAGTACTCAATGACAATGTTCCGGAATTTACAGAAGAAGATCTTGCTCTTGAATCTTTTGAAAGCTACAGTGAACTGGATTCACTGGGAAGATGCGGAGCTGCTTTTGCAAATATAGGACAGGAGCTGATGCCCACAGAGGAACGGGGAAAGATCGGACAGGTTCGCCCGTCCGGCTGGCATACTCAGAAATACGATTGTGTAGATGGAAAATATTTGTATAACAGATGTCATTTGATCGGCTATCAGCTTACCGGGGAAAACGCCAATGAAGAAAATCTGATCACCGGGACCAGGTATATGAATGTAGAAGGGATGCTGCCTTTTGAGGATATGACTGCAGATTATATCCGCGAAACCGGGAACCATGTGCTTTACAGAGTGACTCCCTTATATAACGGCGATGATCTGGTGGCATCAGGCGTTCAGATGGAAGCACAGTCTGTAGAGGACGGCGGTCAGGGAGTTCTTTTTAATGTATATTGCTATAATGTCCAGCCGGGAGTGGGGATTGATTACAGTACCGGAGACAGCTGGGAGGAAACAGAGGACTTTTCTGCGCAGGAAAGTCCGGAACTCAGCGCGGGAACAGAAGAAACATTTTCATCTTCAGAACAGGAGACTTTCACAGATAAAAGCGCAGCTGAGGCTACTTATATCCTTAATGTGAATACAGGAAAATTTCACCGTCCGGACTGTCACAGTGTAAATCAGATGAAAGAAAAAAACAAAATGGAGATGACGGGAACAAGGGATGAGCTGGTACAACAGGGCTATTCTCCCTGTCAGAACTGTAATCCGTGATATTTTGAAGAACTGCCGGGAGGAAACAGAGCTGTTTCCCCGGCAGTTTTGGCGAATGTATATCAAAAGCTCTGGATATGCAAATAAAAAACAGTTTACAGATTTTATAAAAACTTTATTTGTAAAAGCTGAGATTTTCTGTTATAGTGAACAGTGGTTGCAGTAAACTGTTTTTTATGAAAGAGAGAATACGAAATTGAGGAAAAAATCACATATACTGCTGGCCAGATATCTGGCTGATCAGATGACGGTTTCTGAGAGTCTTCAGTCACACAGAAAGGCATTTTGCCTGGGAAACATTCTTCCGGATATCAGACCGTCTTTTGTAACAAAAAGACATGAGTTTTTTGGAACCTTTGATGAAATACAGGAAAAACTGAAGACCCTGGTAGAGGATGGCGTGGATCAGTACAGAGAAAGAGTGTTCTGGCGCAGGCTTGGGGAGATTTTTCACTACATTGCCGATTACTTTACTTTTCCTCATAATAAAACCTTTACCGGATCTCTTGTAGAGCATAACAGTTATGAAAAAGAACTGAAAAACCGGTTGAAGACCTGTATAAGAAATGGCGAAGCGGCACGGTATCAGGCGGCTGAGATCAGCTTTGGGAGCTTTGGACAGCTTACAGAGTATATTCGGGAAAAACATGCGGAATATCTGAAAAAAGAACGGAATATTTCAGATGATATCAGGTATATTCTTGATGTGTGCTGTCAGGTGTTCCGGGGAGTGTGCCGGCTGTGTCCGGGACTGGAGCCGGAAAAAGTTCCTGTATGTGTTTTCTGAAATATAAAAATATGAAAAAAATATGAATTTTGTACTAAAACCGCCGGGGCCTGTGCTCCGGCGGTTGATTTTGAAAAAAGTGTATGATAAAATAAAAACGGTCATATGTAAGCAAACGACATTGAGGAAGGCATACCTTTATATAGGGGAATAAAGATATGTTCTTGGAAGGGAGTAATATTAACCAGAATGAAGAACAAATATCTGACAAAATATTTATGTATTACATTGATTTCCGGTACAGTTCTGTCAAGTCCGGCGGCTGTAATGGCAGGCAGTGAAGGGACAGAGGCTGCAGCGGATTTCGGAGACGGTTCAGGACAGGGAGAAACAGCTCCTGCGCCTACGGAAGCACCTGCTACACCTGCGCCTACAGTAGCTCCGGTACCGACAGAGGCACCTGCAACGCCTGCGCCGACAGAGGCTCCGAAGCCTACAGAAGCACCGCAGCCAACCGTGACGCCGGAACCGGAACCAACGGTAACACCGGAACCAGATCCGACAGTGACACCGCAGCCTTCACCGACAGTAACACCGGGGCCGGAACCAACCGTAACGCCTCAGCCAACGGTAACACCGGAACCGGATGAACAGGCAGTAAAAGCTCTGATTGCTGAGATTGATAAACTTTCAAAGGAAAAGCTTACATTAAAGCATGAAAAAAAGCTGAAAGAGCTTCGTGAGATTTATGATGATTTTACAGAAGAAGAAAAGAAGCTTGTGACAAATTACGATATTCTTGTAAAAATGGAAAAGAGAATGGAAGTTCTTAAAAAACAGGAAGGCAAGGATGATGATAAGACGGAATTTTCAGATGGTTCTGAAACAGGAAAGACAGGTACTCCGGTATATTACACAAGTATGGTATCCAATCTTCATGCAGGAAGAGAGTTTTATCTGGACAGTCTGAAAAATAATTATCAGCTTACTTTTTCAGAGGATTTCGCTTCTGTGATGGATCAGATTGAAAGGGAATATAAAGAAAAGAATGGCCTGACAGATGCCAGTGATACCCGTGAAAACGGTCAGACGGCTTCTTCGGATTCCCTTCTGGTGAGAAACTGGCAGGATATTCTTGCTGTTTATGTTTATGAAGAGAGTCAGAGCGGCGTTAAGGAGTTTCAAATGGATTCCTCTTCAAAAAACAAACTGGCGGAAATTTTTGCAGAAATGAATCCGATCGTGAGAGATGAAGAGAATCCTTCTCATGTTTCCTATGGAAATTATCATATTAATACTTACATAAAGAAAAACAAGATTCCTCAGGATCAGAGAGATATCCTTAAAAAATATGTGGAAACAGACTGCAAGCTTCTCTGTGCAGTTGTAACGGACGCAAAAGGCTTTGTGCGCCAGAGTGTCGGTGACGATGTTTCAGAGGAACGTGTAAATGTGATCACAGCAGCATATTCTCTGGTTGGAGAGGTGGGATATTTCTGGGGCGGCAAATCCACAGCCATCGGTAAGGATGCGAACTGGGGAAATGCAGAAAAGGTAGATGCGGCAGGAAGTCCAAGTACAGGAAGTACAAGAGCCTACGGACTGGACTGCAGCGGATTTGTTACCTGGTCTGTGATCAATGGATATCTGAACCAGGGAATGCAGAGCAGCGTAGGAGACGGAACTTCTGAGCAATGGCTCAATGCCAATGTGGTCAGTGAAGAAGACGCTCAGCCTGGAGATCTGGTATTCCAGAGCGGACCGGAGGCGGGAAGCGACAACCATGTGGGTATTATCTGCGGTCAGACAGATGCAGGAGACTGGATCGCAGTACATTGTTCTTCCAGCAAAAACGGCGTTACAGTAGGAGAGGCTTACGGTGCAAGCTTCCGATATATCCGTCAGCCGGATTTTTATCCTACAGAGGAAGAACGGACTCAGATGCTCAGTGACGCAGCTTCTGCAGCAAACGTTTCAGCTCCTGAAAAACTGGAACAGAATGGAACAGCAGAAGATCTTACTTCAGGCAGCGCTTCTGATGCTGTGTTAAATAGCGGTAGCAGCGACGAAATCTTTGTCTCTGATGAAGATGTAGAAGTGATTTTTGAGGATATGGAAGAGGATGAGCAGACTGTAGTGTCCGAAGAAGATCGGGAAACAGGCAATGTTGAGGTGACAGATACGCTTCAGGGAATCCTTGACCAGAATATTTCAGTTACTCAGAGTACCTCAAAGGCAGAGGAATTTGAGGATATAGAGGTTATTTTTGAAGACTGACACGGAAGAGCTGACAGAGAAATCAGTCAGTTACTGTTTACACGCAGCGTAACATATGCCCATGCGGAAAAATGAAAGCCGCATGGGCATGATTTTTCAAAAGGAGAAACAAATGAAAAAAAGGCGTTTTCCCAAGCTCCTTTTTCTGCTATTTCTGCTTCTGATCGTTGCCGGCCTTATATTCGGGATATCGCAGAAAGAGAGAACCGTAGGTGATCAGAAGGAAAAAACAGGGCTGGAACAGATGGCAGATGCAGCCAGAGCCGTGTTTGATCAGGAACCGGAACAGGTAAAAAAACTTCGGGAGCAGGAGACTGCGCAGACAGAGGAAGGTCATCAGGAATACTATTTTCAGCTTCTGAGAGATCAGGAAAAAGTTATTTACAGACAGATGCTCCAGGGTATCCGGGAGAGAAAAGAAGAATTTTATCTGACTTCTTCGGAGGATGAGGTGATCGACAGAGCATACCATGCTGTTCTGAAGGATCATCCGGAGCTTTTTTGGATCCACAACAGGGAGGCTGTTTACCGGACCACGTATCCGGGAGAGGATTACAGCCTGTTTTCGCCCGGATATACTTATACGGACCAGGAAGTTCAGGAGATTCAGGCTGCCATGGAGCAGGGATATCAGGAAATGACTGCAATGATACCGGAAAATGCAGATGATTATGAAAAGGTCAAAACAGTTTATACATATCTGATCGATACGACGGAGTATGTCTCATCTGATCATGACCAGAATCTGGCAGGAGTTTTCTGGAAAAAGCAGGCAGTGTGCGCCGGGTATGCAAGATCAGTCCAGTATTTTCTGGAGAGACTGGGGATCCCCTGCATTTATGTGGAGGGAAGCACAAAGGGCAGCACGGAGGGACATGCATGGAATATTGTGCTGCTTGACGGACAGTATTATTATGTGGATGCCACAAATGGAGATCAGCCGGAATTTCTGGAAGGGGATGCGGTTCAGTTTGTGGAGCACAAAACAACTCTGTATGATTATCTCTGTCCGTTTCCTGATGAGTACCGGGAGATTTATACGGCATCAGAAGAATTTCCCGTACCGGAATGTACAGCAGTGGACAAAAATTTTTATGTGCTGAATCAGGGCTGTTTTGACACCTATGATACAGAAGCTCTTTACAGCTATTGTAAAATGCGTCTGGACAATGGCGCGGCTGTGGTGAGATTCAAATTCAGCACGCAGGAAGCGTATAATGAAGCTTACAGAGAATGGATACAGGAGAGTTATATTGATCGTGTGGCAGAGTATTATCTTCAGCTTTATGGGCTGGAGTCTGTGGAGTATCATTACGGACTTCTGGAAAATATGAAAACCATGTATTTTATGTTCTGACACATAACATAAAGGAGGAAAAAAGAGTATGAACAGCATTCTGGATATCCTGCTGAGGGGAATGGATATGATAGAACGGTTCCGGTCAGCTTCAGCAGTAACAGACATACAGCTGATAGGATTTGGAATCCTGCTGGTATTTGGTGTGATAAATTGTATTTTGGGGTACAGGCTTCTCCGTTTCTGGATGATGCTTTTTGCTTTTGTTATCGGAGCGGCACTTGGATATGGAGCCTCGTTTTTTATGGAGGTCAGTGATAATACAGTGCGGCTTGCGATCGGAGCCGGAGTAGGCGTTGTGCTGGCTGTTCTTGTATTTGTAAGTTATAAGGTGGGGATTTTTGTTCTGGGAGCAGGACTTGGCCTGGGAATTGCCGTTTATGTTCTTCACCCGACAACTTCTCTGATGTTTTTTATCTGTCTTCTTGCAGGAGCAGGACTGGGAACTCTTGCCATGAAGTGGGCAAAAGAAGTGATCATTGTAGGAACCAGCCTTCTTGGCGGCGCAATGGCAGGAATGTCTCTGGCAAAGATCGGGGGACTGGCAGATTTTCCTTATGGGATAGGGCTCAGCGCAGCCTTTGCTGTTCTGGGTATGCTGATCCAGTTTGCGACAAACCGCAGCAGATATAAAGAGGATGAAGAAGAATATGAAGCTTCTGCCAGCCGGGGCAAAAAGGAACACCGCCGGGAGGAAGAATATGATCTGTACCCGGACATTGAAGAAGAAATGTATTATGAGTCTCCGGCAAGAAGAAAAAGAGTTCAGGAAGATGTGTTTGAGAAACATACAAAGGGACAGCCGACAGTCTCTGAAAAAAGAAATGAAAGAAGAAATGTTTCGGAAAAAAGAGATTCTTCGGCAAGGAGAAATTATTCAGAAAACAGAAGTTCATCCAGAAGGCATACTCCGGTGGATATTCAGGTTGGGGAAAAAGACAGGAAACGCCGTATTGTGGATGAGTACGGACTGGATCCGGACAAAACTATTGTGTATCGTCCAAGACGGACAAAGGATCCGGAGATTGATCTGCCCCTTGATTCTTATGCGTACGATGATTCCTGCGGACGATCATCTTACAGTATGAATCCCGGAAGAAAAAAGACCTATACCATCCGGGTAGATCAGCCGGAACAGAAGAATCCGCAGGAATTTTCTGATGAATTGGACGGATATTCCAACAGTTGGCGGGAAAGAGAATTTTATGCGGATCTGAAAGAAAAAGACAGATATGATTATTATGACGACCCCATTGACGAGGATGAGCTTGATGAGGAAATCCTCAGAGAAATGATGGAAGAGGAAGACAGAGAAAGTATTCTTCCATGGAAGAAAATTACAGAAAGAAAGGCCGGAAAGGACGGACGAAATGGCAAAAGAGGCTAAGACAAACGCTATGAGGATGCTGGAAAGAAAAAAGATTTCCTATGAGGCATTTCCTTATGAGTGTGATGAATTTATAGACGGGATCCACAGCGCGGATCTTGTGGGCGCTCCTTATGAGCAGTCCTTTAAAACTTTGGTAATGGAAGGAAAAAGCGGAGGGTATTACGTGTTCGTGGTACCGATCCAGAAAGAGGTTGACAGAAAAGCTGCGGCAAAGGCAGTTGGAGAAAAAACAGTGGACATGATCCATGTAAAGGATATCCTGAAGATCACAGGCTATGTAAGAGGCGGCTGCAGCCCTCTGGGAATGAAAAAAGCATATCCCACAGTGTTTGATTCCTCAGCGGAAAGTTTTGAGGAAATTTATATAAGCGGCGGGCGTATCGGTCTGACTTTGAAGGTTCCGGTAAAAAGTCTTCTGGAAGTAACCCGGGGAAAAACGGCAGACATCACTTTGTAAGTGGTGCCTGCCGTTTTTGCAGTACAGATGAATGTTATAAAGTGTTTAGTTGTCGGAAGCGTCTTCCTCATTGATCTCAAATACATGACGTTTCTTTGCCATCTCGTCACTGGCAAGATACTCGTCGTAGGTTGTGATCTTGTCAATGAGTTTTCCGTCAGGGAGAATCTCCATGATACGGTTGGCTGTTGTCTGAACAAACTGATGGTCATGGGAGGTGAAAAGAATAACTCCCGGGAATTTGATCAGTCCGTTGTTCAGAGCAGTAATGGATTCCATATCCAGATGGTTGGTAGGCTCGTCCAGAACAAGGATATTTGCGCCGGAGATCATCATCTTGGAAAGCAGACAGCGCACCTTTTCACCACCGGAAAGAACCTTGACGCGTTTTACTCCGTCCTCGCCCGGGAAAAGCATACGTCCCAGGAAGCCTCTGACATAGGTGGCGTCTTTAATCTCAGAATACTGGGTCAGCCAGTCTGTGATAGTCAGATCATTGTCAAATTCCTGAGTGCTGTCTTTTGGGAAATAAGCCTGGGAGGTTGTTACGCCCCACTTGTAATTTCCTTCATCCGGTTCCAGCTCTCCCATAAGAATGCGGAAGAAAGTGGTGATAGCCTGCTCGTTAGCGCCTACAAAGGCTACCTTGTCATCGTGTCCGAGGGTAAAGGAGATGTTGTCCAGGACCTTTACACCGTCAATTGTTTTGGAAAGGTTTTCCACCATAAGGACTTCGTTTCCGATCTCACGGTTTGGACGGAAGTCGATATAAGGATACTTACGGCTTGAAGGACGCATATCGTCAAGCTGGATTTTTTCCAGAGCACGTTTACGTGAAGTGGCCTGCTTGGACTTGGAGGCGTTGGCGCTGAAACGGGAGATAAACTCCTGCAGCTCCTTGATCTTTTCTTCTTTCTTTTTATTTGCTTCTTTCATCTGTTTAATAAGAAGCTGGCTGGATTCAAACCAGAAATCATAGTTTCCTGCATAAAGCTGGATCTTGCCGTAGTCAATGTCGGCAGTGTGAGTGCAGACCTTATTAAGGAAATAACGGTCATGGGAAACTACGATGATCGTATTGTCAAAGTTGATCAGGAATTCTTCCAGCCACTCAATAGCAGGAAGATCCAGGTGGTTGGTAGGCTCATCCAGAAGAAGGATGTCCGGGTTGCCGAAAAGCGCCTGAGCCAGAAGAACCTTGACTTTCTGGCTTCCTGTAAGGTCAGACATCTGTGAATAATGGAATTCTGTTTCGATGCCCAGACCGTTCAGAAGGGTTGCGGCGTCAGATTCTGCTTCCCATCCGTTCATTTCCGCAAATTCACCTTCCAGCTCGCTGGCGCGGATGCCGTCTTCATCTGTAAAGTCTTCCTTTGCATATATGGCTTCTTTTTCCTTCATAATCTCATACAGTCTGGAGTTTCCCATAATAACTGTATCCAGAACAGGATAGGAGTCGTATTTAAAGTGATCCTGCTGCAGGAAAGAAAGACGCTGTCCCGGTGTGATCACAATGTCGCCGTTGGTGGGCTCAAGCTGTCCGGACAGGATCTTCAGAAAAGTAGATTTTCCTGCGCCGTTGGCGCCAATGAGACCGTAGCAGTTTCCTTCTGTAAATTTGATGTTGACATCTTCAAACAGGGCTTTTTTTCCAACCCTCAGAGTGATGTTATTTGCTGAAATCATAAAGTACCTCTTTTCTTCGTTACGGTTTCGGTTTTACATTTTATCAGGATGCTGTTTTTGCAGCTCATTCCCATTGTACCGTAAAGTCTGGATTTTGCAAGAGTTATTTTCTTGAAAAATCAACAGGACACTGCTATAATCAACTTTTAAAAGGAAATGAACAGAAAATATGGCTGTGTTTCATAGAAGGGAGATAGTTGTTTATGACTGAAATCATAAATACGCTTACAGAGATGATGACACAAAATCTCTGGGCAGCGCCTGTGCTGAGTCTTGTGGCAGGGATCCTTACCTCTTTTACCCCCTGCTCTCTTGCCTCGGTACCCATGCTGCTGGCCTGTGTGGGGGCTGTGGAAGCAGACCGCAAAAAAGCAGTCTGCCTGTCGCTTTCCATGGCTTCGGGAATGGCAGTGACTTTTGGTATTTTTGGCTCAGTGGCATCCTTTATCGGACATCGGATGCATGAGGCAGGGCACTGGTGGACAATTCTTATGGGGATTCTTATGATACTGATGGCTCTTCAGGTATTTGGCGTCATCAGTCTGATTCCCCATATCCACATATCAGAGCACATGACGAAAAAAGGTTACATCGGCGCATTTTTTACAGGAGCTCTGGGCGGCGTGTTTGCTTCCCACTGTGCGATCCCGGTAATGGTTGCCCTGCTGGCGCTTGTTGCGGAGCTGGGGCAGAATGCCTGGTGGGGCGTTTTGCTTATGGTGCTTTATGCGGTGGGTCACAGTGTGCTTCTGGTAGGAACGGGGATCGGCTACAGTTATGTGGACCGGGCAATAAAAAATCCCAGATATGCCGCCGCGGGAGTATGGCTCAGAAGAATACTGGGCGTTGTGATCCTGGCTTTTGGTATTCTGTTGATCTTTGCAGAAAAATAGCAGATTATTATTGCATCTAATACAGGGTATTTTTAAAAATTGTTGAATTTTTACAAACAAATTGCTATAATTGGGAACATAGCATCCCGGTAGTAAGCTGCCAAGGAAATATTCAGAAAAACTGCAGGCTTTGATCAGTGACAGCAGCGACGGACATAAGAGACAGTAGAGAGGGAAAAGATATGTTGATTACAAGAGAATGTGATTATGCAGTACGAGTGATCCGCGCACTTTCAGGTGCGGAGCGGCTCAGTGTCGGAGAAATCTGTGAGCGTGAGGAGATTACAGCGCCTTTTGCTTACAAAATCCTGAAAAAACTTCAGAAAGCAAAGCTCGTCAGAGGCTACAGAGGAGTCCATGGAGGTTATTCCATGAACCGGACGCCGGGGGAGATCACGCTGTTTGATATTTATACAGCCATTGATCCGGAACTTATGATCATAGAATGTATGGATCCCCAGTATCACTGCGTCAGAGATAACAGGGATAAAACGCCCTGCCTTGTTCACAGAGAGCTTGTGGAGATCCAGAAAGAGCTGTGGAAGCTTTTTCAGCGTAAAACTCTTCAGGAACTTTTCGACAGTATGTGACTGTGCGGACAGAGTGAAATCAATTGAAGCTGCTGATGTAAGCAGTCAGGATAAATAAAAAGGGAGCGGTCTGCTTCAGGCGCGTATTATGGCACGGAAAGGGCAAAATGCTGTCACCGAAGGTGAACAGGAATGTATTTTGCCCAGGCTGCTGTGAAGGACGCGGACAGGAGCCGCTCCTTTGTTGTATGCAAAAAAATCCAGAATCCGGTTGGACAATATCACAGGAATATGATATAATCAGAAATGGAATTTTAGACTGGATAACAGTCTAGAAATAATTTTCATCATACCTTTAAGGAGGAAAAGAAAACTATGGCAAGAAAGATGAAAACCATGGATGGTAATCATGCAGCCGCTCATGCATCATACGCTTTTTCTGATGTAGCTGCTATTTACCCGATCACCCCTTCATCTGTTATGGCTGAAGCTACAGACGAGTGGGCAACCCAGGGAAGAAAGAACATCTTTGGACAGGAAGTACAGGTTACTGAAATGCAGTCCGAGGCTGGTGCTGCAGGTGCAGTTCACGGATCTCTGGCAGCCGGTGCCCTTACAACTACCTACACAGCATCTCAGGGTCTTCTTCTGATGATCCCGAACCTTTACAAGATCGCAGGAGAGCAGCTTCCGGGCGTTATCAACGTATCTGCCCGTGCACTTGCTTCTCACGCACTTTCCATTTTCGGAGATCATTCTGACGTTATGGCATGCCGTCAGACAGGTTGCGCAATGCTTTGCGAGTCTTCTGTACAGGAGGTTATGGACCTTACACCGGTAGCTCATCTTGCAGCTATCAAAGGAAAAGTTCCGTTCATCAACTTCTTTGACGGTTTCCGTACATCTCATGAGATCCAGAAGATCGAAACATGGGATTATGAAGATCTGAAAGATATGGCTGATATGGATGCGATCGCAGAGTTCCGTAAAAACGCTCTGAACCCGAATCATCCATGCCAGAGAGGTTCTGCTCAGAACCCGGATATCTTCTTCCAGGCAAGAGAAGCATGCAACCCGTACTACGATGCTCTTCCGGCAGTTGTACAGGAATACATGGACAAAGTAAACGAAAAGATCGGAACAGACTACAAACTGTTCAACTACTACGGAGCTGAGGATGCAGATCACGTGATCGTTGCTATGGGTTCCGTAAATGACACAATCGAGGAGACTATCGATTACCTTGCAGCAGCAGGCAAAAAAGTCGGCGTGATCAAAGTTCGTCTTTACAGACCATTCTGCGCACAGGCACTGATCGATGCAATCCCTGCATCTGTAAAACAGATCACAGTTCTTGACAGAACAAAAGAGCCGGGTGCTCTTGGCGAGCCTCTGTACCTTGATGTTGTAGCAGCTCTTAAAGATTCCAAGTTCAAAGATACTCCGGTATTCTCCGGACGTTACGGACTTGGTTCCAAAGATACAACACCGGCACAGATCGTTGCTGTATATGAGAACACTTCCAAAGAGAAATTCACAATCGGTATTGTGGATGATGTTACAAATCTGTCCCTGGAAACAGGCGCTCCGATCGTAACAACTCCGGAAGGAACCACAAACTGTAAATTCTGGGGTCTTGGCGCTGACGGTACTGTAGGTGCAAACAAGAACTCCATTAAGATCATCGGTGACAACACAGACATGTACGCTCAGGCTTACTTTGACTATGACTCCAAGAAGTCCGGCGGTGTTACAATGTCTCACCTTCGCTTCGGTAAAAAACCGATCAAATCTACTTACCTGATCAAGAAAGCTGACTTTGTTGCATGTCACAATCCTTCTTATGTGAATAAATACAACATGGTTCAGGAACTGGTAGACGGAGGAACCTTCCTTCTGAACTGTCCGTGGGATATGGAAGGACTTGAGAAACACCTTCCGGGACAGGTAAAAGCATTTATCGCTAACCATGACATTAAATTCTACACCATCGACGGTGTGAAGATCGGTATTGAGACCGGCATGGGACCGACACGTATCAACACAATCCTTCAGTCTGCATTCTTCAAACTTACAGGAATCATTCCTGAGGAGCAGGCGATCGACCTTATGAAAGCAGCTGCTAAAGCTACTTACGGACGTAAGGGTGATGATATTGTTCAGAAGAACTGGGCTGCAATTGATGCCGGCGCTAAGCAGGTTGTTGAGATCCAGGTACCGGAAAGCTGGAAAGACGCAGCTGACGAAGGTCTTCATATGACTCATGCTGAGAACGGAAGAGAAGATGTTGTTGATTTCGTAAACAACATTCAGTCCAAAGTAAATGCACAGGAAGGTAACTCCCTGCCTGTATCTGCATTCAAGGATTATGTAGACGGTACTACACCGTCCGGTTCCTCCGCATATGAGAAACGTGGTATCGCAGTGAACATTCCTGTATGGCAGCCGGAAAATTGTATCCAGTGTAACCGCTGTGCATATGTTTGTCCGCACGCTGTTATCCGTCCGGTAGCTCTTACAGAGGAAGAAGCTGCCAACGCACCGGAAGGCATGACTACTCTGCCGATGACCGGTATGAAAGATTACAAATTCGCCATTACTGTTTCCGCTTATGACTGTACAGGCTGCGGTTCCTGTGCAAATGTCTGCCCGGGCAAGAAGGGTGCAAAAGCTCTTGCCATGGAAAACATGGAAGCAAATGCAGGAGTTCAGAAATTCTTTGACTATGGCGTAGAGCTTCCGGTTAAGGAAGATGTTGTTGCCAAATTCAAAGAGACAACTGTTAAGGGAAGCCAGTTCAAACAGCCTCTGCTTGAGTTCTCCGGAGCATGTGCAGGCTGTGGTGAGACACCTTACGCAAAACTGATCACTCAGCTTTTTGGTGACAGAATGTATATTGCAAACGCTACAGGATGCTCCTCTATCTGGGGTAACTCCTCACCGTCCACACCTTACACTGTAAATGCAAAAGGACAGGGTCCGGCATGGTCCAACTCTCTGTTCGAGGACAATGCAGAGTTCGGTTATGGTATGCTTCTTGCTCAGAAAGCAATCCGTGACGGCCTGAAAGAAAAAGTTGAGGATCTTGTTGCAAACGCTGAAAATGAAGACGTTAAGGCAGCAGGACAGGAATGGCTTGACACCTTCTCCGTAGGCGCTACTAACGGAACAGCTACAGATAAACTGGTAGCAGCTCTGGAAGCATGCGGATGTGAAAAAGCTCAGGAAATCCTTGCACAGAAAGACTTCCTTTCCAAGAAATCCCAGTGGATTTTCGGTGGTGACGGATGGGCTTATGATATCGGATTCGGCGGTGTTGACCATGTTCTCGCAAGCGGACGTGACATCAACGTTATGGTATTCGATACAGAGGTTTACTCCAACACCGGCGGACAGTCTTCCAAATCCACACCGACAGGTGCGATCGCTCAGTTCGCTGCAGGCGGTAAAGAAGTGAAGAAGAAAGATATGGCTTCCATCGCTATGAGCTATGGCTATGTATATGTAGCACAGATCTCCATGGGCGCTGACTTCAACCAGACTGTAAAAGCAATCGCTGAGGCTGAGGCTTATCCGGGACCGTCTCTGATCATTGCATACGCTCCATGTATTAACCATGGTATCAAGAAGGGTATGTCCAAGGCTCAGACAGAGGAAGAGCTGGCAGTTAAGTGCGGATACTGGCACAACTTCCGCTTCAATCCGGCAGCAGAGAACAAATTTACTCTGGATTCCAAGGCTCCGAACATGGATGACTATCAGGCATTCCTTGACGGAGAGGTTCGTTACAATTCTCTGAAACGTCAGAATCCTGAGAAAGCTGAAAGACTGTTTGCTAAGAACGAGGCTGAGGCTAAGGAAAGATATGATTATCTGAACAAACTCATCACTCTCTACGGAGCAGATGCTGAATAAATTCAGACTTTTGGCCGCGGTACAAAGGTACCGCGGCTTTTTTAAAGGAAAGCTAATTTATGAATATGAAAAAAAGATTTTCAACAGAAAAGAAAACAGATTATTATCTGATCTATACTCTGGCTTTTGGGATTATCGGACTGATTCTTTATCTGCAGTTTTATCTGAACAGGAAATCACTGATCTGGAGCCATGACGGCGTGCCCCAGCATCTGAATTCCCTTGCTTATTATGGAGAATATCTGAGAAATATTCTTCATTCTGTTTTTGTGGAGCACAAATTTGAAATTCCCATGTGGGATATGCATATCGGTTACGGGTCTGATATACTGACAACGCTCCATTACTATGTGATCGGCGATCCCCTGACTCTTTTATCTGTGTTTGTATCGCCGGAAAAAACAGAATATCTGTATGCGTTTCTGATCTTTTTGAGAATTTATCTTGCGGGAATTGCATTCAGCAGATACTGTTTTTATCACAGAAATTCAAAGCAGGCAGTCCTTCTGGGCTCTCTGATCTATATATTTGCGGGATGGACGATCTATGCGGCTATGAAACATCCGTATTTTGCCAATCCAATGATCTATCTTCCTCTGATCCTTTTGGGAATTGACAAAATTTACCGGAAAGAAAAGCCCTATGTATTTATCTGGTCTGTGGCGCTGGCAGGAGTATCGAATTTCTACTTCTTTTATATGCTTGGAATTTTTATGGTGCTCTATGCTGCCTTTGACTACTTTGTTGTGTTTACAGATAAGTCGGAAAGAACCATCAGATGCATTGGAAAGTGGCTGGCAGTCTTCGCAGGTTATTCTGTGATTGCTGTTCTTCTGGCTGGAATCATTCTTTTGCCTGTGATCCTTCCTGTGTTTGGCACAGGACGTTTTCAGGCAGAAAATTATGTGCCGCTTTTCTATGACAGAATTTACTATGAAAAATATTTAAGCTGTCTCATCGGAGAAAATATGATCCAATGGGGAGTGGCTGGTTACACGGCGATCTCTATGACAGGAGTGTTTGTCCTGTTTGCAAAGAAAAAGTCAAATACAGCGCTGAAGGCGGGGTTCCTTCTTCTGAATGTATTTCTTCTGGTACCCTTTGCCGGGCATGTGCTCAATGGTTTTTCCTATGTGTCCAACCGGTGGATCTGGGTTTACGGAATGCTGATTGCCTATATTTTTGTAAAAATTTATCCTGAACTTTTTCGACTGGATATCCGGGAAAAGCGCAAGGTGTTTGTCATGCTTCTTATTTACTGCGGAGTAGCTCTCTTTTCGGAGGCGGCCCGCACTCAGAGAAACATGTCCGCAATGCTTCTTCTGGTATGTTCCACTGCAGTGATTCTTTTGTACGGATCTATCTTTGTAAGAAAAAGAAATCTCTGTCTGATGATGAGCGGACTTCTTGCAGCGGGAATATTTTTTAATATTTATTATCAGTATTCCATGGAAAAGGATTATCTGTCAGAGTTTGCAGACAGAGGAGAGGCAATGGAAACCCTGGAATCAGGCACAGATCTGGCGGTTCTGGATACAGAGGATGATTCTGTGTACCGCTATGACCAGCTGGATGCCCTTTCCTGTGAAAATTCTGCCATGCATATGGGAACAAACAGTACTTCCTATTATTTCAGTGTTGCAAGCGGAAGTATCGGAGAATTTTTTGATGAAATGTATCTGAATACGCCCTGGGAGCAGCATTATGAAAATCTGGACGGAAGAACGATTCTGGACAGGCTGGCCTCTGTGAAATATTTTGTTGTAAAAAGCAACCGATACCAGTATATGCCCTATGGATATTACTGGCTGGAGGGAAGCGCGAAGAAAAACGGAAAAATATACGAGGCATTTGGAAGTGAAGAGGCTCTTCCTCTGGGGTATACCTATGATTCCTTTATACCAAGAGAGGAATATGAAAAAATGACAGTTACGGAAAAACAGCAGGCGCTTCTTCAGGGAATTGTTCTGGAAGACAGTTCTCTTCCTGAAATCACACCGGAATTTAACGATCAGGAAATTCCTTTTGAGATCAGAAAAGGCAAAGGCTGTACAGTGAAGGACGGAAAAATAAAGGTTACAAAAGAAGGGGCAAAGCTGGAGCTTCTCTTTAACGGTCTGGAAAACAGCGAGACGTATCTGATTGCGGAGGGACTGGATTATGACGGCCTTTCTCCGAAGGATAGGGTCAGTGAAAAGAAATGGAATAAAATGACCCGTTATGAGCAGAATCAGCTTCTTCATGAGGACAGCCACTGGAGATACTGGAAAGAAAGCCAGAAGGCATCAATAACAGTGGGCGGTCAGTTTCCTGAAAAGACTATCCGGATCTTTACAGACAAGTATAATGCTTACAGCGGAAAACATAATTTCCTTTGCAACACAGGATATGAAAAAGCTGCGAAACAATCCATTACCCTTACGTTTGAAAAGCCGGGCGTATATACGTTTGATAAGCTGAAAATCGTATGTCAGCCTATGGAGCGCATTACAAAGCAGACAGAAAAGCTGAACCAGGAGGTTCTGACAGATATCCGCATGGATACAAACAGGATCACCGGAAATATTTCTCTTTCAGAACCTAAGGGACTTCTGATCTCTGTACCGTACAGCAAGGGCTTCCGGGCTTATGTGGACGGAAAGGAAACAGAGCTTAAAAAGGCCAATACCATGTATATGGCTCTGGAGCTTCCGAAGGGAGAGCATGAACTCCGGCTTGAATACAGGACGCCGTTTCTGGTGCCCGGCATCTGCTTGACTTTGGCGGGAGGCCTGTGTTACATTTGTCTGGTATTTGTAAGAATGAAATTAAATAAAAAGAAGGTACCAAAGGTATGAGTGTTTTATCGGTTGTGCTTCCTGCATATAACGAAGAGCTTATGATTGCAAAAACCTGCTCCGTACTTGGAGAGGTGCTGACAGATGCAGGGATTTCCTATGAGCTGGTACTGGTCAATGACGGCTCGTCAGACCGTACCTGGGAAGAAATTGAAAAGGCAGGAAAGAAAGATCCCAATATTCTGGGAGTGAGCTTTTCCAGAAACTTCGGGAAAGAAGCTGCTTTATTTGCCGGACTTGCTCAGGCAAAGGGGGATGCAGTAGCGGTGATGGACTGCGATCTTCAGCATCCCCCGGAAACCCTGGTGGAAATGTACCGTTTGTGGGAACAGGGATATCAGGTGATCGAAGGAGTAAAGTCCAGCAGAGGAAAAGAAGGATTTCTCCATAAAAAATGCGCGGGATTCTTTTACGGGATCATGTCAAAGGCCACGGGAGTCGATATGCAGAATGCATCTGATTTCAAGCTCATGGACAGACGGGTGGCAGAGAGCATTCTTTCCATGCCGGAAAGAAATATGTTTTTCAGGGCAACCTCTTCATGGGTAGGATTTAAAACCATTTCTGTGAGCTTTGAGGTCCGGGAGCGGGAGGCCGGAGTCTCCAAATGGTCTGCCTGGTCCCTGGTCAAATATGCATTTACGAATATTGTGGCCTTTACAACAGTGCCCTTACAGTTTGTGACTGTAGGAGGTGGGATCTGCTTCCTGTTTTCGCTTGCACTGGCTGTATACTCTCTTGCCCAGTATTTTACCGGACATGCAGTGGAGGGCTATACGACAATTGTAATCGTTCTTCTTCTGATCGGAAGCGCTATTATGCTCAGTCTGGGAATCATCGGGTATTATATCGCAAAAATCTATGAGGAAGTAAAGCGGCGTCCCCGCTATATTATTTCCCGGATCGTCAGAGGCAGTGAAGACGTATCTGAAAATGCGCGGAATGATTCTGTGTAAGACAGTTTCCGGACAGAAAAACATACAGTAAAAAGCAGGAGTAAACAATGGAAAAGATCAGAAAAATGATTGCCCGGCTGTACGGGAATGACGTGGTAAGATATGTGTTTTTTGGAGGCTGCACCACCCTGGTAAACCTTGTAAGCTTTTATGTTCTGAGAAAATGCGGACTGCAGCTTACAGTGGCAAATATAATCTCTATCATTGCCGCAATTCTTTTTGCCTATATGGTGAATTCAAAGTTCGTTTTTCAGGACAAATGCGAGACTCTGCGTGATCACATTCAGCCTTTTATGAAATTTATCAGCGCCCGTCTGGTGACTATGGTCATAGAGGTGGGAGGCGTATGGCTTCTGGTGGAGATCCTGCGTATGAATGATATGATGGGAAAATTTATCACGCAGTTTATTGTACTGGCTCTTAATTACATATTCAGTAAATTTTTTGTTTTTACAACAGGAAAAAAAGGATAAAGAAGGGAAGGCGGAAAAATGACATTAGAAGAAGCAAAAAAGCAGATCAGACCTGTGGATCAGGAAGCGGTCTGCGCTGCACAGAAAAGATGGGACAGCATAGCAAAGCCCCTTCATTCACTTGGAAAAATGGAAAAGATCGTGATGCAGATCGCGGGTATTACAGGTTCCGCGGATGTGCGTCTGGATAAAAGAGCTCTGGTAGCCATGTGTGCAGATAACGGAGTGGTGGAGGAAGGTGTGACCCAGACCGGACAGGAGGTAACAGCCATTGTGGCAGAAAACTTCCTGAAAGGAGACACATCTGCCTGCGTGATGTGCAGACAGTGCGGGACAGATGTATTTCCTGTTGATGTGGGCATGGCTTCAGATACAAAGGTTCCTTCTGATCTGAAGGTCATGATGGGAACCCGGAATATGACAAAAGAGCCTGCCATGACTTATGAGGAAGCAGTACAGGGGATCGAGGCAGGCATTGAGATGGTGAGAAGACTGAAGGAGCAGGGCTATCGTCTGATCGCCACCGGAGAGATGGGAATTGGAAATACCACTACAAGCAGCGCAGTGGCTTCTGTACTTTTAAATCGTTCGGTGGAGGAAATGACCGGACGGGGAGCCGGACTTTCCGGAGAGGGACTGAAAAGGAAAATTGATGCGATCAAAAGAGCTGTAAAGCTTAATGAGCCGGATCCCTCTGATCCGGTAGATGTTCTGGCAAAGGTAGGCGGCCTGGACATTGCCGGAATGGCAGGCGTATTTATGGGAGGAGCCGTTTACCGGATCCCGGTTGTGATCGACGGTTTTATTTCCTGTGTGGCTGCTCTTGTGGCTCAGAGAATTTCTCCTCTTACAAAAGACTATATGATCGCCTCTCATGTATCCAGAGAGCCTGCGGCAGCCATGATTCTTGAGGCGCTTGAAAAAGAAGCGGTGCTTCACGGAGAAATGTGTCTGGGAGAAGGCAGCGGAGCAGTGGCTCTTTTTCCGTTTATCGATATGGGACTTGCAGTTTATGAATCCATGAGTACCTTTGAGGAGATCAAAGTAGAGCAGTATGAGGAGCTGGTATAAATGATGATTCTGGTAACAGGAGGAAGCGGAAGCGGCAAATCTGCCTTTGCCGAGGATTGCGTGATTGCCTGCGGAGAAATGCCCCGGATATATATTGCCACCATGTATCCCTTTGATGAGGAAAGCAGAAAACGGGTGAAAAGACATCGGGATATGCGCTTTGGAAAAGGCTTTGAAACGGTGGAATGTTATACGGGACTTTCCGGTGTGAAGGTTCCGGAAGGGTGTATAGTACTTCTGGAGTGTATGTCCAACCTTGTGGCAAATGAATTTTTCCGTGAGGACGGCACTCATGAGAATACAGAAGTAGAAATTCTGAAGGGAATCCGAAATCTGAAAACACAGGCAGAAAATCTTATTGTTGTAACAAATGAGATTTTTTCCGAGGCTGCTTCTTATGAAGGGGAGACAGAAGCTTATCAGAAAGTCCTTGGAAAGGTCAATCAGCGTCTGGGAATAATGGCAGATTCGGTTGTTGAGGTTGTCTATGGAATTCCTGTATATCATAAAAAAGGAGGGGATTTCCATGAAAAGTCTGTGGAACAGCTTTAAGATTGTCTTTGCCATGTTCTCCAAAATACCGGTGCCCCAGGCAGAATGGACAAAGGAAAACATGAAGTACATGTTCTGTTTTTTTCCTTTTATCGGCGCAGTGATCGGAGCCGTTTCTCTTGGGGCCGCATGGCTTGCCAATTATCTGGGATTTAACGTAACCTTTCTTTCTGTGGCTCTGACAGTGCTTCCTGTTCTGATTACAGGAGGGATCCATGTGGACGGACTTCTGGATACTGCAGACGCTTTAAGCTCCTGGCAGGAACGAAAAAGACGGCTGGAAATACTGAAGGATTCCAATGCGGGAGCCTTTGCAGTGATCACGGCAGGCGTTTATTTTCTCTGCTGGCTTGGCGCGTACAGCGAGATCTGCTTTGACAGACAGGCTATGATTATCGTTGCTTTTGGATTTATGGTATCCAGATGTTTTTCCGGACTGGGTGTGATCACTCTTCCAAAGGCCAGAGAGGATGGAACGGTTGCAGAATTTTCAAAAAAATCCGAGGACGTTCCGGTACGAAACACTCTGATCTGTTATCTGATCATTCTTGCAGCGCTTATGATCCGGACAGAGCCTGTTATGGGAACAGCGGCTTTTTTTGCGGCAGCAGGAGTTTTTGCATATTACAGATATATGGCAATGAAGTATTTCGGCGGAACTACAGGGGATCTTTCCGGTTGGTTTCTCTGTCTCTGTGAGCTGGCAATAGTGCTGGTGACAGCGGCGCTGTCAGTGATTCTTATATAGGTAAAGGAGAAGGATGAGTATGGAAATGGTAATTGGAGGCGCCTTTCAGGGAAAGGCAGCTTTTGCAGAAAAAATGTATCCGGGAATTTCCTGGGTAAAGGGAAACGAAATCTCCAGAGAAGAACTTTTTTCCGCCAGGGGCGTTGTGGGCTTTCATGAATTTATAAAAAAAGAAATGGAACAAGGAAGCTCCGTGGAAGCTCTGGCAGAAGAGCTGATCCGGAAAAACCCGGAGGTAATTCTGGTGTCAGATGAGGTTGGATACGGAGTGGTTCCTGTTGACGCTTTTCAGAGAGCTTACCGGGAGGCTGTGGGAAGAACATGTACGAAGCTTGCTTCCTTCAGCAGAAAAGTAACCAGAGTGGTCTGCGGTATCGGTACGGTGATCAAACATGACTGAGATATGGCTGATCCGTCACGGAATGACAGAAGGGAACCGTTATCAGAGGTATATTGGAAAAACAGACGAACTTCTGTGTGAAGAAGGCAAAGAGAAGCTGAAGGAATTTTTCTATCCGGAGCCGGAAGCTGTATTCGTAAGTCCTCTTGTGCGGTGCAGGGAAACAGCAGAGATCCTGTTTCCGGAAAAAAGGCTGAGGATCATAGACCAGCTTGCAGAGTGTGACTTTGGAGACTTTGAGAACAAAAACTATCTGGAATTATCCGGAAATCCGGATTATCAGGCCTGGGTAGACAGCGGTGGGATTCTGCCTTTTCCAAATGGAGAAAGCAGAGAAGAATTTCAGAAACGTACTCTGGAAGGGTTCCAGAGGGTTGTAAGTGCCTGTTTCCGCAGTCACATCAGCAGGGCGGCAGTAGTGGTTCACGGGGGAACCATTATGAACATTATGGAGGCTTACGGATATCCAGGGCGAAGCTTTTATGACTGGCATGTAAAAAACGGATGCGGATATCAGGTGAAGGCAGATCCGGTTTTGTGGAACCGGAACAGAAAAGTTCTGGAATTAATAAATGAATTATAAAAACTGTTGCGGCAAAATATTCCATGAAAAATATGCGGAATATCTGCCGGAACAGTTTTTTTATTGCAGAGAAACTCCTGGAATATAATTCTGTATTGACCCGGAAAGCGGACAATACTTGATATACAAAAATTTTTAGAATAAAAAAATGTTTTTTAGATTTACTATTGAAATACAGGAAAAAGTGTGATACATTAATAGTATAAAATTCCTAAAATGACAGGATGAAATTTGTATACAGTTGGGAGATTTTTACAAGACAGGGAGGATTTAATATGAAGATTGTTGGAAATGGAAGAATGATTACACGAGATGCGTCCAATACCTTTTATGAAAACGGTGCAGTGGCAATGGACGGAAGCACCATCGTTATGGCAGGCGGAACAGAAGAAGTAAAAAAAGCTTATCCGGATGCAGAGTTTATTGATGCAAAGGGCGGAGTGATCATGCCTGCGTTTATCAATGCCCATGAACATATTTACAGCTCCTTTGCCAGAGGACTGAGTATTAAAGGATACAATCCTCAGGGATTTCTGGATATCCTGGACGGACAGTGGTGGACCATTGACCGTCATCTGACTCTGGAACAGACAAAGCTTTCCGCTTATGCTACTTATATTGATTCTATAAAAAACGGTGTGACAACTGTTTTTGATCATCATGCAAGCTTCGGACATATTACAGGTTCCTTAAATGCCATTGAGGAAGCGGCAAAAGATCTTGGAATCCGTACCTGTCTCTGCTATGAGATCTCAGACCGTGACGGAATGGAAAAATCCAGAGAATCTGTTATGGAAAACGTAAACTTTATCAAACATGCTCTTGCAGATGACAGCGATATGATCGCCGGAATGATGGGTATGCATGCATCCTTTACCATCTCTGATGAGACAATGGAGCTGTGCAATGAGCTTAAGCCGGAGGGCGTCGGCTATCACATCCATGTTGCAGAGGGAATCTATGATCTTCATCAGTGTTTAAAGGAGCATGGCAAGCGTATTGTTGACCGTCTTTATGACTGGAATATTCTGGGACCGAAAACTCTTCTGGGTCACTGCATTTATATTAATGAACATGAGATGGATCTCATTAAAGATACAGATACTATGGTAGTACATAATCCGGAATCTAACATGGGCAATGCCTGCGGATGCCCTCCTACCATGGCTCTGGTACACAAGGGAATCGTTACGGGACTTGGAACAGACGGATATACTCATGATATGATGGAGTCCTGGAAAGTGGCAAACGTTCTTCACAAACATCATCTCTGTGACCCTAACGCAGCATGGGGCGAGGTTCCGCAGATGCTTTTTGAGGGAAATGCAAAAATTGCCAACCGTTACTTTAAAAAAGAGCTTGGCGTTCTCAAGCCGGGAGCCGCAGCAGATGTGATCGTGATCGGATATGATCCTCTGACGCCAATGCGCGCAGACAACACCAACGGACATCTTCTGTTCGGCGTAAACGGAAGCATGGTTCAGACTACAGTATGTAACGGGGAGGTTCTGATGAAGGATCGTGAAGTTCTTGTGTGCGACGAGGCAAAGATCATGGCAGACTGCCGTCAGTCCGCAAAAGAGCTTGCAGATGATATCAATTTCGGAAAATAAGAAAAATGACCGGAGAAACCGGATGACAGGAGGATAATTATGAGTGAAAAAATGACCTGTATGTCTTTTGGACAGTTAATGGACTGGGTTTTAACAGAACATAAGGAAAAAGGAACTGTATTTGGCGTACACAGGGCTTATCAGGCAGATACGGCAAAGGATATGGAGATTTTCGGAAGAAATCTTGAGACTCCCATCGGCCCGGCAGCAGGCCCCAACACACAGCTGGCTCAGAATATTGTGGCTTCCTATTATGCAGGAGCAAGATTCTTTGAGCTGAAAACTGTTCAGAAAATGGACGGCGATGAGCTGGCAGCCTGCATTAACCGTCCTTGTATCCTGGCAGAGGACGAATGCTATAACTGCGAGTGGTCCACAGAGCTCTATGTGCCTCAGGCTATGGGAGAATATATTAAAGCATGGTTTATTCTTCATGTAATGGCAAAGGAGTTTGGTCTTGGAGGAACAGACGGCTTCCAGTTTAATATTTCCGTAGGCTATGATCTTGCAGGAATTAAAGAAGAAAAGATTGATACTTTTATCAACTGCATGAAGGAAGCCAGGGATACAGAAGTATTTAAGGAGTGCAGAACATGGCTTCTTGACCATGTGGATCAGTTTGAGCATGTGACAAAAGAGGATATTGAAGCAATTCCGTCAGAGATCTGTAATTCTGCAACAATTTCCACCCTGCACGGATGTCCTCCAAATGAGATTGAAAGTATTGCAAATCATCTTTACAAAGAAAAACATCTGAATACATTTATCAAATGTAATCCTACGCTTCTGGGCTATGAATTTGCCAGAAAGACCATGGATGAAATGGGCTATGACTATATGGCATTCGGCGATTTCCATTTCCTGGATGACCTGCAGTATAAAGACGCTGTCCCGATGTTTAAACGTCTCCAGGCGCTGGCAGACCAACTGGGCCTTGCCTTTGGCGTAAAGATCACAAACACCTTCCCGGTAGACGTAACCAGAAACGAGCTTCCAAGCGAAGAGATGTACATGTCCGGAAAGGCTCTGTTCCCACTGTCTATTTCTCTGGCTGCAAAGCTTTCCAGAGAATTTGACGGAAAACTCCGTATTGCATATTCCGGCGGAGCTGATTTTTATAATATTGACAGGATCGTTGGCTGCGGCGTATGGCCGGTAACAGTTGCAACAACCATTTTAAAAACAGGAGGATACCAGAGATTCTCCCAGATGGCAGAAAAGATCATGGCGGACGGAGTGAAGCCATGGGACGGCATTGACGTGGAGGCTCTTGAAAAGCTGGCTGAGGACGCAAAGAAAGATCCTCGCCATGTAAAAAATATCAAGCCTCTTCCAAACAGAAAAAACGAGGAGGAAGTTCCGCTTCTGAACTGTTATTTTGCTCCATGCCAGGGCGGATGTCCCATTCATCAGGATATTCCGGAATACATTGGGCTTGCAGGAGAGGAAAAATACGCGGACGCGCTTCGTGCGATCCTTGATAAAAATGCCCTTCCGTTTATTACAGGAACTCTCTGCGCACATAACTGTATGTATAAATGTACCAGAAACTTTTATGATGAGTCTGTAAATATCCGCGGAACAAAGCTTCTGGCAGCAGAGAACGGCTATGACGAGGTGATCGGCGAGATCCGTGCCGGAGAGAGTAACGGAAAGAAAGTAGCCATTGTAGGCGGCGGCCCGGCAGGTATCGCTGCAGCTTACTTCCTGGCAAGAGCAGGCGCTTCTGTGACGATTTTTGAAAAAGAAGCAAAACTCGGCGGTGTGATCCGTTATGTGATTCCGGGATTCCGTATTCCTGAGACAGCTATTGACAAAGACGTTTCCTTTATTGAAAAAATGGGTGTGGAAATCCGCACAAATACCGAGATCACTTCTGTGGCTGATGTAAAAGCGCAGGGCTATGACGCGGTGATCGTTGCCACCGGAGCGAATAAACCGGGAACACTGAAGCTGGAAAAAGGCGAGACAGTAAATGCCCTTAAATTTCTTGCCGACTTTAAGTCAAATGACGGAAAAGTGGATCTTGGAAAGAACGTTGTTGTAATCGGCGGCGGAAATACAGCCATGGATACAGCCAGAGCGGCAAAACGTACAGAAGGCGTAGAGCATGTATATCTGGTTTACAGAAGAACAAAACGCTACATGCCGGCAGCAGAGGAGGAGCTTCTGGAGGTTCTGGAAGAGGGCGTTGAGTTTAAAGAGCTTCTGTCTCCGGTAAGCCTTGAAAACGGAACTCTTATCTGCAGGAAAATGGAGCTTGGCACAATGGACGCTTCCGGAAGAGCAGGAGTTACAGAGACAGATGAGATGGTGGAAGTGCCTGCGGATACTGTGATCGTAGCTGTTGGAGAAAAAGTGCCTGCAGAGTTCTATGAGGCCAACGGCATCAATGTAAATGAAAGAGGAAAAGCAAAGCTTGATCAGGAAACTCTGGAAACAAGCGTAAAAGATGTATATCTGGCCGGCGACGGCGCCAGAGGCGCTGCAACTATCGTGGAAGGTATCCGCGACGCACAGCTTGTTGCAAAAGCAATCCTTGGCAGAGAAGTTGTTTCTGACAGAGCAGTTACAGGTACAGAAACAGAGTGCTATGAAAAGAAAGGCGTTCTGAAAGAAGAGAAGGACGCTGCAAAAGAAAGTGCAAGATGTCTTTCCTGCAGCAAGGTATGTGAAAACTGTGTGGATGTATGTCCAAACAGAGCAAATATCTCCGTTAAAGTACCCGGAATGGAAATGGCTCAGGTGATCCACGTGGATTATATGTGTAATGAGTGCGGAAACTGCAGGACCTTCTGTCCGTATGCAAGCGCTCCTTACAAAGATAAATTTACACTGTTTGCAAAACCAGAGGATATGGATGACAGCACAAATGACGGATTTGCTGTACTGAATGCAGACACAAAGGAATGCAGAGTGAGATTCCTTGGAAATGTAACAGAGTGTAAGGCAGACGATCCGGAAGATAAGGTGCCGGGCGGAATCCGCGCGCTGATCTGTGCTGTGATCGACGATTATTCCTATCTGCTGTTTAAATGATTACAGGATCTGAAATGAAGTGAAAAAGAGCGTGTCTCTGTGTTTTGTGCAGGGACGCGCTCGTGCTGAATATATGTCAGGAGGAAGGTTATGTTCAGTTTTTATGTAAATGGAAAGGAATATCAGGAAGAAAAGGATATGAAGCTTCTTCGTTTTCTTCGTGATAAGCTTCATCTTACTTCAGTAAAAGACGGATGCAGCGAAGGCGCCTGCGGAACCTGTCATGTACTGATCGACGGGAAAGCGCAGAAGGCCTGCATTCCTTCTCTTTCTATGATGGAAGGCAGGCATATTATAACTGTGGAAGGACTTTCTGAGGAAGAAAAAGAGATTTATGACCGGGCGTTCGGAGAAGCAGGCGCAGTGCAGTGCGGATTCTGTATTCCCGGCATGGTGATCAGCGCCAAGGGGCTTATTGACCAGAATTCGGATCCTACCCGCGCTCAGGCGGCTCATGCGATCCGCAACAATATCTGCCGCTGTACAGGCTACAAAAAAATCATAGACGGTATTCTCCTTGCCGCAAAATATAAAAGAGAAGGACTTCCCGAAAAGAGGGAGTATGCCTGGAAGCTGGGAGAGCGTGTGCCCAGAGTGGATGTCCGTGAAAAGGTTCTGGGCTATGGCCAGTATCCGGACGATATCTATGAGGAGGGCATGATCTACGGAAGCGCTCTTCGTTCCGCCTATCCAAGAGCTCTGGTAAAATTTATTGACACAGAAAAGGCAAAAGCGCTGCCCGGAGTGATCGGGGTTTTTACAGCAGAGGACATTCCCGGAAGCGTAAAGGTGGGGCATCTGAAGCAGGACTGGGACGGACTGATCCCTGTTGGAAAGATCACTCATTATCTGGGAGATGCGGTCGCTCTTGTTGCGGCAGAGACACCGGAGCTTGTGGAAAAGGCTAAAAAGCTGATTAAAGTAGAATATGAAGAACTGCCCATGGTTCGTGATCCTTATGAAGCAATGAAAGAGGATGCTCCTCTGGTTCACGAAGACGGAAATCTTCTGGCCCACTGGCACGTGCACCGTGGCGATGCGGAAAAAGCCATTGCCGGATCCGCCTATGTTCTTACAGAAAAATTCCGGACACCGTGGACAGAGCATGCGTTTCTGGAGCCGGAGTGCGCTGTGGCAAAGCCGGACGGAGAGGACGGGGTGATCATTTATTCTTCAGACCAGGGTGTGTACGATACCCAGCATGAATGTATGGCGCTTCTGGGACTTCCGGCTGAAAAGGTAAAGGTGCGCAATAAGCTGGTAGGCGGCGGATTCGGAGGAAAAGAAGACGTGACGGTCCAGCATCACGCAGGCATGATCGCCTATCTTACCAAACGCCCGGTAAAGGTAAAGCTTACCCGTGAGGAAAGTATTCTGATCCATCCCAAACGCCACCCCATGGACATGGAATTTGCTATGGGCTGTGATGAAAACGGTATCATTCAGGGTGTGAAAGCAGCTGTTATAGCAGATACCGGAGCCTATGCCTCTCTGGGAGGCCCTGTGCTTCAGAGAGCCTGTACCCATGCCTCCGGTCCCTATAATTACCAGAATTTTGATATTGACGGAAAAGCCTACTATACAAACAATCCACCTGCCGGAGCTTTCCGCGGGTTTGGCGTTACCCAGACCTGCTTTGCAGTGGAAATGCTTCTTACAAAAATGGCAGAAAAGGTTGGCATTTCTCCCTGGGAGATCCGCTACCGCAACGCGATCCGTCCGGGACAGGAGCTTCCAAACGGTCAGCTTGTAGATGATTCCACCGGACTTGCAGAGACTCTGGAAGCGGTAAAGGAAGTGTATGACAGCCATCCTTATGCAGGAATTGCCTGCGCCATGAAAAATGCCGGTGTGGGCGTCGGGCTTCCGGACTGGGGACGCTGTAAGCTGTATGTGCACAATGGAAAAGTAGAGATCCACTCAGGAGCCTCCTGCATTGGACAGGGACTTGGAACGGTACTGGTACAGATGGTATCAGAAAAGCTGGGACTGAAAAGAGAGCAGATTTATTATGATGCTTCCAATACGTATAATGCGCCGGATTCCGGAACCACTTCCGGATCCAGACAGACTCTTGTTACAGGGGAAGCCTGCCGTCGCGCCTGTGAGAAGCTGAAAGAAGAGCTTGCTTATAAAACTCTGGAGGAGCTGGAGGGACAGGAATATCTGGGCGAATATCTTGCCAGAACAGATGCCATGGGTTCTGATGTAAAAAATCCTGTTTCTCATGTGGCCTACGGGTACGCAACTCAGGTGTGCATTCTGGATAAAAACGGAAGGATTGAAAAAATAGTGGCAGCCCACGACGTGGGACGGGCAGTGAATCCTCTTTCTGTAGAAGGCCAGATCGAGGGCGGAGTGCTCATGTCCACAGGCTTTGCTCTCACAGAGCAGTATGGACTGAAGGACTGCAGACCTCAGAATAAATATGGAACGCTGGGACTTTTCCGGGCAAACCAGGCTCCGGAGGTGGAAAGCATCATTGTAGAAAAAGAAGGCTTAAAGGTAGCAGAGGGAGCCATCGGCATCGGAGAGATCACCTCCATTCCTACGGCGCCGGCTATAGCAGGGGCTTACTATAAATATGACGGTCAGTACCGCACAAGCCTTCCGCTTGCCAATACGCCGTATGAGAGAAAGAAAAAGGGGGAATGATCTATGGCAAGATTTCCGAAAAAGACAGCTTATGTTGCATGTGACGGCGGAGAACGCTGCCACAGCTGTACATACGGCTGTATGAGCTGTTCCTCCTGCATTGAGGTCTGCAGAAAGGACGCGGTTTTTTATAATGAATATGGTGTGGCTGAAATTGAGGAAAGCAGGTGTATCGGATGCGGCCTCTGCGTGAAGGCCTGTCCTCAGGAAATCATCCATATTCATCTGACAGACAATCCTTTTATCGTAAAGTGTTCCAATAAGGATAAGGGAGCAGCGGCAAAAAAGGCCTGTGAAGCAAGCTGCATCGGATGCGGGATCTGCGCCAGAAACTGTCCGGCAGACGCTGTGGAGGTTCAGGACAATGTGGCGGTGATCAATGACGAGCTCTGCCTTGCCTGCGGAAACTGCGCGGTAAAATGTCCGCGGAATGTGATCCGGGATACAAGAGGGATTATTTTAAAATAATTCAAGAAAAAACACTAAAAATCAATGGAAAAAACCCTTATAATATGTTAAAATGAATAAAAGGAAATGGTTCCTGATGTTCTTATTCTGACTCAGGATACATATTATAAGAAAGTAGCATGGTTCGGAGCCGGACATACGTCCTGAGGGGAACACACACTCCCTGGACGCAGTCTGGCTTTTTCCATATTCTAAAAGCTTCAGGGAAATCTCAGACAGTATGGGAGAATTCATGTAGAAAAGGAAAAGAAGGTGAAGAAATGGTTGGAAAAAGTATTCCAAGAGTAGATGCTTATGAAAAAGTTACAGGCAGAGCAAAATTTACAGATGATCTGATTCTCAACCGCGCTCTGGTTGCCAAGGTCCTTCACTCCACCATTGGAAACGGGATCGTAACATCTATTGATACCAGTGAGGCAGAGGCGCTTCCCGGAGTGGTAAAGGTAGTTACCTTTAAAGACGTGCCGGATCACTGCTATCCCACACCGGGACATCCCTGGTCTGTGGAGCCTGCTCATCAGGATATTGCGGACAGAAATATCCTTACAGGACGTATCCGCTATTATGGCGATGATATTGCTGCCGTTGTGGCAGAGGATGAAGTAACTGCGTCCAGGGCGCTGAAGCTGATCAAGGTTGAATATGAGGAATATCCGGTGGAGATCCATCCCAGAAAATCCATGTACGGAAGCAATCCTCCCATTCATTTTGATAAAAAAGACAATGTACTTGCCCGTTCCAACTTTTTTATCGGAAACGTGGATGAAGGCCTGGAGCAGTCTGATACAGTTGTGAAAAGAAGCTACAAGACCTCCATTGTCCAGCACTGTCATATAGAGAATCCCATTTCCTTTGCCTATATGGAAAAGGGAAGGATCGTTGTAGTTACTTCCACGCAGATCCCTCATATTGTCCGCCGTGTGATCGGCCAGGCTCTGGGAATCCCCTGGGGCAGGGTAAGGGTGATCAAACCGTATATCGGAGGTGGATTCGGAAACAAGCAGGATGTGCTTTATGAGCCTCTGAATGCATTTTTGACTACTCAGGTAGGCGGCCGTCCTGTAAAGCTTGAGGTTTCCAGAGAGGAAACCTTCTGCAATACAAGAACCCGTCATTCTATTGAGTATGATCTCACTGCAGGCGTGGATAAGGAAGGTCATCTGCTTGCAAAAGATATGAAGGCATATTCCAGCCAGGGGGCTTATGCATCCCATGGTCACGCCATTGCCGCCAACGGTCTTACTGCATGGAGACTTCAGTATGCCTGCCCAAATACCAGAGGCGAGGCTTATACCATTTATACCAATACCCCTACAGCCGGAGCCATGCGTGCCTACGGCATTCCTCAGGCAGCCTTTGCCATTGAATGTCTGATGGATGATGTGGCGGCGGAGATTCATATGGATCCTCTTGAATTCCGGCGGAAAAATCTGATTCAGGGATATTATGAGGACGCTTATCTGAAGCCTATTGCAGCCAATACAAACGGGATTTTCCAGTGCCTGGAAAAAGGCGCGGAATATATTCACTGGGATGAAAAGCGAAAAGAATATGCAGATCAGACAGGTTCTGTAAGACGGGGCGTTGGCATGTCACTGTTTTCTTATAAGACAGGTGTATGGCCCATTTCACTGGAAATTGCAGGCGCCCGGCTTTCCATGAACCAGGACGGAAGCGTTCAGCTTCAGATCGGAGCTACAGAGATCGGCCAGGGAGCAGATACCGTCTTTTCTCAGATGGCGGCAGAGACACTTCACATGGATGTGGAGAACGTCCATATTGTCACAGTACAGGATACCGATGTGACGCCGTTTGACACAGGCGCATATGCATCCCGCCAGTCCTTTGTTACCGGAACAGCTGTGAAGCAGTGCGCAGAACAACTTCTCCAAAAGATTCTGGACTATGCCAAAACCCTTCTTCCGGAGCAGGAGACAAGAGAACTGTCTATGGATCACGGCTGGATCTACGCAGGAGAGGAACAGGTACTTTCTCTGGAGGCGCTGGCACAGGAAGCCTATTACAGTCTCAGCAATTCCTCTGTGCTGACAGCAGAGGTGTCCACACAGGTGAAGAAAAATACCATTGCCACAGGCTGCTGCTTTGCAGAGGTGGAAGTGGATATGAAGCTTGGAACCATACAGATTCTTAACATCATCAATGTCCATGACAGCGGAAAGCTTCTGAATCCGCAGCTTGCCCAGATGCAGGTGCACGGAGGCATGTCCATGGGCATGGGCTATGGATTAAGCGAGCAGCTTGTTCTGGACGAAAAAACAGGACGGCCTCTTAACGGCAATCTTCTGGATTACAAGCTGATGACAGCTTTAGACACACCGGATATCAAGGCAGATTTTGTGGAACTGGATGACCCCATGGGACCTTACGGAAACAAAGCTTTAGGTGAACCGCCTGCAATTCCGGGAGCTCCTGCGATCCGTAACGCGGTTCTTCATGCTACCGGCGTGGCATTTAATGAAATTCCTCTGGCGCCTCAGCGGCTGATCGAGGGATTCAAAAAAGCCGGACTGATCTGAAAGGGGGAACGGAATCATGTATGATATTGAAAATTACTATAATGCCAGCACAATAGAGGAAGCCGTCAGGCTTTTAAAGGAACATCCGGATACCAGAGTGATCTCCGGCGGAAGCGATGTACTGATTAAGATCCGGGAAGGGAAAATGGCAGGAACCTCTCTTGTGAGTATCCGTGACATTAAAGAACTGAACGGTATCACAAAAAAAGAAAACGGAGATATTTATATAGGCGCAGGAACTACTTTTTCCCATATTACCAATGACCCTGTGATTCAGGAAAACATTCCGGTTCTGGGAGAAGCTGTAGATCAGGTGGGCGGACCTCAGATCAGGAATATCGGAACCATTGGAGGAAATATCTGTAATGGTGCAGTCAGCGCAGACAGCGCGCCTACGGTATTTTCTCTGAATGCCCTTCTTCGCATTGAGGATGGAAACAACGGAAGAACCGTTCCGGTCCGTGATTTTTACCTGGGTCCGGGCCGTGTGGATCTGAAAAGAGGAGAGATTCTTACCCATGTGATCATTCCTGCAAAGGAATACCAGGGTTATCATGGAAACTATATTAAGTATTCCATGAGAAAAGCCATGGATATTGCAACCTTAAGCTGTTCCGTGGTAAGTAAGGTAAATACAGAAAAAAATATTCTGGAAGATGTGCGCATTACCTTTGGCGTAGCGGCTCCGGTTCCTTTCCGGTGTGAAAAAACAGAAGCAGCGCTGAAAGGACAGGAAATCAGCGAAAAACTGTATGAAATGACAGAGCAGAGCATCCGTCAGGAGATCAACCCAAGAGATTCCTGGAGGGCATCCAGGGAGTTCCGTCTGCAGATCGGCGGAGAAATCGCAAAAAGAGCGCTGAAGCGTACCATAGAGCTTGCAGGAGGTGACAGAAAATGATCAAAGATAAAGTTCTGGTCAGATGTGTGGTAAACGGAAAAGAAGTAGCCGAGTATGTGGATCCCAGAGAGTCTCTGCTTGACATGCTTAGAAACCGTCTGGGTCTTACTTCCGTAAAAAAAGGCTGTGAGGTAGGAGAATGCGGAGCCTGCACAGTGATCATTGACGGAGAGACTATTGACTCCTGCATTTATCTGGCAGTGTGGGCGGAGGGAAAAAATATCCGTACCCTGGAAGGTCTGGAAAAGAACGGGGATCTTACCCGTATTCAGGAGGCTTTTATTGAGGAGGGAGCAATCCAGTGCGGTTTTTGCACACCGGGCTTTGTTATGTCTGCAACGGTGCTTCTGGAGCGGGGCGAGGTACTTACAAGAGAAGCTATCAAAAAACACATGTCAGGTAATCTGTGCCGCTGCACCGGATACCAGAATATTGTAAATGCAGTAGAAAAAGTAATGCTTGAACAGCAGGAGACTGAAGGAGTTTGATTTATGACACAGAATAACATACTGGTTGTCCGCGGAGGCGGTGATCTTGCCAGTGGAGTGATCCACAGACTTTACCGCTGCGGATACCGGGTGCTGATTCTTGAAAGCGCCAGACCCAGCGCGATCCGCCGGGAGGTGTCTTTCTGCGAGGCTGTTTATGACGGAGAGGCATTTGTGGAGGGCGTTTTAAGCCACAGGATCCAGGATGTGGGTGAGTGTGCCGGAATATGGGAAATGGGCGAGATTCCTCTTCTGGTAGATGAGACAGGAGAAGCTATCAAAAAACTTCATCCTGCAGCAGTGATCGACGCTATTCTTGCAAAAAAAAATCTCGGCACAAACAGGGCAATGGCGCCTCTTACCATTGCTCTGGGACCTGGGTTTCTGGCCGGTAGAGATGTGGATTATGTGGTGGAGACTCAGAGAGGCCATGATCTTGGAAGGATCGTGGAAGAGGGCTGGGCAGCTCCCAATACAGGGATTCCGGGAATGATCGGAGGTTATGGGAAAGAACGAGTGATTCATTCTCCGGCAGCGGGTACGATACACAGCCGGGCGAAGATCAGCGATCTGGTAGAAAAGGATCAGGTAATTGCTGTCATCAGTACAGAGAAAAACAGAGAAATTCCTGTCTTTGCCACAATTTCAGGAGTATTAAGAGGAATGATCCGGGAAGAGTATCAGGTATCGGAAGGAATGAAGATCGCGGATATTGACCCACGGAAAGAACAGAAAAAAAACTGCAATACCATTTCTGATAAAGCAAGATGCATAGCGGGAACTGTTGTGGAAATTCTTCTGTCAGAAGGAATTGTTCCCTGAACAGAAGGAGATGAAGAAACCTGCCTGCTGTATGACGGATGCTTTAACCGGAGAGGAAAAGGCAGGAATACAATTATCAGGTGATCGAGGAACAGGATTATGAGACTTACTGAACTTCTGGATATTGATGTAAATAGCAAAAAGATCATTTCAGTTGTGGGAGGCGGTGGAAAAACAAGCCTGATCTTCCGGCTTGCAGAGGAACTGGCAGAGCAGGGAAAAAAGGTCATTGTTACCACCACCACTCACATAGCTTTTGAGCCGGAACGCCCCTTTGCCAGAGACGGAGAACTGAATAAAGTCAGGGAAAATCTCAGAAAGTACGGCTATACGGTAGCTGCCTGTATGGAAAAACGGGAAGAAAAAAGTTGGAAAAAGCCGGAAAATATTCAGGGATCCTCAGGTACGCACTGCAGCGCTTCCGAAGAGCAGAACAAAAGCGGAAAACTGTTTACAGGAAAGCTTCAGGCGCTTCCGGAGGAGCAGCTTCAGGAACTGAAAAAAGAATGTGATGTAATCCTTATTGAGGCAGACGGAGCCAGACGTCTGCCTTTAAAGGTTCCGGCAGCCTGGGAGCCGGTAATTCCGGAGATGACCGATCTTGTGATCGGCGTGATTGGACTGGACTGTCTGGGAAAAGCAATCAAAGACACAGTTCACCGACCGAAATCAGCGGCAGAATTTCTGGGTAAATCTTCAAAGGAAAAGATTACGGAGGAAGATATCATACGGATTGCAAAGTCAGACCAGGGACTTCGTAAGTCCGTGGGACACAGAGGATTTCGAGTGTTTTTAAATAAAGAGGATGTTCTTAGTGACAGGAATTTGCCGGATAAAATAGTACAGAGACTGAGAAAACATGGCATTTGGGCCGTATGCGGCAGCCTGAAACAGGATATTTCTATTGTTATTCTGGCGGCGGGAAACAGCAGAAGATTTGGCAGCAACAAGCTGTTTTTTCCAATAGATGGCATTCCCATGTATTTACACACACTTCAGAAGGTTCTTCTGGTACAAAAAAAAATGAAACACAGGATTTCTTCCGTTATTCTTGTTACTCAGTATCCGGAGATCAAAAAAAATGCAGAGGCTCTGGGAGCCCGGGTGGTATGGAATCCCCATCCGGAAGAAGGAATTTCCTCATCTATGAAGCTGGGGCTTCTGGAAGTAATAAAAGAAAAGCCTCAGGCGCAAAGCTTTTCTGCCTGCCGGGAAAATAATGCCTGCCTTTTTCTGGTGGCAGATCAGCCGTGGATAAGGTGCCATACGATAGAAGCTCTGATCAGGATGTATACAGAATCCGAAAAGGGCATGGCTGCCGCAGCAAAAAATGGACAGCCTGGAAATCCCTGTATTTTTTCCGGAAAATATTACCCGGAGCTTCTGGCTCTGACAGGCGATACCGGAGGGAAAAGGGTGATGAGAAAATACATGCAGGATGTGGCTCTGCTGGAAGTGCCAGATAAAAAAGAGCTTACGGATATGGATATCCCTCCGGATATTTCATAAAGCCATAAATATGGAAAATCAGAATCATAAAGCTGGTTTTTTATTTCCCCTTTGCTCCTTTTTTAAGCTCCGACATTACGGTGAGAAGCATGGTAAAAAAGCTTGCACAGCCGCCGATCAGGTTGGAGATGGGTTCTGCCCAGAATACTCCGTCCACGCCCAGATTCCCGATCCCGGGCAACAGGACAGTAAGGGGAACTACGATCAGTACCTTTCGGAAAATAGAGAAAAAGGTTGCTTTTCTGGCTTTTCCAAGAGCCACAAAGGTACACTGGGCGGTAAACTGTAAGGCCATAAAGCAGTAGCCGAAAAAGTAAATATGGAGAGCGGGGATCCCTCTGGAGATCAGCTCAGGCTCATTGTTAAAGATTCGGATAAAAAATTCCGGAAACAGCTTCAGAAGCTCCCATATGATCAGTGTATAAGAAACACAGAGAACGGTAACGAACCGGATAGCTTTTCGTACCCGGTGATAGGCGCCCTCTCCATAGTTAAAGCTCATAACAGGCGAGGAACCGCTGGTGATGCCGTTGACAGGAGTGGTTGTGATCTCGCGGATGGAATTCAGCACAGTCATGATCCCCACATAGAGGTCTCCCCCGTACTGGTGAAGGGTGGTATTGCAGAAAACCTGTACAATACTGTTGGTAAAAGCCATCATAAAACTGGAGATTCCAAGAGACATAATGTTTTTGACCCGGCTCCAGCTAAGGCGCATGGCATCTTTTTTCAGGTGGAGAACTGCTTTTTTTCCTGTAAGAAACTTCAGAACCCACAAAGCAGAACACATCTGAGAAAGAACCGTAGCTGTTGCAGCGCCTTTTACTCCCATATGAAAAACAAAAATAAAAAGTGGATCCAGAATAATATTCAGCACAGCGCCAATGAGAATAGTCAGCATTTCCATATTTCCAAAGCCCTGGTTGTTAATAAAAGGATTCATTCCAAGAGTGATCATTACAAACAATGTGCCCAGAAGATAGATCTGAATGTAATCCCGGGCATAGGGGTAGGTAATGTCGCTGGCTCCAAAGGCGTGAAGCAGTGGATCATAAAAAATATATCCAACAGCCATCAGAAGCACGCCCGTAAGAAGAAGCATGGAAAAGGTATTTCCCATAAGACGTTCTGCTTCTCTGTGATTTCCTCTGCCCCGTTCCATGGAGCACAGAGGGCTTCCTCCATTTCCGAAAAGATAGGTAAAGGCAGTGATCAGAGTAATGATGGGAAAACAGATTCCCACGCCGGTCAGCGCGGTTGTGCCTGCCTCCGGGATTCTTCCGATATAAATCCGGTCTACGATATTATAAAGAAGGTTCAGAATCTGCGCCATGGTCATGGGCACAGCCATTTCCAGAATATTTCTGTTTACATTTCCTTTTGAAAAATCTGTCTGATGAATTTTCATAAATAGACTCCTTGATTACAAAAGACGGGGCTCCATGAGAACTGGAATCAGATAAAGCCTTCAGATAGCCGTCTTATATTTCTGGAAATTATTATATAACAAATTTTATGAAAAACAAGACCAGACCTTCCGTAAGCATCCTGTAAAATCATGCACAGCGGTTTGTTAAGCTGTTTTTGGTAATAATCTGCATCATTTCACAGATGGAAACCAACAAAAACCAACACCCCCAAAACCACTGCTTACTCTGTTTGCATCAGCTTGGGAAAATGTCTCCTGAACAGTAACCTGATCAAAATGTATTCCAGATCGCCTTCGGTGATGGCATTTTGCCCTGTGTGTCCCGGGATTTTTGCATATACATGCCAAAACACCTTGCGGGACAGTAACCTGTGAACAGTAACACAAATCCACATTATTACAGGGATTTTTTGTTGAATTTCCTTGTATTTTAAAAGAAAAACAGGTATACTTATCATAAATACAATTATAAAAAGTTCTTGATGTTTCATCATGGGAGGTATTATGGCGAAAAATTACAATGGTATGGCAGTGGGAGTATTTGAACTGGATAATCTGGTTGCCTGCTTTGTGGCTCTTGACGCTGCAGCCAAAGCAGCAAATGTAACGATCCAGAGTGTGGAGCGTAACCGACTGAAAAGCGGCGCCTGTGTGAAAATGAGAGGCTCTGTTTCTGATGTGAATGCTGCTATGGAGGTTGCTCTTGAGGCAGCTAAGCCGTTGGGACAGGTGGTAAGTCATACAGTGATCGCTTCTCCGACGGCTGATACGGAAACAGCCCTGGCAATGACAGTAAACAAATAAATAACAAAGTGAGGAAATCATTATGAGATACGGAGCGTTCGGACTGGTAGAGGTTCTGGGAAGCAGCAATGCGATTCTGGTGATCGACCAGATGCTGAAAACATCAGAGGTAGCCTTTCGTACCTGGAATACCAAATGCGGCGGTCATACAACCGTATTTTTAAGCGGAGACGTGGCAGCAGTTACGGCGGCAGTAGACAGTGTAAAAGGAAATCCGCCCTGTGAGATCATTGCAGCGGCAGTGATCTCCAATCCGTCTGAGGAGGCTGTGCGCCTGGTAGAAGAGGAAGCCGCAAAACACGCATCTGCAAAATAAATGCAGAAAAAAGGAGGCCGGGGAAAGCTTTTGTCCATTGAGGTCAAGCTTTCCTGCAGTCTCCTTTTTTATTACAGATGGCATGATAAAAGTTTATGAATGGATCAGGGTTCCTGTTTTTCCCTGGATTCCGTCTCTTGCTTTTTCAAGAAGTGTGATCATGGCTGTGCGGCCGGATCCGGAAGAAGCAAAATCCATAGCTGCCTGAACCTTCGGAAGCATGGAGCCTGCGGCAAAATGACCTTCGTCCACATATTTCTGCGCTTCCTCAACAGTGAGATCGCTTAACCATTCTTCATTTTCTTTGCCGAAATTAATGGCAACCTTCTCCACAGCAGTAAGAATGATCAGCATATCTGCGCCCAGCTCTTTTGCCAGAAGACTGCTTGCAAAATCCTTATCGATCACAGCGGAAGCGCCCTTCAGATGATCTCCCTGAAGAGTAACCGGGATTCCGCCGCCTCCGCAGCAGATAACGATCTTATTGGCATCTACCAGGCTGTTGATGGCATCCTGCTCCACAATCTCTACAGGCTTCGGAGAAGCCACTACACGGCGGTAACCGCGGCCTGCATCCTCTTTTGTGATATAGCCGTAGGTTTTTTCCGCGTGTTCCGCCTCTTCTCTGGACATAAAATGTCCGATAGGCTTGCTGGGATTCTGGAAAGCAGGATCGTCCGGATCTGCCCGCACCTGAGTTACAACAGTAACGACCGGAGTACGCACAAAGCCTCTTTTGCGAAGCTCCTCTCTGAGCGCGTTCTGAAGATCATACCCGATATAAGCCTGGCTCATTGCGACACATACAGAAAGAGGTGTGTTGGGCTGGCTGGCGTCTTCCCGGGAAAGAGCGGCCATGGCATTGTTGATCATGCCTACCTGGGGACCGTTTCCGTGGACCACAACCACCTGGTGTCCGTCCTCGATCAGGTCGCAGAGAGCTTTTGCTGTTGTTTTTACAGCCATCATCTGTTCCGGCAGAGTATTTCCAAGAGCATTGCCCCCCAGAGCAATGACAATACGTTTCCGTTTATACATGTAAAAACCTCCTGATTGGGAAAAAGAGAAGGGCCGTGCAGAACAATGCTCCACAGGCCCTGTCGCTTTTTAGAATGATTTATTTAAGGATTCTCGGGGCTGCTTTTACTTCCAGTTTTTTGAGGATATCCTGCGGTTTTTCAAATTTGGAAAGCAGGATCATAGCAGCAATGATATATGGTTTGAAGCTTGCTTCTTTGTAAAGCGGAATTCTGTAGCGGTCAAATACGCTTGCGTCAACCTCGCCTGTCTCACAGCTTACTCCTGTGATATCAGCCGGCAGGCAGTGGAGATAAAGCGCTTTTCCGTCTTTTGTTGTTTTCATCAGCTCTTCTGTGCAGGCCCAGTCTTTGTGCTGTGCATTCTGAGCAAGAAGTTCTTTTTCCAGTTTGTCGATGCCGTCAAAATCACCCTCTGCATAAAGGTTTGTACGTTTTTCCATAGCTGCGAAAGGAGCCCAGCTCTTAGGATAAACGATATCGGCATCCTTGAAAGCTTCTTCCATGCTGTTTGTCTTTGTGAAAGTACCGCCGGTAGCTTCTGCGTTCTTTCTGGCGATTTCTTCAACCTCAGGCATTACGTCATAGCCTTCCGGATGAGCAAGCACAACATCCATGCCGAAACGTGTCATAAGACCGATCACACCCTGAGGAACAGAAAGAGGTTTTCCGTAGGAAGGAGAGTAAGCCCATGTCATGGCAAGCTTTTTGCCTTTCAGGTTCTCAACGCCGCCAAACTCATGAATGATATGAAGCATATCTGCCATACACTGAGTGGGGTGGTCTACGTCACACTGAAGGTTTACAAGAGTAGGTCTCTGCTCAAGGATTCCGTCTTTGTTGCCCTCAGTTACAGCGTCCATAAACTCTTTCTGATAAGCATGGCCTTTTCCGATATACATATCATCGCGGATACCGATCACATCAGCCATAAAGGAAACCATGTTGGCTGTTTCGCGGACAGTTTCGCCGTGAGCGATCTGAGATTTTTTCTCATCCAGATCCTGAACCTGAAGGCCAAGAAGGTTGCATGCAGAAGCAAAGGAGAAACGGGTTCTTGTGGAGTTGTCGCGGAAAATAGAAATTCCGAGACCGCTCTCAAATACCTTTGTGGAAATGTTGTTTTCTCTCATAAAACGGAGAGCGTCCGCAACAGTAAAAACAGCTTCCAGCTCTTCATCTGTCTTATCCCATGTCCAGAAAAAGTCGTTATTGTACATCTCCTTGAAATTCAGTGCATTTAATTTGTCAATATAATCCTGTAAAGTTTTCATAAATGATCTCCTTATTTATATTATAGATATTATTCTTACTTGCAGTAGGAAGCCGGAAGAGCTGCGTAAACAGCCGCGCATCTTACCAGGTCGATCTTCCATGTTTTTTCGTTCGGTGCATGAGCCTGTGCCTCTGCTCCGGGGCCGAAGCCGATACACGGGATTCCGTTGCGTCCCATAATAGAAACGCCGTTTGTAGAGAAGGTCCACTTGTCTGTAAGAGGACGGGCCTTTCTCATTTCTTCTGTCTCTGTGTTTCCAAGTCTTGTTTCACCATACAGATTCCTGTATGCATCTTCAAGAGCCTTTGTTACCTTGTGATCTTTCGGAATTGCCCATGTGGGGAAGTAGCACTCGATCTCATATACGCATCCGGTGTAGGATGGACGGTCGTAATTGTACATGGAAACCACAACATCGTCTCCGTATTTTTTCACACTTGGAAGGTTGCGGATCTCGTCAAGACAGCTTTCCCAGGTTTCACCGAAGGTCATACGTCTGTCAAGGGATACTGCGCAGGAGTCAGCAACTGCACAGCGGCTTGGAGAGGTGTAGAAGATCTGAGAACAGGTGATGGTACCGCGTCCAAGGAATCTTGCCTCTTCCCAGTCCGGATTGTATTTCGGGTTCAGCATTTTTACCAGACCCTTGATCTCTGTTTCATCAGAGTCATCGTTTTCATTAAGAGCGCGTACGTCCTGAAGAATATCTGCCATTTTATAGATGGCGTTGTCACCGCGCTCAGGAGCAGAGCCATGGCAGGAAACACCTTTTACGTCAACACGGATTTCCATACGTCCTCTCTGTCCTCTGTAGATACCGCCGTCAGTAGGCTCTGTGGAAACAACAAATTCCGGACGTACCTTGTCTTCATTGATGATGTACTGCCAGCAGAGACCGTCGCAATCTTCTTCCTGAACAGTTCCCACTACCATGATCTTGCATCCCTCAGGGATCAGGTCAAGATCCTTCATGATCCTTGCGCCGTAAACAGCAGATACGATACCGCCGCACTGGTCAGATACGCCGCGGCCGCCGATTTCTTCATCAGTCTCATAGCCTTCATATGGATCGAATTCCCAGTTTTCCATATTGCCGATACCAACAGTGTCAATATGTGCATCGTAGGCAATGATTTTATCTCCGGTTCCCATGTAGCCGATTACATTTCCCTGAGGATCGATCACAACCTGGTCAAAATCCAGCTTTTTCATTTCAGCGGCGATTGTGTCAATATGAGCTTTTTCATCACAGCTTTCGCCGGGATTTTTTACGATTGCTCTTAAAAATCTGGTCATGTCCTCCAGATAGTTCTGAGCCGCTTCGTTAATTTTTGCATAATCCATTGTAAATACCTCCCATAATAAATCAGTTGATAAAATTAGAATTTGTTTTGTATCAGTGACCCGATGATCACTGTAAAGAACAGGCTGATTTCCGTCAGTTATTCGCTGAAGGACTCCTCTGTTCCGTAAAGTCCGTCCCATACGATTTCACGGTAGCGTACCGGATCTGTATCTCCTTCTGTGGAGATTACAAGAATGTTGGAGCTTTCATCAAGCTTCAGAGCCTTTTTCAGATCTTCTGCATCTTTGTCATGAAGGGCAGTGTAGCAGAGACCGAGAGGCACAGAGCCGGATTCTCCGGAAACAATATGAGGATCTCCCTCAAGCGGGTTTGCGTAGATTCTGGTAGCTTTTGCGCTCATCCAGTCAGGACAGGATGCAAATACGGTTACATGATTTCTTAAAATATCCCATCCAATGGTATTTCCTTCGCCGCAGGCAAGACCTGCCATGATAGTCTGAAGATCTCCGGTTACGTTTACAAGTTCTCCGGTTTTCTTCTCGGCTGAGCGATAGAGACAGTCTGCTGCGGCTGCTTCGCAGACAACCATTACCGGAGGATTCTCTTTGTATTTGTGAGCAAAATAGCCAACCACTGCTCCGGCAAGAGAACCGACGCCTGCCTGCACAAATACATGAGTGGGACGTTCTACACCCTGTTCCTTTAACTGCTGATCTGCCTCCATGACCATGGTTCCGTAACCCTGCATGATCCAGGAAGGAATTTCTTCATAGCCGTCCCAGGCAGTATCCTGAACAATGATGCCGTGTTCTGTTTTTGCAGCCTCGGCAGCAGCCATTCTTACACAGTCATCATAGTTGCATTCTTCAATAGTAACAGTTGCGCCTTCTTTGGCAATGTTGTCAAATCTTGTCTTGGTGGTTCCCTTTGGCATTCTTACCACAGCCTTCTGTCCAAGGCGGCTGGCAGCCCATGCAACTCCGCGGCCGTGATTTCCGTCTGTGGCAGTGAAGAAGGTTGCCTGCCCGAATTCTTCTTTCAGCCTATCAGAAGAGAGTACGTTGTAGGGCAGATCGCTGATATCCCGTCCAAGCTCTTTTGCTATGTAGCATCCCATGGCGTAGGAGCCGCCCAGCACCTTGAATGCATTCAGACCAAAACGATAGGATTCATCCTTGCAGAAAATATTTTTTACACCCAGATAGGATGCCAGAGAAGAAAGCTTCTGAAGAGGCGTCACTGTATACTGGGGGAAGCTTTTGTGAAATTCATTTGCTTTTTTTACATTTTCCTCAGACATTAATTCCAGGAAAGTATCGTCGGATTTCGGAACTTCATTAAGCGTCCATTTTAATCCTTCAGTCATGTAAAAATCCCTCCTTAAAAAATTTGTTTTACACTTATTGTTTTTGCTCCTGTTAAGTCTATCATATCATAAATAATGAATTTTGCAATAGAAAATACAAAAATTTTTAGGTTTTTCAAAAAATATTTAGCGACATTGAAAAGACAGGGTTCCTGTGTTAAAATTAACGTATATTTTTACAGTAAAAAAGAAGGAGGAGGACAGTTATTATGGCAGTTTTTCAGGCATTCCGGGCGCTGCGCCCCACACCGGAAAAAGCAGAGCGCGTGGCAGCGCTTCCATATGATGTGGTAACAGAGGAGGAGGCCCGTGAGACAGGAGATAAAAATCCGTTTTCTTTTCTCCATGTGGACCGGGCGGAGATCGACCTTCCGGAAGGAACCGATCCATATGACAGCATCGTATACGAAAAAGCAAAAGAAAATCTTTCTGCAATGGAGGCAGAAGGGATCTTTATTCAGGATGAGAAGTCCTGCTATTATATTTATGAGCTCACAAGAAGGGGAAAAACTCAGACCGGTATTGCAGGCTGCTGCTCTGTGGACGATTATCTGAACGGAGTGGTAAAAAAACATGAGCTTACCAGAGAAGATAAGGAGCGGGACCGTATTTGTCATGTGGATGTCTGCAACGCCAATACAGGACCTATTTTTATGGCATGCAGATATACAGAGCCGCTTCTGTCCCTGATGGAACAGTGGAAAAAAGAGCACGCGCCTGTTTATGATTTTGTCACAGAAGATGAGATCGGCCACAGAGTGTGGGTGATCGACGGGGATGGGGAAACTGAGTTTATCAAAAAAGAATTTGGAGAGATTCCTTCTTTTTATATTGCAGACGGTCATCACCGGGCCGCTTCAGCCGTAAAGGTAGGACTGAAAAGAAGAGAGGAACATCCGGATTATACAGGAGAGGAAGAGTTTAATTATTTTCTTTCTGTGGTATTCCCGGAAGATCAGCTTACGATCCTTGCCTATAACCGGGTGGTGAAGGATCTGAACGGCGTGGCGGAAAAAGCGTTTGTAGGAAGCCTGAAATTTAATTTTGAACTGATGGTCATGCCGGGATTTCCCTGTAAGCCGGTGGAAAAGCACTGCATGGGCATGTACGTGGGAGGCGAATGGTATCACCTGAAGGCCTGGGAGGATATCTGGCAGGACAAGGATGTTGTAGCACAGCTGGATGTCTCTCTTTTGCAGGATAAGGTACTTGCTCCTGTCCTGGGAATCAAGGATCCAAGAACAGATCAGAGGATCCGTTTTGTAGGGGGGAATCATAAGCTTCGGGAGCTTCAGGAAATGGCTGACGAGACAGGAGGAGTGGCGTTTGCCCTGTATCCCACCTCTATGGAGGAACTGATGCAGATTGCAGATGAAGGCAGGCTGATGCCGCCAAAATCCACATGGTTTGAGCCGAAGCTGAGAAGCGGATTTTTTATTCATAAGCTTTCCTGAAAAAGGAGAAGACCACAGCAGAAAATGGATTGACAGAAGGGAGAACATTATGGGACTGATCAGAGCAGCAAAAGGAGCAGCGGGAGGAGTCTTCGGGGACCAGTGGAAAGAGTATTTTTACTGTGGATCCATGTCTTCGGATACACTTGTATCAAAATCCCGCAAAAAAACTTCACGGCGTTCCTCAAACAGACACGGGTCTGAAAATATCATCAGCAACGGTTCCGTGATTGCAGTAAATGACGGACAGTGTATGATCATTGTAGAACAGGGAAAGGTAGTGGACGTATGCGCAGAACCGGGAGAATATGTTTATGACAGCTTTACAGAACCGTCCCTGTTCTGCAGTGACCTGGAGGACGGGATCGTTCAGGTGTTTGACCAGATCGGAAAACGCTTCGGGTTCGGCGGAGAAACTCCGGAAGATCAGAGGGTATATTTTATAAATACAAAAGAGCTGACAGGAAACAAATACGGAACACCGGGGCCTGTGCCGTTCCGAGTGATCGATGCAAACCTGGGACTGGATATTGATATTTCCGTCAGATGCTTTGGAGAATACAGTTACCGTATTGCAAATCCGATTCTGTTTTACACAAATGTCTGCGGCAATGTGGAAAGTGAATTTACAAGAGAGGAGCTGGACGGACAGCTGAGAAGCGAGCTTATGACTGCTCTTCAGCCGGCGTTTGCCAGAATCTCCGCAATGGGGATCCGCTACAGTGAGCTTCCCGGACATACCATGGAGCTTTCTGATGCTCTGAATCAGATTCTGTCTGAAAAGTGGGAAAAGCTAAGAGGAATCCGTATTGTATCTCTGGGCGTTTCCAGCATAAAGGCATCGGAAGAGGATGAGGCAATGCTGAAGGAACTGCAGAAAAATGCAGTGTTCAGAAATCCGGCTATGGCGGCTGCCCATATGGTGGGAGCCCAGGCCTCAGCCATGCAGGCCGCAGCGTCCAATCAGAATGCAGGCCCGGCCATGGCCTTTGCCGGTATGAATATGGCGTCAAATGCCGGCGGAGTGAATCCGTCAGAGCTTTTTGCCATGGCCCGGAACGATCCGTCTCAGAGAAGCGCACAGCAGGAGGCACAGTCTCCGGTACAGCAGGAAAGCTGGGTGTGCTCCTGCGGAAATGTCAATAAAGGAAAATTCTGTTCCGAATGTGGAAACCCGAGACCGTCCGGACCCTGGGTATGTTCCTGCGGCACTGTAAACAAAGGGAAATTCTGCTCTGAATGCGGAAGGCCAAGACCATAAGAGAAGGGGGATAAAGGATGGAGATCCTGAACTACAAATGTCCCAACTGCTCTGCCGGTCTTGAATTTAACAGTAAAACACAGAAAATGGCCTGTGAGTACTGTGGAAATTCATATACAGTGGAAGAGCTGGAGGAGCTGGAAGAACAAAAGGAAGAGCCTTTAAAGGAAGAGGATTCCAGGGGGCACTGGGAGGGATTTGACCCGGAATCCTGGAATCCGGACGGAGGAGAAATTTCTGTATGGAGCTGTCCTTCCTGCGGAGCAGAGCTTGTGGCAGAAAAAACAGCAGGAGCGCTTGTGTGCCCCTATTGCATGAATCCGATGATCATGCCGGAGCAGTTTCAGGATATTTACCGGCCGGATTATGTGATACCATTTAAAAAGTCAAAAAAGGACGCTCTGGATGCCCTGAAAAAACACTATCTGAAAAAACCGCTTCTTCCTTCTGTTTTTAAAGACGAAAATCATCTGGAAGAAATAAAGGCAGTGTATGTGCCTTTCTGGATGTACGATCTGGAATCCTCCGGCCGTTTCCAGTATCAGGGAACCAGAGTCAGATTCTGGGAAACAGAAAAATATGAATGTACGGAAACAAGCTTTTACCATATTGTCAGAAAAGGGAGCATGAAATTCTGCCGGATTCCGGTGGATGGTTCGGAAAAGATTGACGATACGATGATGGAAGCGATAGAACCCTACGATTACCAGGAACTGGAACCTTTTCAGCTTTCTTATCTGTCCGGTTATATGGCAGACAGGTATGACAGAGAACCGGATGAGCTGACAGACCGCGTACATGCAAGAATGGAAGAAAGTATGCGCCGGGCAGTGCGAAATACGGTGATCGGATACGATACGGTGATTCCTGTGCAGGAGGATATCAGGATCACAGGAAAAGGTCAGGTAAAATATGCGCTTCTTCCGGTGTGGTTTCTGAATACAAAATGGAATGGAAAAACTTATTCCTTTGCCATGAACGGACAGACAGGAAAAATCATCGGTGATCTTCCGGTAGGAAAAGATCTGCTGATCCGGTACTGGATGAAATATCATATATTTTCTGCTGCTGTCATTTTTGTTCTGTTTGTGATACTTATGCTGGCGGGGGTGATCGGATGAAAAAATTACATAAGCTTCCGGGTTTTCTGCCTGTACTTTTATGTCTGGCAGGAATCATGTGGCTGCCGGTATCTGTACAGGCAAAGGTATATGACAATTATGGGATTTTAAATGAGGAAGAAATAACAGCACTGGAAAAAGAGCTTGCAGAGATTGAAGAAGCCTATCAGTTTGAGACCGCATTTCTTATTACAGACAATGTGGGAGAGGAGATGGATTATCGTCAGTATGCTGCCCGTTTTATGCAGATGAACCAGGTGGGATACGGAGAAAGCAATGAGGGATTATGTGTGTTTCATCAGCCGGATGCCCGGAATATCACCATTGTATTCCGGGGAAAGGCCCAGGATCAGTTTACAGAAAAAATCCAGGACAGGATGCTGGATCACTGCACAGAGAAGCTGAAAAAGGACGATACTCTGGGCGCGTATCAAAGTATTGTAAAGGATCTGGAGCAGGGACTTTCCCGTGTCAGTCAGGGCAAAAAGATCCGCCCCATGGATATCTCTGATACGCCTCTGACCCTTTCGCTTCTGAAGTGGCTTCTGATTTCCATAGCTGCAGGCGCAGTGCCGGCTTTTGCAGCATCCTGGTATCAGAAGAATCGGATGAAGACAAATGTGATCCAGACAAATGCAGATCTGTATGCAGAGGCAGAGGAAACACAGTTCAGTCAGATGAGAGACATGTATATACGCAGAGCTGTGACCAGAAGGAGAAAACCGGAAAATAAAGGCGGAAATAACGGTTCTTCCGACTCGTTTACAAGCGGAGGAGAAAGCTTTTCCGGATCCGGCAGAAATTATTAACAGGAATTTATACAAAGAAGGAGTCAGGTGGACTTCTTCTTTGTATATTAGACAGAAAAGAATGAGCAAATCCGCAAAAAAAATTGTCAAAATCCCATGAAAAATGCACAAAAAACAGGGTGATATATCATATAAATTGCATACATGCACAATTGATTTTTGACTTTCATATGTTATAATTTTTTTGTTAAAAAACTTATCCGGGGGTGACGTAATTGAAAAAAATTCTTACTTTTATGAGTGTTGTCCTGGCTGCAGTTCTGGCCTTTCCGGCCAACGTATGGGCAGCGGGCAGCGGTGAGGCGGCAGCGCAGGTTCCGGTGTGGCTCTGTATTCCTTTTGCCGGACTTCTTCTGTGCATAGCAGTAATGCCGCTTGTAAAAGGCGAATGGTGGGAAGCCCATCAGCCGCTGATGGTCGGATTCTGGATCGCGGCCATGGTGCTTCCGTTTATCGCAGTATACGGAGCAGGAAAAACAGTGGAAACAGTGCTGGAATGCACGGTCAATGATTATCTGACCTTTATTATCCTTCTGTTTGGCCTTTTCTGCGTATCAGGAAATATTACCATGGAGGGGGACTTTGCCGGTTCGCCGAGGATCAATGTAGGTCTTCTTGCTCTTGGGACACTGCTTTCAAGCTGTATCGGTACCACAGGAGCCAGTATGCTTATGGTGCGTCCTGTGATCAAAATGAATTCATGGAGAAAGCGCAAAAGCCATATTATGGTGTTCTTTATTTTTATGGTATCCAACATGGGAGGCTGTCTGACACCGATCGGTGATCCGCCGCTTCTTATGGGATTTATGAGAGGCGTTCCTTTTTTCTGGAGCCTTCATCTTCTTCCCATGCTTCTTTTTAATATGGCTATTCTTTTGTTTGCATTTTATCATCTGGATAAATGGGCATATCGCCGGGATATTGCAGAGGGCCGTAAGCCGGATATCAGCAAACCCGGTACAGAGTTCAGAATCGATGGTCTGCACAATATCGTATTCCTTCTCATGATCGTAGGTGCGGTTATTTTAAGCGGAGTGCTTCCGGGAATGCCGGCTTTTCAGGATGGGGCAGGAAACGTAAAAGGAATCCATATTTTCGGAGAGGTTACATTAAGTTTCCCGGCGCTGATCGAGATCGCAGTGATCCTTCTGGCAGCATGGCTGTCCTTCCGCACAACAAAACAGGAGATCAGAAGAAGAAACCATTTTACCTGGGGTGCGATCAAGGAGGTTGCAGTTCTTTTTATCGGTATCTTTATTACTATGCAGCCGGCTCTGATGCTTCTGAAATCAGTAGGACCTGAGCTTGGTCTTACCCAGCCGTCCCAGCTTTTCTGGGCAACAGGAGCGCTTTCCAGTTTTCTGGATAATACTCCTACCTACCTGGTATTTCTCACAACAGCAGGAACCCTTGGAATCACAAGCGGAATCGCCACATCTCTGGGAACAGTTCCGGCAAAGCTGCTTTCTGCGATTTCCTGCGGAGCAGTATTTATGGGAGCCAATACATACATCGGAAATGCGCCGAACTTTATGGTGAAGTCCATTTCTGATGAGAACGGTGTGAATATGCCTTCTTTCTTCGGATATATGCTCTGGTCCCTGGCGTTCCTTGTACCTGTATTTATCATAGATACTTTTGTATTCTTTTTGTAAGGAGGGCGGACAGATATGGAAGACAATCAGAAAAAATATACAGAGCTTGCCAACCGGATTTACGATCTGGACGGAGCGGTTTATGAATGTGTAGGATCTTCTCTTGGCCGGACCTTTACAGGAGGAAGAGAGAGAACAGTCCGGACTTTAAGCATGCTGATGTATACAAAGCCGGACGGACATCTTCTGAGAAGTGAGCTTGCTCTTATCAGCAACATGGCCCGCACCATTAAAAACAAAGAAGAAAAATCCAGGATGATGACAGAATATAATGAGATCCTTATGGAGATCGAGAAGCTGCCGGACGTATTCGGCAAGGTGGATATCCTGGATGATGAGAGAGTGCGTCTGAATCTGGCGGCAAAAAGAGAAAAGCTATCAGAAAATGACCATCTTGTGATCTGCATCAGCCGTACTCAGGGAAGTGCCGGAAATGATATCGGTTTTGAACTGGCGGACAATCTTAAGATCAATTACTATGACGTGGAAATCTTTGACCAGGTTATGAAGCGCCTGGAGGCAGATAAGGATGCAGTCAATGACGCGGAAAACTTTGTTGATTTTAACAAATATACGAAAAAAAGCGGCGGAAGCCTGAAAACCAGATTCCGGGAGTTTAACCGTTATCACGGCCTTCCGAAACAGGATGCAGTATTTTTTAATATGAGCGATCTCATCTGTAATCTGGCAAAAACAGAAGACTGTATTATTATGGGACGCTGCGCAGATATGATCCTGAAAAACAATCATATCCCTCATATCAGTTTGTTTATCAGTGCTCCGTTTTCGGTTCGTGTGGAACATATTATGGCTGTCAGAAACATGAACCTGAAGCAGGCAGTGAGGTTCCTGAAAAAAATGGACAGACAGCACAGAAAATATTATCAGTTTTATACCGGTGAGAAATGGGGAAAACCGGAAAATTATGATCTGTGTATCAACAGCGCAAACTATGGCATCAAGGAAACCATTGATGTGATCAGAAGAATGATCGGAAAATAAAAACATAAAAATCTCATACATTCAGCGTTTTGCGGCAGAGAAAAAGCCCGGCTGATGTATGAGATTTTTTTCTTAAAATAACCTGAAAATGCAGACAGGTGAAGCGTTGCGTTGGCCGGGAGATTATTTATTGACATCAATATAGCTGTACAGGGTGTATTTGGAAATGCCAAAATAATTTGCGACCTTGTCTCCTGACTTAGTGATCAGAAATGCCCCGGAGTCGTTCAGGAACTGAATGGCAGTTACCTTGTCTTCCTTATTCATAAGAGCCACCGGTTTGCCTACCAGAGCAACAGATTCTTCAATCAGATGATCCAGAAGATCATTGACATTATGGGTAATTTCTTTTGGCTTTTCTTCTGTGTTGACAGGAGTGACCAGATCATGAACTGCGCTTTCAATCATGGTCAGTCTGGAAATATCATAGTTGATCCCAAAAACATAATGGAGACTGCCGTCATCATCACGTATATAAGAGGTGCTGCACTTCAGAATTTTGCCGTCAGAAGTTTTCATCAGATATCCGGCGTGATCCCGGGGCTCATCCTGTGTCTTGTTATTATTATGCCGGATCACATCAAAAACCGCATTGGAAGGTCCGTCTCCGATCCCTCTGTTTGTCACATGTCCGTTTTCAATATACACGATAGAATTTTCCGGATCCTTTGTTTTCAGATCATGAATGACTACTTCGCAGTCAGGGCCGAACTGACAGGCAATATCGTGAGCAATCTGTTTCAGTACAGTAAGCCGTCCCATAGTTTACCTCCTCCGTTGTTGCTTTTTTCTTTTATATTAACATAATAGGATATAAATAAAAAGTTTTTTTGCGAAAAAAATTGTGTAAGCCTCAAGAAGTTTTGAGTAACCTGCGCAGAAACAGTTGAAGCAGGGGAAAAATAATGGTATATTGAATAAAAGAAAGGGAAATCGGGGGTGTTTGATTATGAAATATTTACTAAAAAATGGTACGATAGTATCAGGTTCCGGTATACTTGATCAGGATGTTCTTATAGACGGTGAAAAGATTGTCAGGGTAGGAGAAAATCTGCCTGCAGAGGATGCAGAGGTTATTGACGTAACCGGAAAACTGCTTTTCCCGGGCTTTATTGACGGGCATACGCATTTTGATCTTGAGGTTGCCGGAACAGTAACTGCAGATGATTTTGAGACAGGGACAAGGGCAGCCATTCTGGGTGGAACAACTCTGGTCATTGATTATGCCTCTCAGGACAAGGGCGGCCATACGCTGAAGGAAGGCCTGGAAAAATGGCATGGAAAGGCAGACGGAAAATGTTCCTGCGACTATTCCTTCCATATGTCCATTGTAGAATGGAATGAGCAGACGGAAAAAGAAGTCCAGGATATGATCGATGAGGGGATTACAAGCTTTAAGCTTTACATGACTTATCCTGCCATGATCGTAAATGACTGTGATCTTTATAAGATCCTGAAAAAACTGGGAGAGTGCGGCTGCTTTGCCGGAGTTCACTGTGAAAATGCCGGAGTGATCGACGCTCTGATCGATGAAGCCAAAAAACAGGGAAGAACAGGCCCGGAAAATCATCCTCTGGTACGTCCGGATACCATGGAGGCTGAGGCTGTCCACAGACTTCTCGTGATCGCAAAAGAGGCGGATGCTCCTGTTATGGTGGTTCATCTTACTAACCGCAAAGCCTATGAAGAGATTATGAAAGCCAGAAAGGAAGGACAGACGGTGTATGCGGAAACCTGTCCTCAGTACCTTCTTCTGGACGACAGTGCCTATTCCAGACCGGATTTTGGCGGAGCCGTTTATGTGTGCGCGCCCCCTATCCGCAAAAAGGAGGATCAGGATTGTCTCTGGGATGCATTGAAAAAAGAGGACATTCAGACCGTTGCCACAGATCAGTGCAGTTTTACTTTGGATCAGAAGGCTTTGGGCAGGGATGACTTTACAAAGATCCCCGGCGGACTTCCGGGAGTACAGACTAGGGGAACGCTGCTTTATACCTACGGTGTCCGTACCGGAAAGATCACGGAAGCCCAGATGTGCAGATTTTTATGCGAAAATCCCGCAAAGCTCTATGGGGTATATCCGAAAAAAGGCGTGATCCGGGAGGGCAGTGATGCGGATATTGTTGTTCTGGATCCGGAAAAGGAAAGTGTGATCTCAGCTAAAACTCATGCATACAATACGGATAATAATCCCTTTGAAGGATTTGCTCTTCACTGTGCCATTGACGACGTATTCCTGAGAGGTCATCATGCAGTGCAGGATGGAAAACTGAAAGAAGAAAAACTGGGAACCTTTATCCCAAGAGGAAAGAATACTTTGGAAGCAGAGAAATAAAAAATCAGGCTTTTCTATAAAATCCGTAGATCAGTGGAAAAGGAATGATTTGAAACCAGAAACTAACCAAGAAGCTGTTTTACACAAAAGAGAACAAACGGTTTACAGGAAAATACAGCAGGAATAATAAAAACTGCAGAGAGTCCCGTCTCAGAAAAGAAACGGACTTCTGCAGTTTTTATTTATGAATACGGATCAGAGATCAACGTGGATATTCTGTTCCTGGATGTGATGGCGTTTGGCATAGCCCGTAAGGAAAAGGGTCAGAGCGCCGTCCCCTGTTACGTTGCAGGCAGTGCCAAAGCTGTCCTGAAGAGCAAAAATAGTAAGCATCAGGGCAGTGCCGGTTTCATTAAATCCAAGCACGCCGGTGATGATACCAAGGGATGCCATAACCGTTCCTCCGGGGACACCGGGAGCACCGATGGCAAATACGCCCAGAAGAAGACAGAAAAGGATCATGGTGCCAACAGAGGGAAGAGAGCCGTACAGGATTCTGGAAATCGTCATACAGAAAAATACCTCTGTGAGAACAGAACCGCAAAGATGGATATTTGCAAAAAGCGGAATACCAAACTGTACCATATCCTTCCGAAGCGGCTTTGCCTTCCCTGCGCATTGAAGAGCAACGGCAAGGGTGGCTGCTGAGGACATGGTTCCAACTGCGGTCAGATAAGCAGGACCGTAGTAACGTACCACATCCATGGGATTTTCATGTGAATAGATCCCCGCAAGAACATAAAGCAGAGCCATCCAGATAAAATGTCCGATCAGCACGATCACAATTACCTGAAGGAATACAGGAAGCTGTTTTGTGATAGAGCCCTCATATGCCAGACTGCAGAAGGTCAGGGCAATAAAGAAGGGAAGAACCGGAATGATCACTTTGGAAACAATAGAGAGAACAATTGCCTGAAATTCTTCAAGAACCCCTGTGATCATTTTTGATTTGTTCCAGGCTGCGGCAAGTCCGATCATAATGGAAAAGACCAGCGCGCTCATAACAGACATGATCTGCGGGATCTCCAGTTCAAAAATTACTTCCGGAAGCTGTTTCAGCCCTTCTACGTCAGTGGCAATGGATAAATGAGGAATCATTGCATATCCGGCTGCTGTAGACATAAAGGCCGCGCCAATGGAAGAGACGTAGGCGATCACAATGGCAACGCCAAGCATCCGGGAAGCGCTGTTGCCCAGCTTGGTAATAGACGGTGCAATAAAACCAATAATGATCAGAGGCACACAGAAATTGATCAGTTGTCCAAGCACGTATTTCAGAGTGACCACCACATTCAGGATACCGGAAGTGATGCCGGAGCCGTCTGTTGTATTCAGGATAATTCCGGATACAATACCAAGAATAACTCCTACAAGAAGCTTAAATGGTAAACTGGTAAAAAAACTGTTTTTTTCTTTCATAAGTAAAAATATCCTCCTTTAAGGTAAGAATCAGCAGTCCTGATCTACATTTACGCGGTCGATCATAATATTCAGTATTTCCGTATCAGTGGCCTTCATTCCCACACGGCCGATATATCCCATGCTTTTTATGGTTTCTTCCACATCGCCCCGGATGATCCCCTCCCCCGGAAGGAAGCTTTTATTCTGGATACTCATGTGAAAAGCCATTAAGGCAGCGTCAACAGAAGAGGCGATTTTTGCAGCGCAGGATGGTTTTGCGCCGTCGCATACAATTCCGCCTACATTTCCCAGCGTGTTGATAATAGTCAGGGAAACCTGCTGATAGGTTCCGCCGTACATGTAAGTGATTCCAGCTCCGGCTCCGCAGGCAGCGCTGACAGCTCCGCAGTATGCGGAAAGACTTCCAATATAATATTTCTGATGAATGGCAACCAGGTTACTGACAACAAGGGAACGATAAAGCTTTGCTCTGGAAACTTCCCATTCCTCCGCGTAGGTGATAACAGGAAGAGAAACTGTCATGCCCTGATTGCCGCTTCCGGAATTGATCACAACCGGCATGGAACAGCCGCCCATGCGGGCATCGCTTCCGGCGGCAGCTCTTGCGCAGGCTTTGGTAGTAATTCCTTTTCCCCATACATGCATCAGTGTTTTGCCGATCTGCGCCCCGTAATTATTGTCCAGGCCTTCCTGGGAAATTGCTGTATTTAAACGGATCTGACGTTCCAGAAGCTCCCGGACGTCCTCGATCTTTACCTGATCGGCAAAATCCAGAATGTCTTTTACCGTAAGCTTTGATTTGTCAATAGGAGGTTCCTCCTGCTTTTTCTCTGTGGTTTCTCCGGAAAAAAGAACCTGGCCGTCTTTGACGATCCTGGTGATGTTGGTGTGCTGGTCAACAATGGTCACTTCCGCATAGTGGCTGTCTTTTCTTACCTTTGCACAGATATAAAGATTGGAAACACCTTCTGCAAGGGTGCAGGAACAGATGTGTTTTTCAGCCAGCTCCTGAGCCTGTCTGATGTGTTCCGGACGGATGCCCTCAAGAACTTCAAGAGCTTTATCCGCATTGCCTCCTGTAATTCCAAGAAGCGCTGCAATATCAATTCCTTTCAGTCCTCCGGAATTGGGAACCGTGACGCCTTTTACGTTTTTTATAATGTTTCCGCTTAAATGCATTTCAACGGAATCCGGGAATTCACCCAGAATCTGCCGCGCCTTAGCTGCTGCATAGGCAATGGCAATGGGTTCCGTACAGCCCAGAGCAGGAACCAGTTCATGATGCAGGATAGCCAGATAATTGGCATATAATGCAGAATCCATATTTTTCCTCCGATGTTGTAGATAGATTCCTGATCATTTCAGAACGGCGCTGAAACTTCAGGTGTTGTTCCTGTTACTGTATGAAGTAACGTTTTTTTCATTATAATAGAAATTGTGTGCCGAGTATAGTATAAAATCCGGGAATTTTGTAAAGAAACACAGAATGCCGGAAACGTTTCACAGATAAGACCCTGCAAGGCGTGCCGGCATATAGATCTGAAATACCGGCACATGCAGCGCAGAAGGTGGCTGACACTATATAAAAACAGTATTTTACGGAGTCCGATCCATCAGGTGCTCCACAGAATAATCGTGGGAGAATTGTGACAGAACTTATACATAATGACGATAAAAACGAGAATTTACAGAAAAATTAGTTGTTTTTGACGAAAAGATATGGTATGCTGAAACAGTACCGGACTTTTAAGGAAAGCCTGAGAAGAATGGGCGTCAGAGAATGTAAAAAACATTGAGATACGGCTGCAGTCAGAAACTGCGGTCTTTCTGTATATGTTCCGGTGTCCAGAAGGACACCGTTTTATTTTTTATCAGGCTGGGAGCGGATGCATGGGAAATATGACAGCCTGTATCTGGCGGAAACAGACAGGAAGGGAGATGTTTTATGGATACAAGAATTGCAGTGATCGCCATTATTGTGGAAGACCGTTCCAAAAGCGGGGAACTGAATCGGCTGCTCCATGAATATGGAGAATATATAGTAGGAAGAATGGGAGTGCCTTATCGTCCGAAGGGAGTGTCTGTGATCAGTGTGATACTGGATGCTCCCCAGGAAAAGATCAGCGCGCTGTCCGGAAAGCTTGGAATGCTGGAAGGCATTACCAGCAAAACCGTATACTCAAAAATGCCGGAGAAAGAGCTATGAAAGAACTGATCGACAAGCTGCACCATACACAGGAACTGACCAGGGAAGAATTTTTGACACTGCTATCCAACAGAAATACAGAGACAGATCTTTATGCCCGGAGGCTGGCAAGGGGGGTGCGGCAGAAAATATATGGAGATCAGGTTTATATAAGAGGTCTGATCGAATTTACAAGCTACTGCAGAAACGACTGTTACTACTGCGGTTTAAGAAGGAGCAATCATGCCGCCCAGCGCTACCGTCTGACAGAAGAGGATATCCTTTCCTGTTGTCAACAGGGTTATGAGCTGGGATTTCGTACCTTTGTACTTCAGGGAGGCGAGGACGGATATTTTACAGGGGAAAGGCTGGCCGGGCTGGTACGTCATATCAAAAAACAATATCCGGACTGTGCCCTGACACTTTCCGTGGGGGAACGAACGGAGGAAGAGTACAGAGCATTCTGGAAGGCCGGAGCAGACCGTTATCTTCTTCGCCATGAGACTGCAGACGAGACGCATTACCGGATTCTGCATCCGGAACCCTTATCTCTTCAGCACAGGAAGGACTGTCTCAGAACGCTTAAAAAGCTGGGATTTCAGACAGGAGCAGGATTTATGGTGGGGTCTCCGGGACAGACGGCAGAGACACTGGCAGAGGATTTTCTGTTTCTAAAAGAACTGGATCCGGAAATGGTGGGCATCGGGCCTTTTATTTCTCATAAGGATACTCCTTTTCGGAGCAGAGAGGACGGAACCCTTGAGGATACGCTGTTTTACCTGGCTCTTGTGCGGCTGATGCTGCCCCGGGCGCTTCTTCCGGCAACCACTGCTCTTGGCACCATTGCCCCTGACGGAAGAGAGCTTGGGATACTTTCCGGAGCCAACGTAGTCATGCCCAATCTGTCACCTCTTTCTGTGAGAAAAAAATATATGCTTTATGACGGAAAAATTTCCACAGGTGACGAGGCCGCAGAGTGTGTGGAACAGTTAAGAAAGAGAATGGAGACAATCGGCTGTTGTATTGTAACAGACCGGGGAGATTATAAAAAATAAAAGGACAGGCTGCTTCAGGGCAGCAGAAGGAGGACTTATGTATAATCCGAAATCAACAAAGGCAACAGAATTTATTGATCATCAGGAAATTCTGGATTCTCTGGAATATGCCAGAGCAAATAAAAATAATACGGAGCTGATCGAAGGGCTGATCGAGAGAGCAAGAGACTGTAAGGGATTAAGTCACAGAGAAGCAGCGCTTCTTCTGGAATGTGATGATCCGGTGCTGGTGGATAAAATGTATCATGTGGCAAAAGAGATCAAACAGAAATTTTATGGAAACAGAATTGTTATGTTTGCGCCTCTTTACCTTTCTAATTATTGTATCAACGGCTGTGTTTACTGTCCTTATCATGCAAAGAACAAACACATCCGCCGTAAAAAACTGACTCAGGAGGAGATCCGCCAGGAGGTAATCGCCCTTCAGGACATGGGACATAAGCGTCTTGCTCTGGAGACAGGAGAGGATCCCAAAAACAATCCCATTGAATACGTTCTGGAAAGTATCAAAACCATTTACAGCATCAAACACAAAAACGGAGCCATCCGCCGTGTGAATGTAAACATTGCAGCAACGACAGTAGAAAATTACAGGAAGCTGAAAGAAGCGGGAATCGGAACCTATATTCTTTTCCAGGAAACTTATAATAAAGAAAGCTATGAGGCTCTTCACCCCACAGGACCGAAAAGTGATTATGCATATCACACAGAGGCCATGGACCGGGCTATGGAAGCCGGAATAGACGATGTTGGCTGCGGAGTGCTTTTTGGACTGGAAACCTACCGTTATGACTTTGTGGGAATCCTGATGCACGCAGAGCATCTGGAAGCCCGGTTTGGAGTAGGCCCTCACACCATCAGTGTTCCAAGAATCTGTCCGGCTGACGATATTGACACAAAGGACTTTACCAATGCAGTTCCGGATGAGATTTTCCAGAAGATCGTAGCCGTGATCCGCATTGCAGTTCCTTATACAGGAATGATCATTTCCACCAGAGAGTCTCAGAAATGCAGAGAAAAGGTATTGGATCTTGGTATTTCCCAGATCAGCGGAGGCTCCAGAACCTCTGTGGGAGGCTATGCAGAGGAAGAGGCAGAGGAAGACAACTCATCACAGTTTGATGTCAGCGACAGACGTACTCTGGATGAGGTCGTAAACTGGCTTCTGGAGCTGGGTTATATTCCAAGCTTCTGTACAGCCTGTTACCGGGAAGGACGCACAGGAGACCGTTTCATGTCTCTTGTAAAGAGCGGGCAGATCGCCAACTGCTGTCATCCCAATGCCCTGATGACGCTGAAAGAATATCTGGAGGATTATGCTTCCCCGGATACAAGAGAGAAAGGCCTGAAGGTGATCGAGAAAGAGCTTCAGAAGGTGGAAAGAGAAAAAACAAGAGAGATCTGCGCAAGGAATCTCAAAGAGATTGAACAGGGAAAAAGAGATTTCCGTTTCTAAGGTCAAAAGCAAAAAAGGCTTGCATAATCCACCCGGAATGGGGTATCATGGTGGTATGCTATAAAGGAGGAAAATTCTTATGAAGAAATCCAGATTACTGATTGCACTGGCAGGTCTTACTCTTGTTGCATCCGGCTGCGGATACAGCACTGGAGGAGAGGATTCTACCGTGACTGTGATAAAAGCAACCCCAACCCCTACTGCAACGCCCACACCGGCAGCAACACCTACACCGGCTGTGACAGCAACACCGGTGCCGCAGACCTCTCAGACAGCAAGCGGCGTCAAGATCATACAGAAAAATGTTACATATTATGCAAACAATGAGGCGAATATCCGTACAGACTGTGTAACAACAGATCAGACAAATATCATCAAGAGCACCAAGGTAGGCGATCAGCTTACCGGCACAGGCGTCAGTGAAGACGGCCAGTGGATCGAGGTAGACCTTGATGGACAGAAAGGGTATGTCAGCGCCCAGTATGTGACCACTGAGGCTCCGGCAGTAACCCCTGCGGCAGAAGGAACTGCCGCGCCGGTTCAGTAAAAAAAGCGAAGAAAAACCAGAGCATATTTTCTATTTGGAATAGAGAAAAGCTCTGGTTTTTAAATATTGTTATTCCTGGATATTTGTCCTATAATTAAATTAAGAAAGTTCCGGGAGGTGGTAAAGAATGTATAATATCAGTTTGAATGAGCAAGTGATACAGGCAGTAGAAAAAGAAACAGTTCACTTAATAACAGAGGCTATGGATCTGATGTGGTAAAAATTATACTTTATGGCTCTTGCGCCAGAGGGGATTATACGGAGGATTCAGATATTGATATTGCTCTGCTGCTGAAAAGTGATCGGTTGAAGGCAAAAAAATACGGCAGTGTTTTAGCCAATATTGCAACGGAGCTGGCAATGAAATACTTTGCGGTTGTAAATTTTGTATGCCTTCCATATGAGGAATATATAGACAAAAACGATTGGTATGATTATTTTCGTAATATAAAACAGGAAGGGAGAGTGTTATATGGATGAAGGATATTATATGGCTCTTGCAAAGGTGAGAATGGATCGGGCTGAAGAGCTTTTAATAGAAGCAAAAGATTTATTAGAAAAATCATCATATAAATCTGCAAATAACAGAGCTTTTTATGCAATTGAATAAAGTGTAAAGGCTCTTTTGGCAACTGAAAAAGTAGAGGTTGCCACTCATAACGGAGGATTAAACAGTTCAATTATCTCTTTATTTTTAAAGGAGATGGAATATTTACTTCTCAGGATTACCAGAAAATTGTCAATGCAGACCAAATTCGTAATGCATCAGATTATGATGATTTTTATATAGCAAGTAAAGCGGAATCGAAACAACAGGTAGAGAATGCCGAGTATATTGTAAATAAGATCAATAACTACTTAAAGGATAAATTCGGTTCTGTCTTATAATAACAAAGTAAATCTATTTTGCACTTATATAACAAAAGACCAGTTTATTGTACAAAACTGGCCTCGAAAATTTCTTTATTCTAATTTACTCCGGATAAACCAGCCGTTCCTCTTTGATATCGTAAAGAACCTCTTTTAAATATTTATCAGCCAGATATTTTGCCATGTTCAGGTTCATATCCAGATAGTTGCCGCAGTCCTTTGCAGAAGCGCCTGGGATTTCTCCTTCAAAGTCCCGGATGAATTCAAACATTTCTGTTATCAGTCCCACAATATCCTTTGATTCGTAATCTCCTGCCAACAGAAGATAATTTCCGGTGCGGCAGCCCATTGGACCCCAGTAAATGACTTTTGGTCCAAATTCTGTATGATTTCGGAGAAAAGTAGCTGCCAGATGTTCCATGGCATGAAGCTCTGCAGTATTCATAACAGGCTCTTCATTGGGGGAAGTCATACGAATGTCAAAAGTGGTGATCACCTGATCGCCCAGATAGTCTTTTCTGGAAACATAGATTCCCGGCTGAAGCTTAATATGGTCTATGGTAAAGCTCGCAATTTTTTTCATGTTTTTTCCTCCTGGATTTTTATACTTCCTATATTTTAAGTTACTGCTCACGACCTTTGCAGTAACCTGGTCAAAATGCATTTTAAATTGTCTTTAGTGATGGCATTTTGCCCTGTATGTCTCGGGATTTTGGCATATATACGCCAAAACACCCTGCGGGATAGTGACCTGTGACTATTTTAACAGATTAGGTTCCAGGTGACAAGTAATTGACTTTATTTCTACAGAATGATAAACTAATATACAATTCAGATGTGCATAAAGGAAAGGCTCAGAAGGCATTCACAGAGCTTCCGGAGCCGGAAACTGCAGAACGTGGACAGCCTTTGTTTCAGGAAATCATGATTCCGGTAATAAGGAAGACATTCAGGATGTGTAGAATCTTTCCAAAATGCGTCAGTAAGAGAGGTATAGACTATGATAAATGATAAAAAAGTTTTATTCAGCGGAATGCAGGCAACAGGAAATCTCACACTGGGAAATTATCTTGGCGCTCTGAAAAACTGGCTGACTTTAAGTGATGAATATGAGTGCTTTTACAGTGTGGTAGATCTTCATTCGATCACTGTTCGTCAGAATCCGGCAGAGCTTCGCAAAAGCGCCCGCAATCTTCTGACTCTTTATATTGCAGCAGGCCTTGACCCGAAAAAGAACTGCATTTATTATCAGTCCCATGTTTCCGGTCATGCTGAACTGGCCTGGATCTTAAATTGCTTTACTTATATGGGCGAGCTGAACCGTATGACTCAGTTTAAGGATAAATCTGCAAAGCATGCGGATAATATCAATGCAGGTCTGTTTACTTATCCGGTTCTGATGGCAGCAGATATACTTCTGTATCAGACAGACGTGGTTCCGGTTGGAATTGACCAGATGCAGCATTTGGAGCTTACCAGAAATATTGCAGAGCGTTTCAATAACATTTACGGAGATGTGTTTACTGTTCCGGAAGCATATGTTGGCAAGGTGGGAGCAAAGATCATGAGCCTTCAGGATCCCACCAGAAAAATGTCCAAATCTGACGAAAATCCCAATGCCAGCATTTATCTTATGGATGACCCGGATACCATTATGCGTAAATTTAAGCGCGCGGTAACAGATTCCGAGGGCTACGTAAGCTACAGAGACGAGCAGCCGGGCGTAAAGAACCTCATTGAGATTTACTGTGCCTGCACAGGAAAAACTCCGGATGAGGCAGTGAAAGAATTTGAGGGAAAAGGCTATGGTGAGCTGAAACCGGCGGTTGCAGAGTCTGTTATTTCTGTTCTCAAACCTCTTCAGGATGAATTTGCCCGTCTTTCCAGGGATAAGGCATATATTGATTCCATTATCAAAGAAAATGCAGAAAAGGCTAATTATTTTGCTACCAAAACTCTGCGCAAGGTTCAGAGGAAAGTTGGTTTTCCGGACAGGATCCGGTAAGAAAAAGGGAAAGAGAAACTCCGGCATATGAACATAATCTGACAGAAAGTCACAGGAAGGTTTTCTGTCAGCAAACAGCAGAATCAGGAGGAAAATAAAAATGAAACATAAAACTCTCGCAGTACTTTGTGCAGTAGTCCTTACAGCAGGTATGATGACAGGATGCGGACAGAAAACAGAAGATACAAAGACAGAGAGCGGCAGCGAGAAGACAGTCAGTGACGAGATGGCAGAAAAAGCGGGATTCAGCGACGGTACCGGTGAGGAAGCTTCTGATAAAGAGGAAGCTTCCGATGCAAAGGATACAAAAGAGGCAGTTCTTGATACCAGTAAAGAGCTGACAGGAATCCATCATGCGCAGATCAATGTGAAGGATTACGGCGAGATTCAGGTAGAGCTGGATGCAGATACCGCTCCTGTCACAGTGACCAATTTTGTAAAACTGGCTCAGGAGGGCTTTTATGACGGACTGACCTTCCACCGTATTATGGACGGCTTTATGGTTCAGGGCGGGGATCCTCTGGGAAATGGAACCGGCGGCTCTGATGAAAATATCAAAGGCGAATTTTCCAATAATGGTGTGGAAAATAATATTTCTCATACAAGAGGCGTAATTTCCATGGCAAGAGCTATGGATGATCCGGACAGTGCAAGCTCTCAGTTCTTTATCGTGCATGAGGACAGCCCCTTCCTGGACGGAGATTATGCAGGCTTTGGCCATGTAACAGAGGGAATGGACGTTGTGGATGCAATCTGTAAGGATGCGAAACCCACAGATGACAACGGAACCATCAAACCGGAAGAACAGCCGGTGATCGAGAGCATCACCATTGTTGACTGACATACAGGGTAAAAATAAAATCCTTGTAATTTACAGTACAGAAGTATATAATAATTACTGTTCACAGGTTGCCGGGAACAGTAACCTATGATAAACAATAAAACAAAATAAAGCAGACGGGAGCTTGTATGACAGGCTGAGAGGAAGGTATGACCTTCGACCGATAACCTGATTTGGATAATGCCAACGTAGGGATGCCTGAGCATAAGTGTATGTATAACGGGAAATTACCGAAGCTGGTAGTTTCTCGTTTTTTATTTACCGGGAAAGCAGTTCCTTTTCCATGGGATTTTGAAATGCGGGGCGGAACAGTCTGGTTTCTGCTTGAAAAGAGGTGAAAATATGGTAAAGATCAACGGCAAGCTTCTGGAGGCAGAGGGAAAAACTCTGACAGAATATCTGGAAGGCGCAGGCTATCAGATACCGCGTGTGGCAGTAGAAAAAAATGGAGAAATTGTGCCAAAGGCAGAGTATTCCCACACGGTTCTTAAAAATGGAGACAGCGTTGAAGTAGTGAGCTTTGTAGGAGGAGGCTGAATGATTCCAACCAGAGAAGAAATGGAACAGGCATTTAAGATGCGTCACGGAAAAGAACTGCAGGAGAAATTTTCTTCAGCAGTGGTGGCAGTCTGTGGTCTGGGAGGGCTTGGCTCTCACATTGCCGAAGCCCTTGCCAGGGCCGGGATTGGTAAGCTGATCCTGATTGATTTCGACTATGTAGATGTCAGTAATCTTCACCGGCAGCAGTATAAGGCTACACAGGTAGGAAAGAGCAAAACAGAAGCAATGGAGGAGAATCTCAAAGAGATCGCGCCGTATCTGAACACAGAAGTACATAATGTAAAAATAACCCGGGACAATGCAAAAGAGCTTTTAGAGGAGGCAGATATTATCTGTGAGGCCTTTGATGATGCAGAAAGCAAAGCCATGCTTACCGATGTGGTACTGTGCAGCATGCGGGAAAAATATCTGGTAGCCGCATCGGGAATGGCAGGAATGGGAAGTGCCAATGATATCCGTACCAGAAAGATCACAGAACGTTTTTATCTCTGTGGAGATGAAACCAGCGAGGTAAAAGAGCAGCACAGCCTTGTGGCTTCCAGAGTGATGGTATGCGCAGCCCACCAGGCTCATGCAGTCCTGCGCATACTTGCCGGAAAATAATGCTGCTGCCACAATTTTACAGCAACAGTAATAAATCAAAGCTTATTCCAGACAGCAGCAGTCAATGGGAAAGCGCACTGTAAATCGTGAGATATTTAACTGCGCAAATAACAGTGGAAGAACAATGCACAAAGAGAGGAAACGGACAATGAATGATAAGCTGATCATAGGGGGACATGAATTTAACTCCCGTTTTATTCTCGGCTCAGGAAAGTATTCCCTGAAGCTGATCCAGGCGGCAGTAAAGGACGCCGGAGCAGAAATTATTACACTGGCAGTACGCCGGGCAAACACAAAGGACCAGGAAAATATCCTGGATTTTATTCCAGAAGGAGTGACCCTTCTTCCCAATACCAGCGGGGCGAGAAATGCTGAGGAGGCAGTGAGGATTGCCTGTCTTGCCAGAGAACTGGGCTGTGGTAATTTTGTAAAAATAGAGATCATGCGTGATTCCAAATATCTGCTTCCGGACAACCAGGAAACCGTAAAAGCAACAGAGATCCTGGCGGATAAAGGATTTGTGGTCATGCCGTATATGTACCCGGATCTGAATACTGCCCGTGATCTGGCAAATGCAGGAGCAGCGGCAGTGATGCCTCTTGCCTCTCCTATTGGCTCAAATAAAGGTCTGGCAACAAAGGATTTTATCCAGATTCTTATTGATGAGATCGACCTTCCCATTATTGTTGATGCAGGGATCGGAAAGCCTTCCCAGGCCTGTGAGGCAATGGAAATGGGCGCGGCGGCAATTATGGCAAACACAGCTCTTGCCACAGCGGGAAACCTGCCTCTGATGGCTGCTGCTTTTAAACAGGCCATTGAAGCCGGACGAAAGGCATATCTTGCAGGGATTGGAAGAGTGCTTACAAGAGGAGCAGCTGCTTCTGATCCGCTGACAGGATTTTTAAGGGATTAGAGGTGAGTAAAGTGGAAAATCAGTTTTTTGTAGATTCTGAGTATCTTTCTGAAAAAGCTTTGGAAAAAAAGCACCGTCTGGAGACAGATCCTTCCTTTCGGAAAAATCATATGGAATATCTGCCCGGGATGGAACAGATTGAATCTCAGGTGTGCGGTCACGTTATGGATCAGATGAAAAGCTATGACTATTCGGCTTACACAGCTTCTGATGTAAGGGCTGCGCTGAATCATGAAACCTGCTCCGTGGAGGATTTTAAAGCTCTGCTTTCTCCGGCGGCAGAGCCGTTTCTTGAGGAAATGGCCCAGCGGGCCCGCATGGAGACAGGACGGCATTTCGGAAACACCGTGTATCTCTTTACGCCTCTGTATATTGCAAATTACTGCGAAAATTACTGTGTGTACTGTGGATTTAACTGCTATAACCATATCAGCCGCATGAAGCTTTCCATGGAGCAGATTGAAAAAGAAATGAAGATCATTGCAGACAGCGGTATGGAGGAGATTTTGATCCTTACAGGAGAAAGCCGCAGTCAGAGTGACGTAACGTATATTGGAGAGGCGTGTAAGCTTGCGCGGAAATATTTTCGTATGGTAGGACTGGAAATCTATCCGGTAAATACAGACGAATATGCTTATCTTCACCAGTGCGGCGCAGACTATGTGACCGTATTTCAGGAAACCTATGATACGGATAAGTATGAACAGCTTCATCTGATGGGGCACAAAAGGGTATGGCCCTACCGTTTTGACGCTCAGGAGCGGGCTCTGCGGGGCGGCATGAGAGGAGTGGCTTTCTCAGCTCTTCTTGGGCTTTCCGATTTCCGTAAGGATGCTCTTGCAACCGGGCTTCATGTGTATTATCTTCAGCGAAAATATCCTCATGCAGAGATGTCTCTGTCCTGTCCGAGACTTCGTCCTATTATTAACAATGATAAGATCAATCCTCTGGATGTTCATGAAAAGCAGCTCTGTCAGATTATCTGTGCATATCGTATTTTTCTTCCGTTTGCCGGAATTACCGTATCATCCAGGGAAAGCGCAGAGTTTCGGAACGGCATTGTGAAGATTGCCGCAACAAAGATCTCAGCAGGGGTGTCCACAGGGATCGGCGATCACGAAAGCAAATACAAGGGCAGGGAATCAGAGGAAGAAAAAGGCGATGAACAGTTTGAAATTGATGACAGCAGAAGTCTGGATGTGATGTACAGAGACATTGCAGAGGAAGGGCTTCAGCCGGTTCTGAATGATTATGTATATGTATAAAGAAAACAGGAACTCAGATATTTTGTGTATCACAAACAGGAAGCTCTGCCGGGAAGACTTTATTACCAGGATGCGGAAGATCGCAGCCGCTCATCCGGCAGCGGTGGTTGTGAGAGAAAAAGAGCTTTTGGAAAAGGAATATATGGAGCTTGCGGAAAAAATTCTGAACATATGCAGGGAACAGGAAACCGTTTGTATTCTGCACAGCTTTCCGGAGGCAGCTCTGGAGCTGGGATGTGACAGTCTCCATCTTCCGCTTCCGGTTCTCATGAAAATGGAACCCGGCAAACGGCAAAGCTTTCGGGTTCTGGGAGCCTCCTGCCATTCTGTGGAGGATGCGGTACTGGCAGAAAAACTGGGATGTACTTATATTACGGCAGGGCACATTTTTGATACGGACTGTAAAAAGGGACTGCCCGGGCGGGGACTGGATTTTCTGAAAAACGTATGTGCAGGTGTTTCCGTTCCTGTTTATGCAATCGGCGGTATCTCCCCTGCCAATATCAGTAAAGTAAGAGAGGCCGGGGCAGCAGGAGCCTGTGTTATGAGCGGGCTTATGGTCTGCGAAGATCCGGAGGATTATTTGCAGGAGTTTAAAAGACAGGAATAAAAGAGAAACAATATTTTTACAGAGCTTTGTATTCTGAATAAGGGGAAAGGACAAAAGATCAACATGAAATTTCATAAAGATATGCTTCTTCTTTATGCAGTGACAGACAGAAAATGGACGGGCAGGCAGACCCTGTACGAACAGATTGAAGAGGCTCTCAAGGGCGGAGCGACCATGATCCAGCTTCGGGAAAAGGATCTGCCGGAAAGTCGGCTTGTGGCGGAAGCAGAAAAAATAAAAGAGCTCTGCCACAGCTATCATGTTCCTCTGATCATTAACGACAATGTAAAGGCAGCGCTTTTAAGCGGAGCGGACGGTGTACATGTAGGAAAAGAGGATATGGCGGTTTCTGACATACGGAAAATAGTTCCGGAGGATTTTGTCATAGGAGCCACTGCAAAAACTACAGAGCAGGCCAAAAAAGCAGAACAGGGGGGCGCGGATTATCTTGGGGTGGGAGCTGTTTTTCCTTCTCCTACCAAACAGGATGCCATTCGTATTACAAGAGATCAGTTAAAAGAAATCTGCAGCGCGGTTTCTGTTCCGGCAGTGGCCATCGGCGGGATCACCAGGCAGAATATAGAAGAGCTTGCGGGAGGGAAAATGGCAGGGGCAGCCGTAGTATCCGGGATTTTTTCCGCTCAGGATATACAGAAGGAAACGGCTCTTCTGAAGAAAAAAATACAGGAGGTTTTAAATCTATGAGCGTTCATGCAGCTCTGACTATTGCAGGAAGTGATTCCAGCGGGGGCGCCGGGATCCAGGCAGATATTAAAACCATGATCACAAACGGCGTGTATGCCATGAGCGCCATAACGGCCCTGACTGCCCAGAATACAACAGGCGTGCGCTCTGTCATGGAGGTGCCGCCGGAATTTCTGGGAGACCAGCTGGATGCGGTATTCGAAGATATTTACCCGGAAGCAGTAAAGATCGGCATGGTATCTTCAAAAGAACTGATTCAGGTAATTGGAGAGAAGCTTCGGTTTTATCAGGCAAAAAACGTGGTGGTGGATCCGGTTATGGTGGCTTCCAGCGGCTCCTCCCTGATGAAAAATAACGGGGCAGAGATGATGATAAAAGAGCTGTTTCCCCTTGCGTCTCTGATCACGCCAAATATTCCGGAGGCAGAAATTCTTTCCGGCTGTGAGATAAAGAATAAACAGGATATGGAGGCGGCAGCAGAAAAGCTCAGTGATCTTGGCGCAGCGGCAGTTCTTTTAAAAGGTGGCCACAGTATCAGTGATGCAGACGATCTTCTCTGCGTGGAAGGACAGAAGATCTGGATCAGAGGAAGAAGAATCCATAATCCCAATACCCACGGAACAGGCTGTACCCTTTCTTCGGCGATCGCATCCAATCTTGCAAAGGGAATGGAAATGGAAGAGGCGGTAAGAAAAGCAAAGGAATATATTTCAAAGGCTCTGGAAGCCGGATTGGACCTGGGAAAGGGAAGCGGCCCTCTGGATCACGCTTTTTATATGGCAAATCTGTAAAACAGAAAATAGATATAAATGAATAAAATCAGTATTACAAAAATAAAGACACGGAAAGGAAACGCTTTATGAGAGAATATAAAACACAGATGGAGGCTGCAAGACGTGGGATTATCACTCCGGAAATGAAAAAGGTTGCAGCAAAAGAGTACCGCACAGAGGAAGAAATCAGAGAGCTTGTTGCAAAAGGCCAGGTGGCTATCTGCGCCAACAGACTTCACACCTGCATTGAGCCAAATGGAGTAGGCTCCATGCTGCGTACAAAGATCAATGTGAATCTTGGAGTTTCCAGAGACTGTAAGGATTATGACATTGAAATGGAAAAGGTAATGGCAGCAGTGAACATGGGAGCTGAGGCTATTATGGATCTTTCCTCTCATGGAAACACACAGCCTTTCCGCAAAAAACTGATCCGGGAATGTCCGGCTATGATCGGGACCGTTCCTGTTTATGACAGTGTGATCCATTATCAGAGAGACCTTTCTACTTTGACTGCAAAGGATTTTATTGACGTGATTCGGCTTCATGCACAGGACGGCGTTGATTTTGTGACTCTTCACTGCGGAATTACCAGAAAGACCATTGATCAGATCAAAAAACACAAAAGAAAAATGAACATTGTATCCAGAGGAGGTTCTCTTGTTTTTGCCTGGATGAGCATGACAGGGGAGGAGAATCCTTTTTATGAGTATTATGATGAGATTCTGGATATCTGCCGGGAATATGATGTGACGATTTCTCTTGGCGATGCCTGCCGGCCCGGCTGTCTGGCAGACGCCAGCGATGTATGCCAGATCGAGGAGCTGGTCCGTCTGGGTGAGCTGACAAAGAGAGCCTGGGAAAAGGATGTGCAGGTTATGGTTGAGGGACCGGGACATATGCCTCTTGATCAGATCGAGGCAAACATGAAGCTGCAGCAGTCCATCTGCATGGGAGCGCCCTTTTATGTTCTGGGACCGATCGTTACGGATATTGCGCCGGGCTATGATCACATCACTTCTGCCATTGGAGGAGCCGTTGCAGCTTCAGCAGGAGCTGCCTTCCTCTGCTACGTAACTCCTGCAGAGCATCTGGCCCTTCCCAATGTGGAGGATGTGAAGCAGGGGATCATCGCATCCAGGATCGCGGCACATGCAGCGGATATTGCAAAAAAAGTTCCTCATGCAAGAGACATGGACGATGCCATGGCAGATGCAAGAAGAACCTTTGACTGGGAAAAACAGTGGGAGTGCTCCATTGACCCGGACACTGCCAGAAGCATCCGGGATGACAGAGCTCCGGAGCATGAGGATACCTGTTCCATGTGCGGGAAATTCTGCGCGGTACGAAGCATGAACAAGGCTCTGAACGGAGAATATATTGATATTCTTTAAGACCTGGAGCGGGCTTACAGCTTTATGATAAGAACAGGGATGGGCGGATTATTGGGACGGTTAAAATAATCGCTGCGGATCACCAGATACTTCCTGGGATCCAGAGCAGAAAGCCAGGCAAGAACCTGGTCCCGTTCCTGAAATCCGGAGTCCCCTCCGCTGTAAATGCAAAGGGAGATCAGCCCGCTTTTCTGAAGCAGAGAGAGTCCCTGCTCCAGAGCCTGGATGCTGGTTTCGGCCTTTGTGGACAGGGAATGATCTCCTCCGGGAAGATAGCCCAGATTAAATACAATACAGCTGACAGATCCTGGAGAAGCATAGCTGCCCATATTGATATGGGAATCAAGGATCAGCTGATAATTTTCGGGAGCGCCTGCACACTGCAGGCGCTTTCTGGTATTAGTAAGAGCCATTTCCTGAATGTCAAAGGCCAGTACCTGTCCGTTTTCTTTACAGAGTGTACTTAAAAGCAGGGTGTCGTTTCCGTTTCCCATGGTGGCGTCAATACACAGATCTCCGGGTTTTACCTGTTCCCGGATAAACCGGGCACACCATTGCGTGATCTGACAGGAATCCATAAAATGTGTCTCCTTTTAATAACTGGTTGTCAGGGAAAGATACAGGTTCCCCAAATTATCCAAGATAGCTTTTCAGAAGATTGAAGGTATTTTCCACACCTTTTTTGTGGCTTCTTTCATATCCGTGAGAAGCGTATACGCCCGGACCGATAAGACCGTGGCGCGCATCCACTCCCGCGCTTAAAGCTGCATCTGCATCAGAACCGTAATACGGGTATACATCTACGGCAAAATCCACATCCGCCTGTCTGGCAGCCCGGATAAGTCCGGAAACAACATCATAATGATAAGGTCCCCGGCTGTCCTTGGCGCAGATGGAAACCTGACATTCCGTACATTCCAGACCTTCCCCTACACAGCCCATATCCACGGACAGAAGCTCTGTCACCTGTTCCGGTATGGAAGCGCAGCCGCCGTGTCCCACTTCCTCGAATACGGTAATGTGCTGGTAGATCCTGCGGTCAGGAGTAATATTTTCATCTTTTAAATATTTGGCATAGCCCAGAAGAATGGCAGTACTCAGCTTGTCATCCAGAAAACGGCTTTTAATAAAGCCGGAAGGAGTGACAACTGTTCTGGGATCAAAGCAGACAATGTCTCCGGTCATAATTCCAAGAGCTTTTACCTCCTCGGCAGAAGTTACCAGCTCGTCCAGAAGAACCTCCATGTCCTTGTAGGTTCTTTTTGTATCATTGTATTCTCCGTTTACGTGAATGGAGGCGTTGCATAACTGGAAAGTTCCGGTATAGGTTTTTCCCTCTCTTGTAATGATACGGCAGTTTTCTGCTTCCGCATTATTTGCATTCATTCCTCCTAAAGGACTGAGTTTCAGCCGACCCTCGCCGGTAATAGAAGAAACCATGGCTCCCAGTGTGTCGGTATGTGCCATCAGCATAACAGGTCCCTTTGCAGGATCCTCTGTATTTTCCTCTGTGCCCCGGGAGATCTGCACCAGAACGCCGCCCTTTGTGGTAAGCTGCGGATCATATCCCATTTCTCTGTAGTTTTCCAGAAGCCACTGGGATACATGTTCTGTGTATCCGGAAGGACTGTCAATGGAAAGAAGTTTCTGCGCCTGCTGAATGATATATTCGGTATAGTCTTTCATTGTGAAGTCTCCTTTGTAAAAATTTCTGTACTGTAAATGAGCAAATTCAAAAAACGCACAAAGTAATTTCTGTTTATCCACGTATCATAGACAGATCGGTTCCGGCAATTTTTGGTGTCCGTTTATTTTTCCGTGCTAAAATCCGGTATTTCCTCATTTATCGTTTTGCATTTATTATAAGAAAAAACACACCCAAGGTCAATTACAGAAGAGTTATTTTCCATAAAAGAGTTACTGCCAGGTAATGGTTGGCACTTTTTTTATACAGAGTGACAGAGCAGAGATAAGCCCGAGCTGCCAAAAGGGAGACTGATATATATGCCGGAATCCGTTATATACAGTACAAAATGCCACCATCAAGGGTGTATAAAAATATAAACATAGGAAAAATCCATTGCAATTAAAAGAAGGGATTGGTAAAATAAATGGACAGGTAAAAAAGCTTTGGTCTGTTCAGACCATTAAAGGGAGGGAATCGAAATGTTAAAGGGAAAAACAGTACTTCTGGGTGTAACAGGAAGTATTGCAGCATATAAGATCGCTTATCTTGCCAGCGCGTTAAAGAAGCTTCATGCGCAGGTTCATGTATTAATGACAGAGAATGCCACGAATTTTATCAATCCCATTACATTTGAATCTCTTACAGGAAACAAATGTCTGGTAGATACTTTTGACCGGAATTTTCAGTTCCAGGTAGAACATGTGTCCATTGCAAAACAGGCAGATGTGGTGATGATCGCTCCTGCAAGCGCCAATGTGATCGGAAAGCTTGCTCACGGGATCGCAGACGATATGCTGACTACCACGGTCATGGCATGTAAGTGTAAAAAATACATTTCTCCTGCCATGAATACAAATATGTACGAGAATCCCATTCTCCAGGATAATCTGAAGATTCTCCGCCATTACGATTATGAAGTGATCGATCCGGCGGTGGGATATCTGGCATGCGGAGACACCGGAGCCGGAAAAATGCCGGAGCCGGAAATTCTCTTACAGTATATATTGAAAGAAATTGCTCGGGAGAAGGACTTAAAGGGTAAAAAAGTCCTTGTAACTGCAGGGCCCACTCAGGAGGCTATTGACCCGGTCCGCTATATCACCAATCATTCCTCTGGAAAAATGGGATATGCTCTTGCCAGAGCTGCCATGCTCAGAGGAGCAGAGGTCACACTTGTAAACGGTCCCTGCGCGATTGCGCCTCCCCCGTTTGTAAAAATGATTCCTGTTGTCACTGCGAGGGATATGTTTGAGGCAGTCACATCGGTAAGTGAGGAACAGGATATTATTATCAAAGCTGCAGCAGTGGCAGATTACCGTCCGCTGCATGTGGCTGATGAAAAGGTAAAAAAACAGGATGGAGAAATTAGCATTGAGCTGGAAAGGACGGACGATATCCTGAAGTATCTGGGAGAGCACAGACGTCCGGGACAGTTTTTATGCGGATTTTCCATGGAAACACAGAATATGATCGGTAATTCCAGGGCCAAGCTTGAGAAAAAGCATCTGGACATGGTGGCAGCCAACAATCTAAAACAGGCAGGCGCCGGGTTCCAGGGGGATACTAATATCCTGACCCTGATTACACAGAATGAGGACGTATCACTTCAGCTGATGAGCAAGGAGGATGCAGCCAATGCCATTCTGGATAAAATCCTTTCTGTCTTAAAAGAAAGGGAAGTGTAACCCGTTTATCAGGAGGCGGGCAAATACATTTACCGCCCGCAGTTCCGCACCGTATTGTATCCCTGTAAGAGGGAACGATAACAAGGAGGAAAAAATGAAAACAAAAAACAAATTCACAACATCACAGCTTACTGTACTGGGATTAATGTCAGGTATTCTTCTGCTTATGGCATATACTCCTTTGGGGTATCTGAACATTGGTCCGCTGGCCATTTCTTTTAATGTGATTCCAGTAGCGGTCAGTGCAGTAGTACTTGGTCCCGTAGGCGGCGCAGTAACAGGAGCCATTTTCGGACTGACCAGTTTTGGACAGTGTATTGGAATTGGAGGAACCAGCGCCATGGGCGCCGTTTTGTTTGGTATCAGCCCTGTTCTTGCTTTTCTGCAGAGGTTTATCCCAAGACTTCTTATGGGAGTTTGCGTGGGATATATTTTCAGAGCAGTACGGAAAAAAACCAATATTTATGTTTCCTGCGCAGTGACCGGTTTTTTCTCGGCATTTTTAAACACAGTATTTTTTATGACAGCGCTTGTAGGTATGTTTGGAAACACGGAATATATCAGGGAACTGATAGGAGGACAGAATGTAATCCTGTTCTGCTGTGCTTTTGTGGGTATTAATGCAGTCTGCGAAATGGCAGCATCTACTGTGATCACCGGAGCGGTGGGAAGTGCGCTTTCCAGAGCAAGGCTGATTCCGGCATCTCAGATTGCAGTGAAATAGAGCAGCTGATAAAGGAATGAACAGAGATGATTTTAGCAATTGATATTGGAAATACAAATATTGTAGTCGGATGTATAGACAGAGAAAAAACTTATTTTGTGGAACGTCTTTCTACTGTCCGTACAAAAACAGAACTGGAATATGCCATTGATCTGAAAACAGTTCTTGACATTTATCACATTAAAGGACAGGAAATTGAAGGATGTATTATTTCTTCTGTTGTTCCTCAGATCACAAATGTGGCAAAGCTTGCCGCAGAAAAGATTCTTAAAAAAGATGTGATGGTGGTTGGTCCGGGACTTAAGACAGGCCTTAACATTATGCTTGACAATCCTAGCGAAATGGGAGCTGACCGGGTGGCTGACGCAGTGGCGGCCATGACCTTTTATCCGGTGCCGCTGGTGATCGTGGATATGGGAACTGCAACAACGGTTTCTGTGGTAGATGAAAAGAAACGGTTCATGGGAGGAATGATCCTTCCCGGAGTGAGAATTTCACTGGATGCCCTTACTGCAAGGGCATCTCAGTTAAGTGGCATCAGCATAGAAGAGCCAAAACGACTGATCGGAAGAAATACAGTAGACTGTATGAAGAGCGGAATCCTTTATGGAAATGCTGCGGCAGTGGACGGTATTGTAGACAGGATCGAAGAGTATCTGGGACAGGATGTAACGGTGATCGCTACAGGAGGAATGTCAAAAAAGATCATTCCTCATTGTAAAAGAGAAATGATCTTGGATGCGGATCTTCTTCTAAAAGGGCTGCTTGTGATCTACGAAAAAAACAGATCATAAAAATTCCTGAGCCATGTCCTGAGGGACAGGCGCTGTCAGGCACATCTGTCTGCCAGTTATGGGATGAGAAAATTCTATCTGTACAGAATGAAGAGGCTGGCGGCTGAACCGGCTGTAATCCGGGCAGTACAGATAGTCTGCAGGAAGCGGGTAGCCCAGATATCCCATATGTACGCGGATCTGATGGGTGCGCCCGGTTTCCAGATGAAGTTCCAGAAGAGAGTGATCGTTTCTGGTATCCAGCCTTTCATAAAAGGTAACTGCGGATTCGCCTCTGTCAAAATCTACACATCGTTGAATTACAGAATCTCCAAGCCTTGCAATGGGTGCGGAGATTTTTCCTTTTTCCGGGGTGATTCCTTTTACTACTGCCAGATAAGTGCGGCGGATTTTCCGGTGTTTCATCTGAGTAGAGAGGATAGCGGCGCTTAAAGGATTTTTGGCCAGGAGCAAAGCTCCGGAGGTATCCCTGTCAAGGCGGTTGATACAGCGGAAGGGGCAAAACAGATTTTTGCTTTCAAAATAAAAAGCAGAGCCGTTCGCCAGGGTGTTTTCGTAGTTTCCCATGGAAGGATGCACCGGCATTCCTGCAGGTTTATCTACGGCAAGAATATCTTCATCTTCATATAAAACAGAAAGGTTCATGGGAACCGGAATAATATGTTCTGTGGAGCCTGTTTCCGGAACCAGGATTTTCAGAACATCCTGATTTTTTAATAAGGTACGTCCGCCTGCTTTTTCGCCATTGAGATAAATGGCGTTTTTTTCTGCTTTCATGGAAGAAAGGATATGTCTGGAAAAACCTTTTGAACGCAGAAAATTCAGAATCTGCATATTGGCATCCGCTTCTGTTATGTGGTAGGTAACTGTTCGATTCATAGAGAAGTTCCTTCTTCCTTTTCTGTAGATTGAGCGTTTGAGTCAGAAGTAATCTGTTTTTTGCTTTGTTTTATAAGTTTCCGGTAGGCTCCGGCAGACATACCGCAGTATTTTCGAAAGCTCTGGGACAGATAACTCTGAGAGGAAAAGCCGGCCTGGTGGGCAATATCTGAGATTCCATAATCAGAATTTTCAAGAAGCTCTTTGCATACCTCGATCCGTTTCCGGTTCAGGTAGCTGATAGGAGAAATTCCATAGTATTTTGTAAATTCATGGCTCAGATAATATTTATTCAGATGGCTGAAAACAGCAAGATTATCCAGAGTAATGGACTCGCTGTAGCTGGAATCCAGATACCGTTTTACAGCAGCGCAGGCTCTGCTGGGGTGCTGGGAAGGAATGACTTCAAAGGCAGAGTCAGTAAGCCGTTTCAGCTGCAGGGTGAGTATTTCCAGAAGGTGCATACAGATGCTTTCGTATCCTTCTGCCTTTTTGTCCAGCTCCTGAAAAATCGCATTAAAATAAAAAAGAAGATCCGCCTGTTTTTTTCTGCAGTTAAAGATCTGAAAATCCCGGTGGTCATTAAAAGAAAAGGAAATTCCGTCTACTCCCACAGTAAAATAACTTAAAGGAGAGATTCCGTTGGAAATTTCCGTATGGCTCAAATGGGGATTGACGATAATAAGATCGTCTTTTTCAATGGGAAAAACCTGGTTTTCAATCAGAAAGCTGCCTTTGCCCTCCCGCACATAAAAAAGCTCTGTAAAGGTGTGGGAATGGGGAATGCTGGACCAGTCTCCCTCATAGCGTGAGGCTGAGGCTGAAATAAGTACAGCATTCATGGAAGTTTCTGTTTCTGATGAAAAATGAAGAGACTGATTGCTCATAAAAACTCCTTTCCGCAGTTTCTGTTATCATATCATAAAAAAATTCTTACAGCAAGATTTCTAAAAAACAAAGCAAAAAGAGAATTGAATTCATGTGCAAGAATTATTATTCTATAATCATAATGAAAAAACTAAGCGTATGTACAGGGAGTTTTTTGCACAAATTATATGGAGGTATGAACATGGCAGAAAAAAGAGGAAGAGTCACGATTCCTACAGATCTGGACGTGATCAGAGAGACACTTGATATTATGAAAGAGTGGGGCGCAGATGCCATCCGTGACTGTGACGGAACAGAGTTTCCACAGGAACTGAAGGATACAGGATCCAAGATCTATGCAACCTATTACACAACACGTAAGGATAACGACTGGGCAAAAGCTCATCCGGAAGAAATCCAGCAGATGTATATTATGACATCCATCCACACAGCAGTGGAGGAATCTCTGGAAATTCATCTGATGGATCATCTTTACCCGGATATGCTTGCAGTAAATACAAGAGATGATATCCGCAAATGGTGGGAGGTTATGGATCGTACTACAGGCCAGCCGGTTCCCTGTGAAAAGTGGTCTTATGATGAAGAAACCGGAAATGTAAAGATCCAGGCAGTGCCTTTTCATCAGTATACTGTAAGCTTTCTTGCGTATATTATGTGGGATCCGGTTCATATGTACAATGCAGTTGTCAATGACTGGAAGGATGTGGAGCCGCAGATGACCTTTGACGTGCGCCAGCCTGCCACAAGAGAGTATTCTATGAAACGTCTCCGTCGTTTCCTGGAAACCCATGAGTATGTGGATGTAGTACGTTTTACAACATTTTTCCACCAGTTTACGCTGATCTTTGACGAGATGGCAAGAGAAAAATATGTGGACTGGTACGGATATTCTGCATCGGTAAGCCCTTATATTCTGGAACAGTTTGAAAAGGAAGCAGGCTATCCGTTCCGTCCGGAATACATTATCGATCAGGGATATATGAACAATACATATCGCATTCCTTCCAGGGAATTCCGTGATTTCCAGGCATTCCAGCGCAGAGAGGTTGCCCTTCTTGCAAAAGAGATGGTAGATATCGTTCATGAGTATGGCAAGGAAGCTATGATGTTCATGGGCGATCACTGGATCGGTATGGAGCCGTTTATGGACGAATTTGCTCAGATCGGACTTGACGCAGTAGTTGGAAGCGTTGGAAACGGTGCAACACTTCGCCTTTTCAGTGATATCAAGCATGTAAAATATACAGAGGGACGTTTCCTTCCGTATTTCTTCCCGGATACTTTCCACGAAGGCGGAGATCCGGTAAAAGAAGCAAAAGTAAACTGGGTAACTGCAAGAAGAGCCATTCTGAGAAGTCCGATCCAGAGAATCGGCTATGGCGGATATCTGAAGCTTGCTATCCAGTTCCCGGATTTTGTGGATTATATTAAAGAAGTTTGCCAGGAGTTTCGTACTCTTTACGATAATATCCAGGGAGTTACTCCGTACTGCGTAAAGAAAGTGGCTGTCTTAAACTGTTGGGGTAAAATGCGTGCATGGGGCAATCATATGGTTCATCATGGCCTTTACTACAAACAGAATTACTCCTATTTCGGAATCATCGAGGCATTAAGCGGTGCTCCTTTTGACGTTTCTTTTATCAGCTTCGAGGACATCAAGGCAGATCCGGCGCTTCTTAAGAATTTTGACGTTGTGATCAATGTCGGTGATGCAGATACCGCGCAGAGCGGCGGAGAATACTGGATTGATGAGACAGTAAGCACTGCAGTCCGCGAGTTTGTTTATAACGGCGGCGGCTTTATCGGTGTAGGAGAGCCGGGCGCTCATCAGTGGCAGGGCAAATTCTTCCAGCTTGACGATATTCTCGGTGTGGAAGAAGAGAGAGGCTTTAATTTAAATACAGACAAGTATAACTGGGACGAGCACAGAGATCACTTTATCCTGAAAGACTGTGATGGAGAAGTGGATTTTGGCGAGGGCAAGAAGAACATCTTTGCGCTTCCGGATACAGAGATCCTGATCCAGAAGGACAAAGAAGTACAGATGGCAGTAAATACCTTTGGAAAAGGCCGTGGCGTTTATATCAGCGGTCTGCCGTACAGCTTTGAGAACAGCCGTGTACTTTACCGTGCAGTGCTCTGGTCTGCATCTGCAGAGGAAGAGCTGAACTGCTGGTACTCCACCAACTATAACGTGGAGGTTCATGCGTATGTGAAAAATGGAAAATACTGTGTGGTAAACAACACTTATGAGCCTCAGGATACAACAGTTTTCCGTGGAGATGGCAGCAGCTTTGATCTTCACATGGAAGCAAATGAAATCAAATGGTATGAGATCGGATAAGTCTTACTGAAAGACCTCCTTTCCCATATAATCAATAACCGCCTGTATTTCCGGCGAGATCCACTTGTTTTTGTGGTAAAGGATCTGTTTCCAGATTTCGATATTCAGATCCGGTACGGGAATACGGGCGAGTTTTTTTTCCTGAACAGCTGTTTCTGCCACATAATCCGGCAAAAAAGAGACTTCCAACCCTTTTTGCAGCATCTGTGTGATCAGGCTGGTATCGCTGAGCTCCAGAAAAGGAGTGATCTCCAGAGAAAGACTGGTCAGGTGCTGATCCAGAAGCTTCTGATAGCTGGTATTCCTTTCTGTAAGGATAAAGGATTCATGGATCAGCTGCTTTACAGGAACAGATTCCCGGGATGCCAGAGGATGAGCTGAAGAACAGAAAAAATGGCAGGAAACAGGAGCCTCATAGGCGATCACATAGTTTCTGTCATAGATATGGTGATCCAGAGTGTACACAAGATCAATTTCATTCTGGCTTAAAAGCCGGAACATTTCTTCTGTGCTGGTGCTGATGACCTCCAGGGAGATATCAGGGAAATGCCGGTGGAACTGTTCAAAATTATTCTGGAACAGCCAGTGACATAAAGAAGGAGCAGTGGCAATTCGGATGTGGCCGGAAAGGGTCAGAGGATTGTCCGCTGTTTTTTTTATGGCCTCTGCCGTGCGGAAAAGCTCATGGGTAAGATTCAGGATCTCTTTTCCTTTTTCTGTAAGCCGGACTCTGTGGTTGATCCGTTCAAATAAAGGGATGCCAAGCTCTTTTTCCAGCTGACGGATCTGAGTGGATACTGAGGACTGGGTGTAGCCCAGACTTTCTGCAGCCTTTGTAAAGCTGCCAAGCTCTGCCACCTGAATAAAACTTTCAAGATTTCTGATTTCCATAAAAACCTCCTGTGTTATTATCAAAAATTTCAATACTTTTTATTAAAACTATCAATTTCTCAAATTATGTAATTTATTATATACTGGATCATATGACTATTCAACAAAAATGGAGGGGTTATGGGAGACTGGATTGTTAAAATAATTGAGAGTGTTTATAATTTTTTATGGGGAGATCTGATCGTACTGCCCCTGCCCGGAGGAGGAACGCTTCCGCTTTCTCTTCTTGTGATCATTCTGATACCAGCCGGGCTTTATTTTACGGTACGCACAAGGTTTCTTCCTGTTCGTCTGTTTCCGGATATGGTAAAAGCGGTTACAGGCAAAAAAACAAAAGAAAAGGGTTCTCTGTCAGTCATGCAGTCCCTGATCGTTTCTACTGCCACACGAGTGGGAATGGGAAACCTGGTGGGCGTGGTGGCAGCCATTTCTGCAGGCGGAGCCGGAGCTGTGTTCTGGATGTGGGTAACAGCCCTCATCGGATCTTCGACCGCATTTATCGAAGGAACACTGGCGCAGCTTTATAAAGAAAAGGATCCTCTGTACGGAGGATACCGGGGAGGCCCGGCCTATTACATACATAAATATCTTCAGGAAAAAAGAGGCGGCAAGGTCAGAAGATACTGTGGTCTTTCTGTACTGTTTGCCATTTCCGGACTGATCTGCTGGTGCGGAATCAGCCAGGTGATCAGTAATTCCGTATCCTCTGCATTTGAGAATGCCTTTCATATTCCGCCTTTATACAGCACCATTGCCCTGGTGGTTCTGGCAGCAGTGATCGTTCTTCGCAAAAATGCCACCGTAAAGGTTCTGGATGTTATGGTTCCCATCATGGCAGGCTGTTATCTTCTGATCACTGTTCTTCTGATCGTGATCAATTTCCGCATGATCCCGTCTGTGATCGGAAGGATCTTCCAGGAGGCTTTTGGTTTCCGTCAGGTTGTGGCAGGCGGATTTGGCGCTGTTCTTATGAATGGTATCAAGAGAGGATTGTTTTCCAATGAGGCAGGCTCCGGTTCCGCCCCCTGCGCGGCTGCAACAGCAGAGACGGATCATCCGGCAAAGGTAGGTCTGGGACAGGCTCTCGGAGTGTTTATTGACACCATTCTGATCTGCAGCTGTACGGCTATGATCATGCTTCTTACACCGGAAACTCTCACGCAGGGGCTTACCGGAATGGATCTTCTCCAGGAGGCAATGCGCTACCATCTTGGTACGTTCGGAGTAGTATTTATTGCCATTACTTTATGGCTGTTCAGTTTTTCCACTTTTGTGGGAATCCTGTTCTATGCAAGATCAAACGTTGCGTATCTTTTTGGCGACAACTGGTTTTCTCAGACCGCCTACAAGATCGTTGCCCTGGCAATGCTGTTTGTGGGAGGACTGGCTGCCTATACCGTGGTATGGGACCTTGGAGATGTGGGAGTCGGTCTTATGACATTATTTAATATCTTTATTCTGTTCCCAATGTCCAAAAAAGCCATTGATGCTCTGAAAGACTATGAAAAAAAGAAAAAAGCCTGAATCCGGGGCTTTAACAGAAAAACAGCAGTACATAAAACACAGGCAGATCATTTTTACAGTGGTCTGTCTGTTTTCTTTAAAAAAAATAGTGTATAATGATAAAAAAATCAGGGGAGGAAAATTTGTGAAGATCATAACTCTTATGGAAAATACACAGGGAGAAGAAGGCTGCGCTTTTGAACATGGGCTTTCTCTTTATATAGAAACTGAGAAACATAAAATCCTGGCAGATACAGGGGCTACGGGAGCCTTTGCAGAGAATGCAGAAAAGCTGGGAGTGAATCTCAGCTCTGTTGATATGGTGGTTTTAAGTCACGGTCATTATGATCATTCAGGCGGGATTCTTACATTTACAGAAAAGAATCGTCATGCAAGAATCTATATGCAGCAAAAAGCCACAGGGGATTTTTATCACGGAGAAAGATATATCGGCATTGACAGACGGATCCCCGATTTGCCTCAGGTGGAAATGATCCGGGGAGACAGGGTTCTGGACGGGGAAGTTTCGCTTTTTTCCAACATTACAGGGAGACGGTGTTTTCCCCAAAGCAATCTGGTGCTTACCCGGAAAATCAATGGAAAAGAGCAGCAGGATACCTTTGATCATGAACAGTGCCTGGTCATAAAAGAGGGAAAGGAACAGGTTCTGGTTTCCGGCTGCGCTCATAACGGCATTTTAAATATACTGGACAGATACCGGGAAATTTATGGCGGAATGCCTGCGAGGGTGATCAGCGGCTTTCACATGATGAAAAAAACACCATATACAGAGGAAGAAAAAAGCCTGATCCTGGAAACGGCAAAAGAGCTGTCAGAGTATGAGACGGTTTTTTATACAGGACATTGTACCGGAGACGAGGCCTTTGCCCTGATGAAGCCGGTTATGGGTGAAAAGCTGGTGAGACTTAGAAGCGGCGTACAGGTAATGTAAGCTCTGTATACTTATTGTTTACAGCTTGCTATCCCGTAAGACGTTTTGGCATATGTACCAAAAAACCGGGACAGACAGGGTAAAATCAGAGATTACAGACAGGTAGTATCTGTTATACTATAATAAAAACTGGAGATTCTGTCCTGAAGGGAATAGAATGCCGGGAAGAAATCATAGGCTTTAAATACAGAAGATGCAGAGGAACAGGGATTATGAACAAAAAAATCAGACTGAGCAGGAAAACACTGAAGATTATTCTTGCCATATGCCTGACTGCGGCAGTTGCCATTACAGCAGGATTTTTTATTTACATATATGTGGTTGACAAAAATACTCTGGGCCGGGAAATCCGGATCTATCAGCAGGAAGTATCCGGACTTACTGTAGATGAGGCTCAGAAAAAAATCATGGATGCTTTTAACAGCAGGGAACTGACCTTTTATGAGGACGGAAAAGAGGTTTACCGCACGTCCATGAAGGAACTGGGATATTCTCTGGATGAAAATGTTCTGAATGCCCAGCTGACAGCTATTAAACAGGAAAGAGATGCAGAAAGACAGATCATAGCGCAGCCGGTGAATTTCCGTATCGGGTATCAGATACAGAAGAATCAGGAAAAGGAAAAAGCAGCGCTTTCTGCTTCTCACTTTAACAATAAAGAGAGAACAGCTTCTGTCAGCGCATCAATTTCCTACGAAGAGCAGAAACAGCAATTTGTTATGGTAAAGGACGTGCAGGGAGATCAGATTGACGAAGGCCGGCTGATAAGCCATGTAGATCAGATCCTTGATACCACTTTTCCGGAAGATCTTCTGGGCAGTGAGATTAAAATAGAAATGGGCCCCTCTGTTTATGTTCAGCCGGAAACAGTCGTGTCAGATGAACTTCAGAAAAAGCTGGATTCACTGAACAATCAGCTGAAAAAATACAGAAGCACCACAGTTACTTATACCTTTGGCCCGGCAACGGAGGTTCTGGATTCTGCTGCGATCAGTTCCTGGATCAAAATCGAAGGAGAAAAGATCAGCATTGATGAGGCTGCGGCAAAAGCCTGGGTACAGCAGCTGGCTGCAGATTATGATACGATTTATGTGCCCCGTACCTTCCGCACCTCCTACGGAAACGACATTACCGTATCCGGAAATGAGTATGGCTTCCGCATTGATCAGGAGGCAGAGCTGAAACAGCTTCTGGAAGATCTGAAAACAGGAACAGCCATTTCCAGAGAGCCTGTTTACAGTATCCGGGGACTTCAGAGAAACGGAAAAGACGATCTTGCAGGCAGCTACATAGAAGTCAGCCTGGACAATCAGCATCTGTGGCTTTATAAGGACGGAGCACTGGTAACAGAAACCGATATTGTCAGCGGCGCTCCCACACCGGACAGGGAAACCTACCGCGGAGCGTGGCCCATCCCCTATAAGGCAAGTCCTTTTAATCTGACCAGTGACGTTTACGGATATGATGTAAAGGTAAATTACTGGATGCCTTTTGTTTACGGGCAGGGGCTTCATGACGCTTCCTGGCAGTCTTCTTTTGGCGGCAACAGATATAAAACCGGCGCAGGCAGCCACGGGTGTGTAAACCTTCCCACAGATCAGGCAGCACTGATCTACAATACAATTGAAAGCGGATATCCGATTATTTTGTATTGATTAAAAAAAGAGCAAAGGGGTTTTGATCACCCCTTTGCTGTAGTAATAAATTCTTTCATTTTTATGTATTCTTCATATCCGAAGGATATTTTCCCTTTTGTCAGATTAAAGTAACCGTTTTTCTGCATGGACTGGATGGTGCGGTCCAGTGTTTTGATATTCATGCCAAGCTCTTCACTGAGGCGTTCCCGTATTTTCTGCAGAATAAAAGCGCCGTTTTCCGGAAAGACAGTATCAGTCTGTTCAGAAAGAGAACCTTCATATGCTCTTACCAGATAATCTGCCAGCAGAAATGTGGGAGGGTAATAAAGCTTGAGACCATTGTTGTAGGAGGAACGATATAATTTAAAGGCAGTTCTTCTGGCCATCAGCCGGAGAATATGCTGATCGTTTCGGATCCATGTTTCTGCATCCTTTCGGGAAATATAGATTACTGTACACTCTGTGACAGCTTCTATGGTAACAGAGGTACGGGGCATTTCCGCCAGAATGGTCACCTCCCCGATAAAATCAATGGCCCGGTTTGTTTCAATCATATAGATTTTTCCATTTTCAAATTCATTAATGACCCGGTTTTCACTTTTTGCAACAATGCCGAAAAACTGAAGCTCACAGTCCTTCTGGTGGATCAGCTTTCCCGGAGGATAAACCTTGACAAAGGCCTTTTTTCGTATTTCCTCAGGCATGGTTTCTGTGTATTCTATAAGACCGGGGATTTCTTTTTCCAGATCTTCCACTGTCATAAACATTCTCCTTTTGCGTATATTCCATAAAGAAGTAATAGAAGTGTAAAAAAATATATTTCTATAAATACCAGTAAAAGTGCATGGCGCATAAAGATTTTCACGCATAATGAAAAATCATTTTATTATCTTCTCTGTAAATAAGAGTTCGTCGCTCTCTGTGTGTTAGAAAAATTATAGCACAAAGATGTGAGCGTTTCTACCGTTTTCCTCTTCCCATTTTCTAAAAAACTGTTCATAAATCACAAAAACACCTCAAATGTCCTTTTTTCTGTCAGCCCTTTTCGATAAGATAAAAATAACAAAAAACGGAACGGGAGGTAAGAGAAATCGTGAAAAAACAAAAAGAAAATTTTGCTTATGAGTCACTGGGACAAAGAATCAGAACGGAATGGAAAATTTATCTTCTGGCATTTCTTTTTTGTTCTGATCGCAGACAATATCGGTCAGATCAAAATTCCAGTGGGAACAGGGATGTTTATTTTATTCCCAATCTTTTATGCCATTATTCTGGGCGTGGTAAGCGGTCCTCAGGTACTGAAGATCGTAGAAAACAAACATGTAAAAGCAGCTTCCAAGCTGGTGGTGGTTGGAATTGCGCCTTTTATTGTAAAGCTTGGAATTACAGCAGGAGCCAATATCGAAACAATTTTAAGCGCCGGTCCTGCAGTTCTGCTCCATGGCTTCGGAAACTTTTTTGGGATTTTCCTTGCGCTGCCGGTTGCTATTCTTCTGGGAATGAAAAGAGAGGCGGTGGGAGCCTGCTTTTCCATTAACCGTGAGTATCATATGGCGCTGATCAATAATATTTACGGCGCAGATTCTGCTGAGGCAAGAGGAAGTCTTTCTATTTATATTGTCGGCGGAATGGTGGGAACCATTTATTTTGGAATCCTGGCATCTGCAGTGGCAATGACCGGACTTTTTCATCCTGAGGCAATGGGACTGGCATCAGGTGTGGGTGCGGGAATCATGATGGCAAGCTCCAGCGCGTCTCTCTGCGCCATGTATCCTGATTTTGCAGAATCCATTAAAACGCTTGCCAGTGTGGGAGAAACCATGGCAGGAATAACAGGAATTTACATTAACATGTTTATTGCGATTCCCCTTTGCGACAAACTGTATCAGATACTGGAACCAAAGCTTGGTCACTTTGGACGCAAAAAGAAGGCTGGAAAGGAGTAAGAGGATATGAGATACATAGAATGGCTGTTTCTTCTGGTGATCGGTGTCTGCGGTACCGGACTTGCAAACTTTATCGGATACGACGTGGGATTTATGGAGTCCCTTCCCGGGCTGGCGGTGCTGGTAATTATTTCCATGCTTGCAGTTGTCTGTACAAAGGTGATCCCTCTGAAGCTTCCCATTGTTGCCTACTGTGCCATCATTGGTCTTCTGGCTGCCTGTCCTTTATCTCCGGTAAGGACTTTTGTGATCGATGCTGCGGCAAAGATCAATTTTACAGCGCCGTTTACCATGGTGGGAGCCTATGCCGGACTTGCTATCGGGGATCAGCTGAAAACCTTTGTGAAACAGGGGCCGAAGATCCTTCTGGTAGGTCTTCTGGTAATGACAGGAACCTTCCTTGGCTCCTGTATCTGGGATTCCCTGATTCTGAAGCTTACAGGCGCAATTTAAAAGGAGCAGATGTTTATGATAAAATGTGATCTTCTGATAAAAAATACAGTTGTAATGACTGATTATGAAACAGTAAAAACAGGAATGGATATCGGGATAAAAGGGGAGAGGATCCTTTTTGTATCAGAAAAAGGAACAGAGGAGGTTCAGGCGCAGAAGGTGATCCGGGGAGAAGGAAAGCTTTTTATGCCCGGATTTACAGACAGTCACATGCACACAGGCCAGCAGCTTTTAAAAGGGCTGGTTCTGGATGCAAAGCCGATTATCTGGACAAGAGTCATGCTTCCTTTTGAAAGTACCCTGACACCGGAAAAAATGAGACTTTCCGCCAAAACAGCAGCTCTGGAGATGATCCGGTGCGGCACCACCTCCTTTGTGGATGCAGGCAGCTATTATATGGACGCGGCGGCAGAGGTTTATGAAAAAAGCGGACTGAGAGGCTGTCTTTCCGTTTCCACAATGGATGAAGCCGGTCTTCAGGAAAGCATTTCCATGAATGCCCGGCAGGCGGTAAAGGAGACAGACCGGCTTTATGATACCTGGAATGGAAAAGGAAACCTGAAGGTTTATTATGCGCTCCGGGCTTTAAACTCCTGCTCGGATGAGCTGGTGGAGCTGGCTGCTTCTCATGCCGGGGAAAGAAACGCAATGTTTCAGGCTCATATGAACGAATATCAGGGAGAGGTAGACGGGATCATAAAAAGAGAAGGAATCCGTCCCTATGAATACCTTGAAAAAAAGGGTGTGCTCTCAGAAAGATTTCTGGGCGCTCACAGTCTGATTCTTTCGGAAGAAGAAAAGGAGTTTATCAGAGAAAAAAAGGTAAAAATCTGTCACTGTCCGTTCAGCAACTGCGGAAAAGCAGTTCCGGATACGCCTGATCTGGTAAACCGGGGAATCATACCGGGATTTGGAAGTGACGGAGCAGCCCACGGAGGTTTAAGCCTGTGGAATGAAATGAGGATCTTCCGTTCTCTTATGAATATTTACCATGGTGTTCCCAAACATAACCCAAAAGTTATGCCTGCAGAGCTGCTTTTCCGAATGATGTTCGAGGGCGGGGCAGCCGCTGTAGATGAGATGGGACAGTGCGGAAGAATCGAGGAAGGCTGTAAGGCTGACATGATCGGCATCTGTCTGGAGACAGCGCGGCTGATCCCCAGTGGAAATCTTATTCACACTATGTTTGAGTGCGGAGAGGCAGGGGATGTCAGTGAGATGATCGTAGGATGAAAAATTCTTATGGAAAACAGAGAGATAAAAACTCTGGATGAGGAAAAAATCCTGTTTGAGGCAAATCAGTATATGAAAAAGGCAGGTGTTCTGTAATGGGTATCTGGCTGATGACAGCGGCTGCCAATCTTGTGGTAGGCGCGTTGGTAGGCCTCTGCGGCGTGGCCGGCTTTCTGCTTCCCATGTTTTATACTGCAGGTCTGGGAATGAGCGTTACAGAGGGGCTGGCGCTGAGCTTTGCAGCTTTTATTATATCCGGCGCATTGGACTCCTGGAATTATAAAAAGGCAGGAAACCTTGATGTAAAATTCGGGCTGAAGCTCAGTATCGGAAGTCTGATCGGAGCCATACTGGGAGTAAAGCTGAATCTGATCATTCCCGAGGAACAGGTAAAAGTGATTCTTTATCTGGTGGTGCTTCTTTCCGGAATCTCCATTCTTGTAAGAAAGGATGGAAAGCCTGAGGATAAAAAGAAAAAAGGCTTTTCCATTGAAAGAAATCTGCCTGTAACCTTACTTCTCGGGGCAGTGACCGGAGCCATCTGCTCTATGTCGGGGGCAGGAGGCCCGGTGCTTGTGATGCCGCTTCTGGTGGTTATGGGAATTTCGGTACGGACCGCAGTGGGAGTGGCGCTTTTTAACTCTGTCTTTATCGGTATTCCGGCAGTGACCGGATATCTTGCCCAGTGTGATATCAAAAAGCTTCTTCCGGTTCTGCTGATCGCTCTTCTTACTCATGGAGTCGGTGTATATTTTGGGAGCAAAAATGCATCCAGGATCAATCAGAAGCTTCTGAAAACAGGAATTGCAGTTTTTTCTGTGGGAATTGCAGTGTGTAAGCTGACAGGAATTTTTTAAATGACGGAAAGGCGCAGAGGGCTGTGAAAATAAACACGCCGGAGGAAGCCATTGAGCAGATCAGGGAAAAAACTATACGCTCCGCTTTATCGGCAATGCGCCTGAGCATCAAAGAGCAGCAGTCCGAAGGGTTCTTCTGGTGGGAATCGGCTATGATAAAGAAACAAAAAAGCACCGCTGCAAGATAGAAGAAATAAAATTACAATAAAAGAAAACAACAACGGTTATGGAGGATATATTCCCGGAAAGCTGTCAGAAAAATTGACTTTTTACACGCAAAATTATATAATGAAAAGCGTTGATAAGGAGGAAATTTATGGCTCATAAAACCGGTCTGGAAGATTATTATATCACAAAAAATAATAAAAAACTTCGCTTTGGTTATACTACGGGTTCCTGTGCGGCAGCAGCGGCAAAAGGCGCTGCAGAAATCCTTCTTGGAGGAAAAATGATCCGTGAGATCAGTCTCATGACGCCAAAGGGAATTCTTCTGAATCTGGAACTTCTTGACATTCAGAAAGAAGAAAACGCAGTGACCTGTGCTGTTCAAAAGGATGCCGGAGACGATCCGGATACTACAAACGGGATTCTGGTGTATGCTACGGTGGAAAAGCTGGACGGCGAAGCCATTGAGCCCCGGATTGTCATTGACGGAGGCGCCGGTGTAGGAAGGGTGACAAAGCCAGGACTGAAACAGGCAGTAGGCGAGGCTGCTATCAATCCGGTTCCAAAAGCCATGATCCTCAGATCTGCGGAGGAGGCCGCAGACAGATTTGATTATGAAGGCAGACTGAAAATCATCATTTCTGTGCCTGAAGGAGAAAAAATTGCCGGAAAAACCTTTAATCCCAGACTTGGGATTGTGGGAGGTATTTCTATTCTGGGAACCACAGGAATTGTGGAGCCCATGAGTGAGAAGGCGCTGATCGACAGCATCCGAATAGAAATGAGCCAGCATGCGGCAATGGGAGAAGAATATATTCTGGCAACTCCGGGAAACTACGGCGCGGAATTTTTAAGGGAGCATATGACGCTTCCTTTTGAAAAAAATATCAAATGCAGCAATTATGTGGGAGAAACCATTGATATGGCTGTGGATATGGGAGTGAGGGGAATCCTTTTTGTATCTCATATCGGCAAGTTTGTAAAGGTTGCAGCAGGGATCATGAACACTCATTCTCACAGTGCGGACGGGAGAATGGAGGTTCTTGCAGCAGGGGCCATCCGTGCGGGGGCTGACCTTGGCTGTGCAAAGGAGATCCTGAACTGCAATACCACAGACGAGGCGCTTGCTGTTCTGGACAGGCACAGGATCCTGAAAGAAACCATGAAGGAGATCACAGACCGGATCCAGTTTTATCTGGATCACCGTTCCTATGACCAGATCCTTCTGGGCGCTGTGATTTTTTCCAGTGAATACGGATATCTGGGACAGACAGAACATGCGGCAGAATTAATCAAAAAAATATCCAAAGGAGAAAACAGATGATACATTTTGTTGGAGCAGGCCCGGGAGCGCCGGACCTTATTACAGTGAGAGGAAAACAGTATCTGGAGGAGGCTGACGTGATCATTTACGCAGGTTCTCTGGTAAATCCCCAGCTTCTGGAATACAGTAAGGATGTGTGCACCATCTACAACAGCGCAAAGATGACGCTGGAAGAAGTGATTTCTGTTATGGAAAAGGCGGAAAAAGAAGGTAAGACAACGGTTCGTCTCCACACAGGCGATCCCTGCATTTACGGAGCGATCCGGGAGCAGATGGATATTCTGGATGAAAAAGGAATTGCCTATGATTCCTGCCCGGGCGTCAGCTCTTTCTGCGGCGCGGCAAGCGCATTGAATCTGGAATACACACTTCCCGAGATTTCTCAGAGCGTGATCATTACAAGGATGGAAGGAAGAACTCCGGTTCCGTCCAAAGAAAGCATTCAGTCCTTTGCGGCTCATCAGGCGTCCATGGTGATCTTTTTAAGCACCGGAATGCTGGAAGAGCTGTCAAGAAGACTGATCGAGGGCGGTTATCGGGAAGATACTCCGGCTGCCATTGTCTATAAGGCAACCTGGCCGGACGAAAAGAAATTTATCTGTACCGTGGGAACTCTGGCAAAAACAGCAGCAGATAACAATATTACAAAAACAGCTCTGATGATCATTGGAGACGCGGTAAACGCAGCGGATTATGACCGCTCCAAATTATACGATCCTTCATTTACCACAGAATTCAGAAAAGCCACAAAATAAAACGGAGAAAAACATGAAGCTTTCCATAATCTGCTTCAGTCTTACCGGACTGGAAACAGCCAGCCGGCTGAAAACAGAATTTGAGAAACAGGGACACAGGGTTTTGCTTGCGTCAAAAAGTAAATATTTAAAGGATTCCATTCAGGAATCTGTATTAAAATGGACGGAAAGCCGTTTTTCTGCTGATGACGGGATCTTATTTGTGGGAGCCTGCGGCATTGCAGTGAGAAGCATTGCGCCGTATGTGGCGTCAAAAAAATCAGATCCGGCAGTGCTTGTGATCGATGAGTGCGGAAAATTTGTGATTTCTCTTTTATCCGGACATCTTGGAGGAGCAAATGAGCTTGCTCTAACAGCGTCAGAGATTCTCAACGCCCAGGCGGTGGTAACAACTGCAACTGACCTTCATGAGTGCTTTGCAGTAGATATTTTTGCAAAAAAGAACGGCTGTGATATTATGAACATGACAGCTGCAAAGGAGGTATCTGCTGCGGTTCTGGCAGGAGAAAAGGTTGGTTTTTACAGCGAATTTCCCTGGACGGGAAAACTGCCTCAGGGATTAATCCTCTGTGACAGGAAAGGCGTTCCTGTGAGCCTGGATGAGAAAAACAGAACAGGCAAATCACCTGGAGAGGTTACAAAAAAGCAAGAAACGGGGAAGGCGGCAGAAGAAGCGTCAGCAGAGGAAAGCGCCGGAGAACAGGCAGTAAAGCTTGGCATTGCAGTTGCAATCCACAAATCCTGCGCTCCCTTTTTGTCCACGGTCCAGGTGATTCCGAAGGTTGTCACCCTGGGCATGGGATGCCGTAAAAACAAGGAGCCGGAAGGAATTGAAAAAGCGGCGGACAGCTGTCTGGAACAGGAAGATATTTTTCCCCAGGCAGTGGAGCAGCTTGCAAGCATTTCCATAAAAAAACACGAGCCGGGACTTCTGGCTCTGGCAGAAAAGAAAAAGCTCCCTTTTCTTACCTTTGAGGGAGAAGAGCTTATGAAGGTACAGGGAGATTTTACTCCCTCAGCCTTTGTAAAATCTGTAACAGGCGCAGACAATGTCTGTGAAAGAAGCGCTGTGCTGGGCGCGACAAAGGGGAAACTGATAAAAAGAAAATCCGGAGGGGACGGTGTTACCACTGCTCTTGCGCTCCGGGAATGGGAGGTACATTTTGAATAAAATTTATGTAGTTGGAATCGGGCCGGGAGGCTGCGACCAGATGACAGGAATTGCCATGGAAGCGTTAAAGGCTAGCGATGCCATTATCGGATATACCGTTTATGTGGATCTTGTAAAGGATACTTTTCCGGATAAAGAGTTTCTTACCACTCCCATGAAAAAAGAAGTGGACCGCTGTGTTCTTGCCTTTGAGGAGGCTGTGAAGGGCAAAGTGGTTTCCATGATCTGCAGCGGAGACGCAGGGGTTTACGGAATGGCAGGCCTTATGTACGAGGTTGGAGTAAAATATCCTCAGGTAGAGCTTGAAATTATTCCTGGAGTAACGGCTGCCCTTGGCGGCGCCGCAGTCCTTGGCGCGCCATTGATCCATGATTTTTGTCTGATCAGCTTAAGCGACCTTCTGACACCCTGGGAAAAAATTGAGGCCCGTCTTCTGGGAGCGTCCCAGGCAGATTTTGTGATCTGTCTTTATAATCCTTCCAGCAGAAAACGTCACGATTATCTTCAGAAGGCCTGCGATCTGATGATGCAGTACAAATCACCGGAAACCGTGTGCGGTACTGTTTCCATGATTGGAAGAGAGGGCGAGGAATACCATCTTATGACACTGAAAGAGCTTCGTGATACAAAGGTAGATATGTTTACCACCGTGTTTGTGGGAAATTCCCAGACAAAAGTGATCAATGGAAAAATGGTGACTCCAAGAGGATATCGGAATGTATAAAGTCATTGTGTTTGCCGGTACGACAGAGGGCTATGGACTCTGCCGCTTCCTTGGGGAAAACCAGATCCCGGTTCTTGGCTGTGTTGCCACAGAATACGGAGCAAAATCTCTTCAGGAGGGAGAGTTTCTTCATGTGCGTGCCGGACGTCTTACCCGGCCTGAGATGGAGGAGCTTTTAAAAAGGGAAAGGCCTCAGCTTGTACTGGATGCCACTCATCCCTATGCGGCGGAGGTGACGGAGAATATCCGTACAGCCTGCAGCAATACAGAGATTTCCTGCATACGGGTGCTGAGAAACGACAGTGAGCATCAGCAGGCAGTTTACGTAGAAAGCACAGAGGCTGCTGTCCGGTATCTGAAAGAAACAGAGGGGAAAGTTCTTCTTACCACAGGAAGTAAGGAACTGAAAGCATTTACAGAAATTCCGGACTACCAGAAACGGATTTTTGCAAGAGTGCTGTCCCTTCCTTCAGTTATAGAAGCCTGCAGGGAGCTGGGCTTTGAGGGGAAAAATCTCATTGCCATGCAGGGTCCCTTTTCTGAGGAAATGAACCGTGCAATGCTGAGACAGTATGACTGTCGTTATCTTGTCACAAAGGATTCCGGCAAAGCAGGAGGATTTCCGGAAAAAATCCAGGCAGCCATTTCCTGCGGAGCAGTTCCTGTGATCATAGGAAGACCCTCCGGCGATACAGGAATTTCTCCCGGAGCGTGCAGACGTATGCTGGCAGAAAAATTTGGTTTTACATACAGGCCCCACGTTACCCTTCTGGGAATTGGCATGGGAAGCCGGGAAACCCTTACCATTCAGGGAAAAGAGACTGTGGAAAAAGCAGATCTTATTATCGGGGCAAGAAGAATGGCAGATGCCGTGCGCCTTTCTCATCAGGATGTTTTTTATGAGTACAGAAGCAGTGAGATTGCACAGTACATTGCAGAACATCCGGAATATGAGAGGATTGTTATTGCTCTTTCCGGCGACGTGGGATTTTACAGTGGAGCAAAAAAGCTTCTTGACCTTCTGGGAACAGACACAGAGGTGATTTGCGGGATTTCCTCAGTTGTATATTTTATGGCAAAAATCAGTCTTTCCTGGGAGGATGCAAAGATTGTCAGCGCCCACGGAAAGACCTGCAATCTTGTGTCCCTGATCCGGAATCACAAAAAGGTGTTTGCCATTTTGGGAACCGCTGACGGAACAGCCAGGCTTGCCCGTAAGCTGACTTCCTACGGAATGGGAGATGTACTTCTCTATGTGGGGGAAAATCTTTCCTATAAAAACGAAAAGATTTTTGTAAAAAAAGCCTGTGAGCTGACAGAGTATCAGGGAGATGCTCTGAGCGTAGTGTGCGCATATAATGACCAGGCGGAACCTTTGCTTTCCACCCACGGGCTTGCGGATGAGACTTTTATCAGAGGAAAGGCTCCCATGACAAAAGCGGAGATCCGCATGGTCTCTCTTGGAAAACTGAAGCTGAAAAAAGATTCTGTCTGCTATGACGTAGGGGCAGGAACAGGCTCGGTTTCCGTGGAAATGGCGCTGAAAGCTTATGAGGGAAGGGTTTATGCTGTGGAGAAAAAAGAGGATGCTCTTGGGCTTCTTCAGGAAAACAGACAAAAGTTTGCTCTTGATCATATGGAGATCGTTGCAGGAACCGCGCCGGAGGCGCTGGAAGAGCTTCCTGCTCCTACTCATGCGTTTATCGGCGGTTCTTCGGGAAACCTGAAGGAAATTGTAAGGCTTCTTCTGAAAAAAAATCCGCAGGTTCGCATGGTGATCAACTGTATTACGTTGGAAACTGTAGGCGAAGCAATGGAATGCATCCGCGAACTGGAAGGGAAGGATGCTTCTGTTTCCTGGGAAACAGAGGTTGTCCAGCTGGCAGTTTCCCGGTCAAAATCAGTGGGACGCTATCACATGATGATGGGAGAAAATCCGATTTATGTGATCACCATTCAGGCTCATAAATAAAAGGAGGCGCGATCCATGAAAATACCGAGAATACTTCTGGCAGCAGGAGCCAGCGGAAGCGGAAAAACGCTGATCACCTGCGGACTTTTACAGGCTTTTGTAAACCGGGGACTGAAAACAGCTTCCTTTAAATGTGGTCCGGATTACATTGATCCCATGTTTCACAGCCGGGTGATCGGAACAAAATCAAGAAATCTGGATACCTTTTTTACATCAGAAAAAATCACCAGAGGGATTTTTCAGAAAAACGCTTCCGGCTGTGATATTTCTGTGATGGAAGGAGTTATGGGATATTATGACGGCGTAGGCGGAACCACCACAAAGGCAAGCGCCTATGACCTGGCAAGATCAACCAGTACTCCTGCGATCCTGATCGTAAACAGCAAAGGCATGAGTGTTTCTCTGGCAGCTTATATCAAAGGTTTTCTGGAATACCGGAAGGACAGCTGCATAAAGGCAGTGATCTTTAATCAGATGTCGCCTATGCTTTATCCCAGAATGAAAGCTCTGGTGGAACAGGAGCTTGGGATTTCTGTTCTGGGCTATGTGCCGAAGGCAGAGGACTGTGTGATCGAAAGCCGGCATCTGGGGCTGGTGCTTCCGAATGAGATTCCGCAGCTGAAGAGCAGACTTCTGAAGCTTGCGGAAGTGCTGGAAAAATCTCTGGACATAGACGGGATCCTGAAGCTTGCAGAAAGCGCGCCGGCGATGGAAGAGGTTTCTCTTACAGCAGAATATACTCTTGAGCAGCCTGTAAGGATCGGGGTGGCAGAGGATGAGGCTTTTTGTTTCTTTTATGAGGACAATTTTAACCTGTTAAAAGAAATGGGAGCGGAGCTTGTGCTGTTTTCGCCCATACATGATAAGAGGCTTCCTGAAAATCTGGACGGGCTTCTTCTGTACGGTGGGTATCCTGAGCTGAACGGAAAAATGCTGGAACAGAATCAGTGTATAAAAGCTGAGATCAGGGATGCCGTAAACGGAGGAATGCCCTGTATGGCAGAGTGCGGAGGCTTTATGTACCTTCATGAGGAAATGGAGGATATGGAAGGACGATTCTGCAAAATGGCAGGTGTGATCCCAGGAAAAGTATTCCGCACACCAGGGCTTTCCCGGTTCGGGTATATTATGCTGAGCCAGCAAAAGACGGTTCTGGGAGAAAAAGACCTTGGCAGGATCCCTGCTCATGAATTTCACTATTTTGATTCAGAAACCTGCGGAAAGGATTTCCGCGCAGAAAAGCCGGAAAGCACCAGAGGATGGGACTGTATTCATGGAACAGACACCCTGATGGCCGGTTTTCCTCATCTTTATTATTACGGAAACCAGAAGGTGCCGGAGGCGTTTCTGAAAAAATGTCTGGAATATAAAAAACAGAGACACAGCCAATAAACAGGCGCCGTGTCAGGAAGAGGAAATTTTGTTTTATCATACCATTGCCCTGACAGCAGGGTTTTTACTTGATCTTCTGATCGGCGATCCAAGATGGCTGTACCATCCGGTGTGCCTGATCGGAAACCTGATTGCCGTACTTGAAAAGGGAATCAGAAAAATATTTCCCAAAACCCAAAAAGGAGAGCTTCTGGGAGGCTTTTTGGAAGTAGTTCTGGTCTGCCTTTTATCCTTTGGGATTCCGGCAGTGATCTTATCTGTTCTGTACCGGAATGTTCCGGCTTTGGGATGCGCTGTGGAAACCTTCTGGTGTTATCAGCTCCTTGCTACAAAATCCTTAAAGGATGAAAGCATGAAGGTACATGACCGGCTTTTAAACGGAACCATAGAGGAAGCCAGATATGCGGTTTCCATGATCGTGGGACGTGATACAAAAGCCCTTACAGAAGAAGGGGTTACAAAGGCTGCTGTGGAAACCGTGGCAGAAAACTGTTCTGACGGCGTGATCGCTCCTATGATCTACATGGCCGCAGGCGGCGCCCCTGTGATGTTTCTTTATAAAGGCATCAACACCATGGATTCCATGCTTGGCTACAAAAACGATAAATATCTTTATTTTGGAAGATGTGCGGCAAAGCTTGATGATCTTGCCAATTATCTTCCTGCAAGAATTTCCGGATGGCTGATGGTAGCAGCATCCTTTTTCTCCGGAATGAACGGGAAAAATGCTGCAAAAATCTACAAAAGGGACAGAAGGAACCATGCAAGCCCCAATTCTGCTCAGACAGAGGCGGCAATGGCAGGAGCTCTTGAAATCCAGCTGGCAGGAAATGCATATTATTTTGGAAAATTATATGAAAAGCCCACCATCGGAGACAGTCTGCGTCCGGTAGAACCAGAGGATATCAGAAGGGCAAACAGGCTAATGTACGCCACGGCAGTATTAAGCCTTGTGATCTGTGCCGGTCTGCGTCTGGCATTGCAGATTCTGCTGTAGCCATATGGGACTCCGGGAACTGTAAAGAACAGGATCCCGGAGCGGAGTCTGCAGCAGACAGATGGAAACAGGGATGAATTGACATACAGGAGACAGAAACATGAAACACGTACATGGAGGAAACATATATACTTATCGGAACTGCATGGATTTTTCAGCCAACTGCAATCCTCTTGGCACCCCGGAAAGTGTAAAACAGGCAGTCAGAGACAGCCTGGACAGAACAGGAGACTATCCCCAGGTAGGCTATGCGCCTTTAAGAGAAGCGCTGGGAGAGTACGAGGATATGGATCCCCGGCATATTATCTGCGGAAACGGAGCTGCAGAGCTTATTTTTTCACTCTGTCAGGCTGTACGCCCCAAAAAGGCCCTGATTCCTGTGCCCACATTTGCTGAATACGAACAGGCTCTTACAAGTGTGGGATGTCAGGTGGAGCATGTGCTTCTCAGAGAGGAAGACGGCTTTTGTATGCAGGAAAATTTTATTGACTGGCTTCACGGAGATCTGGACATGGTTTTTCTCTGCAATCCCAATAATCCCACGGGAATCCTTACAGACAGGGAATTTCTTTTTCATGTGCTGAGGCGCTGCAGAGAGCTGGGAATCCTTTTGGTGGTGGACGAGTGTTTTCTTGACTTTGTAAAGGAGCCGGGAAAATATTCTCTGAAAGCGCAGCTTTCCAGATATCATAATCTTTTTATTCTGAAAGCGTTTACAAAGCGTTATGCCATGGCGGGGATCCGGCTGGGCTATGGCCTCAGCGAAAACGAAGAGCTTCTGGAAAAGATGGCTCAGGTGACTCAGCCCTGGAATATTTCTGTTATGGCAGAAATGGCAGGGATTGCTGCCCTGAAAGAAAATGCCTATGTAGAAAAAGGAAGAAAAACAATATTTGAGGAGGCGCCCTGCCTGAAAAAAGGTCTGGAGGAGCTGGGATTTACCGTGTATCCTTCTGAGGCAAATTATATTTTTTTCAGGGGAGAGCCCGGATTGTTTGAAAAAGGAATCCGAAACGGAGTGATCATCCGGGACTGCAGCAATTATCCGGGTCTGACAGAGGGCTTTTACCGGGTTGCGGTTCGCACGCATCAGGAAAATGAAAGGCTTCTGGAAGCTCTGAAAAAAGGTCTGGAGGGAGAATAATATGGCAAAAGCAATTATGGTACAGGGTACAATGTCCAACGCGGGAAAAAGTCTTCTTGTCGCAGGGCTGTGCCGTATTTTTAAGCAGGACGGCTATCGGGTAGCCCCCTTTAAATCACAGAATATGGCGCTGAATTCTTTTATTACAGAGGAAGGGCTTGAAATGGGAAGAGCTCAGGTGATGCAGGCAGAGGCAGCAGGAATCGCCCCTTCTGTTCTCATGAATCCCATTCTTCTGAAACCTACCAATGATGTGGGATCCCAGGTGATCGTCAACGGCGAGGTGCTTGGAACCATGAGCGCCAGAGATTATTTTAAATATAAGAAAAAACTGGTGCCGGATGTGATGAAGGCCTTTGAAGCCCTTGCTGAGGAAAATGACATTATTGTGATCGAGGGAGCAGGCAGCCCGGCGGAGATCAATCTGAAAACAGAAGATATTGTAAACATGGGCATGGCAAAAATGGCAAAGGCGCCGGTTCTCCTTGTGGGAGATATTGACAGAGGCGGTGTGTTTGCCCAGCTTTACGGAACGGTAGAGCTTCTGGAACCGGACGAACGGGAAATGGTAAAAGGTCTGATCATCAATAAATTCCGCGGTGATAAAACCATTCTTGATCCGGGTGTGGAAATGCTGGAAGAAAAATGTGGGATCCCGGTGGTAGGCGTTGCTCCTTATCTTGATATCCAGGTGGAGGACGAGGACAGCCTTACAGACAGGTTTGACAGAAATCAGGAAATCGGACAGATTGATATTGCAGTGATCCGGGTACCAAGAATTTCCAATTTTACAGACTTTAACCCGCTGGAAAGCATTCCCGGCGTGTCTCTTCGCTATGTAAAGCATGCTTCTGATCTGAAAAATCCGGATGTGATCATGCTTCCGGGAACAAAAAATACCATGGAGGATCTTCAGTGGCTTCGGGAAAGCGGAATGGAGGCTCTTATCCTGAAGGCTGCGGCAAAGGGCACCCTTGTTTTTGGTATCTGTGGCGGATATCAGATGCTTGGAGAATCTTTAAGCGATCCTTATGGAGTAGAAGCGGGAGGAACCATGAGAGGAATGGGGCTTCTGCCAATGGATACAGTATTTGCGGAAAAGAAAACCAGAACCCAGGTAACCGGAAAATATCTGGATATGGAAGGGGATTATCAGCCTCTTACCGGTGTGGAGTTTACCGGCTATGAGATCCATATGGGTGAAAGTACCTGGAAGTCCGGAGCAAAAGCAAGTACCTGGACAAGAGACGGAGTTACGGGACAGGAAAAAACAGAAGGAACTGTTTTTGAAAATGTGTGCGGAACCTATGTACATGGGATTTTTGACAAAGAGGAATCTGCTCTTGCCCTGATCCGCGCAGCCGGAAAGAAAAAAGGCATTGACGTATCTCAGATGGAGGGCGTGGACTTTGCTGCTTTTAAGGAAACCCAGTATGATATTCTGGCAGCAGAGCTTCGGAAACACCTGGATATGAAAAAAATATATGAGATTCTGGAAGAAGGAACAGGAGGAACAGAAACATGAAGGTGCAGCTTGAAAATGTAAAGCCCATGGATATCGAGAAACGAAGCTTTGAGATCATAACAGAGGAGCTGGGAGATAAAAAACTGGTTCCGGGAACAGAGCTTGTGGTAAAAAGATGTATTCATACCAGCGCAGACTTTGACTATGCGGACAATCTCTGTTTTTCTCCTGAAGTAATCGAAAAGGCAATGGCAGCCATAAAAGACGGCGCCTGTATTGTAACGGACACCCAGATGGCAAAATCAGGAATCAACAAACGTGCCCTTGCCCGGTACGGAGGCGAGGTTTACTGTTTTATGTCGGACAAGGATGTGGCGGAAATGGCAAAAAAGAACGGTACAACAAGAGCCACTGCCAGTATGGATAAGGCAGCGGCCCTGAATAAAAAACTGATCTTTGCCATTGGAAATGCTCCTACAGCCCTTGTGCGTCTTTATGAACTGATCCAGGAAGGTAAGCTGGATCCGGAGCTGATCATCGGAGTTCCCGTAGGTTTTGTGAATGTGGTGCAGTCCAAAGAGCTGATCATGGAGTCAGGAGCGCCTTATATTGTGGCCCGGGGACGTAAGGGAGGAAGCAATATTGCAGCCTGTATCTGCAATGCCCTGCTTTACATGATCGACAACCGGAGAGATTAAAAACTATCAATTACCTGCTTCAGAAGTCCGCAGGCAGGACGGAAGTCTCCTGTGGGCATAGAGGAGCAGGAAAGCAGCAGAGTGATGGCAGACGGGTCTTCTTTCAGAACAGTAAGGCGCAGTCCCAGAAGTCGTGCTGCTTTTTTTACAGATGCGCCGTCTGCCTGACAGGGAAGCGTAAGGGCAAGGCTGGTTCCGGCGGCTCCGATCTGAATACTGCAGTCTGTGCCAAAGGTTTCTCTGACCGTGGCAAGAAGCTCCTTCAGCTTGGCAGAATACAGCCGTTTCAACCGCCGTGTCTGAGCGGAAAGATGACCGTCCCGGATAAACTGGCACAGGGCAATCTGTTCTGCTTTGGAAGCAGTCTGATTATAATATTCGGATTTTTTCCGGTAGGTCTCAGAAAGTCCCGGGGGAAGTATCATAAAGCTTACCCGGATAGAGGGCAGAAGAAGCCTGGAAAAAGAACCGATATAAACAACGTCATGTCCTCCCGAAAGGCTGAACAGAGAAGGCGTGGGCTTTTGAAGATACACAAATTCATTTTCAAAATCATCCTCAATGATCAGGCTTTTATGCTCTGCGGCATAGCGGATCAGCTCCAGTCTCCTGGAAACAGGCATGATTTCGCCCCATTTTGTCATGTGGGCAGGAGAAACATAAATAACTCCGCTGTCCTTGTTACGGTATCGGACCTGGAAACCAAAATCAGAGAATACGGTGCTGCCCTGAATAAAAGAGGGAGTGGGAAAGGAAACGGTTTTTTTGTCCCGGATCAGAGGGCAGAGAATCTGCAGAAGGCTCTGGACTCCCGCGCCAACTACAATATCATCAGGTGAACAGGCAATATTCCGCTTCTGGTAAACATAGTCGGAAAGAGCCTGACGAAAATCTGCTTCCCCCTGAGGCTCTCCGTAAGTGAGAAGCCTCTGGTTTTGCCGGAGAGCGCTTTTCAGATATCGCTGCCAGAGGTCAAAGCGAAAGCTTTCCCGGTCCACGGCGGAAGAAGAAAGATCATACCTGCAGGGAGGAAGAGAAGGCTTTTCCGTCTGGCGGGGCAAAGGCTCTTTTGTGGCAATATCAGTGACGTAGTAGCCGCTCTGGGCTTTGGAAATAATATAGCCCTCTGCGGCAAGCTGAAGATAAGCGTTTTCCACTGTTGTGCGGCTTAGTTGAAGCTCCTGAGAACATTTACGCAGAGAAGGCATCCGGCTTCCGGGAAGAAGCTTCCGGGCTGTGATCAGATTTCTGTAATGGTGGTAAACCTGGAGATAAAGAAGCTCGGGGCCGTCAGTATTTTGTGAAAAATGAAAAATCTGATTTTTTTTCTTTTCTTTTGCTGCAGACTGCTGATTTATCATAAACTGTCCCCCTGAAAATAAGCAAAACTGGTTGTTTTTTGAGATACATGTTGATGATATTCTATAGCACAGCAAAGGAAAATGCAAGTTAAGGAGAAAAGCTTTGAAAAAAATTGCAGTTTTAAATGATTTATCCGGTCTGGGAAAATGCTCTCTGACAGCGGCGATTCCCGTGATCTCGGTGATGGGGGTACAGGCCTGTCCGCTTCCCACTGCTGTTTTAAGTGCACAGACAGGATTTCCGTCCTATTACTATGATGATTATACAGCCCATATGGAAGAGATTATGGATCAATGGGAAAAAATGGATTTTCGTCCGGACGGAATTTATACCGGATTTCTGGCAGGGGATGTTCAGGCGGAAATGGCTCTGGAATTTATAGAAAGATTTGCAGATTCAAATACCAGAATACTGACAGATCCCATTCTCGGAGACAATGGGATGGAATACCCCATTTATACAGAAGCCCTTTGTGAAAAAATGCGTCAGCTTGCAGAAAAGGCAAGTATGATCACTCCAAATCTTACGGAAGCGCTGCTTCTTCTTTATGGAAAAGAAGAAATGCATTGCCGGTGGAAGTATTTGTCCGGCCTGGAAACAGAGGCATTTATGGTTGAAATCCGGAAAACCGGACAGAAGATCGCAGAGAACTTTCATACAGAAGCAGTGATCACGGGAATTGATCTTTATACGCAGAGTGCAGACAAAGAGGCGGAAATGGCAAATCTGATCGTAAATGAAAGTATCTGGGAATGGGTTACGGCAAAAAAAGAAGGAGGAAGCTATTCCGGCACGGGAGATCTTTTTGCCTCAGTTTTAAGTGCAGGCATCGTAAAAGGAGCGGATACTGCGGAAACTGTAAAAAAGGCAGTAAATTTTATTTCCAGGGCAATTCATGATACGGTTCTTGAGGGAACGAACCGCAATGAAGGTGTATGCTTCGAGAAACATCTGGGGGAGTTATTGTAAAAACAGAAGTGTATGGGGAGAAGCGTAAAATATACTTCAGAGGATAAGGGATGATATGGATTTATCAGAATACATCAGAGAAATACTGAAAAAGATACCGGAAAAGATCAATATAAAATCTCCGGATCCCGGACAGGTAGTTATGTATCTGGTTCTGGGGATTCTGGGAGTATTTGTATTTATTACGATTATACGGCCTGTGGCATCCTTTTTCATGGACAGGAGAAAAAGGAATAAGATTATTTCCAAAGGAATGTTGTTCTGGAAAGACTTTGAAAAAAACTGGATCAGCTCCTGGAGAGGCGGGAGAGGCACTTCCGGTTATAAGTATCAGGACGGTCCCGGCTGCTACGTGATTCTTATTTATGACAATCAGCCCAGAGGACGGGGATTTCGAAGATATAAGGATGTTTATGTAGGACAGTCCATCCATGTGTATCACAGAGTTCATTCACATTTTAACGGAAAAGGAAACGGAGATGTATACGCTGATATCAAGTATGGAAGGCAGGCTTACGTAAGAATACTTCCCTGTTCGGAAAAAAGACTGAATAAAAAAGAAAAGCGCCTGATCAGGATCTTCCGCGCAGAGAAATCCTATAACAGGACAAAGGGCGGCGGAGTAAGGCGCTGATAAAATGAAAGCAGGAAATTCCCAAGAGCTTCCGGTTACAAGGAAGTATAGTTTTCAATTTGGCGGTATAGCTCCGTTCAAGGGCTATGCCGTCTTTTTCTGTTTAGTGGCTTCTTTCTGTTCCGTCTGCAGGTCAGTCGGCAAATGAATTTCTCCCACAAAGTTAAATATAATATCTACTTTCTGCTGTTCTTCCTTTACCTTTTCTGTAAGTTCTTTCTGCTTTGCATAATGGGCGCGTGTTGTCAGCACTTTGTCAGCTTTCAGAGTTTTCGCTATCCGCATAGGTCCGTTTCCGGCAACGCATAAATAAAAAATCCTCTTTACCGCACCGTCATTGATTGCGATATAGCGCACATCTCTTTCAACGAAAAAGATTTCCGTATAGCAGCTGACTCTTAGATAATCATGATATGCAATATAAGAGAGCTACGAACCGTTTTGGCGGAAAACGTAGCTCTTTTTGCGTCATTCTTTCGGCTTTTTCTTTCCAAACAGGGACAGCAGCTTCAATTTTCCTTGCTGGCTGGTGGCTGCCGGAAGTACAGAAGATTTTTTGAATACACATGCAAGAGTAATGCGGTTATCTTCTGAAAGATTCATATAATCAATTCCAAATACCCAGCAGATAGTAAAGGCCCATTTTTCGTCTGCTGTTTCCTTGTGCATGAGAGCGTCCAGCAATATGACGGGAACATTTTTAAGTAAGTCCGCTGCCGGTGTTTCCGGTTCGGCGGTAGTCCGGTCAGTTTCGTGACTGGTGCTGCTCTATAACGGATTGCCTTGCTTTTTTCAGAACTAAATTTATATCTTGGATACGCATATCTGCGATTCGGTCAATGCAGACCTCTATATCTGTCAGCAGACGCATAAATCCGGGATGATAGATAAATTTACAAAGAAGCCGGTTTATTTTGTTAAGATTTCAGTGTCACAAGGACATTGAAAATTGAATGACCGGCCGCAAGTGATACCGTTCCTGGGGAAGTAGTGCCATGACAGGGGCATACTAAAGGAACTAGAAACGCTGGGAAAATTCTGGGTAGGAACGGATTGTAGGGAAAATGGCAGAACAGCAAATAATAAACATGATGGAGGTATGAACTTGAAGTTAAACATTGAAGAAAAGAAAATCTTATACGCTTTCGGGTGTGAAAATCTTGAAAACACGATACGCCGGTTAAAATGGATTACCGCCCTGACAGTGGATACAAAGGTAAAACACCGGATTCTGTGTCTGGCAAGAAAGCTGGACAGCGAAAATGTTAGAGAATAGTATCCCTGCTTTTGCCGTCATTTCCGCTTGGAGATGGAGGGATATTTTGAAGCGAAGAAGCACATCTGCCTTGTGGAAAAAAGTACAGACAGAGGACAGGAAAACAGCATGATTTCGGGTTGATTTACGGTCAAAACATCGGGTGCAGACCCGATGTTTTGGGTGTTACATATCGCGGAGGTATTAACTACCGTCTACCCTCAAAATGATGTTGTTGTACAGTTTCGGAGCTGTTTTGAACGAGAGATTTCATACACTCACCTATATTTTGAGGAAAATGAAGCATCTGGTAGATAGTAAAATTTAAACGTAATAATTAAAAATATTTTCTTGTGAACTTTTTAAAATTTATAATGGTTATATAGTATGTAAGACGTTTTACGATGGGAGAAACACTATGACAGATAAGGAACTAATGCAAGAAGTTTATAGTGGAAATCAGGAGGCATTAAGTGACTTGATTGAATTGTATTATGCAGATATTTTCCGATTTTGCTTGTATATGGTTCAGAGCGAGGATGATGCTTATGATATTACACAGGAAACATTTCTGAAATTTATAAAATACAGTTCGGCTTATCGCCAATATAACTTAAAAGGATATTTACTGACGATTGCAAGGAATCTGTGTTTCAGCTATTTTAGAATGCAAAAAGAACGCAATCATTCTTATGAGAGGGAAACGCTTGAAAAACTTCCCATTCAAAATGACAGCATACAAAACACAGAAAATTCGATTTATTTGCAGAAATTGTTAAGTGAACTATCGCCGGAAAACAGGGAGGTCGTGATTTTGCGCACTTATGAAGAATTGAAATTTAAGGATATAGCAAAGATGATGGGATGTAGTGTTTCAACTGTAAAATCAAGGTTTCGCTTGGGTGTACAGCATTTAAAGAGAATGGTGGAGGACGGAAATGGAAAATCGTGAAATCAAAGAGCTTTTTTTACAGGCTGACAAACAAATTGCGATTCAGGAATCAAGAAAACAACAGGTACTTACTTCTATGACCATGGAGCTAAAACAGCAAAAAATTCCGGTATTAAATCAAAGAGAAATTTTATTCAGTCAGTTTTTATATATGGATAAGTCATTTCTTATTTTACATGCAATAGCTGTTTGTTTTTGTATAGGTATATTACTGCTGCTACAGCGAGCAGGGGCAGACATAAATACAATGATAATTGCCTGTATGATTGGTGTTTCTGGAATTGCTGTTCTCACTGTATTTTTAATTGATAAATTATTCTTGGGCAGAATGGCAGAGTTGGGAGCAAGCTGCTATTTCAGTACAAAACAGAGTGTTGCAGCTTATATGGTAATTGTCGGCAGCATAAATCTTGCAATATTTTTGTTGATTATTTTCTACATTGGAAGTTCTCTGAATATTGGTATTTTACAGCTTGGACTATATGTGGTGACAGCATTTTTTCTGTCTAATATTGTGTCAGTAGGAATCCTGTCTACAGAAATCGGACGGGAAAACAGATACTTTCTTTTTATTAGCAGTGTTTTTCTTGCGATAGGATATACTGTTTTCTCTGCGGTTCCAACAGTATTTTCAGCGGTATCACTTGGAGCGTGGGGAATTGCTTGTTTTATATTGGGAAGTGTATTTGCCCTACAACTCAAAAAGTTATTTGTAGAAATGATAAAAGGAGAAATATTATGCATGAATTAAATCTGGTGGATGTACAAAAAAGGTATAAGGAGAAAGATGCAGTCATAGGATTCACATTCACATTTACAAATGGAGTCTATGGTTTGTTGGGGGAAAATGGAGCAGGAAAAACAACATTGATGCGATTGATTTGCGGAATTTTACAGCCGACAAATGGAAGCATTACCTGTGATAATATCCGTATATCGGATATGGGCGCAGAATATCGCCAGTTATTGGGATACTTGCCCCAGAATTTTGGATATTACGGAGATTTTACAGCAGTTCGTTTTTTGAATTATATGGCGGCTCTGAAAGCACTTCCGAGAGATTATGCAAAAGGAAGGGTAGAGGAATTGTTGGAATTGGTTGACTTGAAGGATGTCAAAAATAAAAAACTCAAAACATATTCTGGTGGGATGCTCCAAAGAATTGGTATTGCACAGGCTCTTTTGAATGAAGCGGATATTTTGATTTTGGATGAACCTACAGCAGGACTTGATCCTAAAGAACGGGTGCGATTCCGTAATATCATTAGTTCTTTGGGAAAAAAAAGGATTGTGTTGCTGTCTACCCATATTGTATCAGATATTGAATATATCGCTGATTGTATCCTGATGATGAAAAACGGAGAACTTATCCGGCAGGGAACAGAGAATGAGGTGATTGCTGACGTGCAGGGATATGTCTGGAAATGCGTTGTTCCGGAATGTGAGGTACAGGGGTTGAATGAAAAATATGTGGTAAGCAACTTACGAAACAGCGGCGAGAACGTGGAGTTGCGTATTGTTTCTGATATACAGCCTATGAAAAACGCTGAAATTACGGAAGCAACATTGGAAGATGCATACCTTTATTACACACAAGTGCTTGGAGGGAAAAACAATGCGGTTGTTTAAAATGGAAATTTACAAGTTATATCATGAGAAAGTTTTTTTATGGGGAGTTCTTTTTGTAATAGGGTTAATGATGATATTTTTTTGGTTCGCAGAAGTTGGGGATGAGCTTGCAGTGATTGGAGAAAAATCATATTCCGGCTATGAGGCAGTACAGGTAAACCGAAAAATTACAGAAGAATTTGAAGGAATCATCACAGACGAAAAAATTGATCAGATTATCAAGAAATATGGGATTCCATCTAAGTTAAGCGAGAATATGCCAAACTGGAGAGACGGAAATTATCTGAATGATTTTGTTGCTTTGTACTTCACAAACGGAAACTGGCAGGCACAAATACTTCCCACGCAAACGTATGCGTTGGAAGAATCCGAGCTTGGAAAAGTGTGTGAAAACAGGGGGATTGCTCCTACTTTGGAGTATGTAAAAGGATGGCGTGCTTTTGTTGAATTATTGCAGTTTGGACTTGTTTTAGGCAGTATCGTGGTTATATGCAGCATTTCAACGGTATTTGCAAAAGAAGGGCAGACAAAAATGCTGCCACTTATTTTTACAACAGAGGAGGGGCGGCGGAAAGATGTTTATGCAAAGGTTTTTTCGGCATTTTTATTAACTGCCACTGTCTTTATTGTAGTTGTTTTGTTGGATTTTATTTTGTGCGGCTTGGTTTATGGAATGGATGGTTTTACTAATATGACAGGGATAGTACTTGGAGAGAAAATGTTGCGAGCTGTATATCAAGTGAATTTCTCTCAATATTTAGTTAGACTATTATTATTTGGACTGCAAGGATTTTTCCTTTTGTGTGCAATTACATTGGCTATATCGGCTAAATATAATACTTCTTTTACAGCTGTGATTGTATCGGCGGTTTGTTGGGGAATGCCTGTGATTCTCAGGATGCTCTTAATGGGAATGAGCGCAATATTTATTTATGCGACCCCTCTTTTTCTTGTGATGCATGGATGTCTTGATGATGTGTATGGTGCAGAGGAAATTGTATTGCTTATAAGTTTGGTTATTGGAATTATTTGTACGATAACTGGATTCCTGAAGTACAAAGTAAAAGAAGCCGTATAATTTAAACTATTGGAAACTGGCAGCACTGAAACAGTTAAGAAAAGAATGGGAGAGGTTGGAACATGAAGAACGAAAAGCGAATACCTTTTGAAACCATTGAAAAAGTAGTTGAAGGAGAGCCAGAAGCAATACATAATGTCGTATGTTATTACAGAGGGTATATGAAATATCTATCTGTATTTCAAGGTCACTATCTGATATTCAAGACCGCTTGGAAGCGCAACTGATACAGGTATTATTCGAGTATCGCTTTAGGTATTCATTATGGAATGTTACGCGATAAAGTCTTTTCGCCTGAGTTGAGCGGCATTACAGCGAAGATAAGAGCAGGGGTAAGGGATTCATACTCCCGCTCTTAAAAATAAAGTTCTACTGCATAACATAACAAACAATATTTTTATATTGCCGTTCCCGTTCCATTCTTTTTCATTCCGGCGGCTCTGCCGATTTGCCTTGCTCCAAAGGAGAGGGATTAGAGAAAGGATAGAAAGTGGTAGCGAGTAATTCACAAATTACCCACTAAATATCTTAAATAGGCACACGCTTGCTCTTTCGTACAATCTTGATTTTTTAATATGCACCATTGCCATATAAGCAATAGTGTATTACTGTAATGGTTTGCCAATATTTCTTTGGGAATCAACATCTTTTCACTCATTGTACAAGAATGAAAAAGTTCACGCATTTTACCATTCATAAAAGTTTGGAAACTACTGAACATATATCCAATTTCTGAGTTATGCGTCAAGATGCCACGTATCTTTTTTTCGTTTTTTTTGCTGTAATCATAAATACGGTCAAAAAAAATATACAATGCTTCTTCATGCGCCATATGATGATATTCTTCCAAATGAATTTCTTGCGTCAATCCTATCCAACAATAATTCAATAAGTCAAATTTATCGTCAAAGTAATTATAAAAAGTCGCTCTAGGATAGTTTGCACACTTACATAATTCTCCTACCGTTATTTCTTCAAAGTTCTTTTCAGAAAGCATGGTAAACATAGTACACATAAAATCATTGAGAGTTCTTTTTGCACCTCTTGTCATTTTCTTGTTTGTATTGTATTTCACAGTATGGACTCCTTTTGCATTTTCTTAAATATGTCTATATTTAGACGTTTTTAGAGTATTGACTCTTGCACATAGGCTATCTTTAATCTAACATGAACTTACAATTTTTACAAGTGTCTAAATTAAAACGAATGTTTTGAAAGAGAGGTATATATGAAAATAGCAGTCATTACAGGAGCTTCTTCGGGATTAGGAGTTGAATTTACAAAGACGATTATAAAGCAGTATCCTAAACTCGATGAAATCTGGATTATTGCAAGACGGAAAGACAGATTGAAAAATCTTGCAAGACATAATCCAGATAAAAAAATACGTGCGATAACGCTTGACCTAGGTGCTGATGAGGAATATAGCAAACTGGAAACATTGTTATCTGATGAAAAGCCACAAATTAGTATTCTCGTCAATAATGCCGGCTATGAATGCTCAGGCAATTTTAGAGATATGTCTGCATCAGATATCCAAAATATGATTTCTGTCAATGTAAAAGGATTGACTATGGTACAAAGAATTTGTAGTCCATATTTTGCGAAAGATAGTTTTGCTATTATGACATGTTCTGTTTCATCATTTACACCAATTCCACATCAGGCTGTATATAGTGCATCAAAAAGATATATCTATGCTTTAGGAAAAGCACTTCGGGAAGAGGAAAAAAGAAATAATGTAAATATCTTATTGCTATGTCCCGGCAACATGGATACAGAAATGAACCCTAAAGGTCAAGCCAGACAAAGTAAACAGATTAATACCTTACCGTTTCTTGATATGCAGAAAGTAACAAAAAATGCATTAGCTAGAGCAGAGCATAAAAAAGCAGTCTATACACCTGGACGCTTTTATAAATTTTATCGAGTTGTGAGTAAAGTATTTCCGTCCTCGTTCATCATGTACTTTGCAAAAAAATTTTATTAATGGAGAGTTTTTATGATTATTTATTTTTCAGCAACAGGAAACAGCCGTTATGTAGCAGAAAGAATTGCTAAGGCAACAGGAGACAGAACCGTTTCTATCGTAAGCGCAAAATAATTCGACGGATTGTGTTGCCCTAAAAATTAATCCATAATAATCATTAGAGAATGCAAGCATTTCACTTCACCTTCTCTTGCTAGAAATGATAGATGCGAGCATTTTACTCTATCCGATTTATGGAG